>Ga0065721_10006497_pt1 | contig 14035 bp, 12 predicted proteins | sample Mesricmetagenome_FD_59108 | JGI IMG/M metagenome (GOLD analysis project Ga0065721, IMG submission 59108) | Mesophilic microbial community from rice straw/compost enrichment Sample: eDNA_1 v2 (version 2) | ecosystem: Engineered > Solid waste > Grass > Composting > Bioreactor | place: USA: Davis... | reverse complement strand
GCCGCGGGGGCCGGAAACCCGTATTCCGGCCCCCGGCGCCACGGTTTTCGCCAGCATTAATACCGCGCGTTGCCACGTCTTTCCGGCCCAGGCCGGGATATCTGCTGCCTAACCCTCCCTCAAACCCAATGGTGCAAACATGACTGACTTCAGACTCTCTCGCCGCCAGTTCGGACTTCTCGCCGCCAGCGCCGCCGCAGCCGGACTGCTACCGATCCCCGCGCGTGCCGCCAATGGCAGCATGGTCGCCGCCGCCTTCCCGGGCAATTGGGAAGATGCCTATCGCCGGGTCCTAACCCCCCTGGTTGCCGAAGCTGGCTTTGACCTCACCGTGGCCCCCGCCCTGGCTCAGGATCAGTTGGCAAAGGTCATGGCCAGCCCGGATGCACCAGCCTACGACACCCTGCTGATGTCGCCCGGTCAGATGGCGGTCGCCCTGGAAAATGACCTGATCCAGAAGATCGATACCAGCCGCCTGACCAACTGGAGCAAGCTCGATCCGGCGTTCCAGGGCGAGTACGGCCCCACCGTCACCGTCGAAGTCAACGGCATCGCCTACAATCCGGATCTGGTGCCGGCGCCGAAGGGCTACGCCGATCTCTTCGAGAACCCGGCCTATGCAGGCAAGGTTTCCTGGACCGGGTTCGGCTCCAACACCGCCGTCATGGCCTATACCCAGCTGGCCAAGATTTATGGCAGCGGGCCCGAAGACATGGACGCCGTGTTCAAGTTGTTCGCTGACCATCCGGAAAACCTGACCGGCGTCGTCGACAGCACCAACAGCCAGATGTCGCTCTACCAGCAGGGCGAAATCGCGGTGTTCATGTGCAGCACCGGCAATGTCGCCAAGCTCAAAAGCCTTGGCCTCAACGCCGAGTTTGTTCACCCCGAAACCGGATCGCCAGCAGCGCCGGTCAATATCCACCTGACCAGGGGCTCGGCCAATCTGGACGCTGCCTATGCCTTCATGGACGCTGCCATCTCCAAGGCCGCGCAGGAACAGCTTACCCAGCCCCCCACGGAAATGTTCCCGACCAATATGGACGTCGCCCTGACGCCCGGCATCGAAGCCTATGTGACCCGGGACACCATTCCCTCGCTGGTCTATCCGGACTGGACGCTGATCAACAAGAACCGCGCCGAATGGATTCGTGCCTTCGACGCCCTGGTCATGGGCTAAGATCATGAGGGCGAGCGGCTTTCCATTCCTCGTGCCGATGCTGGTTTTGTCCCTGGCATTCTTCGCGTTGCCTCTCGCTCTTCTTGTTGCCTACAGCTTCTCGGGCGATGCGGGGCCTTCGCTGGACAACTACGGCAAGTTCCTGGGAGACCCCTTCAACTTCCGCGTTCTCGTCAATACTGCCCGTCTCGGTTTCGAAACGGTGCTCGGCACAACCTTGCTCGGCATTCCGATCGCGCTGCTTTTTTGGCACAGCGGCCAGCGCGCACGGCAGGTCATCGTCTTCCTGACGCTTATTCCCATGCTCACAAGCAATGTCGTGCGCACCTTCGCCTGGATCGTCATCCTCGGGCGGCAGGGGCCGATCAGCGAAACGCTGATGGGGCTCGGCCTGACCGAAGCACCAATCAGCCTGATGTTCACCGAGCTGGGCCTCGTCATGGCCATGACGCAGATCGATCTGCCCCTGATCATCCTGCCGCTGGTGGCTATCCTGTCACGCGTGCCGCGCAGCCTGACTGAGGCGGCGGAGGTATCCGGGGCCGGTCCATGGCGGATCTTCGTCACTGTGCTTCTGCCGCTCATGGCGCCGGCGCTGCTGGCGGGCTGGATACTCGTCTATGCGAGCACCAGCGCGTCATTCGTTACCCAGGCCGTCATCGGCGGTGCCCGCAACGTCTACGTGCCACAACTGATCTATCGCGAAGTCGGCACCCTGTTCGATTGGCCCCTGGCCTCGGCCATTGCCGTGGTTCTTCTCTTCACCACCGGCATCCTGCTGCTTGTGCTCACCGCGCTCTCACGCCATCGGAGGCTTGTCGGACATGGCTAGACCTGCATCCAATCCATTCCCCGCGCTGCTCTACAAGGTCTTTGTCTTCGGTTTCGGCACGCTGTGCCTGGTATACCTTGTGGCGCCGATCGTGCTTGCGCTGGCAACATCATTCACCGCCGGCCAGACGCTGAAGTTCCCGCCCGAGGGATTCTCGCTGCGCTGGTACGAAGCGCTGCTCGATCCCCTGCGCTCGTCCACCGAGCACATCGCCGCCCTCAACTCGCTGAAGATCGCCGCAATGGCTGTCATCGGCGCATTGCTCTTCGCCGTGCCGGCCGCCATCGGCGCCAGCCGCGTGCGCCGCAACACGGCCAACGCCCTCGAGCCATTGCTGCTGTCACCGCTGGTACTGCCCAGTCTTGTCTATGGCCTGGCAGCCCTGATCGTTGCCAGCCTGATCGGCATCCGCCCCTCACTCTGGCTCACTATTGCCGGCCACATCGTTGTGTTTGGTCCTCTGATGTACCGCGCCGTCGCCGTAGTGGCGCAGGGACTCGATCCTTCGCTGGAAGAGGCTTCCACCCTGATGGGTGCGCGCTGGTATACGACCCTGCGCCGCTTGACGCTGCCACTATTGCTGCCGGGCATTCTGGCCGGGGCCTTCCTGGTGTTCATCCAGTCGCTCGACAATGTGTCGGTGTCTCTGTTCCTCGCTGATCCATCGACGACCGTGCTGCCCCTGCGCATGTTCGCGTTGATCGAGGAAGGGCTCGACGTCCGCGTCGCCGCTATGTCCGGCATCCTCATCGCCATCGTGCTGACTGGTCTGATCATCGGTCGCCGCGCCCTCGGAAAAACCCAGACTTCCTAGCAATTGCGCTTCCGCGCCAAGCCAACAAGGACCATCGAAATGAACATGCATGCTTCCGCCGGCGCACGCCGGATCGAAGAGCTGTTGTCCGATTTCCAGCCCGATTTCGACTTCATGGCGCCACCGCCCCTGCCGCTCGAGGAATATGAGGAGCGCCTGCGCCGCATCCGTCGCGAAGCGGTTCTCGCCGGCCACGACGCACTGGTCGTCCACACCGACATGGTGGGGTGGTTCCACACATCCAACGCCTATCTGCGCTATGTCTGCGACTGGATGCGCGAAGGCGTGCTCATTATCCCCACCGACAGCGATAAGCCGCTGACACTTCTCTCCTTCTTCACCCAGTCGGTCATCCTGCCGCCCGGCGGGGAGCCGATGCTGGTCGAAGACATCTGGCAGATCGGCGCCATTGGACGCGAATATGCCGACCGGCCCGGTTCATCGACGGTCCTTGCAGCGGAGGCCTGCGCCGGCCTGCTGGCCAATCTGGGTCTGTCGAGGGGCCAGATCGGGCGTCTGGGTGATCGCACCTCACTCGAATTCTGGCGCTACCTCGATGAGGCAATGCCCAAGGCGAAGTTCGTCACCGACAATGCCATCATCGACCGCATGCAGAAGCTGCGCAGCCCGCGGGAAGTGGAGATATTCCGTGCCGCAGCCCAGCTCATCAGCATCGGCACGCAGGCCGCCTATCATGTCACCCGTCCCGGCGTGACCGATGCCGAGATTTACGCCGCCTTTACCTTCGCGCAGCTCGCTCGCGGCGGAGAGACCGGCGACGGCTACCAGATCGGCATCAACGAGTATGGCACCCATTGCGGCAAGCCCTATGGACATGTCGTCCGTCCCGGCGACCTGATCAACCTCTATATTTCCAACGTCACCTATCGCGGCTACACGGCCCAGACCGCCCGCATGATCGCGGTCGGCGACATCACCGAGCGCCAGCAGAAGGTGCTGGCCGCCTGCACCGAGGGCGTCAAGCGCGCCGAAAAACTGATCAGGCCGGGGACGCTCATCAGCGAGATCAACAATGCCGCCTTCTCGTCCTATATCGAGCACGGCATGCTGACGGCGCCCGATGCCCGCACCATGCCTTACAACTGGAGCCCGGCCGATGACGGCGGCCCGCGCCTGGTGCCGCGCCAATACGTGCCGGACGCCGATTGGGAAGCGCAGGGCCGCAGGCTCATGCATGTCTATCCCGCAACGCACGGCCCACATAACCCCAATCTCGGCCACTCGGTCGGCATGGCTGGGGCGCAGAACAGCTTCAACGTCTCGTCGCACAACTTTGACCGGCTCGAGGAGGGCATGATCTTCGTGCTGCACACGCAGTGGCTGGAGGCCCGATCCGCGGGCTGCAACATCGGCGACTGCTACCTGGTCACCAGCGACGGCTTCGAGAACCTGAGCCGCCACACGCCGCTCGAAACACACAGGGTCCCCGCCTGATGGACCAGTTGGCCCAGACGCACACCCATTTCGATTTTGCCGCCCTCGATGCGCGGCAAAGATATAAACTGTTGATCGGCACGGTTATTCCGCGGCCGATCGCGCTCATCACCACCCTTGGCCTCGACGGCCGGGCCAATGCTGGCCCCTTCAGCTTTTTCAATGTCCTCACCCACGATCCGGCCATCGTAGCGGTCGGCGTGGAGAACTATTCGGACATGAGCTTCAAGGACACGGCGCGCAATATCCGCGAGACCGGCGAATTCACCGTCCATATCGTCGACCAGGCGCTGGCGGCACAGATGGAAATCTGTGCCATCAAGTTCGGTCCGGATGTAGACGAACTGGGCGAGGCCGGACTTGAAACAGTGCCCGGACGGGCGGTCCGCAGCCCCCGCATAGTCGCCGCACCCGCGGCCCTGGAGTGCCGCCGCTACATGACGCTGGAAGTGGGTAAAGCTCGAGAGATTATCCTCGGAGAGGTTGTCGGTCTTTACGTGCGCTCGGACGCCGTTGACCCTGACAATCTGCATGTAGACCAGCACGCCATGGATGCCATCGGCCGCCTCGGCGGGCACAGCTACAGCCGGACGCAGGACCAGTTTGAGGTGAAGACGCCAACGGTGCTGGAATGGGAGAGAGCAAAACGAGGCGCCGGATGAGGCCATTTAACACAGATCGCGGCTTGGCCCGCCCCATCCAGACACAACCGGGGAATATGCGGCTAGCTCAATCCGGTCCGGAAGGCCTGAATGTCCCGACGCCGGCTACTCGAACCAGGTGGTGCCGGGATACTGGTGAGCCTTGGCGACCTCTTCGTTGAGTTCGAGCCCGATCCCGGGCCTGTCGCTCAAGGCGATCCTGCCGTTCCTGATAATCTCCCCTCCATCGGTGATGGTCGACCAGTAATCGCGGTGGAACCAGTGGAACTCCAGCACCAGGAAATTGGGAACGGTGGCGCAGACCTGGGCCGATGCCATGGTCCCGATCGGGGAGGAGACATTGTGCGGCGCGAAGGGGATTGAATAGAGATCGGCCATTTCGGCGATCTTGCGGCATTCCGAAAGTCCCCCGCATTTGGGAATATCGGGCATGATGATATCGACGGCCTGTTGCTCGAGCAGCTTGCGGAAGCCGTGCCGCAAATAGAGGTTTTCACCGGCGCAGATCGGCGTCGATGTGCTGCGCGTAATCTCGGCCATGACGTCAATATTTTCGGGCGGGACCGGCTCTTCCAGCCACATAAGCTGGAGATGTTCGAGATCGCGCGCCAGCCGGATCGCGCTGTGCTTGTCGAGCCGTGTATGCAAATCGCAGGCGACCTCCACGCCCTTGCCGGCGGCCTTCACCACCATCTCGGCCAGTTGCACCATGCGGTCATGCTCCCACTTGTTGGGAGTCATGTTGAAACCGTCCTTTTCATACCAGCCGGTTTCCGTGCCGGTATGGCCATAGGCGCGAATATCCAGGTCGACCTTGAGCGCGGTGAACCCAGCGGCCAGGACCTGATCCACCTCGGCCTGCACCTCGTCCATGTTCATGCCGGGCGAGACTTCGCAGTCGCAATAGACGCGGATATCATCGCGGAACTTGCCGCCGAGCAGTTCGTAGATCGGCACGTTCAGGGCCTTGCCCTTCAAATCCCACAGGGCAATCTCGATCCCCGTGAGCGCCGTGATCAGCGCGCCGGCAAAGCCGCCTTCGAAGACCAGGCTGCGGCGCAACCGCTCGAATATGGCGTCGATAGCGAATGGGTCACGACCGATCAGTTTCTCGGCAAGTTCGCGGATGATGGCGATGGCCTGGTGGCCCCCATGGACGCATTCGCCCAGACCGGTGATGCCGGCATCGGTTTCGATACGGACCCATAGATGCATGCAATGACCGCTCGTCGCCGCCGTCTTGACCGATGTGATCTTCAACTCGTTCCCCCCTCAGGAATCGACACCGTGTCCGGCGCAGGAAGCGTTCAAGCCGGCACGGGCGTCTCAGGATCCTGGAATGTCTTGACGCCGACGTGCAGGTGCGATTGCAGGGCGTATTGGTAGCGAATGCGATCCCGGACGGCCAAGGCATCCACGACGGCGGCATGCTGCTCGTAGGTGTCGCCGGTAAAGTCCCGCAGTTCCTTGGCCCGCTCCATGATGCGGATGATGACCGGCTTCATGATGCGATAGACGTCGCAGACGGCGCGATTATCGAGAATGGAAACAAGCCGAAGGTGGAAGCGGAAATCCTCTTCTGACGCTTCCGCGATAGATCCCGCTGCGCGCAACCGGTCATTGATGCCGCGCATCTCGGCGATATCATCGGGCCCCATCTGCTCGAAGATGGCGTCGACCGAGCCAACCTCGATCAGCTTGCGGAAGCCCTGGATGTCGTTGAAGGTGCGGCGCGAAATATCGAGGGTATCGAAAGAGAACAGGTCCAGCGCCCGCTCCATCCGGTCGTCAACGATGATGGCCCCGACCTTGGGACGTACCGACACGATCCCATAAGCCTTCATGATCCGCATGGCTTCGCGCACGGTGTTCCGGCTGGCCTGGAAGCGCTCGCACAACTCGCGTTCGGTGGGGAGACTGTCCCCCACGCCCAACCTGCCTTCAGAAATGAGGCTCCGAATGTTGAGCACCATGGCGTCGACCGCCGACGGGATCGAGCTGCGCACGATCGATGCGTTCAACGCACTGCGCCCCTTGATCCGCGACGAACCACTCATCCCTTGACGGCCCCGACGGTGAGGCCTTCGGCGAGGAAGCGCTGGGCATAGACATAGAGGACGGCCACCGGAATGGCGGTCAGCAGGGATGCCGCCATCAGCTTTCCCCAAGGCAGGATGTCGCCGACCACCAGCGATTGCAGCCCGATCGGAAGGGTGCGCAGGGACTCACTGGTAATGAAGACGAAGGCAAACAGGAATTCGTTCCAGGCATTGGTAAAGGCAAAGAGTGTCACCGACAGGATAGCAGGTGCGGCAAGCGGCAGCGTGATCCGCCAGAAGATGTAGAGCCGGCTGGCGCCATCGATACGCGCCGCTTCCTCGAGTTCGACTGGAATAGACCTGAAATAACCCATTAGCACCCACGTGGCGAAGGGCAATAGAAATGTGGGATAGGTCAGGATCAGCGCAGTATGGGTGTTAATCACGCCCATAGCGGTCAAGGTCTGGTAGAGCGGAATGAAGAGCAGCGTGCCGGGCAGCAGGTAGGTGATGAGCAGAAGCGTCGTCAGCAGCGAGGCACCGCGAAACCGCAGCCGCGACAAAGCGTAGGCTGCCAGCGACGCCAGGGCCACGGAAACAAGCGTACTCACGGCCGCGACGAAGACCGAGTTCAGCAGCCAGGTCAGAAACGGGGTGTCCTGCAGCAGGGAGGTATATTGTTCTGTCGTGGCCGGCTCCGGCCAGAAGATCGAGCGGCGCTCGCTGATCTGAGACGTCGTCTTCAACGAGGTGGTCACGATCCAATAGAAGGGAAAGATCACGAAGGCCAGCAAAGGGACAAGCACCAGCAGCCGTGCCAGCGAACCGGCATTGGACCGTGCCGATTGCCGCATGATGGGTTGAAGCGGCGAGCGTCCACTGGCCACGCGCAGCCTGCGCACCAACCATTCAAGCCCGGCAAAGACCAGTTGAATCGGCAGGAAGACCAGGTCGATGACTGCATTGACCAGCCAGGTCCCGCCGGCGAGCAGGCGGTCGGCAATCCCAGGCCCGCGCTCGGAGACGCCATCGCGCCGATCGTCGTGGCGCATGAAGCGCGCCAGCAGCCAGATCAGTACGGCCATCAGGGGCGCGACGCTGAAGGCAATGGCGATGCCAGGTCCATATTGCAGCGAGCCTAGCGCCTTTTCATAGGCCAGGATGGAATAGAGCTTGGTGGCGCCGCTCGGCCCGCCGCCTGTCATGAGGAAAGGCAGACCGAACTGGTTGAAGGTGGAAATGAACGAGAGCAGCATCGTGACCACAATGACGTAGCGCAAGCCGGGCAGCGTGACGTTGCGGAAGCGCTGGACGGCATTGGCGCCATCGACCTGCGCGGCCTCGAGCTGTTCGCGATCGATGGCCTTGAGTCCGGCCAGCAGCAGCAGGACAAAGAATGGTATGCCTTTCCAGACATTGACTGAGATGATGCTGCCCATGGCCATATCAGGGTCCGACAGCCAGCCAAGCGGACGATCGATGATTCCGGCGCCCTGGAGGATAGGATTGAGGCCACCGAACATCGGGTCATAGATGCTTTTCCAAGCCAGCGCGGTGACGATTTCGGGTACGATCCAGGGCAGCAGCATGATGCCGCTAAGCAGGCTGCGAAAGGGAAGGCGGCTGTTCAGGATGAGCGCCACCGTCATGCCGATGACGAATTTCAGCAGCAGCGACCAGAAGGTGAACTGGATCGTGTTCTGCATGGATTGCAGGAAATCGCTGTTGGTCCAGAGGCGCTGATAATTGCGCAGGCCGACATTGGTGGTTTCGCCCGTGAGGAAATTGAGCGAGGTGGTGCTGATGAAAATGGCGCTCACGAATGGCCAGAAGATCAGAAGCGCCATGACGAGGACCATGGGCAGGACGAACAGATAGCCGACATTCCAGTCGCGTCCGAACAGGTTCTCCAGGAGCTTCTTGCGGGTGACGGGCCGTGCTGGTGTGGCTCCCAGTGCCAGGGTCATGCGATCTTCCATGCCAACTCTCCATCGGGGCCAAGCCCCGGTCGAAATGAGAACTCGGCCGCGCAGCGGCTGGCCGGTCTGTCGACGGNACGCGGCGGGGNGCCTGGATGCCCCCCGTCGCGCTTTCCATNGCGGCTAGAGGATGCCGCCTTCTTCGAAGATCTGTACGATCTTGTTGTGGGCGTCGGTCACGGCCTCCTGCGCGGTCATGCGACCGGCAATCACATTACCCATGGATTGCTCGAGCACGCCCTGGGCGCGAATGGCGTCGATCTGGGCCGCCGGCTGGGCAGGCCAGGATGGCCCGATGAACGGCTCGGGAACACTGACCTGATCCTTGATGATCGCGTAGTTGGGATCGGCCGCAATCAGCTCGTCAGTCCACAGGTTCTCATAGGCGGGCATGAAGAGGCCGCCGGCCACCGCAGACATCGGGGTAAAATTGGCCGGATCGAGCAGATCGAGGGCGAGCTGCTTGGCAAGATCGACATTGGGTGCGCCCTTGAAGATCGTCAGCCAGCCGCCAACAGCACCGCCATCGCGGCTATCGCCATTATTGGCGTTGGGCTGGCGCAACAGGACAGTCCCCGGAAAGACCGGGTTGTTGTCGCGCTTGGCCGCCGCATAGACGGAGAAGGCATTGTGCGTATAGCCGATATTGCCAGCAAGATAAGCTTCGTTGTTGGAGGTGTCACCCCAGCTTTCAACGCCCGGTGGCAGCATGGCGGCATACTTGCCGTTCCGGTCATAGGTTTCGCGGACGAATTCAAAGGCCGCAACCGTTTCAGGCGAGTCGAACTCAACCTTGGTGCCGGTTTCATCGGTAAAGTGGCCGCCAAAGGCATTCAGAATGCCTGACGCTATCCCCCAGCCGTCGCCCGACTGGTTGACGGTNAGGCCCCAGCCCCAGAATTCGTTGTCCGGATCGGAGATGGCGAGGGCTGCCTCACGCCGCTTTTCCCAGGTATCGAGAGTCTGCGGATCAATCCCCTTCTCCGCCAACTTGTCGCCGCGGAAGAACGTGCCAGTGGTGTTGGCGATAAACGGGATGGCCATCCAGCGACCATCGATCTTGCCAATGCTTTCGGCATTGATGCCCTGCATCACGTTGCCGTATCGGCTGATCGCCTCCTCGACCACGTCGTTCACGTCTTCAAGCAGACCCAGAAGGTGCATCTGCGGCACCGAGACGTTGCTGGTATAGGCCAGGTCAGGCGGATTGCCGGCCCGCACTGCCGCCGACATCTTGCCCAGGAAATCGCCGAAGGCTTCCGGGTTGGTGGTCGAGATGTCGAGTTCGGTATTGTTGGTGCTGGCGAAATTCGCCACCGTATCGCGGAACAGGTTCTGGGCCGCCTCAAAATATTCGGTCCGGTGAATGACCGTCAGCTTGCCGGCAGCGCCCTGAGGCAGGTCCATTTCCGGTGCGGCATCCTGGGCAAAGGCCGGCAGGCCATGGCTGGCAGCCCACACGCCCAGGCCTGCGGCCCCACCAGTCCTCAATACGTCACGGCGATTGAACTTATTCGTCGTCATGCTTTCATCTCCTCCTGTTGAACATGGCCGAGCGCTCGCCGACCCTACGGGTAAGCGTGAAAAACTGTCGCGATGCGCCTCACCTCCGAGCGAAGGAGCCTCCTCGCCCCTTCTTATACTCCACCCACCAAGTGGCCTTTTGTCCTATCATTGGCGGCGAACGGGCAAGAATTAGGACTCAAATGACCAATGAGTCAATCTTTTGTCCTACAAAAGACTTGATGGCACGGTGTCATCGCCCTAAAACCAAAACGGGTTCGACCTGCCGGGAGGGCAGCGGGCGCCATAGGGAGGAATATATGGGTGCGGTGACGATCCGAGACGTGCGAAAGAACTACGGCAGCATGGAAGTCCTGCATGGGGTATCCATCGACATTGCCGACGGCGAATTCGTCATCCTGGTCGGACCGTCCGGCTGCGGCAAATCCACCTTGCTGCGGATGATCGCCGGTCTGGAGGATATTACCGGCGGCGAGATCGAAATCGCTGGAACCGTGGTCAACGACCTCGCACCCAAGGATCGCGATATCGCCATGGTCTTCCAGTCCTACGCGCTTTATCCGCACATGACGGTGGAAGAGAACATGGCCTTCTCGCTGCGTCTCGCCCGCGTCCCCAAGGATGAAATCAAGCGCCGCGTTGCCAATGCCGCGGTGATTCTGGGCCTCGACACCTATCTGGAACGCTATCCGCGCCATTTGTCCGGTGGGCAAAGGCAGCGCGTCGCCATGGGTCGGGCCATTGTGCGCAATCCCCGGGTATTCCTGTTCGACGAGCCGCTGAGCAATCTCGACGCCAAGCTACGGGTTCAGATGCGTAGCGAGATCAAGCTCAATCACCAGCGCCTGAAGACCACCACGGTTTATGTCACGCATGACCAGATCGAAGCCATGACGATGGCCGATCGCATCGTGGTCATGCATTCGGGCAATATCGAACAGATCGGCACGCCCCTGGAGCTCTACGACAATCCCGCGAACCTCTTCGTCGCAGGATTCATCGGCTCTCCGGCAATGAATATTATCCGCGGTTCGATAGCAGNATCCNCGTTCCGCTTTGCCGACGGNACNAGTATCGACCTAGGNGCCGTGCCACCCGAAGTGAAGGATGGCCCCATCACCCTGGGCGTGCGGCCGGAGCATTTGCGCCTCGATCCGGCCGGAACCATGGCAGAGGTTGTCGTCATCGAACCGACGGGTTCAGAGACCCAGGTAACCCTTAGCCTGGGTGGGCAGGATCTCGTTGGCGTCTTCCGGGAGCGCATAAGCGAGGGCCCCGGCGAACAAATCGGCATTTCCTTCGACAGCAGCCTGTTGCACCTGTTCGACGCCGACACAGGCAAGCGTATCCTCCGCTAACCGCGAAAGGCACCTGCATCACCTGTGCGGGCGTGGAGTGCACCGTGGATGAATGCTGAATACGGAGAGCTGCTCGGCAGCGGCAAGGAGGCCGAGGTTTACCGGCAGGGAGATCACGTGCTCAAGCTCGGGCGGCCGGGCGCTTCCAAGGCAGCCGCTTTCCGTGAAGCCGCCAATCTCGCCATCGTCGAGGCGCTGGGATTGCCAGCACCGGCGCCGCTGGGCGTGGCACAGTTCGGCGGCCGCTGGGGCGTGCTGATGACCATGGCGCCGGGCGAGTCCTTCGGTGCCGCCATGCTGCGGCAGGTTGACCTGATCCCGGCCTATCTCGCCGCCATGGCCGAGTTGCACGCTCACATCCTCGGCCAACCGGGGACCTGGCAGACCAGCCTCAGATCGCGGCTCTCGGCCAATATCGGCAGGGCATCGGGTCTCGGCGACACGGAGCGCAAGCGGTTGCTACAGGCGCTGCTGGCATGCCCTGTGGGGGATCGGCTCTGTCATGGCGACTTCCACCCGTGGAACATTCTCGGATCACTCCAACAGGCAATAGTGGTCGATTGGCTCGACGCCTGCTCTGGCCCTGCCGAGGCCGACATCTGCCGCAGCTATGTGTTGATGAAACCGCGGGTACCAGACCTGGCCGAGGCCTATCTCTCCGCCTGCGAGGCGCGCGGATTGGCTTCGCGCGGCGATGTTCTGGCCTGGTCCCCGCTCGTCGCCGCTGCCCGATTGGCCGAGGGCGTGGAAGATGATCGGGACGAGCTCATGGAAATGGTACGTCAGCTATAGTCTGGCCCGCCGCGATGGCCGTTTCTCACGTTGCGGTGGCGACCGAAAATTTCATGGCGCTCGATTTCCGCTGGTGGGATGATATCATCGAGGGCCTGCCCAAGCCCCTGGTCACACGCAAGGCTAGCGCGGCTCCCCATCATCAAAATGACCCCACTGGGTGAAGATGCCGCCGACAAGCTGGTTGCGGCGGTCGGTGGGATCCAGGGGGGCACGGGGATCTGGCGTGCCCAGTTCGAGTGAGTTGTGCGCCGGGGCCCAGCCGAAATCCGGGTCGGGGGGATTGAGGCAATAGGCGTTGGGATTGTTCGAGATGCCGAACACGGTGCGATGGCCCAGGTTTGGCATGTCCAGCGCGTGGTCGACCAGGCTCGCCATGTCGTCGCGACTGAACCAGAGGCGGGCTTCGCGGGTGGTGCCGGGCTGGCCCGCGGTGCAAATGCGGATAGCCAGGCATTCGATGCCGAATTTGTCGAAATAGAGCCGGCTCAGCGTTTCGCCGAAGGCCTTGGAGACGCCGTAGAGGGAGTCGGGTCGGAAGGGATCAGCCACGGCGATCGGTGTGTCCTCGACGGGATACATGCCCTGTGCGTGGTAGGACGAGGCGAAGATCACGCGGGTGACGCCAGCCTTCCGGGCGGATTCGAAGATATTGTAGCTGCCCATGATGTTGGCCTCGAGCACGGTCTGCCAACCAGCCTCTTTGGACATACCGCCGAAATGGATGACGGCGGAAATATCCTGCGCCATCAGGCGGTCGACGGCGGCGCGATCGGCCAGATCGGCGATTTCCACCGGTGCGCCATCGGGGGCCGGAATGATGTCACTGGCGAGGAACGCCCTGCCCCGCGCGGTGAACCAGTGACGCAGATGGGTCCCGAGCCGTCCGGAGGCGCCGGTCAGCAGGATTTGGGGCATGGTAGCATTCCTCAGACGGGGGCGTCAGCGCGCAGGCGCGGATCGGGGCGCGGCACAGCGCTGATCAGCGTCCTGGTATAGTCGTGCTGCGGGCGCTCGCAAATCTGCGCGACGTCACCGATTTCGACGATCTTGCCGTTCTTCATCACCGCGACACGGTCGCAGAAATAGCGGATGACTGAAATGTCGTGCGAGATGAAGAGGTAGGAAAGGCCGAATTCGGATTGCAGGTCGCGCATCAAGTCGAGCACCTGGTGTCGCAGCGAGACGTCGAGCGCCGAGGTGGGTTCGTCGGCGATGATGAGACGCGGGCGCACGGCGATGGCGCGGGCGATGGAAATGCGCTGGCGCTGGCCGCCGGAGAAGGCGTGCGGATAGCGATCGCCAATGTCGGCGGGCAGGCCGACGCGGGTGAGCAGTTCCTGCACCCGGTCCATCATCTGGTGCTCGGACATGTCGGTATTGGTGCGCAAAGGCTCGGA
>Ga0065721_10051633_pt1 | contig 14039 bp, 14 predicted proteins | sample Mesricmetagenome_FD_59108 | JGI IMG/M metagenome (GOLD analysis project Ga0065721, IMG submission 59108) | Mesophilic microbial community from rice straw/compost enrichment Sample: eDNA_1 v2 (version 2) | ecosystem: Engineered > Solid waste > Grass > Composting > Bioreactor | place: USA: Davis... | reverse complement strand
CCCGGATGCCAGCCGCATCGGCAAGCTCGCATAGCTGCGCCGACGTCACGGCCGTCGGATAGAATGAGGCCAGCTCGTCCGGCCGTTCTCCCGCCGAATACGGCTTGTCTACGCAGAGCGTGACCGACAGGTTGTCCACCCGCTTCAACAATGCTTCGATTGCGGCGTATTCATTCGGCGTAAAACCGTGGAAGCCGTCGAACCAAATTTCGGCGCCTTCGAGCGATGGAGCAGCATGCGCGCCTTTGGTCAGCCAGCCGAGCATGTCCTCGCCGTCGAGCCATCTTCCCGCAAGCTCGCGCTCCATCTCCTCGTAGACCATCGATAGATCGTGCAGCTTATGAGACAGCAAGGAGCCTGGAGCTTGCCCCGTAACTCGTCTAGCCTCGGCTTCCGCCCGCCCGAGCAGCTTGGCGCTGTCTACGCCGTACCGCTTCAGCTCGGTCAGCAGCTCGTTCATGCGCGCGACAAGTCCGGTTTCCGTCGCTCCTCCTCGGAACAGCTTCAAACCGTCTCTTTTTGCCTCTAGTATTTTATGTAATAGCATCGCTTTGCCGTTATCGTGAATCGGAATGACCGCGGCTCCGCCCGTCTCCTGCATGACCCTGAACGCGAGCCTGCGGAAGCTGAGCACCTGCGCGCGCATGAATCCGCCTAGTCCCGGCGTCGTGACCATCGCGTATTCCGCCTGGAACGTCGCCTGCTCCGGCACGATCAGAATGAGCGGAGCGCCGAGCGGGTCCTGCTGCAGCTTGCTTCGAATTTCGTCCAGCACGAACCGCGTTTTCCCGCTGCCGGATCGGCCGGTAATGAGCCGAAGAGACATGGTCGGCACCTCCTTGAAGTAGCTTGTCCAACGATTGTCGGAACCTCGCACTAACTCCGACTATTGTACCATAAGCGGGGGTAGGCGCACAGGCGTTCGGGGGTGTTTCCAGTCGATCACATGCCCACCGTAGTTCCGGACATGGGCGGGAATTAGTCGGGTTGGGCGACTTACTCCGAGCGTATCGCGGACATGGGCGGGAATTAGTCGGGTTGGGCGACTAACTCCGAGAATATCGCGGACATGGGCGGGAATTAGTCGGGTTGGGCGACTAACTCCGAGCACTTCAGATACTTCGGCGGAAATTAGTCGGGTTGGGCGACTAACTTCGAGCATATCGCGGACATGGGCGGGAATTAGTCGGATTGGGCGACTAACTCCGAGCATTTAGCGGACTTCGGCGGAAATTAGTCGGCTTGGGCGACTAACTCCGAGCATATCGCGGACTTCGGCGGGATTTGGTCGGGTTGGGCGACTAACTCCGAGCATTTAGCGGACTTCGGCGGGGATTGGTCGGATTGGGCGACTAACTCCGAGCATTTAGCGGACTTCGGCGGAAATTAGTCGGGTTGGGCGACTAACTAAACAGAGTAACGCCGAAATTTCCTTCCTGAGCGAAGGGGATATCGTTATAAGGTCATTAAAAAAAGACCCGGGAGACCGGGCCTTCGTTGTCCTATGTAATCATCTAAGAAGTAATTAGGAGATGTTCAAGTACCACTTGGTGCCGTCTTCGTAGCGGAAAATAGCCGCGTCTGACCAAAGCTCGATGTAGCTTACGTGTTTCCAGCGGCGGCGAAAATCGAGATCATCCGATAAATCCCGAAGGCGGCTCGTTAACCGGCTTCTGCTAGTCAGCGCTTTGGCGCGGTTATCGAGCGGTACCGCTCTTTTGCCGAACAGAATCACGTCATGCGTCATGCAAATTCCCTCCGTTCCTTAACCTTATAGGCTAAGCATAAACGGAACGCGTTAGGAATGTTCGTGGGCAATGTCACACATTGTCGTAAAATCGCTAACACTTTCCTAACGACTTTGTCGAATGCGCTAACTTACAGCTCCTTACGGCTGCGAACCTCGAAAATGCCGAACTTCAAATAATGGCCTTCTTCGACGCCGGCCAATTGCGGGTGGTCTTTGCCTGCGCCGTTCCATTCGACCCGGCGAATGATCTTGCCCGCGTCCTTAGCGGCGTCCTGGATCGTCTCCAGGAACAGATCGGGACGGACGTGATACGAGCAGCTCGCGGTGACGAGGTAGCCGCCCTCATTGAGCAACTTCATCGCCTGGAGGTTGATTTCCTTGTATCCACGGCAAGCCGCTTCTACCGCGCGCTTCGATTTGGTGAACGCCGGAGGGTCGAGAATGATGACGTCCCAGGTGCGTCCTTCCGTCGTCAGAGGCTTGGACGTGTCGACCTTCGCCCCGCCGGCGCGGGCCGCACGCTCTTCGCGCCCCTTCACCTGCTGACGCAAATATTCGAAAGCGTCCGCCGCGACGAACTCGACGCGATCGGTAAAGCCGTTCAGCTCCACGTTAATTTTCGCCGTCTCAAGCGCATGCTCGGAAATATCAAGGCAGGTAACCTTCTTCGCGCCGTACTTGCACGCATGAAGCGTAAAGCTCCCCGTATGGGCAAAACATTCAAGCACGGTCGCGCCGTCCCAGTAAGGGTACGTGACGACGTTGCCTTTGGCGTTGACCGGCACGAGCTCTCCGTCCCGCTCCTCCAGCGTAATGCCGCTGCGAGCGCCCCAGCCTCGAATGATCGGAGCGATCGATGCGCGATTTTCTCGTTGGTCGAAAAAGTAGCCCGTTTTCTGTCCGCCTACGATGTCGACCTGCACTTTAAGCCCGTTTTCCTCGATTTCGAGGTGTCTTGGGCATTCGCCGTATAACACGCCGGTGCGTTCCTCGAGACCCTCGAGCGTCCGAACCCCGACATCGCTGCGTTCGTATACGCCCTTCGGCTTGAACGTCTCGATCAGCGCGGGGAGCCACGCGTCCTTAGCCGTCTCCATGCCGAGAGTCAGCACCTGCGCGACAAGCACGGTGCCGAATCGGTCCACGATCAAGCCCGGAAGGAAATCCGCTTCTCCGTAGACGACGCGGCAAGAAGCGCCCTCTCCGACAAAACGGTCGCGGTGCGCCAGCGCCCGGGCGAATCTCTCGCGGAAGAACGCCTCGTCCATCCGTTCCAGCTCTCCGTAGGCGACGAGTCTTACCGTGATCTGCGAGGCAGGGTTCCAGTAACCGGTCCCGAGCAGCAGCCCGCGATGGTCTTTCACCGTGACCAGCCCGCCAGGCTCGGGTTCTCCTTCCGTCTTGGCGATCTCGTTCGCGTAAATCCAAGGATGGCCTTCCTCTATTCTGGGCCTTCTGCCCTTGTTCAGCCATACCGTCGCCATCGTTCCCATCGTTATTCGCTCTCCTCGTTCGTTCATAAACTTGTCCTGCGTTCGCATAGTCATCTAAAAGGCATAGTCATGCTACGCGCCATGCGCAGGAAGGATAATCGTTATGTGGCTTGACCTCGTCATACCGTCGTTGCTCGGCTTCGCGCTCTTGCTCTCGGGCATGAAGGTGATGGAGATCGCCTTACAGCGCTGGGCCGGTCAACGGCTTTCCCTCTGGGTTGCCCGGTCCACCTCAACGCCGCTGCGCGGATTCACCGTCGGCACGATCGCTTCGGCGCTGCTGCAAAGCAGCACGGCCGTCACCGTCTTGACGATCGGCTTCGTGAACGCCGGATGGCTGTCGCTCTCGCGCAGCTTCGGCATCATCCTCGGCACGAACGTCGGGACCACCTTGACGACGGAGCTGATGAGCCTGAAGCTGCACCGCTTCGGCTTCGCGATCCTCGCCATAGCCGCTATCGGCTGGCTCGTGACCGCGCTTCTGTATGAAGTAAGAAGCGCCGTTGCGCCGCCTAAGCGAGCGTTATTGCTTCGATATGTATCCGTCGCCTTCGGAGGCTTCGGTCTATTGCTAGTTGGCTTTAAAATTCTCCAAAGCATGGGTCCTTCCCTGCAAGACAGCGGCACGTTCGACGCCCTCATGAGGCATGCCGCCGCCAATCCGCTATGGGGCGTGCTCGGAGGCGCGGCGCTAACCGCGCTCGTTCACTCGAGCGCTGCCGTCATCGCCTTAAGCATGGGTCTTGCGTCATCCGGCGCGCTCCCGCCCGAAGCCGGCATCGCCATCGTGCTCGGCGCCAACATCGGCACGTGCTTCACCGGACTCGTCGCCTCGCTGGGCGGCGGACAGGGCGGCCGCTTCGTCGCGCTGTCCCAGCTTGCGCTCAACGCCGCCGGCGCGCTGCTGTTCTATCCGCTTATCGGCGCCTTGCACACCGCGGCGGCCGCCATCGCGCCCGGAGATCCGTCCGCGCAAATCGCGCATGCCCAGACGATCTTCAACATCGTCTGCTCGGCAATCGCGCTGCCGCTCGCCTACTTGCCCCGCTGGCGGAAGCCTGCGTCCATTCCATGAAGCTTTATCGCAGCGACGGCAAGCCTCCGGCGACCGCCAAGCCCGCGCTCGTCCCGATCCGATTCGCGCCCGCGTTCAATAAGGCAATCGCGGCGGCCGCGTCGCGAACCCCGCCGGAAGCCTTCACGCCGACCCGCAAGCCTACCGCTTCCCGAAGCAGCCGCACGTCTGCTACGGTCGCCCCTCTGCCGCCATAACCGGTCGATGTCTGCACGTAGTCAGCTCCCCCAGAAACCGCGAGCTTGCCCGCTACGCGAATCTGTTCGTCCGTCAAATACCCCGTCTCGACGATCACTTTGACGAGCGCGCCGCCTTGAACCGCTTGCACGACCGCGGAAATATCGCGCTCCGTCGCCTCGATATCCCCGTCCCTCAGCCTTCCGACGGACAGCACCATGTCGATCTCGGACGCGCCGTCCTCTAATGCCGCTGCCGCTTCGAACGCCTTCGCGCGGGTGGCCTGAGCTCCCAGCGGATAACCGACGACGGCGCTAACCTTCACGTTCGTCCCTCCCAGCCGTTCCCGACAGAGACGAACCCAGCCGCCGTTGACGCATACGCTGTGAAAGCCGCCGGATTCCGCAGCTTCGCAGAGCGCGCGCAGCTCTCTGGCACCAGACTCCGCGACCAAATGCGTATAGTCGATAACCGAAGCGAGCGGCTGCCCTGGCTGCCAGATCGGCAGCTTCCTTCCTTCAGTCACTCCTGTATTCCCCCTGCCCCATGCCGCTTCGCGTTACACTTGATGGCCGAGCTTGCCGAGCGCGACTCTCATCAGCTCATTATTGTTCTCGTACCCTCTCGTCCGCTGAAGCTCCCATGCATGCTCGGGAGAATACCAGCCTACGCCGGTAATCTCTTCGACCTGGGCGACGAGTTCGCCTTCGAGCGCTTCGACGAGATAATAATGCACGGTTTTCTCGACTTGACCAAGCGTCGCATGCTCGTAGGTATAACCGCTGACCCTAATGGGTTCGATCAGCTTCCCGACGATTCCGGTTTCCTCCTCGATTTCGCGCAGCGCCGTCTGTTCGATCGTTTCTCCCGGCTCCATTTTCCCCTTGGCGATCGTCATCTTCCCGAACCGGTCTTCGATGAGCTGAATTTCAAGTTGTCCATCACGTCGTCTGTACACGACGCCTCCGGCCGAAATTTCTTTAACCATCCGCTAATCTCTCCCCTGAGTACGAGAAAAAGACTTCACTCCAGGCTGCACTCGATTGCCCGGAATGAAATCTTTCCCCTTCGTTTATGCTTGCAATGCGATCGGACGATCCGCGTCGATGACTTCGAGCAGCTGTCCTTGGCACTCATTAACGCCCGAATCCGTAATTCTCACGCGGCACAGCTTGCCGATGAGCGACGGATCTCCGTTCAACACGACTTGAATGTAGTTGTCCGTGTAGCCGGACACGAGCCCTTGGCCTTCAAGGCCCTTAGCTTCGCGTTCCGGAATAACGTCGAGCACCTTGCCGACCCACTCCCGGCCGTAAGCGGCTTGCATCCGCTCCGACAAGTCGATCAGCTTGTGCACGCGCTCATGCTTAACTTCTTCATCCACCTGGTCTTCCATGCGCGCAGCAGGAGTTCCCGTACGCTTGGAATAAGGGAACACGTGCATTTCGGCGAATTTCATCTGCTCCATGAAGCGGTAGCCGTTCTCGAACTGCTCCTCCGTCTCACCCGGGAAACCGACGATAACGTCCGTCGTAATCGCGACGCCGGGCATCGCTTCGTGGATGCGGCGGATCTTCTCGGCGAATTCGGCGGTCGTATATTTGCGGCGCATCCTTTTGAGAATCGCGTCGTCGCCGGCTTGCAACGGAATGTGCAGATGGCGGCACATCTTCGGTGAGCTGTTAAGCACCGCGATCATCTCGTCATCGATCTGCGACGCTTCGATCGAGCTGATCCGTATGCGCTCCAGTCCGTCGATCTGGTCGAGGTCCTTCAGCAGGTTCGCGAGACGATAGTTCTCGAGATCGTCGCCGTAACCGCCCGTATGAATTCCGGTCAGGACGATCTCCTTATAGCCGGCTGCTACGAGCTGCCTGGCTTGGTTCAGGACACTCTCAGGCTTCCGGCTGCGCGACAGACCGCGGGACCACGGAATGATGCAGAACGTGCAGAAGTTGTTGCAGCCCTCTTGGATCTTCAGGAAGGCGCGCGTCCGGTCGGAAAAATCGGGAACGTCGAGCTCCTCGAATTCGCGCGTCTTCATAATGTTGCGCACCGCGTTCATCGGCTTGCGGTCATTCTGGATGTCCGCGATATACGTCATGAGCTTGTCGCGATCCTGCGTGCCGACGACGAGGTCAACGCCGGGAATCGCCATGATCTCCGCGGGCGACGTCTGCGCGTAGCAGCCGGTTACCGCGATGATCGCTTCCGGATTGCGGCGCACGGCGCGGCGAATGATCTGGCGGCTCTTCTTGTCGCCTGTATTCGTTACCGTACAAGTGTTAATGACGTACACGTCTGCCGCCTTCTGTTCGAAGTCCACTTGCTCGTAGCCTTCGTTCTTGAACAGCTGCCAGATCGCTTCCGTATCGTAAAAGTTGACTTTGCAGCCAAGCGTATAAAATGCCACGTTAGGCATCGTTAATCTCCTCCTAGCTCGCCGGACGCATAAGCGATGCACGCAAGCGCGTATAACGCCGCCGTCTCCGTCCGCAATATTCGTTTGCCTAAGCCGATCGGTATCGCCCCTGCGGCCGCGGCCGCCTCCGCTTCCCTCTCGTCGAAGCCGCCTTCCGGGCCTACGACGATCAGGATTCTCGGCTTCCCACCTTCCGCCTGCTTCGCAGCGAATTCGGTCAGCACGCGCCGAAGCCCGTTCCCCGCGCGCCCCTCTTCTTCGTAACAGAGAAGAACGAGGTCGTACTCCGCGAACCGGCCGATCAGCGACTTCCATGAGCTGACCGACGTCACCTCGGGCACGACGCCGCGATGGCTTTGCTCCGCCGCTTCCTTGGCGATCTTACGCCAACGGTCGACGCGCTTCGCTTCCTTGCGCTCGTCGTACTGGACGACGGTGCGCTGGGATAAGAAAGGCAGGAAAGCCGCGGCGCCCGCTTCCGTTCCTTTCTGGATGACGGTCTCGAGCTTGTCTCCCTTGGGCAAGCTCTGGGCGACCGTCACGCGCCAGGCCATCTCGGACTCGGCGAGACGTTCCTCTACGATCTCCGCATGAACTTTATCTTTATCGACCGTGACGACCTTCGCTAACGCTTCTCGTCCCGATCCATCGCATACGATAAACTTGTCGCCGGGCTTGGCTCTCATGACCTGAGCCAAATGCCGGGCATCATCGCCTTCCAGCGCCGCGGTATGCCCGCTAATCTGCGCCGGAGCAACGAAATAACGCTGCATGACCATTGCCTCCTGATTGTGCTCCATCCCACATCATACCGCGAATAGACGGCTTTCGCTATAAGGTTTAATCTGTCAATTTAGAAGATCACGTTAACGATAGAAACCATCGCTTCCGTGATCGGATCGCGTAAAGCCATAAGCGGACCAATCGTCGAATCGCGAAGAGGCGGAATAAAGATGAGAAGCAGGAAAATAAATGTCGCCCATTGCGCCTTTTCTTGGATTTGAATCCGAGTGCGAATCGGCAAAAATTCCTCAATAATTCTATAGCCGTCCAGCGGCGGAATCGGGATTAGGTTAAAAATAAATAAGGCAAGGTTGATTTGAAGCCATAGCGAGATAAAGATACTTATCCGGTTAAGCGAATGAACCGACATGTCGTCGAACGCACCGAAATTTTGGAGCGCGCCTACGATAAACACCATCAAGAACGCCAGCAGCAGGTTGCTGATCGGTCCCGCCGCCGTCACGAGAATGCTCATGAGGCGCGGATTTTTAAAGCGGCTGCGGCGAACCGGCACGGGTTTCGCCCATCCGAAGCCCGCGATCAGCAGGAACAGCATGCCCATCCAATCCAAGTGCGCGCGGGGATTCAGCGTCACGCGTCCTTCGCGGTATGCCGTGTCGTCCCCGAATTTCCAAGCCGTCCAGGCGTGTGCCCATTCATGAACGGTGAACGCGATCAACATAATGACTATGATGACCGGTAAGTATTCGATATCGAACCAGAACAGATTCACTCGTCATCCCCCTTAGGCTTGCCGGCTACGAACGCCACCCAATCGTCTTGGCGGAGCCTGTCGACGATCTCGAAGCCGGCCGCGAGCAGCCCCGCTTCGACCGCGAGCTCCTTATTCTTGTAGATGCCCGAGCTAATATAGATGCCGCCCGGCTTCAGCACGTTCATGACGTCGTCGATGAACAGCAGAATGATCTCTGCGAGAATGTTAGCGACGACGATATCGACAGGCGGCTTCACGCCACCCCGCGTCGTCTCCTCCGCGTTATCCCCTTCGCTCAGAACGCCCAGCAAATCGCTCTCCCGTGCTTCGATGACGTCCTGAAGCCCATTCTGCGCGATGTTCTCTTGAGCGTTCTTAACCGCCATCGGATCCAGATCGACGGCCAGCACTTTATCCGCGCCAAGCTTAATCGCCCCGATCGCCAGAATGCCCGAACCTGTCCCGACGTCGATCACCTGCTCGCCGCCCGAGATCGCGCCGTCCAGCGCCTTCAGGCAGAGCGCGGTCGTCGGGTGCGTACCCGTGCCGAAAGCCATGCCCGGATCAAGCTCGATGATCAGCTCGCCTTTACGGCTTGGCGTATACTCTTCCCATGTCGGCTTAATCGTCAGCCGTTCCGTTACCGCAATCGGCTTGAAATATTTTTTCCAGGCGTGCGCCCAATCGTCTTCATGAACGTCGCCCATCGCGATCGTATACTCGCCTGCGTCATAGCCATACTCAGGCAGCTCCTGAATCAGAACCTTCATCTGTTCCGCGATCGCGGCCATGTCCGTGCCTTCGGCGAAATACGCCTTGATCTCGGCATAGCCTTTGCGAATATCGTTCAGCGGCCGATCGTACAGCTCGCCGTATTTCGTGTCGCGGGGCTTCGTCTCGTCCCAGCCTTCCTCGACCGAGACGCCTCCGGCGCCTAGCTCTGTTAAATAGTACGTAACCATCTCCTGGGACGACTCCGCCGCCAAGACGGTCAATTCATGCCAACGCAATGAAGTTTCCTCCTATGTATACCAGCCCTGCAAAGGCGAGCATTCGTAACCTCCATTATACACGTTACTTTTTACTCGGCGCAAAGGCCGTAAAAAACGCGCCTCCGCACAGGAGACGCGTTCAACTTGCTGTGTTCAATTACGGCTTGGACGGGTAAACCCCAACAAGTGCGATAATGTAGTTCATGACAATGTACGGCTGCACATTGTTATGCGGCATATTGCCGCCGACGCTGTCCAAGACGTTCGGATGAAGCGACGTGTCGTCTAATGATGAATATACTCTTTTGGCGCTTTTGCCGCCCTGAGTACTCGCCCAAGTCGACCCGTCCGGGGAACTCACCGTAGAAGTCGTGTACACAAGCGGCACATGACCGTGCGTTGGTAATTGCCTCCCTGTTAGCGTAACCTCCAACGCCCCTCCACTAGACGCGTACAATCGCTTCGTCAATCCCGGACCTGCTGTACCTTGATGCATGACGGCAACGCCGCGCAGATCCGGCAATTGAAACGTCTTTTGGCCGTCCCCCCCGAACGTATTTCCGATAATCGAAAATAAAGCCTGATTTTCCCACACCTGCATCAATTGCCCTTGGCATAACGCCCACCCCGCAGGCGCGTAATCGCCCGCGAATAAGCGAATTTCACCTACGTACGGATCCATCGACACCGCTCCTCTTCATTAATTTCTAGGCGGATATATCCCCTGTAACGCAATGCAATAATTGACGACGGCGTAAGGCTGACGATTCTCGTGTCCTTGGCCGCCTCCCGAAATCGCTAAGGCATCGGCGCGCATCTTAATGTTCGATTGATCCGAATAGGGTTTCGCTTGAAGCGATTCGGCAGGCGTCCCCCAGAACTTTCCGAGTATCACGTTGGTGGTGGCATCCGAACCGCTCATCAGTTCGTGCTTATGACTAGGCATTTCCGATACGGTGAGCGTATGGAACTCTTCCCCGCCGATTTGTCCGATCAGCTTAAAATTGAGCTCGTCCGGATGAATCGGTGTAAGACCTTGCAGATTCGGCAGAGCGAACGTCGTTGTGCCGTTGCCGCCGAATTTATTGCCTAATATCCCATATAACGCCTGATTCTGTTTAATGAGAAGGATTTGCCCCTGGCACATCGCCCATCCGACCGGGGCGAAATTGAACGAGAAAACTCTGATCTCTCCGATAAAAGGTTCAGCCATAGCTGGATTCCTCCTTAACTCTGTGTTGGATAAATCCCTTGCAGCGCGATAATATAGGTCAATGTCAAGAATGGCATCATATTGTCGTGACCAACATTGGCGCCGAAGTTGTCGACTGCCGCTTCATTCATCACAGTGTTGTATTTCTCCGTAGCGTACTGATTCAATCCGCTTACGGCAAAGTAAGCGTTGGAGGGTGAATTGCTGTTACCGCCTAAATTATAGGCATTGACAGGGTGAGTGTGCGACGGCATAGTCGATTTCGTGAGCGTCACCTCTTCAAGCCCACCGTTCTGCCCAAGCGCATAATTCGTTCCCGTCCTCGCCGTACCGGCTCCCACCGGAATTCTGCCGCCCATATCTGGTAATTTAAACACCGTCTTGCCGTCTCCCCCGTACGTACATCCGATTAACATGTATAATGCATCGTTCTGACTAATCGACAATGTCTGACCGTTGCACATAGCCCAGCCCTGCGGTGCGTAGTAGCCGGCGAACAGCCGAATCTCGCCCAAATATTGATCGCTCATCCGTCATACTCCTTTCGATGTAAAGGGTTATCGTTTGCTAACATTGAATGCCGCCTCGTATATGTACCCTTCGTCATTTTTGCCGATCGGCACGAGCAGCCAATATTCCGTTCCGATTGTCGGGTGGTTGAACTCGTACAACGACTGTGGAAGGAATCTGTAACCGCTTCCTTGGAAGAGCAAAGAAAACTGCTCGTAATGTTCGTTGCCCCCGCGATCTGTCAACTCCGAGAGTCGGAGCTCTTCGCGTTCGTCATCGGAGAGCCTGATCGTGAAAGTGTCGGACAGCATCGGTTCCATATCGGACATTCTCATCTGGAATCACCTCCTATCCGGATGCCAGACCATCGAATTGTAGGGAGTGCGTACTTCTTCGATCTGGAAACCCATTCTCCGGTAGAGCTCAAACGCACGATTCGTCTGAAAAACATGAAGGCGAAGCGGAAGGCCGTACTGCGTCGCTTCCTGCTGGATTTCGGTTATGAGAGTCGTCCCTACTCCGCGGTTTCTATGATTCGTCAGTAGACTTATATCGACGATGCGAATATCTTCGTTGCCGTACGCGACCATCAGCCTTCCGATAGGGTTGGAGTCCCATCGAATGATCCAATGCTTCGCCTCTGGATATTGCACCGCGTACGACAGACTTTGCGCTTCGAACTGCATGCGCAGAAACATCTTGGACTGGGTTTCGCTCCAGCCGGACGCGTTCATCTCTTCGGCGCGAGTGTCGGCATATAATTCGTACAGGAACGATTCGTGATCAGGCGTTACGGCAATCCGATCTAACTTCGCCATTCTGCTCACTCCAAACATAATCCCCCGGCCTTGTCACCGGGGGATATTGTAGTTCATTTAATCGTTAATGAGATCCGATTGCTGCAGCAGTTTACGCACGATCGCAGCGGTTTCCGCACGCGTAATATTGTCATGCGGGTTTAGACGGTTGTCGTTCCCGCGGACAATGCCATGATGGATGCTCAGAGCCGCGGATAGTTTCGCCCAACCGCTTATGCTTCCGCTATCCGCGAAAGGAGCGAGGGACTCGGCTTGTTGGTCTGCGGACAAAATCATATTCATGTTCGTCAGCTTCATGGCGCGAGCGATAATCGCCATCGCCTGCTCGCGGGTAATCGCCGCATTAGGTCTGAACGTTCCGTCCTCATAACCTTCGATGAGGCCGTAGGATACGGCGATCTGCACTGCAGACGCATACCAATCGCCGCTCTTCACGTCGCTGAAGGAGCGTTCTCCGTCGGCGATTCGCAAGCCCAGCGCTCTGACCATGATCGCCGTAAACTCCGCGCGTGTAATATCCGCTTCCGGAGCGAACTTCGCGTCGGACTTGCCGGCAATGACAAGCCGCGAAGCCATGTCCTCAATCGCTTCTTTCGCCCAGTGGTTACGAATGTCGTCGAATGTCTTCACGTTATAGATCACCGAGTACACGCTGTTCGTCAAGCTGTTGATGACCGCGTAGTAACGGCCGGACTGTTCAATCACTTTCGTCGGAACGTGGACGATCGATCCGTCGGGTTGAACGACAATACCCGTTGTGATTTTGCTCGGGTCTACGCCGTCCGGAATAGCGATCATTCTCTCAACATAAGCATTAAACTTGTCGATGTTAACCGTCTGTCCACCGTGAGTAGCCGTTATTTTGAAATCGACAGCCGGCGCGATCAGAGCGATGGAGCTGTTCGACTGCGGAACGTACTTCACGTCCTTGTCGTCGACATTCGAGATTTCAACGCGGATCTTAATGTCTTCCAGAGCAACCGTCGAACCAACTTGCTGCGAGATGGCATCGACGTTCACTTGAATAGCTGGAAGCGTATAGCTTGCTTTCTCGGTCTGAACCTCCAGCACGGCTTCTTTCGATTCCATGTTTTTGACCATCTGCGCATTCAGCTCTCCGACGATGGTGTCGGATTCGTTGTTGACCGGAATCGTCACCTTGTAGCCCGGATCTACCGTCAGAAGCTTCTCGTTAAGTTTCAGCTCGTCGACCGTTATCGTCGTTACTTTCTTGTTGTCAACAGTATCAACCTTAGCCGTTGCGGTTTTGTCTTGTTTCACGCCGTTGACGATAACCGCTACTCCGTCGTCCTCGTTGGTATTTGTAACAGGAGGAGGAGTGTTGTTGACTGGAGCCGTCGCGGAGACTCTATTCGACGCATCGCTCTCGATACCGTTAACCGTCTGAGTAACATAATAGCCTGAACCGACCGGAACGCTCGTGAAAGTCAAAGTCCCTGGAATACCAACTATCTGACTCAATCCGATCTGTTCGTTGGAAGAATCAAAGAGCTTAACGATTGCTCCGTTCATTGCATGACTCACGACAATGGTATTCGTACCGCCGGTCGCCGTCACCGCTGCCGGTGCTACCGTGACGACGCGCGTCACTTCTTCCGCGGTGTTCCCAGCCGCATCGCTCACGTTATAGCGGATCGTATACTCGCCTGGCGTCGTCGTGTCCACCGTGCCTGTCGTCGCGATCGAACCGGTCAAGTTACCGTCGACGTTGTCCGAAGCTGTCGCTCCGTCATCCGTGTACGTATCCCCAACAGTTATTCGCAGCGCCGCGCTGCCGTTTCGCGTAATGACCGGCTTCGTCGTATCTTCCCCTACATCGACTGTCCCGGAAGGATCGCTTTCTACGCCGTTCACCGTCTGCATCACGTAATATCCTGTACCGTATGCCACATTGGTGAACGTATAATTGCCGTCACCGTCCGCAACATCGCTGTTCACGACTGAATCTGTGCTATCGTACAGCGTAACCGTCTCTCCACTTGTTGCCCCAGTAATCGCTACCGTCTTCGCGATACCTACGCTTCCCGTCGCTGTAACCGCGACTGGAGCTACCGTGACGACGCGCGTCAC
>Ga0065721_10005732_pt1 | contig 14044 bp, 14 predicted proteins | sample Mesricmetagenome_FD_59108 | JGI IMG/M metagenome (GOLD analysis project Ga0065721, IMG submission 59108) | Mesophilic microbial community from rice straw/compost enrichment Sample: eDNA_1 v2 (version 2) | ecosystem: Engineered > Solid waste > Grass > Composting > Bioreactor | place: USA: Davis... | reverse complement strand
TCCTCGAGCGCCGCCACCCGCTCGATGACGCCGCGATAAAAGGGGCCGGACCGGTTCGCCGCCCGCGCATTGGCCTCGGTTCTCATGCCGGGCGTGGTCCGTCGGTGCGCTTGCGCTGCGCCGCCTCGATGGGCGTCACCGTGCCATCCTCTCCCGTCGCGCCTGCCACCGGCGGCACCATCTGCGGCTCGTCCGGCACCTCGGGCTCCGGCGGCGGCCGCGGCGTGGCCGGGGCGGGCGGTTCGAGCACGATCCCCTCGGCCTCCATGCGCCGGTAGAGCGCCATGGCCCGCAGCATCTCGGCGGCCGTGATGGTCTCGGCCTCCTTGAGCGTCTCGGCCTCGCGCCGCATGGCGTCGTTGACGATCATCAGCACCAGCACCAGCACCACCGGCAGCAGGTCGATGGAGATGGCCCCGGCCCAGGAGGGGATGAAATCGCTCCAGTAGCGGATCACCGCCTCGGCCGTGGACAGGGGCACGAAGCGCCGCTGCTCGACCGCGGGAGTGGCGAGGATCTCGTCGGCCGCCGCCGTCAGCGCCGCCGATTGCGCCGCCACCGAGGCCCGCACCGTCTCCATCACCCGATCCTGCCGGCTGGCGAGATCGGCCGAGCGGCCATCGGCCACCGGGGCGATGAAGCCGGCCGACAGATCGGTCGCGGCCCGCTTGACCGAGGCGGCGACGTCGGTCTGCTGCAGCGCCGCGATGACCGCCGAGAGCTGCACCGCCTCGGCCTGGAAGCTGTCCGAGCGCGGCTCGATGGCGCCGGGGGTCGACACCAGCTCGCGCATGCTGGCCAGCCGCTCCGAGCCCTGGGCGAACAGCTGGGCCACCTCCTCGCGGCTGCCCGAAATGGTGGCGGCGAGCTGGTCCATCTGCACGCTCATCTGGCTGAGCAGCTGCACCACGCTGCCCGCGCCCTGCGTGCCGGTCAGCGCGCCGCTCTCGCGCTCGTCCTGCGCCAGGGCGGCGAAACGCTGGCTGGCGCGCTCCACATCGGGCAACAGGCTCTGGCTGGCCAGGGCATTGGCATGGGCATTGTCGAGATCCTCGGCATAGCCCTGCAGCGTCACCGCCATGTGCTGCTCCAGCGCCGCCGAACCGGCCAGCGCCGCCGCATTGAGCCAGGAGCTCATGGCGATGATCATCATGCAGCCCACCGCCATGGTGACGAACATGCCGATGCGCTGCACCCCGCTGGTGACCAGCGGCACGAAGCGCATCATGTAGATCCAGAAGGCGTAGATGGCGACCGAGACGGCGGCCGAATAGATGATGGCGGCGAAGAACACGAAGGTCGCCGATCCGTCGAGCAGGCCCCTGACGCCGAGATAGGTGTAGACGCCCGAGGCCAGCGCCAGCACGGCGAGGGCGAAGCGCGACATGGTTTCCACCCCGCGCGCGGTCTCGTGCAGGCGGAAGGCATTGGGCTTGAGCTGCATGTGAAGGCCCCTGGGTCCGGACGGCCCTCCCCGGGCCTCAAGCGGAGGTTAGCACGGCGAAGCCGGCAGAACCGAGGCATGAAATGGCGGGCCCGGGGGCCGGCCCGATGACAGTTCGGTGAGCGCGGACGCCCTATCCGGCCGCGCCGGTCTCCGGCCCGATCAGGCGGCGGCAGAGCAGGCGGATGCCCGCGTCCATGCGCTCGACGTCGCGGATCTTGAGGGCGATGCCATAGGCTCCCGCCACCACGATCTGGGTCAGCGCCTCCGCATCCTCGGCCCCCGCCGCCCGCAGCATTTCGGCGATCGCCCCGCTCATGGCCTGGTCCTGCTCACGCAGCACCAGGCCGCTGCGCTTGTGCTCGCTCATCAGCTCGGCGGCGTGGGGCGACCCCTCGAGCGCCAGGGCCAGCACTCGGTACTGGCCGGCCAGCGCCGCCCCGATGCGCTCGGCCGCCCCGCCCTGGCCGGCCAGCCCTTGGCGGAAGGCGGCGTCGAGCTGGTCGAGCAGCGTGTCGACGATGCCGGCGAATACCGCCGTCTTGTCGGGGAACTGGGCATAGAGCGTCGCCTTGGCGATGCCGGCCTCGCGCGCGATGGCCTCCATGGTGGTGCCCCGCAGCCCTTCGCGCAGGATCAGCCCGCGCGCCGCTTCCAGCACGCGCCGCCGCTTCTCCAGCGCCCGATCCGTCGCCCCTTCCGCCAATCCTCACTCCCATACTTGAACTAATTGAACGATATTCGTATATATCGTTCAAATCATCAGGGAGACCACCATGTCCGACCGTGTGCTTCTGACCGGGATTTCCGGCTTTCTCGGCGGCCATGTCGCCCTGTCGCTGCTCAATGCTGGCTACACCGTCCGGGGCAGCCTGCGCAACCTTGCGCGGGCCGACCAGGTGCGCGACACGCTGCACCGGGCCGGCGCCGAGACCGGCCGGCTCGAATTCGTGACGCTCGACCTGCTCTCCGACCGGGGCTGGGACGAGGCCATGGCCGGTGTCCGCTACCTCCAGCACACCGCCTCGCCTTTCGTGCTCAACATCCCCCGCGACCGCATGGAGCTGATCCGCCCCGCCGTCGAGGGCACGGAGCGGGCGCTGGCGGCGGCGCTGCGGGCGGATGTCGAGCGTATCGTGCTCACCTCCTCCATGGCGGCCATCGCCTATGGCCACGACAAGACGCATCCCATGCCCTTCACCGCCGCCGACTGGACCGATCTCGAAGGCCGGCCGATCAACGCCTATATCGAATCCAAGACCCGGGCCGAACGCCGCGCCTGGCAGATCATGGAGGCGGCCGGCCGCGGCGGGGACCTTGCCGTCATCAACCCCGGCGGCATTTTCGGCCCGGTGCTGGAGGAGGACCCCGGCACCTCCGCTCTCCTGGTGCTTCGGCTGTTGAACGGCTCCGTCCCCGCCGCGCCGCGCATCCCCATGACCGTGATCGACGTGCGCGACGTGGCCGCCGCCCATCTCGCCGCCATGACCGCGCCCGAGGCGGGCGGGCGGCGCTTTCCCATGGGCGTCGACACGCTCTTCCTCAAGCAGGCCGCCGACCTCCTGCGCCCGCACTACCCGGACCACCGCATCCCGCGGCTCGAAATGCCCGACTGGGTGGTCCGCCTCTATGCCCTGTTCGACCGCGACGTGCGCGACAACCTGGGCGAGCTCGGCTACGCCAAGCCCCTCGATTCCACCCCCGCTGTCGCGCTTCTCGGCCGCCCCCTGATCTCCGGCCCCGACGCCATTCTCGCCACCGCGGAGAGCCTCGTCGCCCATTGGCTGGTCTGACCAGCCGCCGGCAAAAATAGGCCGTGCGACCCCCTTGCCCCGGGCGGAATAATTGTCCATATCTCCGCCCGGAGCGGGGCTGTAGCTCAGTTGGGAGAGCGCATCGTTCGCAATGATGAGGTCAGGGGTTCGATTCCCCTCAGCTCCACCATTTTCCCCTCCTGCCTTCCTCGTGCGCTTCGCATCCGCGGCGGCGCTGCAGCACCAACGCTCGGGCGCCATGCCGGCCTCGACGCCTGGTCGCCAGCCGAGGACGCGGTGCTGAGCCGGCTCGGGTTGCGCCGGACCGGATCGGAGACGCTGGCCCGGACAGCAGCCCGGTCCTCGACTGAATCGAAGAGCAGGCCATCACCCATCTGGCCGTGCATCTCGACGTCGACGCCATCAGTCGCAGCGCTTCCGGCCCATACTGTTCAACCGGCCCGATGCGGGGCCGGACTATCTCGCGGATCTGCCGCGCGGCCGGCTCGCGCCCGACCATGTCGTGCTGCTGCTCGCCGATGTCGGCCGGGCCTGCGACATCGTCGGCCTCGCCATCACCGAATACATCTCCTGGGAAGCGCTCCGAACCCGCCAGCTCCTTGACGGCCTGCCCCTGGTGCGGGACTAGGAGCGGGCGCCGTCCCGCATCCGTCCGGCGGCGCGGGCGAAGCCCTCGGCGATGGCGATCTTCATGGCCTCGCGCGCGCCGGCCGGATCGCGGTCGCGGATCGCTTCGGCGATGGCGCCGTGCACCCGCACCGTCTGCGCCAGGGCCTCGGGCTCGTTGACCGGCGAGGAGATGGTGAAGGCGGCGGTGAGCGCCATCTCCACCAGGGCGCTGATCGAGGCCATGAAAGGATTGCCCGATGCCTCGGCCACCGCCTTGTGGAACTCGAGGTCGTAGCGGGCGAAATCGGCCGGCGTCTCCGCCTCGGCCATCCGGGCGACCCAGCCCGCCAGCGCCTCGGCCGCCGCCTCACTGCGCCGCTCCGCCGCCAGCGCCGCCGCCTCGATCTCGATGCCGATGCGCACTTCCGCGAGGCTGCGGAGGAAGCTCACCTCCGGCCCCAGCTCGAAATGCCAGGCCAGCACGTCGGCGTCGAACAGGTTCCAGCGGTTGCGCGGCAGCACCCGGGTACCGATGCGGGCCCGCGCCTCGATCATCCCCTTGGCGGCCAGGGTCTTCAGCGCCTCGCGCAGCACGGTGCGCGACACCCCGAACCGTTCCAGCAGCTCGCTGTCCGGCGGCAGGATGCTGCCCTCCTCGTACTGCCCCGACACGATGGCGAAGCCCAGCGCCCACAGCACGTCCGAATGCAGGTTGCGCGCCGGGCTGCGGCCGGACAGCGTGGCGATCAGATCGCCGGAATGCCGCGCCTTGCCGCCCGATCTGTCCATGCCGCCCGTTCTCCTGAAGGTCACGGCCGACCTAACCATAGGCGGATAAGTATGACAATAACGCCGCCCCGACCCGGGGTGGACAGCCGCGCCCGGGCTGGGCCAATCTGCCGCAAGCCTTTCCGGATTCGCCTTTCAGGACCTTCGCATGACCACCTCCGCCGCCCTCGACGCCGTTCTCGCCCGGATCGATGCCGGGCTGGAGGAGAGCCTCGACCGGCTCTTCGCGCTGCTGCGCATCCGCTCCATCTCCACCGATCCGGCCTATGCCGAGGAATGCCGCCGCGCCGCCGACTGGCTGGCCGCCGAGCTCGAGGCACTCGGCTTTTCCGCCGCGGCCCGCCCGACGCCCGGCCATCCGGTGGTCCTCGCCCACGGCCCCGAACAGGACGGCCCCCACGTGCTGTTCTACGCCCATTACGACGTGCAGCCGGTCGATCCGCTCCATCTCTGGCACACCGACCCCTTCGAGCCTGTGGTGCAGGAGCGGGACGGGCGCAGGATCATCGTCGCCCGCGGCGCCTCCGACGACAAGGGCCAGATGCTGACCTTCATCGAGGCCTGCCGCGCCTGGAAGGCCGCGACCGGCGCCCTGCCCGTGCGCGTCTCGCTGCTGCTGGAGGGCGAGGAGGAATCGGGCGGCAAGAACCTGCCGCCCTTCATGCGCGAGCATGCCGAGGAGCTGAAGGCCGACATCGCCCTGGTCTGCGACACCGACATGTGGGACCGCCGGACCCCCTCGATCACCACCATGCTGCGCGGCCTCGTCGCCGACGAGGTCGAGATCACCGCCGCCGACAAGGACCTGCATTCGGGCATGTTCGGCAATGCGGCGCGCAATCCCAACCAGCTCTTGGCCGAGATCATCGCCAGCCTGCGCGCGCCCGACGGTTCGGTGACCCTGCCCGGCTTCTACGACGATGTCGCCGAGATCACTCCCGAGCTCAAGGCGCAATGGGCCGGCCTCGGCTTCGACGAGAAGCGGTTCCTCGGCGATGTCGGGCTCTCCCTGCCCGCCGGCGAGCAGGGCCGCAGCGTGCTCGAGCAGCTCTGGGCCCGCCCCACCTGCGAGATCAACGGCATGAGCGGCGGCTATACCGGGGACGGCTTCAAGACCGTGATTCCCTCGAAGGCCAGCGCCAAGATCTCCTTCCGCCTCGTTTCCGGCCAGGACCCGCAGAAGATCCGCGCCGCCTTCCGCGCCCATGTCGAAAGCATGCTGCCGCCCGACTGCACGGTGAGGTTCACCCCCCATGGCGGCTCGCCGGCCATCGCCGTGCCCGCCGACGGCGAGTTCCTGCGCCGGGCGCTGCGCGGCCTGTCGGACGAATGGGGCCGGCCCGCCGTGATCACCGGCTCCGGCGGCTCCATTCCGGTAGTGGGCGATTTCAAGTCGATCCTCGGCCTCGACACGCTGCTGATCGGCTTCGCCCAGGTGGACGACCAGATCCACTCGCCCAACGAGAAATACGACCTCGACAGCTTCCACCGCGGCATCAGGTCCTGGGCCCGGGTGCTCGCGGCGTTGGCGGAGTAGGCCCGAGGCCGGTGTCCGGCCGCTACGCCAGCACCACCGCGAGCATGGCGATCACCGCCGGCAGGGTCTGGATGAACACGATCCTGCGGCTCGCGGTCACCGCGCCGAAAATCCCCGCCACCGCGACGCAGGCGAGGAAGAAGATCTGCACCTGCCAGGCGAAACCCGGATCGGGATGCATCAGCCCCCAGAGCAGCCCGGCGGCGAGAAAGCCGTTATAGAGCCCCTGATTGGCCGCCAGCGCCTTGGTGGACCGGGCAAATTCGAGGGTCAGCCCGAAGGCCTTGTGTCCGCGCGGGCTGTCCCACCACAGCATTTCGAGCAGCATGATATAGAGGTGGAGCAGTGCCACCAGCCCCACCAGGATTGTCGCGACCGCGGCCATCTCAGGCCTCGACCGCCACGTCCAGCGCCAATTCGACCATGTCCCTCAGCGAGGTCTGGCGCGCCTCGGCGTCGATCTCCTCCTTGGTGATCAGGCAGTCGGTCATGGTGCAGATGGTGAGGGCCCTGACCCCGAACCGCGCCGCCAGCGTATAGAGCGCGGCCGCCTCCATCTCCACCCCGATCACCCCGTGGCCAGGCAGCTTGTCATAGCCGGCGAAACCGTCGGCATGATAGAAGATGTCCGAGGAGAGCATGTTGCCGGCATGATAGCGCAGCCCCCTGGCATCGGCCTTGTCGGCCGCGGCCCGCAACAGGCCGAAATCGGCGATGGGCGCGAAATTGTAGGGCCCGAAGCGGTCGCGCACGATGGCGCTGTCGGTGGAGGCGGCCTGCGCCAGGATCACGTCGCGCACCTTGACCTTGGCATTGAGCCCGCCGCAAGTGCCCACCCGGATCAGCGTCTTGAGCCCGTAGACATTGATCAGCTCGTGCACATAGATCGACAGCGAGGGCTGGCCCATGCCCGTGGCCTGCACGGAGACCGGCCGGCCCTTCCAGCGTCCAGTATAGCCGAGACAGTTGCGCACCGCATTGACCTGGCGCGCCTCCTCCAGAAACGTCTCGGCGATCCATTTGGCGCGCAGCGGGTCCCCCGGCAGCAGCACGGCTTCGGCATAGTCCCCCGGCTTGGCGTGGTTGTGCGGCGTGGTCATGGTGCTTTTCCTTTTTTGTCCGGTTGGTCAAATCAATGCCACCCGGCCCGCCGAATGACAACCTTGCGGGAACGCCGGGCCCCTGGCGGGCATTGTTCGTGTCAGCGTCGTCCCGGAGCCGGCACCCATGACGGAAAAGATAGAGGCCAAGGTCACCCACCGCTTCCCCGCCGCGCCCGAACGCGTCTATGACGCCTTCCTCGATCCGGCCATGGCATGGCGCTGGAGCCGGGCCTGGCTGCGCCAGGCCGGCCGCGACGGCGACGTCACCGCCTGCGAGATCGATCCGGAGGTGGGCGGGAAGTTCCTGTTCGCCGATCGCCGCGGCGAAGCGGAGGCCCGGCACCGGGGCACGTTCCTCGAATTGGAGCGGCCCACCAAGATCGGCTTCACCTGGATTGTCGATTCCGCCGACCAGGACGACCCCGCGATCGTCACCCTCATCGTCGAGCCCGAGCCCGACGGGCCGGGCAGCATCGTCACCCTCTACGACACCATGGACGCCCGCCGGGCCGACGAGATCGCCGAGACCGAAAAGGGCTGGATCGCCATGCTCCAGGGCCTGGACGAAGTGCTGCGCCAGAGTTGAGCGCTTGACGGCGGGCCCGGGCGGGCCCATTTACGCCCGGCTGGACACAGGAGGTACGCGCATGCTCGCCAGGATCTTTATCGACGGGGAAGCCGGAACCACGGGCCTGCAGATTCGCGAACGCCTCGCCGGCCGCCGCGACCTCGAGGTGATCTCCATCGCCCCCGACAAGCGCAAGGACCAAAACGAGCGCCAGCGCCTGCTCAACGCCGCCGACATCGCCATCCTCTGCCTGCCCGACGAGGCGGCCCGGGAAAGCGTGCGCCTGATCGAGAACGATACCACCCGCGTCATCGACGCCTCCACCGCCCATCGCGTGACCGAGGGCTGGGCCTATGGCTTCGCCGAGATGGCGGCCGGCCAGACCGAGGCCATCGCCGCGGCACGCTTCGTCGCCAATCCCGGCTGCTGGCCGCAGGGGCTGATCGCCGCCGTCCGGCCGCTGATCGAGGCCGGGCTGCTGCCCGCCGACCATCCGGTCAGCTATCACGGCATTTCCGGATATTCCGGCGGCGGCCGCCAGATGATCGAGGAATACGAGGCCGCCGGCGACGGGGCCAGCCGGTTCATGCCCTACGGCCTCACCTTCCAGCACAAGCACGTGCCGGAGATGACCCGCTATGCCGGGCTCGCCCGTGCCCCGCTTTTCGAGCCGGCGGTGGGCAATTTTGCCCAGGGGATGACCAATTCCGTGCCGCTGCATCTCGACCGGCTTCCCCGCATCCCGACCGGCCGGGAGCTCCATGCCGCCCTCGCCGATCACTTCGCCGCCATCCCCGACGGCTTCGTGCGCGTCGCCCCCTACGATCCCGAGCTGGGCAAGACCGCGGCACTGGACCCGCAGGCGCATAACGGCACCAACACCCTGACCCTGCACGTCTTCGCCAACGACGCCCGCGCCCAGGCGGCGATCGTCTCGGTCTACGACAATCTCGGCAAGGGCGCCGCCGGCGCCGCTGTGCAGAACCTCAACATCATGCTCGGCGTCGGCGCCAGCGAGAGCCTGGCGGCGTGACCGCCGCACCGCTCTTCTCCCCCGGGGAGAAGAGCCTGCCCCCGCGAGGTCGGGAGTGGCGCGCAGCGCCGGACGAGAGGAGCGCCGAACGCTTTTACCCCCATCCGGCTTGACCGAAACCCCGCTTTTGCGCCATGACGCTGGCAAGAGCGAGGTCCACAGCCCCATGGAAAAGTTCACCACCCTGACCGGTGTCGCGGCGCCCCTGCCGATCATCAACATCGACACCGACATGATCATCCCCAAGCAGTACCTCAAGACCATCAAGCGCACGGGCCTCGGCACCGCCCTGTTCAGCGAGATGCGCTACAACGAGGACGGCTCGGAGAACCCCGATTTCGTGCTCAACAAGCCCGCCTACCGCGAGGCCAGGATCGTCATCGCCGGCGACAATTTCGGCTGCGGATCCTCGCGCGAGCACGCCCCCTGGGCCCTGCTGGACTTCGGCATTCGCTGCGTCATCTCCACCAGCTTCGCCGACATCTTCTATAATAACTGCTTCAAGAACGGCATCCTGCCCATCGTGGTGACGCCCGAACAGCTCAAGCTGCTGCTGGACGATGCCGAGCGCGGCGCCAACGCCACCCTCACCATCGACCTCGAGGCCCAGACCATCCGCGGCCCCGATGGCGGCGAATTGCATTTCGACATCGACCCGGCCCGCAAGCACATCCTGCTCGAAGGTCTGGACGACATCGCCGGCACGCTGAAATCCGATCCCTCCATTTCCGCCTTCGAAGGCAGGATGGCCTCCGAACGCCCCTGGCTCTGAGCACCATGGCGGAGATCGTTTTCGAGGCCGCGCCGCAGCCGAGACGCGCGCGGCCATTCTCGACGGTCTCGTCGCCTGCAGCCGGCAGCGCGCCGAGGGCCTGCGGCGCTCCGCAGACCATCGCGCTTGCCCCGCGCGATCCCGAGACCGCAAGCCCGGCTATTCCGTTTCGGCGAGCCTGCCGAATATCCCCCCGGCCACAGCCGGTTCTTCCTGCACAAAAACCTGAGTTGATCGCATGGTCCAGCGCGTCTCCACCGGCTCTCCCTTCGAAGCCACCTTCGGCTATTCCCGTGCCGTCCGGCACGAGGACACGATCTATGTGTCCGGCACCACGGGTTACGACTATGCCAGCATGACCATGCCCGACAGCGTCGGCGCGCAGGCGAAGAACGCCCTTGCCACCATCGACAAGGCGCTGCGGGAGGCCGGCTCGTCCATCGAGGATACGGTCCGCGTCGTCTACTATGTCGGCGACCGCTCCTATGTGGACGAGGTCGTCGCCGCTGTCGGCCCGGTGTTCAGGGACATCCGCCCCGCCGCCTCCATGCTCATCGTCCAGATGATCGAGGAAGGCATGAAGATCGAGATCGAGGTCACCGCCCGCATCGGCGCGGCCGCGAGCCATGCCTGATGCCGTGACCGGGAGATGAGCGGACGGCAGGTTGCCCTCACCCTGCATGCGGCGCTCCTGATCGGGGCGCTGTTTTTGCTCGTGCCCTGGCTCACCCGCTGGCACCCGCAATACGGCTATCTCTTCGCGCTCACCGCCTGCTGGCTGTTCTTCTGCCTGCCGGTCATCGGCCTATATGCCCTGCCCGGCAATGACGATGGCCGCCTGTTCTCGGAACGGCTGGCCTGGCGGAACTGGTGGATCCTGCCTTTGCTCCTGGCCCAGGTCGCGCTGGTCGCCGCCGTCAGTTTCGTGCCCAACACCTCCATCCTGACGAGCGGCGGCATGTGGCTGGCCATCCTGATCGCCGGCATCAACGGACCGCTCGAGGAGATGGCCTGGCGCGGCGGCTTCCTCGCCGCCTTCCGCAACCGGCCACGGCTAGGCTTCTGGCTCGGCTGGGCCCTGTTCGCCGCCTGGCACCTGCCGCTGGCCCTGAGCCAGGGCCTGGTCTTCGAGGGCGGGCCCCTCACGCTGATCGGCGGCGCGGCGGCGCTCGGCCTGTTCTGGAGCTGGGTCGCCTGGCGGACGGGCTCGGTGTTCTATGTCGCCCTGGCCCACACGCTCACCAATGTCTTCGCCTTCTGGGTGCTGTTCGACCGCAACGGCTTTACGGCGTAGCCCCACCCGTATGGCCGGCGATCCCCGGAAAATCCCTACCAGCCATAGTCCAGCACGGTCAGCGTGCGCACCCGGTCCTGGTCCAGCCATTCGATGGTCGAGTTGCGGTGCATGCCGATCAGCGCCGCGCCCACCGGCCCGAGGATGGGCACGTTGCCCCGCTCGCCCAGCGGCCGGTTGGGATAGGTCAGCCGGCCCAGCCGCACCTGCGGCTCGTCGTCCAGCCGGAACATCACCCGTTGCCCCATCGACACCCCCGCCGGGTCCCAGGGCTGGCACACCTCGGCGCGCTTCAATTCGCGCTCGAGATAGGCCGACACATAGGGCATGGCGTGAAAGGAACGCTCCGCCAGCAGCATCACGCGGTTATAATCGTCGGAATTTATGAGAATGTCAGGCAGCGGAAGCGAGGGAAACACGGCAGAAACCCGAGAGACGTGCTAAGGGATATTCCGGCCCCACCATTGCCCAGTCAATAGGCAGAGAGAATATTTCATGCGCAACATGAGTCAGGTTTATTGACCTAACAACTCGAGCATGGCAGGTAAATGCCGCATTTTTATGCGTTGTGCATATTTCCTGTCCATGAGGGTTAACCATGTCCGACGACACCCTGCTCGACCGCGCGCTCATTCGCCTGGAAGAGGCCGCCAACCACCTCCAGATCGACCAGGATGTCATCGAGAAACTCAAATACCCGCGCGAGACCACCAAGACCCGGCTGTTGATCCGCATGGACGACGGCTCGCGCAAGTCCTTCCTCGCCTGGCGCTGCCGCTATGACGACACGCGCGGCCCNACCAAGGGCGGCATCCGCTTCCATCCCGATTCCACCATCGAGGAGGTCGAGACNCTGGCNTTCTGGATGACCTTCAAATGCGCGGTGATGAACCTGCCCTATGGCGGCGGCAAGGGCGCCATCCGCGTCGATCCGCACGGGCTCTCCCGCTCCGAGCTGGAACGGCTCAGCCGCGCCTATGTGCAGGCCTTCGCCAACATCATCGGCCCCGACCGCGACATCCCGGCCCCCGACGTCTATACCAACGCCATGATCATGGGCTGGATGGCCGACGAATACAATCAGATCACCGGCCAGGTCTCCCCCGCCGTCATCACCGGCAAGCCCATCGCCCTCGGCGGCTCGCTCGGCCGCAACGACGCCACCGCCCGCGGCGGCTTCTACCTCGTGCGGCACCTCGCTTCCGAGCTCGGTCTCGACAAGGACCATACCGTCGCCATCCAGGGGTTCGGCAATGCCGGCCAGTTCTATGCCCGGCTCACCGCCGCCGATGGCAACACCGTCGTCGCCGTCTCCGACTCGGCCGGCGCCATTCACCGGCCCGGCGGCCTCGACGTCGAGGCGCTGATCGCCGGCAAGAATGCCGGCCGCCGCGTCGCCGACATGGCCGCCGAGCTGGGCGCCCATGTCATCACCCCCGACGAGCTGATCTCGGTGGAGGCGGATCTGCTGGTGCCCGCTGCCCTGGAAGACATGATCACCAGGGAGAACGCCGGCACCGTCAGGGCCAAGGTGCTGCTGGAACTGGCCAACGGCCCGGTCACCCCCGACGCCGACAGGATCCTCAACGACAAGGGCATCGTCGTGCTGCCCGACATCCTCGCCAATGCCGGCGGCGTCACCGTCTCCTATTTCGAATGGGTGCAGAACCGGCAGGGCTACTACTGGGACCTCGAGGAGATCCACACCCGCCTGCTCAAGATCGTCGAGCGCGAGGGCCGCGCCGTCTGGGACATCGCCCGGTCGCGGAACGTCTCGGTCCGCTCGGCCGCCTATATCCACGCCCTCGGGCGCCTGGCCACCGCCATCGAGGCCCACGGCACTCAACCCTTCTTCGCCGGTTGAAGGGGACAGCCGCGAAAGGCCGGAACCTGCCGGCCTTTCACTGTCTCCCTTGGAGGAGAGGGTGAAGGCTTGCCTTTTCGCCGTCCACCGAACATTTCTCCCGCCAGCCGTCCTTGCCTAAATGGGGAAAAACCCGCTATGTGCGCGGCCAAGGTGTACCCACCAGTACGGCGAGGAGCGTTCCGATCATGGCCACCCATTCCCTATTCCTGCTGCCCGGCGACGGCATCGGCACCGAGATCATGGTCGAGGTGGAAAAGCTCATTGCCTGGACCAATGCCGAGGGGCTGACCGATTTCGCGCTGGATCGGGGCCTCGCCGGCGGGGCAGCCTATGACCGGCACCAGGTCGCCATCACCGAGGAGGACGTCGCCAAGGCCAAGGCCGCCGACGCGGTGATCTTCGGCGCCGTCGGCGGGCCGAAATGGGACGACGTCCCCTATGAGCACCGCCCGGAGGCGGCGCTGCTGCGGCTGCGTCAGGAGCTGGCGGTCTTCGCCAATCTCCGCCCGGCCATCTGCTATCCGGCCCTGGCCGAGGCCAGCTCGCTCAAGAGGGAGCTGGTGGAAGGCCTCGACATCCTCATCGTGCGCGAATTGACCGGCGGCGTCTATTTCGGCGAGCCCAAGGAGATCACCGATCTCGGCAACGGCCAGAAGCGCGCCGTCGACACCCAGGTCTACGAGACCTACGAGATCGACCGCATCGCCCGCGTCGCCTTCGACCTGGCCCGCACCCGCCGCAACAAGGTGCACTCGGCCGACAAGAAGAACGTCATGAAGTCGGGCGTGCTCTGGGACGAGGTGGTCAAGGGCGTGGCCAGGGACTATCCGGACGTGGAGCTGCACCACATCCTGGCCGACAACGCCGCCATGCAGCTCGTGCGCACGCCCAAGCAGTTCGACGTCATGGTCACCGACAACCTCTTCGGCGACATCCTCTCCGACGTCGCCGCCATGCTGACCGGTTCGCTGGGCATGCTGCCTTCCGCCTCGCTCGGCGCGCCCGATCCGGCCACCGGCAAGCGCAAGGCCTTCTACGAGCCCGTCCACGGCTCGGCCCCCGACATCGCCGGCAAGGGCATCGCCAATCCCATCGCCATGATCGCCAGCTTCGCCATGGCCCTGCGCTACAGCTTCGGCCTGATCGAGCTCGCCGATCGGGTAGAGGCGGCCATCGCCGCCGTGCTCGAGGACGGCCTCCGGACCGGCGACATCGCCCAGGACAACCGCAAGACCGTCGGCACCGAGGAAATG
>Ga0065721_10000013_pt1 | contig 14046 bp, 10 predicted proteins | sample Mesricmetagenome_FD_59108 | JGI IMG/M metagenome (GOLD analysis project Ga0065721, IMG submission 59108) | Mesophilic microbial community from rice straw/compost enrichment Sample: eDNA_1 v2 (version 2) | ecosystem: Engineered > Solid waste > Grass > Composting > Bioreactor | place: USA: Davis... | reverse complement strand
GTAGCCTTGGCAAAGAAAATGGGTAAAAGTTATCCTCCGATAGAACTAAAATTTTCTAATGGAAATAATCAATATGTATACTATGATAACTCCAAGCTGCTGAACAACCTGCAATACTCACCCTACATATTAGGATTCTTTATTTTATGTTACTTTTTGTTTCATTCTGGTTTTTAAGGACTATCAAAAAAACAGATGAAGGATATTTGTGGGCGGGTCTGGCAAAAGAAACAGCGCATCAGATCGGAACACCATTGTCCTCTATGATCGGCTGGATGGAGATCATGAAGCTTGAAAATCCGGAATCAGAAGGAGTGCATGAAATTGAGAAAGATATCGAGCGATTGCGAACTATTTCAGAAAGGTTCTCAAAGATAGGATCTGTTCCTGAACTTAACGATCTTAATTTTAATGAAACCATTAGGGAAAACTATGATTATTTAAAAACAAGGGTTTCAAAAAAGATCAGTTTCAGTTTACATCTACCTACTTACAATATTTTGGTACCGCATAATAAAATTCTAATGAGCTGGGTGATCGAAAATCTTGTAAAAAACGCAGTAGATGCCATGAGAGGAGAAGGAACTTTGCTGATCTCTGTGTTTGAAAGGAATAAAAACATCCTGATTGAAGTAAAAGATACCGGAAGCGGAATGACCAAACAACAAGCAGTCAATGCCTTTAAACCGGGGTATTCTACGAAGAAACGCGGTTGGGGACTAGGATTGTCATTAGCGAAAAGGGTAATTCAGGAATACCATAAAGGTGATATCAGAATTTCGCAAACAGAAGTAGGAAAGGGGACTACTTTTAGAATAACGATCAGAAAAGGATAATATAGATTACATAAAACCGGGGCGATTTATCGCCCCGGTTTGTTTATTATTTCTTACCCGTAAGCCACTGAGTTTGCAGTTTTTGTTCTGCCGGACTCGGATTAGCTTTATACTGAAGACTCTCCATAGTCAGCTTGTCTAAAACAGCTTTTCCTTTAAGATCAATTTTTTCAGTTTTACTACCATTATTCCTTAAAACAGTAAGCGTAACATTTTGTCCTTCCTTTATGGTTTTAGCATAATCAATAAATGCCTGAACATCCTGAATATTGATCGTTTTACCATCTAATGCTACCACCTCATCCGTGATTTTGAAACCAATACTCTTTGCAAAAGGAGATAACGCTGAACTTTCATCAAATACAAACGTATTGTTCTTATCATTATATCCTGTTTGGTTCGGATCTTTGATGAACCAGAAAATAGGAGGGGTTTCCTGCTTTTTTATTTCTATTCCCACCATGTTCAGGTATTGCTCATAAGGGGTGGATTGGCTTCCTGCAATATATTTATTGTAAAAATCTCTTACCTGAGGATATCCGGTCACTTCTACCAATTCATCGATCAGCTTATCATCTTTAAATGGCTTATTCTCTCCAAATCTCTGAGACAGCTTTCTGATCATGTCACGATAACCCATCTCACCATTAGAAAGCTTTCTAAGCTCAATATCAAGACACATCGCCAGAAGAGCTCCTTTTTCATAAACATTTCTGTACTGATCCTTATACTGATCCAGAAGAATATTTTTACTCATTACCGTAAANGGCATAGTATCATCATAATTCTTGGAATTGGTGATTTTGTCATTGATCCTCTGTAAAAACTCATCTTTATTGATCAGTCCTTCCTGGATCTGGAATAAATTGGCAAAATATTCTGTTCCGCCTTCATACATCCAAAGATGTTGAGACATTTTAGGATCTGCATAATCGAAATAATGAATCTCCTCAGAGTGGGTTTTTAAAGGATTCACNGTGTGGAAAAACTCGTGGGAAACTACATCAGTAATGGTTTGGTCGATGGCTTCTTTAGGCATCATTTCCGGTAACACCACACTTGTGGATTCATGATGTTCCANGGCTCCGAAACCTTTGATCTGCGGTTCACCCATTCCTGAAAGATAAAGCATGATCGCATATTTCTTGTTGGTATTCATGTCCCCTAAGAATTTTTTCTGTGCGATTACCATTTTTTCAAGATTTTCCCTGAAATCGGAAGCTTTATATTTTCCGGTTGGAGAATAAACGCCCAATACCAGTTCCATTCCGCCTGCATTGAATGTGATATAGTCGGGCTTACTGTACATAAGAGGAGAATCAGTTAGTTTAGCATAATTAGCTAAAGTATAAGTATCCGTAGCTTCGGACTTATCCTGATCTACTAAAGCCGTTGTTCCGTAGAAATCCAGTTGGCTTCTGAATGATCAATTGGTAAGGAACATCTTGCATATTATCGATATATCCAACAAAACCGTGGGTGTTGATCATAAAGACTTTGCCTTCTTCAATATCGGTTCCAGAAGGTGAAAATACGGCCTTATGTTTTGACGTATCCATCTCTTCATCAAAGCTGTCATTAACCAGATAAGTGATTTTGGTTAAGTTTTGAGCGTTTTTAAGGGAATATGTATTGTCGTTCACCTTGGTGTACTTCAATTCCTGTCCTTTATTGTCAAAAAACCGGATTCCTTCTATAAATCGTCCGTAATCATCCACTGAATACGTTCCCGGAACGGTTTTAGGAAAGTGAAACTTTACATCACCGGATTTCATTTTCGGGAATTCCATGGTTACCGCAACTTTATCGTTTTTTACATTCACCAGGTCAATAGTGGTTTTTATAGACTGGGCATTAACCAAAATCGTGGCTAAAATCCCTAAGCTTAGTGCTATTTTTTTCATTGAGATTAATATTTAAATAACTAGTTGTCAGAAAAATGATTTTGTTACCGGGAAAGTGAAAAAAAAGCGAAAATAGCTAAAGAGCAAATCGTGCTGGAATGGGTATTAAGTTATTAATTTGGGCAAAATGGAGGAAAAGCGAAACAGCAAAACAGCTCTGACAAGTAAGCCTTCAATTTCACCTTTCCGCCTTTCTGCGATTTCACGATTTTGCTCTTTTACAATTTCGCCTTTTCCCAAAACTATCCTTCCTTCTTATAATTCACATAATAATTTCTGTCCAGCTCAACAGGATTTGCTGTCTTCAGCTTTACGGTCTGCCAGTTTTCAGTTGGATTTATAACCTGATCTTTATTGATTCTGATCGGAAGCCTGAAATTTTTCACCACATTCGTGTAGCGGAACTTCAGTTCATTTCCATTTTGAGAATATTCTAAAGTAGGAATATCTATGGTTCTGAGATATTGGTTGAAAATACTTGAAAAATCAATCCCTGATTTGGATGAAATATAATTTTCGATCTGTTCGGTCGTTACAGTCTGATGGTAAAAGTCCTTGTTCAGACCTCTTAAGATCTCCCTGAATTTTTCGTCATTATTAATCACCTGTCGGATGGTATGGATCATGCTTGCTCCTTTAGGATACATATCGCCACTTCCTTCATTTCGGACGCCATATTTACCGATAATAGGCTTGTCATTTTCAATATTTCCACGAATTCCCTGCGCATATAGTTCTGCGGATTTTTTATCCATATAATGTTCTGTGAAAAGCACTTCGGAGTACATGGTGAAACTTTCATGGATCCACATATCTGCCTGATCTTTTGCNGTGATNTTGTTGGCAAACCATTCATGTCCGCTTTCGTGAACAATGATGTAATCCCAGTTCAGTCCTACTCCGGTTCCGGATAGATCGTTTCCTAAATAACCATTTAGATAATAATTTCCGTAGGCGATATTGCTCTGATGTTCCATTCCCAGATAAGGAGAATCAACCAATTTGTAAGAATCCTCATAGAAAGGATAGGGTCCGAACCAATATTCAAATGCAGAAAGCATAGGTTTTACCTGCTGGAATTGTTTTTTTGCTTTTTCCAAATTGTAATCCAAAACCCAATAATCCAGATCCAGTGTTCCTTTTTCTCCTTTATAAGTATCTTTGAAATTCACGTANTTTCCGATATTCGGAATGATGGAGTATGCATTGATCGGGTTTTTAACTTCCCAGGTGTACACCGTTTTATCCTTAACCGTTTTTTTATCGATCAGTCTGCCGTTTCCAATGCCTACAAGATCTTTTGGAGTGATGATCTTCATGATGATNCCGTTTTCCGGCTCATCGCTCCAGATATCTTTGGTAGGAAGCCAGATAGAANCTCCGATTCCTTCATCGGCAACACTCATCCATGGATTTCCGTTCTCATCTTTGGTGAAGACCCAGCCACCGTCCCATGGAGCTCTTTTAGCAATTGTAGGATTTCCGGAATATAGAATGTCGATTGAGAATTTTTCTCCCTTTTTAAAGCTTTTTTGAGTATGAATGAAAATAAAATCACCCTCCTGTTTATATTCGCTAATAGGGAAATTAGCTGTTACTTTATCAGCTTTCATAGGTTGTTGCAGATCGATCTGGAAAACAGGATTGATGATATCTTTTGTGATCTCAAAACTGATCTTATTGTTCCCTTTGATGCTTTTCTGCCCGAAATCCGGTTCCACAGAGAGTTCATACTTTTTTACATCCCAGAAATTACGGAATTGAGTGTTGGAACCTTTCAAAGTGTCCTGTTTGCTGTATTTTTCTGTATTTTCAAAAAACTGTCCGAATGCAAGTCCGGAAGCAAACAAAAGAGAATAGGTCAGTTTTTTCATCTGATATCAAATTATTAAGTCTATCAAAAATAGAAAATTTAATACCAAGTTTAACCGGCTTATTTATAAATTCATAAAAAAGCTTTAAAGAATGAAAAATGAAATGTTTAAATAAAAATTCTTCTAAGAAATTTTAACCTTAATTTACTGCACCGCAGGAAGGTTTCCAGTTCTTTTCTGAACTTTTTTATACGTGTAAGAACACATCAGAATACTGAATTCATATAAAATAATCAGTGGGAAAGCTGCCATCAACATACTTAAAACATCTGCAGGAGTGATGATTGCTGCAACAACCATGATTAAAACAATAGCATGACGGCGATAGGTTTTCATGAANATNGGAGTTAAAATTCCAATGCTGGTAAGGAAATAGATCAGAACCGGGAAAAGGAAAATNACGCCCATTCCTAAAACCACCTGTAAGAATAAAGTGGTATAATCACTGAGGTCATAAAGCGGAACTATAATATCTGAAATCTTGAAGATTACCCCGAAATTAACGGCAAAAGGAAGNATTAAAAAATATCCGCACAATACTCCGGTCATGAAAAGAATCCACACCGAATTGATGATGAATATCGAATTTTTCTTTTCTCTGGGATGTAAAGCAGGACTGATGAACCTCCATAATTCCCAGACGATATACGGAAAAGCCGCTACCAAACCTCCGAAAATAGAAACCGCCATCATAACGTTGAACTGCTGATAAAGCCTTTGTACACGTACCGGAAAATCTTTCGGAAGATGGATGCTGTCTTCACCCAAAATCATTCTTGAAAAGTGATTAACGATCCTGAAAGTTGGGAAATCATTTCTTGTAGGACCGAAAAAAATATGGTCCATGATCCAATTGATATTAAAGCCGACAGCAAATGCCGCAATTATAATAGCAATAATTGAACGGATGAGATGACCTCTTAACTCTCCAATATGCCCCAAAAAGGACATTTCTTTACCCTCACTCACAGAATAATATTTTTTAAGGCATCAAATTTATGAAAAAACTTTCAGTAAAAACGGAACCACCAGAACCGAAGCCAAAGCAACCCTATTCAACAATCACCAACTTCCAACCCCTAACTTCTAATATCTAAGTTCTAATTAATTAATCCCCTCATCCAACANTNTATGCAGATCAATGATCCCATAATAGCTTCCTTTCTCGGTTACGATCAGCTGACCGATGTTGTTTTCCTTCAATATTTTCATGGCATCTTTAGCCAATGCATCTCTTTCGACCGTTTTCGGATGGGAAGACATAATATCTTTAGCTAAAACCTGAGAAACATCTTCACCTTTCATCAGCATTCTTCTCAGATCACCGTCTGTAATTACCCCGACAATGCTGTCTCCATTGGTTACTACAGTGATTCCGTGGCTTGAAGCACTGATCGAAATGATAACATCTCTTATTGTTGAATCTTCTGTAACCTGCGGTTTTTGTGGAGAAAGAAACTGGTCAACCTTTGAGATAAGGTTTTTTCCTAAGCTTCCTCCCGGATGAAATTTAGCAAAATCATTCTCGCGGAAATTGTTCAGTTCCATTAAGGCAATGGCTAAAGCATCACCCAAAGCCATCTGTAACGTGGTGGAACTTGTAGGAGCAAGTTTATTAGGGCAGGCTTCCATATCAACATGCGTATTCAGAACCACTTCGGAAAATTCTGCCAGTTTGCTCTTCATGTTTCCGGTCATACCGATCAAAGCGGAGGAATAATCTTTCAAATAAGGAACAAGATTAACGATCTCAGGAGAATTTCCGGAATTGGAAATGCATAAAACCACATCTTGTCTCTGGATCACTCCCAAATCTCCATGAATGGCTTCCGAAGCATGAAGAAACTGAGAAGGAGTTCCCGTAGAATTCAAGGTTGCGACGATCTTATTTCCGATGTGGGCAGATTTACCAATTCCAACCACGATCAGCTTTCCTTCTGCGGAATGAATGATCTCTACGGCCTTTGCAAAACTGTCGTCTATTCTGTTTTTTAATTTTTCAAGTTCCGAAATTTCTATTTCTAAAGTAGTTTTTGCTATTGAAATGATATTTGACCTTTCCATTTTACTTCTATAGGGTGTACAAAAAATCTCTTAAAAATTGTTATATTTAAAAAAGAATATTTAATATAAATTTTATTTTTTATAAATTCGTTCGCTTTTATTTTAAGCAGAATTTTTATAACTTTGATTGGATGCAAATTTAGCAATACAAAATTAGATGAGCGCAAAAAAAGCCAATTTATCAGGCGAATTGAAAAAATATTTTGGGTTTTCTACATTTAAAGGCCAACAGGAACAAATCATAGAAAACCTAATGGATGGAAATGATGTGTTTGTTTTGATGCCGACAGGTGGAGGTAAATCTCTATGTTACCAACTTCCGGCTCTTATTTCTGAAGGAACTGCAATTGTAGTCTCACCTTTAATAGCGTTAATGAAGAATCAGGTAGATGCGGTAAATGGCCTTTCATCTGATGACGGAGTTGCCCATGTTTTAAATTCATCACTGAATAAAACTCAAACCAAACAGGTATTTGATGACATTAAAAGCGGTAAGACAAAACTGCTTTACGTAGCTCCGGAATCATTGATCAAAGATGATTATCTGGACTTTCTGAAAGAAGTTAAGATTTCTTTCTTTGCGATAGACGAAGCTCACTGTATTTCAGAATGGGGACATGATTTCCGACCTGAATACAGAAACCTGAAAATGATCATTGATAAGATCGCCGATGTTCCGGTNATCGCCTTAACGGCTACGGCAACCCCTAAAGTGCAGGACGATATTCAGAAAACTTTGGGAATGACGGGAGCGGTGGTTTTCAAAGAGAGTTTCAACCGCCCGAATCTGTATTATGAAGTACGACCTAAGATCAATGTAGATAAGGAAATTGTAAAATTCATCAATCAGCATAAAGGAAAATCAGGAATTGTATATTGTTTAAGCCGAAGAAAAGTAGAGGAGTTTGCCCAGCTTTTACAGGTGAACGGAATCAACGCNCTTCCTTATCATGCAGGATTGGATCAGAAAGTGAGAGTTGCTAATCAGGATAAATTCCTCATGGAGGAAGTAGATGTAATTGTCGCTACCATTGCATTCGGGATGGGTATCGATAAACCGGATGTACGTTTTGTGATCCATTACGACTTCCCAAAATCATTAGAAAGTTATTATCAGGAAACAGGACGTGCAGGAAGAGACGGAGGAGAAGGACATTGTCTGGCTTTCTACGATCCTAAAGATATTGAAAAACTGGAAAAATTCCTGGCTCAGAAACCCGTTTCCGAAAGAGAGATCGGACTACAGCTTTTAAATGAAGTGGTAGGATATGCGGAAACTTCCATGAGCAGAAGACAATATATCCTTTATTATTTCGGGGAAACTTTTGATCCTGTGAATGGTGATGGAGCCAAAATGTGTGATAACGCATCTCATCCGCCAAAATTAAAGGATGCTACAGCCGACCTGAGAAAAGTCCTTGAACTTATCCGTGAAACCGGAGAAAAATTCAAAGCTAAAGATCTGATCTCCGTAATTGCAGGTAAAGAAACGGCAGTTACAAAGTCTTATAAGTTGGAACAAAGCTCGTTTTTCGGATTTGGAAAAGCTGAAAAAGATAATTACTGGAAAACGATTCTAAGACAGGCTACCGTTCAGAATTTCCTTCAAAAAGATATTGAAACCTATGGTGTTTTAAAAATAGCCGATAAAGGAAGAAAGGTTTTGAATGACGAATTCAAAGAAGTCTTTTTAATAGCCGAAGACCGGGAATTTGATCTTACCCAGGCAAAAGCAGAAAGCGAGCAAACCCAAATGCAAGCAGGAGGCGGGCTGGATCAGAACTTATTCAATCAACTAAAAGAATTAAGGAAAAAAGTAGCTAAAAAGCACGGAATTCCGCCTTACACGGTATTTATGGATCCAAGTCTTGAAGATATGACGGTTCAGTATCCGATCACGGTGGAAGAAATAACCAAAATTTATGGAGTAGGAGAAGGAAAAGCCAAAAAGTACGGTAAAGAATTTGCCGATTTCATAAAAACGTACGTTGAAGATAATAATATCGAACGTACACAAGATATGGTACTGAAACAGGTGGCGAATAAATCCAGCCATAAAGTTTTTATCATACAGAGTACCGATAAAAAAATTGACCTTGAAGACATTGCAAGAGCCAAAAATTTAACGATGGATGAGTTGTTGAAAGAAATGGAGAGCATTGTTTACCAGGGAACGAAGCTGAATATAGATTACTATATCGAAGATAATTTTGATGAAGATATTGTAGACGGTTTCATGGAATTCATGAATGAATCTGAAAGCGACAGCATGAAAGTCTTACTGGATGAATTTGGAGATGAACTTTCAGATGAAGAAGTGAGAATGTTAAGAATAAAATTTATTAGCGACGTTGCGAATTAAAAATATAAACCTTATCCGCTTTATGGCTAAGGTTTTTTTTATCCGATGAAAAAGATTACTGTTATGTTTATTCTGCCCGATCTGGAAACAGGAGGTGCGGAAAGAATTGTTACCACCATTGCGAATCACCTGTCCCGGGAGAGATTCGANCCTAAGATTTTGCTGTTGCGTAAAAAAGGNGGCTATCTTAATTTACTTAAAGATGATATAGAACTTATAGACATTAANACCGAAAGAATCAGACATTCGTTGAAGCCTATTTTATCCGAGATTTACCGCAGAAAACCGGATATTGTGTTCTCAGGTTTCGGAGAGGTAAATGCTTATTTATCTTTGTTTATTAAACTATTTCCAAGGACGAAATTTATTGCCCGGGAAACCAATGTGGTCAGTCAGCACATTACCAGAAAAGAGATCAGGTTTTTCTATAATTTTTATAACAATTATCAGAGGATCATTGCCCAAAGTGATGATATGATGAAGGATCTNNTGAAGAATTTCAGCATAAAACCTAATAAGATCATTAAAATAAACAACCCTGTCGATTTTGATTTTATCAATGAAAAATTGGCTGTATCCTGTAAACCTGCAGCATTCAAATACAATTATAAAAATGTAGTGGCAATCGGTAACTTATCTGCCAGAAAAGGCTTTGATAACCTGCTGAAAGTTTTTTCAAGACTTAAAAATGAAAATATTCTTTTGCATATTTTGGGTGACGGACAAGACCGAGAGATTCTTCATCAGATGAAAGATTTTCTGGGACTGAAAAATGTTATTTTTCACGGAAGACAGGAGAATCCGTACCAATTTCTGAAGTATGCAGACCTTTTTATCCTTTCTTCAAGATATGAAGGCTTTCCGAATGTTTTACTGGAAGCAGGAGCGTGCGGAACGTATTCCTTGGCGAATAACTGTCCCGGAGGGATTAATGAGATCATTCAGAACCGTGTGAACGGTGAAGTCTCCGATATAGAAAATCATGAAGATTTTTCTCAGAAAATTATGCAAATCCTGCATCGGAACTATGATAAGGAAGCTATTAAAAGTTCCATAAAATCCAGATTCTCAAAAAATATTATTTTGGATAAGTATGAAAAGCTTTTATTGGATCTCATGAAATAATATCTGGTTGTCCTTGTTTTTATGCGGTCTTATTTCTTACTTTTGGCTTCATAATTTGATCTCAATTATTTAAATGAACAAAATCCAGAAGTTAGGATGTGCCTGTGAAGCACCCAATTCAGATTATACGGAATACAGAAGCTCTGAATTAGGTATAGATGAAGCGAACGGAAGGCATGCTGAAGTAAGCATTCAGCAGTGTAAATTATGTCAGAGAATTTGGGTGNNTTATTCCGTTGAATTTGAAGGTTTTNCTCAATCNGGAAGATGGTANAANGGAATTGTTTCTAAGAAAGACCGCCCNAATATAACTCCACAAAATGCTGTTGAATTTCTCGAAAGTCTGGAATGGTACGTTTACGGNGGTTNGTATTTTAAANGTACAGGAANATTNGGGCACGGGAAACTAAATGTGGATTTGTAAGATAGGAAAGAAATTGAAAGTTTAGATCTCTAAATCCGTAAAAGAAAAATTTGACAAATCTCACTTTCTCACCTGGTAATTAATCGTTAAATTTGTGAGCATTAAGAAAGATAATAATAAACAAATTCATACAATAACATGAGTCAATTCGATGTTACCGTAATAGGTTCTGGTCCTGGTGGTTATGTTGCTGCTATCCGTGCNGCACAATTAGGCTTCAAAACAGCAATTATTGAGAAATATTCAACTTTAGGCGGGACTTGTCTTAACGTTGGATGTATTCCNTCAAAAGCACTTTTAGACAGCTCTGAGCATTTCGAAAATGCAAAACACAATTTTGCAGGTCACGGAATTATCATCAATGAGCCGAAAGCTGATATCGCAAGAATGATCGAGCGTAAAAATGAAGTAATCAAGCAGAATACAGATGGAATCAGTTATCTGATGAACAAAAATCAGATCACGGTTTTTGAAGGAGTGGGAAGCTTTGAATCTGCTACTCAGATCAAAATTTCTAAAAATGACGGTTCATCTGAAACAATCGAATCTAAATATACCATCATTGCCACAGGTTCTAAACCTTCTTCATTACCTTTTATCACATTGGACAAAGAAAGAGTAATCACTTCTACGGAAGCTTTGAACCTTAAGGAAATTCCTAAGCATTTGGTAGTGATCGGAGGAGGAGTTATCGGTCTTGAATTAGGTTCTGTTTACTTAAGATTAGGAGCTCAGGTAACTGTTGTTGAGTTCATGGATAAAATTATTCCTGGAATGGACGGNGCTTTAAGCAAAGAATTGACGAAAGTTCTTAAAAAACAGGGAATGAAGTTTATGCTTTCTACAGCGGTTTCTGCCGTAGANAGAAANGGAGATACTGTAAAGATCACNGCTAAAGATAAAAAAGGAGAAGAGGTAGTAGTAGAAGGAGATTACTGNNTNGTTTCTGTGGGAAGAAAACCTTACACAGACGGACTTGCTCTTGAAAAAGCAGGAGTGGAGCTTGATGAAAGAGGAAGAGTGAAAGTAAATGACCACTTACAGACAAACGTACCGAACATTTATGCGATCGGAGACGTTATCAAAGGAGCAATGTTGGCGCATAAAGCTGAAGAAGAAGGAGTTTTCGTTGCTGAAACATTAGCAGGACAGAAGCCACACATCAATTATAACCTTATTCCTGGAGTGGTATATACTTGGCCGGAAGTTGCAGGAGTTGGTAAAACAGAAGAGCAACTGAAAGAAGAAGGAGTAGCTTACAAAGTAGGTTCTTTCCCGATGAGGGCTTTAGGAAGAAGCCGTGCAAGTGGTGATGTTGACGGATTAGTAAAGATCATCGCTGATGAAAAAACAGATGAAGTATTAGGAATGCACATTGTAGGAGCAAGAGCGGCAGACCTTATCGCAGAAGGAGTTATCGCTATGGAATTCCGTGCAAGCGCAGAAGACATCGCAAGAAGTTCTCACGCTCACCCAACGTATGCAGAAGCTATCAAAGAAGCAGCATTGGATGCAACGGCAAAAAGACCGATCCATATGTAATTAAAAGATTTTAAATCTGTATAAATTAAAGAGAAGCAATTTTTGCTTCTCTTTTTTTTGTGGAAAATTCCCGCAATACCTTTAAAATAGTTAAGATTTTAAATTATGTCTAAAACTGAATCTTATGGATTATTTAACATAAAAATCTACAAAAAGGGAAAAATTCACATAAAATGATCTGCTTTTTATGAATTAAATCACAAAAAATATGTTTCGATCTGTTTTTATTTAGAAAAAATATAAATAAATTTGCGCACATTTAAAAAACTAAAAAATTGAAAGCAGGAAAGCTCCTAGTAGTAATGTTCGGTTTCTTAGGAACTTGTGCATATTCTCAAAATGTTTCAGGGAAAGTAATTGATGCTGAAACTAAAAAACCTTTATCTGGAGTGTTGGTGAGAATTGAAAATTCCGGAATTTGGACATTGACTTCAAGTGATGGAAATTTTAATATTACGATTAATAAAGGGGAAACTTTAGAGTTTAGAAGAGCTGGATTATTAGAAGAAAAAAGAACTTTTACAACAGCTCCTGAACAGTCCATTACCGTGGCAATGGAAGTCGCTTCTGTAAGAATAAAAGAAGTGACTTTATCTGCGAGAAAGAAAAAATATTCTGAAATAGAAATAAAGGAAGAGGCTCTTAAAAGTATTCAGGCATTTTCTTTAAATGAAGTTTTAGAGCAAATTCCCGGACAAAAACTCCAAAATCTTAATTTTAACGAATTTAAACCTATTGTTTTTAGAAGTACCCAACCTACTCATGTTAGTAATGACGGTTTTGGTAATAAATCTTTTGGTACTTCTTTGGTGGTGGATGGTGTTCCCATTTCCAATAATGAGAATATGCAGAGTTATCTGGGGAATTACTCGGTTAATGGAACCGGCTTCTCCGACGGATCTTTGTTCTCGCCCAATACCATTGGTTTTGGAGTAAGCGGAATAGGAAATTTTAATGGTTATTTTTCTAACACCAACTACGGAGCCGATATGCGTGAAGTGGCTGTGGAAAGTATAGAAAGTGTAGAAGTTGTTCAGGGAATTCCTTCCGCCAAATACGGAGATCTTACTTCCGGTTTGGTAAACGTACAGCGTAAAAACGGAGAAAGCCCGTACAGAGTTTATCTGGCTTTAAGAGAGGGTACTCAGGAATATAATATTAATAAAGGTTTTAAGTTATCCGATAAATTTGGTTATTTAAATACTAACCTTAACTATTTAAACTCAAATTCAGATCCCAGAACTAAGTTTAATGTCTATGAAAGAGTTTCTGGAAGTTTGATGTGGACGGTTTACAATAAAAACAAAAACATAAGCAACTCTTTATCAGTTGATTATTCTAATAGTTTGGATAATGCCAATTTTGAGGAAGAAGATGCAGATCAAAAACTGATCGAAAACAAAACAAGGAATATCAGAATTTCAGAAAACTTTAATTGGAGATTTAAAGATTCTTTTTTTGATAATCTTAATATTATAGGAAGCTATACCAGCGGATATCAAAACTCTTATGATTCCAGATTGATCAACAGTGGAGGTGATATTGTGGGTATAAGTACTACAGAAGGTGTTTATGATGGGGTTTATACCCCGTTGAATTATAGACAGGTTAAAGAAATTGAAGGAAAACCTGTTACGTTCTTTTTATCTGCCGATGTTAAAAAGAAAATGAAGACTAAATCCAACTGGATTCACAATATTTTAGCAGGAACATCGATAAGAAGCAGTGATAATAAAGGTGCCGGCAGATTAGGGAATCCTGAAACTCTCCAAAACCAGTTTGCAGGCACAGGAACAGCTTTCAGACCGTATAATTTTGGACAAAATGTAAGAGCAGAATATCAGTATTCATTATATGTGGAAGATAATATTTACAAGACTTTTGGAAGTAATATCTTTAATATGAATGCCGGATT
>Ga0065721_10010174_pt1 | contig 14055 bp, 15 predicted proteins | sample Mesricmetagenome_FD_59108 | JGI IMG/M metagenome (GOLD analysis project Ga0065721, IMG submission 59108) | Mesophilic microbial community from rice straw/compost enrichment Sample: eDNA_1 v2 (version 2) | ecosystem: Engineered > Solid waste > Grass > Composting > Bioreactor | place: USA: Davis... | reverse complement strand
TGCTCGCGCAAGCGCTGCAGGACCGTCGCCTGCCGAGGTGGCCCGTCTCCACTGTTGGCAATGATCATTACCAATCCGGCCGCGTCGACCGAGGCCTCCATTCCACCCAGCAACTCCGCAAAGAATGGATTGGTGAGGTTGGGCACGACCACGCCGATGGTGTGGCTTCGTTCGGCGCGTAGTCTCGCAGCACCCATGTTGTAGACATAGCCGAGTTCACGCATCGCGGCTTCGACGCGCTCTCGCGTCTCAGCCCCCACCAGCGGGCTCTTTCGAACAACGAGCGACGCTGTCGCTCGCGAAACATCGGCGTGTTTGGCGACGTCGAGCAGCGTTACCTTGTTCCGTTTCTGATCTTGCCTGGACATCTCATCGCACCCACAGGGTCGCCATCGTTAATGGGCATCACTTCAGTCAGCAAGAGCAGCAGCCGAGGTCGCGGAGATCCAGCCTCAGCCTTGTCTCCTTGGATCGGAAATTATTGCCGATCGTTAGCCCTGTTGACTGATGCCCAGACCCAGGGCACTAAGGTGGCATCCATGGTCGCCCGCGGCAGGAAAATATAGGGAAATCAATGGCCATCTTGGTAAGCCATTGAAATCATGTGAGAATCCAGGTTCCCCAGCCACACTACTTTCTATCAATAAAAAGCTCAGAACCCGGGGAAGCGACTGCGCTCCAGCGGCCAGTCTAAGGCTTCAACTCGAATACATGATGATGGATGACGCCCTCGAACATGGCGAGCAAGCCCTTCGTCATGTCTCGGCTGGCATATCGGACAGGCGATTCCAACGCCGCCGCCAATGCTTCGCGGCTGTCGTACATGGTGGATAATACCATGGGAAAAGCCGGAGCGCCCTCGTCGCGCTCGACGCAATAGAGCACGCGGACTTCACGGACACCCGGAAACTGCAGCCACATGGGCATCAGCTCGTCCGCCACATACTCCTTGAAGGCGGCTTCCTTGCCTTCGTGGATACGACCTTCGAAGAGCGCCTGGCGAATGATCATGATGTGTCCAGTTCAGTTGACGGTGGTCGGGGGCTTTTCGCCGTTGAAGAACGCCTTGAGATTGGCAAGGACGATCTCGCCCATCGCAATCCGCGTTTCGCGCGTCGCGCTCCCCTGATGGGGCATCAGGACGGTATTCGGCGCGGTGAAGAACTCCTCGCGGATGCGCGGTTCGCCGACGAAGACGTCAAGACCCGCACCGGCAATGGTGCCATTCTTCAGGGCGCACAGCAGTGCATCTTCATCGACGACGCTGCCGCGCGCGACGTTGACGACGATGCCTTTCGGCCCGAGAGCCTCCAGAACATCTGTGTTGACGATGCCTTGGGTCGCCGCATTGGCTGCNACGCAAACGGCAAGCACATNACTGCAGGCGGCAAGTTCCGAGGGAGTGGGATAGGCGGNCCAGCCGGTATCGCTCTGCGGCGAGCGGTTCCAGTAGCCGACGGACATGCCGAAGGCCTCGGCACGGCGGCCGAGGGCACGTCCGATCTGGCCTAACCCAAGGATGCCGAGGCGTTTGCCCTTCGGACTCGTCCCGAGCGGAAAAGCCTCGCCCCTTGTCCAGCGCCCTTCGCGGACGAAGCTGTCGCCCTTNGTGACGTGACGGAAGACGGCGAGCATCAGCGCCATGCCGATATCGGCCACGTCGTCCGTGAGTACGCCCGGTGTGGTGGTGACATCGATGTTGCGGCCGCGGGCCTTCACAAGGTCGACCTTGTCGGTCCCAACACCGTTGATGGCAATGACGCCCAGCGCCTGCAAACTGTCGATATAGTCGTTCGAAAGCCCGGTGCCCCCGCCCGTCACCACGGCGCGAATGGCTGGCAGGGCGGCNTCGATGGCAGCTTGCCCAGGNGATTCGTAAAGGCGATGGACGACATAAGTGNCATCAAGTCGAGCTTCGATCTCGTCGAGCATCGGCTCGACCAGCAGGATGTCCGGTTTCATCTTGAATGCTCCGTCCCCAAGCGATGACTGCTCAGGATATCTGGCCGAGGAAGTTGCGTGTCCGCTCGTGCTTCGGATTGTTGAAGAATTCTTCCGGCGCACCGACTTCCACGATCTCGCCGCGATCCATGAAGATCACCCGGTCCGCCACCTGACGGGCAAAGCCCATCTCGTGGGTCACGCACAGCATGGTCATGCCCTCGTTGGCAAGGTCGATCATCGTGTCGAGCACTTCCTTCACCATTTCCGGATCCAGAGCCGAGGTCGGTTCGTCGAAAAGCATGATCTTCGGATTCATGCAGAGCGCGCGGGCGATGGCAACGCGCTGCTGCTGTCCGCCGGAAAGCTGCGCCGGATACTTGGCTGCCTGTTCCGGAATGCGCACCCGCTCCAGAAACTTCACGGCCGTCGCTTCAGCTTCGGCTCTTGGGATGCCGCGCACCTTCATCGGTGCAAGGGTGCAGTTCTCCAGAACGGTCATGTGCGGGAAGAGGTTGAAGCTCTGGAAGACCATGCCGGTTTCCTGCCTCACGATGTCGACGTTCTTTCCACCCGCTGTCAGGTCGTGACCGTCAACAACAATTCGGCCCTTCTGGATCATCTCCAACTGGTTGATGCAACGGATAAGGGTCGACTTGCCGGATCCGGAAGGGCCGCAAATAACGATGCGCTCTCCGCGATCGACCGCAAGGTTGATGTCCTTCAGCGCGTGGAATTCGGCATACCACTTGTTGACGCCCTCCATCGTCACCGCCGGACCGGAAGCTCCCCGCACGTCTGCCANCGATGTGTTAGCATGAATCTCAGCCATGCGAGGAACTCCTNTGCTCTTGNTTACTTGCCTTCGGCGACGAANTTCGGCAGGGGCGTGCCGAGCCATTTTTCGTGGATCGCGCTGAGCTGACCGTCGGCCTTCACCTTCTCGATGAATGCGTTGACGGCTTCCAGGAGCTCGGTCGAACCCTTGCGGACCGCGATACCCTGTACCTGCTGGCTCAGTTCGAGCTTCTGGTTGAAGCGGCCCGGTGCTGCCTGTTCGATCTGGGCGGCAACGACGTTGGACACGCCGATCAGTTCAACCTGGCCGGACAGCAGTGCCTGGACGGCGCTTGCGTCATCGTCGAAACGCTGGATGGTAGCGTCCTGCGGAGCGATCTTCGTGACTGCCGTATCTTGCGTGCTGGCGCGGGCAACACCAACGGTCTTGCCGGAAAGATCTTCCGGCTTGGTGACGTCCACGTCCTCTGCGCCGAACACGCCAATCGAGATACCGGCATAGGGTTCGGAGAAGTCGACGCTCTTGGCGCGTTCTTCGGTGATACCCAGGGACGCAACGAGCAGGTCTACCTGGTTGCTCTGGAGGTAGGGAATCCGGTTCGGTCCGGTTACCGGAACGATCTGGGCCTCGACGCCCCATTCCTTGGCAAGCAGCTTTGCGACGTCTGCGTCATAGCCATCCGGCTGGTTGCTCTCATTCATGATGCCGAAGGGCGGGAAGTCCACCAGCATTCCGATTTTCACGGTTCCAGCGGACTTGATGCTCTCGACGGTCTGGGCCGTCGCGGGAAAAGAGACCACCCCGGCCATCAAGCCTGCGCCGATCACGGCCATTGCTGCGCGTCTTGAGATATTCATTTTTCCTACCCTTTCTTGATCTGCCGGCCCTCCCGCCGGCGGGGTCCCGTCAACGCTGCGTTGCCCGAGAAAACCTGACTTCCATGCGCCGCGCCAACAGTGAAAGCGGCCAGCACAAGATGAAATAGATCGCGGCCACTGTTCCGAAGACCATGAACGGACTGAANGTGGCGTTGTTGATGATCTGTCCCTGGCGCGTCAGTTCCGTGAAGCCGATGATCGCCGCAAGGGACGTCCCCTTNATGAGNTGGACAAGGAAACCGACGGTCGGGGCGACGGCAATGCGCGCGGCCTGCGGAAGCACGATGTAGCGCATCCGGTTATAGTATCTCAGCCCGAGCGCCGTCGCCGCCTCACGCTGCCCGGGTGGGACCGCATCGATGCAGCCCCGCCAGATTTCCCCGAGGAAGGCGCTGGCGTGCAGGGTTAGCGCGACAGTGGCTGCGATCCATGGGTTGATATTAAAACCAAAGATGTTCATGCCGAAGAACACCAGGAAAAGCTGCATCAGCAGCGGTGTTCCCTGGAAGACCCGTATGAAGCCGAGAGCCGCCAGCCGCAGCGGCCGGATGTCCGAGGCACGGGCCAGTGCAATCAGCAAGCCTCCAAAGCCTCCGCCGGCAAATGCGATAGCAGACAACGCAATGGTCCACTGCGCCGCCATGACGATGATGAAAAACTCGTTCCAGCCGAAGGGTCTGATCATCGAGGTCTCCTATCGGCTCAGCGGGTACTTGAACGCCATTCTCTCGATCGCGGAAAAGATCACGGAAAAGCCGATCGAGAGGGCGAGGTACATCAGGGTGATGACGATATAGACTTCGAAGCTCGCAAAGGTGGCCGACTGCAGGTCGTTGCCCGCAGCCGCGAGATCGTCCGCCGAGATCACCGAGACGACGCTCGACGTCAGCATCAGGTAGATGAACTGGCTTGTCAGGGACGGATAGACGGTCCGCAGCGCCGGCTTCATGATGACGTAGCCGAAGATCTGCAGCTTCGACAGGCCGAGAGCCGTCCCGGCTTCCACCTGCCCCTTCTGGATGGATTCGATCCCGGCACGGATGATCTCGGTGCCATAGGCGCCGAAATTGACCACGAGTGCCAGAAGCGCGGCGCCGTTCGGCGAAAGGCGCAGGCCGAGTGACGGCAGGCCGAAGAAGATAAAGAAGATCTGAACCAGGAACGGCGTGTTGCGAATGATCTCGATGTAGGCGTTGATCACGAACCGGATCAATAGCGGACCGGACGTCTTGCCCCAGGCACAGATGATCGAGACGATCAGCCCCAGCAGCATCGCCGCGCACGAAAGACGGACCGTCAACCACGCCCCTACGAGCAACTGGTCGAACGAAGCAAAAACCGGCGCAAAGTTGAAATCGTACACGTGGGCCTCCCAAGGCCGGCGCGCTCCCAACCGCGCCTCTTGGATCGATCTAAATTTCCACCTTCAGCGAGTCAACCTTCAAATGCGCCACCAGTTTCACGAAATCGACAGAGGGCCGCAGGAATCACGGACGTGGAGCCGGGCCGGGTTTATCCATCGACGCGGCGGCAGCGAAGGCTGAGCAATACGGTCTACGAGCAACGTCGCAGCGTTTCGACCGATTTCGCTGGGGGCTGTCGATACAGAGGTGAGACGCGGCCGCATTGCCTCGGCATCGGCCACATCATCGAAGCCGATGAGNGAGATGTCACGCCCTATATTCANGCCGCGGTCATGAAAACCNGCGGCCAGTCCATGGGCCACNAGGTCGTTGAAGCAGATCACGGCNGTTGGTATCCGGCCCTGCTCGAAGAGCGCGTCGGCCTCTTGAGCAATCCGGTCTACCCTGTCGGGAACACGAACGANCAGGTCAGGCTGCAGCCCATATCTCGCCATCGCGTCCCGGAAGCCTTGGATGCGCTCCTGATATGCGGAGTGAACCGGACCATGAACTGCAAAGCAGATGATCCGATGTCCAAGCGAGACGAGATATTCAACGGCCTCCTCCATGCCCGCGGCATAATTCGCGCCAGCATAGTCAAGCTCGTCTGTCACATGTCGTAGTGCCTGCACCACAGGTAGCTTCCAGTCGGCGACCTGTTTTGCGAGATCCTTAGGCGTACCGGCCGCCGGACAAAGAATGATCCCATCGACGCCATGCTCNCGCATGCGCTGCAGAACAGTCGCCTGCCGCGCTGGCCCGTCTCCGCTGTTGGCAATGATCATNACCAACCCCGCNGCATCGACCGATGCCTCCATCCCACCCAGCAACTCGGCGAAGAACGGGTTGGTAAGATTAGGCACGACCACGCCGACAGTATGACTTCGTTCGGCGCGCAACCTCGCCGCACCCATGTTGTAGACATAGCCGAGTTCGCGCATTGCCGTTTCGACCCGCAGGCGAGTCTCAGCACCAACCAAGGGGCTTTTGCGCACCACGAGGGACGCTGTCGCGCGCGAAACATTGGCATGTTTCGCAACGTCCAACAGCGTCACCCTGTTTCGCTTATGATCTTGCCTAGTCATCGGANCGCATCCCAGCCGGGTCGCCATCGTTAATTGGCGTTGCATCCGTCAGCAAGAGCAGCAGCCGAGCGNTTCGGCCTTTCCAAGCATCCACCGACGAATGCAGAAGCGGCCAGAGGGGTCAANGCCGACGCGGCGTATCGGCGGGGAAGAGCGCCCAGTGCCGGGGCCTGAAGGAGAGTGCGCTCTTCGGCCCCGCCGGATGNTCGAGGGGAATGTCCACCTCGACGCGATGGCGGCCACCGCCGATCTCCAGTTCCACGCGGCGCGCTCCCGCCAGCCGCCGGTTGCCGACGACGACACCGCTCAAACAGCCGCCGCAGCCATCGAGGAGGTCCACATCATGGGGCCGGAAGAAGAGGGTTGCCGGCCCGTCATTNTCCGCCTTCAGCCCGATGGGACGATCATCGAGCCAGATGCTTCCATCCTGGATCTCGACCGGCAGTTCGGATGCCTCGCCAATGAACCGATGGACAAAGGGCGAGCCCGGCCGGTCATAGACATCGTCTGCCGAGCCGACCTGCTCGATGCGGCCCTGGCTCATGACCACCACCCGGTCGGCCAGTTCGAGCGCTTCCTCCTGGTCATGCGTCACGAAAACGGTCGTGTGGCCGGTGCGATCGTGAAACTCCCGCAGCCAGCGNCGCAGTTCCTTGCGCACCTTCGCATCGAGGGCACCGAACGGTTCGTCGAGGAGCAGGATCCTCGGCTCGATCGCCATGGCGCGCGCCAGTGCCACCCGCTGCCGCTGGCCACCCGAGAGCTGGTTCGGATAGCGCTTCTCGAGGCCGGAAAGATGGACCATCTCCAGGAGCTCGCCNACGCGGCGGCGGATGGCATCCTTCGGCGGCCGGGTGGCAGNCGGGCGGACCTTCAGGCCGAACGCAACATTCTCTGCCACNGTCATATGGCGGAACAGGGCATAGTGCTGGAACACGAAGCCGACATTTCTCTCCTGCACGCTGCGGTGCGAGGCGTCGTCGCCGCCGAAGAAGATCTGCCCGCTGCTCGGCTCATCCAGCCCGGCAATCAGGCGCAGCAGCGTCGTCTTTCCCGATCCGGACGGACCGAGCAGCGCGATCAGTTCCCCGGAGCGGATATCGAGCGAAACATCGTCCAGGGCGGGAAAGCGGGCGAATTCCTTGCGCACATGGTCGATTCTGACATCCATGAAATTTGGCCTTTCAATGTCGGCGGCCGCCGGCGCTGCCTGCGCCGAACCGCATTTCCAGAACAGTCTTGAGGGCGAGCGTGACCAGCGCCAGCGCCGCCAGCAGGGAGGCCACGGCAAAGGCCGCGAGCATGTTGTACTCGTTATAAAGAATCTCGACATGCAACGGCATCGTGTTGGTGAGGCCGCGTATATGGCCGGAAACGACCGAGACGGCGCCGAACTCCCCCATGGCGCGCGCGTTGCAGAGCAGGACCCCGTAAAGCAGGCCCCACTTGATGTTCGGCAGCGTGACATACCGGAAGGTCTGCCAGCCGGAAGCGCCGAGCGACAGGGCCGCCTCTTCGTCGCCGGTGCCCTGGTCCTGCATCAGCGGGATCAGCTCGCGGGCGACGAACGGGAAGGTGACGAAGACGGTCGCCAGCACGATCCCCGGAACGGCGAACAGNATCTCGATGCCGTGGCTCTTCAGCCAGGGGCCGAGGAGGCTCTGGCTGCCGAACAGGAGGACATAGACGAGGCCGGAGATCACCGGCGAGATGGAGAACGGCAGGTCGATCAGCGTGATCAGAAAGGCCTTGCCCCTGAACTCGAACTTGGCGATCGCCCAGGCGGCTGCGACGCCGAACACGAGGTTGAGCGGCACCGCGATCGCCGCCACCGTAAGGGTAAGCCGGATCGCGGCGAGCGCATCGGGCTCCGACAGGGCCAGCCAGTATTCCGACAGCCCGCCGCGGAACGCCTCGATGAAAACGGTGATCAGCGGCAGGAACAGGAAGAAGGTCAGGTATGCTCCCGCCGCGGCGANCAACAGCAGCTTTGTCGGCGGCGTCTCGTCGGCAGGGCGGCGGAAGGCGGTTCTCCGCGGGACGTCAGACATGGCCGTACCTCCGNCGGCTCCAGGCNTGGATCAGGTTGATGACCAGGAGCATCGCGAAGGAAATGGCCAGCATGATCGTGGCGATCGCGGTTGCACCGGCATAATTGAACTCCTCCAGCCGGATGACGATGAGGAGCGGCGCGATCTCGGACACATAGGGGATGTTGCCGGCGATGAAGACCACCGATCCGTACTCGCCGACACCGCGGGCGAAGGCCAAGGCGAAGCCGGTCAGAACGGCGGGGGTCAGGCTCGGCAACAGCACCCGGAATACCGTCTGGCGACGGCTGGCGCCCAGCGTTGCGGCCGCCTCCTCCACCTCCCGATCGATCTCCTCCATCACCGGCTGCACCGTCCGCACGACGAAAGGCAGGCCGATGAAGATGAGTGCGACCGTGATCCCGATCGGCGTATAGGCGATGCGGATGTCGAGCGGCATGAACCAGGTGCCGATCCAGCCCTGCGGCGCATAGAGCGATGCGAGAGCGATGCCGGCAACGGCGGTCGGAAGCGCGAAAGGCAGGTCCACCATCGCATCGACGAGGCGGCGTCCGGGGAACTCGTAGCGCACCAGGACCCAGCAGATCAGGACGCCGAAGACGGCATTCACGACCGCAGCAACGAGAGCAGTCCCGAAACTGACATAAAGGGCGGCGAGCGTCCGTTCATCGACGAGAATCGCCATGAACTCGCCCCAGGTGAGGGCGCTGGCTCGCCAGATGAGGCCGGCGAGCGGGATGAGGATGATCAGCGAGAGGTAAGCGAGCGAGAAGCCGAGCGTCAACCCAAAGCCCGGGATGATGCTCGGCTCCTTCAGTCGCCACCCCATGCGGGCGGCAGATGAATTCATCCGGTCGTTGGCTCCCTCAGCGCGCGGGCTTGTAGATCTGGTCGAAGATGCCGCCGTCGCCGAAGTGCTCCGGCTGCGCCTTCTTCCAGCCGCCGAACAGCGGATCGTCGATGGTGACCAGCTTGATGTCCGGCAGGGCCTTCAGCAAGTCGGCCTCTACGACGTCGCGCTTGGCAGGCCGGTAGAAATGCTTGGCGGCGAGGTTCTGCCCCTCGTCGGAGTAAAGATACTGCAGATAGGCTTCTGCGGCCTTCCGCGTTCCCTTGGCATCGACATTGGCGTCGACGACCGCGACCGGCGGCTCCGCGAGGATCGAGATCGGCGGCACCACGATCTCGAACGCATCCTTGCCGAATTCTTCTCCCGCTAGATAGGCCTCGTTCTCCCAGGCGAGCAGAACGTCCCCGATCTGGCGTTGCGCGAAGGTCACCGTGGAGCCGCGCGCTCCGGAATCGAGCACCGGCGTGCGCCGGAAGATCTCCGCGACGTATTCCTTGATCTTCGCCTCGTCGCCCTTGAACTCCTCGTTGGCCCAGGCCCAGGCGGCGAGGTAGTTCCAGCGGGCGCCGCCAGAGGTCTTCGGGTTGGGGGTGACGATCTGCACGTCGTCTTTCACGAGATCACCCCAGTTGCGGATGTTCTTCGGGTTGCCCTTGCGGACCAGGAAGACGATCGTCGAGGTGTAGGGCGAGGAGTTGTTCGGAAGGCGGGACCGCCAGTCGGCGTTGATCTTTCCGCCGTTTTCCACGATGGCGTTGATGTCGCTCTCCAATGCCAGCGTGACCACGTCGGCCTCCAGGCCGTCGATCACCGAGCGCGCCTGCTTGCCGGAGCCGCCGTGCGACTGCTGGATCGTCACGGCTTCGCCGGCCTCAGCCTGATAATGCTTGGCGAATGCGGCGTTGAACTCTTTGTAGAATTCGCGCGTCGGATCGTAGGAGACGTTCAAGAGCGTGGTATCGGCCATGGCCGACGGCGTTGCGGCAAACGAGGCGAGTAGACTGATCGTGGCGATGCCAAGCAATCTGGCTGATCTGGACATGATGGCTCCCTCCGTTGAATGTCGATCAGACTACTTGAGGAGTAGACTAAGTCAACGAACCTCATGGCAGGAGGAAAAGTGTTTCACTTCGCGTACCCCTGCGGAGAAGAGGAGTCGCACAAGAGGCGCCGGAGCCGTAACAAGAAAGGTGCCCGACCGGCTTCTCAAGCAAGAAACGTCCGCGCGGCGGAACGCCATTTGAACGGAATCCGGCGGCCGAACGCGCTCGCGGCGCTACCAGTAGAGCAGCAGAACGCCGCCCGCGGCGAGAAACGTGGCGAGCGAGACAGGCCATCCTACTCTCAGGAAATCTCGGAAGCTGTAAGGCCCCAATCCGTAGGCGAGTGTGTTGTTGTGGTGCCCGAAGGGAGTGAGGAAGTCGCACGAGGCACCCACCGCCACGGCCATTACCAGCATCTGCGGGGAAAGCTGCGTGGCATGCGCGAGCTCCACCGCGATGGGTGCGAGGATCGCCACGGTCGTGACATTGTTGACGAACGGGGTGATCACCATCGCGATTGCAAGCAGAACGAATACGGCAAGCGGCACCGCCGCCATCGGCAGGTGCTCCGTCAGGAAGGTGGCGATGGCCGCCGCCGCGCCCGTCGTTCCCACCGCCTGGCCCAGGGGAAGCATCGCGACGAGAATGACGACGATCGGCCAGTTCAGGTTGCGGAGGGCGGCCCTGAGATCAAGCTTGCCAGACAAGCAGAGGACTGCAACGACACCCGCCAGGGCGATTTCGGTGGCGACCAACCCGCTGCCGGCCGCCATGACGCCCAGCGCGAAGACGGCGAGCGGCATGATGCCGACCTCGGACGCGCCAACGGGCGTGTTTTCCGCGACCTCCACGAGTTCGTTATAGGCAATGAAGGACCTGACAGCCGCCTCATCGCCTTCGAGAAGGAGTATGCTGCCGGCCCGGAAAGACAANTCCTCGAAAGGCCCGTCGAAGCGGAGAGGCTCGCCCTCGACCTGCAGGATCTCGACCGCCACCTCATCCAGNTCCTGCGCCGCGATAGAAGAGCCGGCCAGCAGGCTGTGCGGCATGATGACCGCCCTCACCCGCCGCCGCTCCCCGGAACCGGCNTGGCGGGAATAGGAAACCCTGCCCGCCAGCAGCGCGCTNTTCAAGGCCCTCGGCTCCGCCTCGACGAGCAATCGATCTTCCGGAACAANGATCGTCTCCGGCTTGATCGGGAAAACGCGCCGGCCTTCCCGGAGGATGTTGTGGACACGTCCGTCCAGCAGGGCCTCCAGATCGGCCACCGACGGCGTGTTCTGGTCGGCCGCGGCAACCCGCAGTTCCGTCATGACCCACGATATCGCGGCGCTATCGTCTTCGGCCTGCTCCTCGCCTTGCTTCAGGAGCGTGCGCGGGAGCCACAGCGCGACGACCAGCAGTCCCGCCGCAGTGGCGGCGATCCCCGTCGGCGCAAAATCCAGGAGAGCAAATCCCTCCTCCCCGGCCTGCTGCAGGAACCCACTCGCCACGAGGTTCGCCGGCGTTCCGATCGAGGTCCACAGCCCGCCAAGCAAGGTGGCATAGGAGAGCGGGAGAAAGATCCAGCGCGCCGGGAGCCTTCCCTTGGCCATCATCGAAAAGCAGGCGGGCAGCATCAGGGAGAAAGCCGCCACATTGTTCATCACGCTGGAAAGGCAGGCGGCGACGCCGCACAGCGCCATGATCTGGCCGAGAGGCCGGGTGAAGCGGCGGTTCAGCCACTCGCCGATCCTGTCGAAGACATGGCTCCTNCCGAGCGCATGGACGATGAGGAGGACTTCGAGGACGGTGACGACAGCCGGGCTGGTCAAACCCGAGAATATGCGATCGGTCGGAACAAGGCCGAGNACCACACCAAGCACAAGCCCCGCGACCGCGACGTTGTCGGCGCGGAAACGATCGCTGGCAAACGCCGTCAGCAGGCCTGCCAGCAAAACCACGATCAGGATTTGGCTCGATGTCACGCCGGAAAATCATCTCGTTATGGATTCGTGCGGCAGACAATAGACGAGGACCGGCATCAGGGCATCACCCGTTCCGGAAAGGCATCGCAACTTATAAATCTATTAGATGAGTAGACATTTTCCGATTTTCCGGTAGCCTTGCCGAGCGTCTCAACGGATGGAACCCAGATGCTGGATCTCATCGACCGGAAAATCATCGCCGAATTGCAGCGCGATGCAACCCTGTCCGTTGCTCAGATCAGCGAGCGCGTCGGCCTCTCCCAGACGCCGTGCTGGAAGAGAATACAGAAGCTGGAGCAGTCCGGCGTCATCCTCGGACGCGTTGCGCTGGTCGCCCCGGAGCACATCGGCCTCGGCCTCACGGTCTTCGTCGCCATTGAAGCCGCCGATCATACGCCGGCGTGGCGGGAGGCATTCTCGCAATCCATCGAGAACCTTCCTGAGGTGATGGAGGTGCACCGGATGGCGGGCGAAGTCGATTACATGCTGCGGGTGGCAGTTGCCGACATGGCTGCCTACGACGCATTCTACCAGCGCCTGACGGAGACGGTCATGCTGAAGAACGTCACCTCTCACTTCGCCATGGAAAGGATCAAGGGCTCGACGGCCTATCCGATCGACACCTCGAACAGATGATCGTTCCTGTCCAGGGCCGCAAAAGAGAAGAGAACTTTTCNCGCTGTTGAGAGTTTTAGAATTCACATCGTCTACTGATGAAGTAGACTAAGGCATTCTACGTTGCAGTCAAAGTCAGACTTCGTGGCTCCTGGGGCATCCTGCCTGTNAGCCACTCCACNCGGAGATGATGACATGAACGACAGCAAGAAGAAGATGGACAAAGCCTGCGCCTGGGCGGCATTCCTCGCATCCTATCTGCTCGTCTGGCTCGTGATCTCGATGCCGATGGAGCGACAGGCAGACGATCGGACGGCGCCAGCGGCCGTGATCGCAAGTCTCAGCATGGGAAAATAGCAACTCTAGGGAATCCGGCGACAGCTTGGGAGCAAGGAGTGCTATGATGTGTGGATTCACTGGTACAGGTCGAGCGCGGCGGCTATATGATGGGGAACCATTCTCTCTTGCGGCTGTCCGAAAGAAAGTTCCATTCCATGCTGTCGATGAAAGGCAAGTACGGGCTGAAGGCGCTCTATCATCTTGCCGGATTACCTCCCGGGACCATGGCGCAATCCGTGGAAATCGCCGAGAAATACGCCATCTCCAAGAAGTTCCTCGACGCGATCCTCGCGGATTTGCGGCACAGCGGCTTCGTGCAGACCCGAAAGGGACGCGGCGGAGGCTACTGTCTGACCCGCTCTCCCGACACGATCATGGTCGGGCATGTCCTGCGCGTCCTGGATGGCCCGCTTGCACCGATCCATTGCGCCAGCCGGACGGCCTATCACCGCTGTCGCGACTGCCCCGACGAGAATGCCTGCGCCGTCCGGCTCACCATGCTGGAAGTGCGCGAGGCGATCGCCGCGGTGCTGGACAACAAGTCTCTGACGGCCATGCGCCAGATGGTGGAAGACGAGGCGCCGGATATCGAACAGGCCCTGGCCATATCCTGANCCCTCNCCTCCACCTCGCGATCCGGGAGGTGGAGNGATGACACTGCATGTTACGATCATCGGGGGCGGGGCCAGCGGGACACTGGCGGCGGCGCATCTGCTTCAACGGCGGATAACTCCNCAGAGGCTGAGGATCACGATCGTCGAGGCNCGGAGNGACGTCGGCTGCGGCATAGCCTATTCGACCGACCAATCCTCCCATCTGCTCAATACGCGCATCAACAACATGAGCGCGTTTGCNGAGGATCCGTCCCATTTCAGCCGATGGCTGGAGCGGCAGGGGCTCGGCGGCGGCAACGACCTNGATTTCGTGCCCCGCAAGACCTATGGCCGCTATCTGGCCGATCTCATCGCGCCCGAGTCCGAGACGGCTTCCGTGCCTCGGCTGAGGATCCTGCATCAGGAATGCATCGCCCTGCGGGTTCATGAACACGGCGTGGAGGTGGGGTTGGCGGATGGCAGCGTGCTAC
>Ga0065721_10005487_pt1 | contig 14055 bp, 15 predicted proteins | sample Mesricmetagenome_FD_59108 | JGI IMG/M metagenome (GOLD analysis project Ga0065721, IMG submission 59108) | Mesophilic microbial community from rice straw/compost enrichment Sample: eDNA_1 v2 (version 2) | ecosystem: Engineered > Solid waste > Grass > Composting > Bioreactor | place: USA: Davis... | reverse complement strand
ACCTGTGTCTCTGACACGCTCAGCCTGCCATCATAAAGCCAGCGGTAGATTGTCTTAAAGCAAACGCTAGGCTGCCCATCACTTCGCCGCTTTTCTGCGATCTGCTCAGGCGACCAGGTCTGCTCAAGCTTCTCCTGCAGCTTCGTGGCAAGCTCCGCCGAGAACTTGCCTACTGGGACACTTGAAGCTCTCCGCTGTTGATAGTCGTTCTGTGCAGCTTCGGCTTCGTATCGCTTAGTCCTCTGACCTCGCTGGAGTTCTCGGGCGATCGTGGAATGATGGCGTTTAAGTTTTAGTCCAATCTCTCTGGTTGTCCAGCCGAGTTCATTCAAAGTCTCTAGTTGTCCGCGTTCGATTATGCTAAGATGGGAGTAGCTCATGTTGGGTTCTCCTGTATAAATGGTGTTGTGGTGACTTCCATTTTACACGAATCCATTCATGGGCTTCTTTGTTTTTTATCTGTCGCACTTCATATTACAATCCGTCTTTTCGAAAGAACTGCTAGAACAAGCATCCAGAAAACTTCAGGTTCCATTAGATCGCGAGAAGAATGTATTCGGGAATTCATGAAATTAGTTCTAAGACTTGTCATTACAAGTCCATTGCAGAGCAAGGCGAGAGGGATGTCGTTGCTCTGTATTTTTATGCCCCGAAGTCAACGTGGAGTCAACAATGTAGACTTGAAGATAAACTGCGTTGAACTTTACCATATTTAGCGGTAGGTTTTTATAAAGTTGCCCAAATAAATATCTAATTACAATATAACAAACTATACATCGAATGACGTTCAAACACCTTAATATAGAGGTAGGACTAGTTCTTCGGCTTCCGACTAGTGTTACATCGTGAGGGGGTGTTACGGATGGGTACGATGGGTAAAGTCAAAGGCATGCTAAAGCCAAGGTTTTTATCTTCAAACTCCATTTATTTCGGCATATTACTAACGGTGATCGGCGGTTTTTTGGATGCTTATGCTTTCATTACCCGCGGTGGGGTGTTCGCCAATGTCCAGACAGGTAACTTTGTCTTATTCGGAGTTGAATTGATGGAGGGAGAGATCCATGCAGCGATGCTCCACATTCCTCCTGTCATCGCATTCATGATAGGCGTTCTAGCGGCAGAGAACTTAAAGCACCGGAAGGAACTGCGGGCAGTGGGGATATCGGGAAGGATTATAATTGTTGCGGAACTTGCACTATTCACGATAGTCGGGCTATTTCCTTCCGCCGTTTCGAATACGGTAGTTACGATTATCATTTCCTTTGCCGCATCTCTTCAGTATTCTTATTTTCGTAAAATCTCGAATTATGCATACAGCAACACGATGGTAACCGGCGATTTGTTCACTGCTACGAGGTCGATCTATTATGCCATCAACCAGCGAGATAAGGAAGCGACAACGCAGTTCTTCAAATTCATGATTATTATTGCAGCCTTTGTAGTCGGCGTACTGATCGCGGCTAATCTCGTCAAGCAATTCGGTAATCATGCCATTTGGTTTGTTACCTTCTTGCTTTTCATTATGGCGATTATATATAAGCCCAGCTCTCAGGGATACAAATTTTGAATGCATCGCATTCGGCCCTCAGGCCCCGGCGATGTATTTTTTACCCAGAAGTCAACATGGAGTTAAAAATCAATCCCTGAAAAGTAGGGAATATGTGGATTTATGTCGAATGATATTATCTGTGACTCTATAGTTGATTTACATGAGGCTGCAAGCAGAGCTCTTTCTAAGGCGGTGCAGAAATGTCAGACAACTGGAATACTTACACTACATCCATTGATAATGAATTAGATTCATTCTTGCTGGATATGGAACCTTGGCAAACTGGCGAGAATGAAAAGCTAGACCAATTGTATCGGCTCAGTGTTACCTTGAATGAACCGAATGAAGATGGACTCACAACCCAAAAAGAAGCCACAGTTTTGTATGCAATTGAGGATTCAATCAATGATTCCTTAGGAAATAAAATAATAAAATATTACCTATAAAAGATATTAATTCCAAAATGGGGGGGAGCGGATGACAACGGTTAAAAGAAGTCTACATTGGTCGGCAGTAGTTGGAGTGGCTTGTTCATTCTGGTTATTACTGTGGCTGTTTGGTATCGTAACAACTCTTTACGATCTCAAACAATCAGATGATACCGACAATTCAGGCAGCAGCAATTTCATGATCATTGTAGGCATACTCGCATTATGGGCGGGGTATCGGGCGATGAAACGTCTAGCTCTCTTAAGGTATGGGGAGTTCCGTCAAGTGAAGATCGTTAAGCAAACGGAAGAAAGCTATGACATGCATTCAGGTAGCACAGGTAAGGTAATCCTTTATCGTTATAGTTTCATGCTGAATGATCGCAAATATTCGAAGCTTCTTTTATATGCTTTTGGTCTCAAGAACAGAAATAACGTAGAAATCGTTTACAATACTCGCAAACCGGATAACAATTCCATTTCCAGCAAGCTTCGAGCCAGGTTCGATTCTTCTTCGAATCAGTGGCGATCCTCCATGTGGCACGTTATTATAAGGCTAACATTATTGGTTGTTATTGTAGCGGCTATCTTTGCCCTATTGTTTAACGCATAGCAGTATGTACGTGTTGAATACATCGCCATGAGGTCTTATGCCCAGGCGATGTATTTTTTATTGTTTGAAGTTGTCGTAGGGTCAATAAGAAAAGGGATTCCTCGGTAAATTCCCCGAGGTTCTTGGTCTGTCGAAAAAAACGGCGTTATAATTGATATAGCGGCTTAACTCGCCCAAGTTAGGTCTGATGATCAAGTCATCGCCGCAAAATGAAAAGAAAGCACGCCTAGATTGTGCTTGGAAACGAGGAAATTCAATGTTAAATTTGTTCATGCAGCATTTAGGCCGGCGGTCGCGTGCATTGCTGGCTGCAATGTTTATGGTCTTCACTATTGTTCTGGTAGGCTGCGGGATTGTAAGCGACGATCCTTCTTCTATTGCCAATCAGCCCCAATCTTCAGAGGCTGTCGAAGCGCAGAAGGAGTCGTCACAAGCACCGCTTACCAGCTTTAAAGACGTGTCGGATTATATTAGAGAGCATCATACGCTTCCGGATAATTTTATTACGAAGAAAGAAGCCGAGCAGCTCGGATGGGTAGCTGCCGAAGGGAATCTACATCAGGTAGCTCCCGGCAAAAGCATCGGCGGCGATCGTTTCGGTAATCGGGAAGGCCTGCTGCCCAAGGCGAAAGACCGGGTCTGGTACGAAGCGGATATCAATTATAAGAAAGGGACGCGCGGTGCGGACCGAATTCTTTATTCGAATGACGGACTGATCTACATGACGACCGATCATTATAAGACCTTTAAGAATATTACGAAGGAAGGCAGTGTCCCCGAAAATGAGTCGAGTCATTGAGCTGAGGCAGTCGGAAGCAGATCGTTATGAGAACGTCCATGAATGGCTGAAGCATGAGCTGAGCTTGCCTGAATGGTACGGTCATAACTTGGATGCGTTATGGGATTGTGTCACAGGGCATCTTCAGATGCCATTGAAGATCAGATGGATAGCAGACTCCGAGCACGATGAGCGCTATGACGCAATTGTGGAGATTTTGCAGGAGGCTTCCGACCACAGTGCTCAAGTCAGCTTCGAGTTTGCTCGGTCGATGGGACCGTCTTAACAGAAAGTTAGATAGCAGTAAGTTCTCGATTGAATACTTCGTCACATGGGCTGCATGCTCAGGCGGTGTATTTGGCATGTCAGGAATAAGTCATACCGCGGTGAATACTTTCGTAGACTAGACCGAGGAAGTTTGTACGAATCGGTCTGTATACGGAGGGATTGCCATGCGCATTACATCCGGTGGCTATGAGGCGGTTTATCACGGTCGCGTCTTCGCTTACGGCATGAATCCGATCGAGATCGTCTTGTCCGAGGAGCGGGACCCGCTCACATTCGTGTTCAGCATCGAGCATGATCCGGATCGGGACAACTTTGATACGGATATTCGGCTTGTGCGAGCGGATATGGTAAAGATCGTCTGCGTTAATTTCCCCAAGGGTAAGCCAATTGGCAATCGGGATATGATTCATCTCGGCGTGCTGAACAACCGTAAGCTGTCTTTGCGGTATGAAGTCAACATCCATTATGACCTGTCGACCTGGACGTTGGCGTTCACGTTCTTCGCGGGAGAGGGGGTCCCGGATGGCGAATAAGCTTGAGATTCAAGACCCCAGAGTCGCCAGCAAAATCATCGCGGCGAACGCGGAGAGCGAGAAGCGTAAAGCGGAGCTGGGTGTTCTGGGCAAGTTTTTCGGCTCGGGAGACAATGTCCGTCTGTATATCGTCGGTACGGTCGCACTGGGCATCCTTCTCATTGCCCTTGTTTATACGCTAATTCCGGACAAGTACCGCTCGGCCGATTTTGGCCTGAAGGAGCTGTGGACATTGGTGGTACTTCCCGTAGAGTCAACGATTATCGGTTACTTGATCGGATCCCGGCCGTCGGGGAATTCCGGGAGGGAGGAGAAGTAGGGTCGGTCCGACAGGCTGTGGACCAGATTATTAATTAACTGAAAGTAAGTCAAACTAGCAGAGCGCGGCGATTGGAATGCCGTTGCTCTTTTATTATTTCTCAGAGTCAACAAAGATTCAGCTAATGGTACAAAAAGGGTTTATATTTTATTGATCGAATTTATTGTCTACTAGCCTTGCTGGTATACGCCTTCTAAAAGGCGATATTTCCGCTTACGGAGGGGTGGCTATGGGCTTTATGCAGGGAATAGAACTGAGCAGAAAATTTTTCGTCGACCTGGTGGAGCCAATACTCTCGAATGGTTTCCCTGACCTGCGCTATGCTTCGGCATTGGTAGGTCCGGGCAGCGAAGTTCTTGGCTTCGATACCGAGATGTCGACGGACCATGATTGGGGGCCGCGAGTTCTTATATTCCTTCAGGTGAATGATATCGGCATGGCCGCTGCTATCCGTGAAGCGCTGGAGAGTAATCTGCCTCAACAATTTCATGGCTATCCGATCGATCCGGGGCAAACGATTATAACGACACTGGCACACTTTGTTGATACTAAACTTGCGTACGATATAGAGAAAGGTCCAGAATTGGAGGATTGGTTAACGTTTCCCTCACAGGTTTTATCCGAAATTGTGAGTGGAGAGGTTTTCCGCGACGATACGGGGCAGCTCACGAGAATACGAGCACAGCTGCAGTATTACCCTTATGATATTTGGCTGTATCTTATGGCTTCAGTTTGGAATAGGATCGGGCAAGAGGAGCATTTGGCACTTCGGGCGGGCTATACGGGAGATGAGCTTGGAGCTACGCTGATCGCCTCAAGGCTTGTAAGAGATATAATGAACCTTTGTTTTCTTATCGAGCGTCAATATGCACCCTATCCGAAATGGTTTGGCACGGCGTTCAAAAAGTTAAATTGCGCGAATGATCTGCTGCCATTGTTATGGAGTGTTCAGTCGGAGGTAACATTGAAAGCGCGCGTAGAGGCCCTTAGCGAAGCATATGGGTATGTGGCACGCATGCATAATCGTCTGGGTATAACCGAGACCATGAACGAGAGTGTGTCGTTTTTCTATGACCGCCCTTACCAAGTGATCCATGGCGGCGCGTTTGCGGAGGCAATTGCAAAGCAAATCAACGGTCCGATCATGAGGAAGCTGTCGTCGATGCCCTTGATCGGGGGAATTGACCAAATCACCGACAACACGGATTTCAGATTCATCAATCAATGGCATGGCAGCCGTCAACCGGTTGAGAGGAATCTCATTCGTATTATTTACAATAACCTTCTGAAATAGATACGTTATGAAAGAGACGCGATAAATTCTGTTGCGGATAAAAAAGCCTCCCTTGGATACCCACCTGCTCACGCAGGCGTATATCCAAGGGAGGCATTTTCATGTCTCTACGCAATCATTTATAGATCGGCTTCTATGATTTATCCTTTATTGCGCACGAGGATGTTACGGTATTGGCCGAAGCTTCCAGCTGTGCCGTTGCTTACTTCCAATCCGTTCGGATCAAGCAATGCAAAGTCCGTATTGCGAGGGCCGAAGCCTGCGAATACGCCGCCGCGGATATTGGCAAAGCCTACATCCGACTGCAGATCGAAATCGGCAGGGTATGCGCATTGCTCGCTCTGCAGAGGCAGCGCGTCTCCTTTGTTGAACACAGCCGCTGGATGTTTCTGACGCAGCACCATGTTTACATCTGGCTCAAACCAGAAGGTGTCGAAGAGATTGACTTGCAGCTTGTTATCGCCGTCCTGCAGAACTACGTCATCCTGATTCTCGCTGCCTACGGACACAACAACACCGCATGCTGCCGTAGCGTGCGTAACGCGGTCGATCAGAATAAGTGCGCCCATCGTTTTGTGCTTCAGGAACTCATCGACAACGAGCGGCTCAGAGACGACGATATCGCAGCTGACGAGCTCGTTCTTAACCGCAGTAGAAGTCGGAAGCAGGCTGCCATTGTTGACGTCTACCTTGTGGTGCAGATCGGTCACTACGGCGGGCAGCATCTTCGTGCCCAGCTTAATCCAATACTCCTTGCTCGGAACGAGCTGCTGCTCATCCATCCACAAGAGCGTCGTCGTAAAGGTGGTCGATGTTTGCAGGCCTGCATCCTTGGTCAGCACGCAGCCGCGTGAAACGTCGACTTCACGATCAAGCTGAATTGTCACCGGCTGCCCCGCAATCGCACTGCCTACGTGCTTATCTCCGACGTAAATAGACTTAACGATCGCCGTCTCACCGCTTGGCAGAATCGTCAGCGACTCACCGACTTCAATCTTGCCCGCCTCAATCTGTCCCTGGAAGCCGCGGAACGTGTGATCCGGACGGCTCACGCGCTGAACGGGCATGTAGAAGCCGCTCTCGGTTGCGTCGTTAGAGATATCCACTGTTTCCAGATGCTCCAGCAATGCAGGACCTTCATACCATTCCATATTGGCAGAACGCTTCGTCACGTTGTCGCCCTCGGTTGCCGAGACAGGGATGATAACCGCATTCTCGAGACGAAGCTCATTGCGGAGCTGCTGAATATCCTCAGAGATGCTCAGGTAACGCTGTTTATCGTAGCCGACAAGGTCGATTTTGTTCACTGCAAATATAAAATGCTTAATCCCCATCAGCGCGCAAATACGAGCGTGGCGGCGAGTTTGCACCAGAACGCCCTGCTTGGCGTCGATCAATATAATGGCTAGATCTGCGAAAGCTGCGCCGACGGCCATATTACGGGTATATTCTTCATGTCCCGGCGTATCGGCAACGATAAAGCTGCGACGGTCGGTATTGAAGTAGCGGTAAGCAACGTCAATCGTAATCCCTTGTTCACGCTCGGCCATCAGACCGTCAAGCAGCAGGGAATAGTCGATCGCTCCGTTCCGGCTGCCAACCTGGCTGTCCAGCATAAGCGCCTGCTCCTGGTCGGCATACAGCATCTTCGAATCGTATAGAATATGACCGATAAGCGTTGACTTGCCGTCGTCCACGCTGCCGCAAGTTATAAATTTAAGAAGACTGCTCGCTGTCTGACTCATTAGAAATACCCCTCCCGTTTGCGCCGCTCCATGCTGCCCGCAGCTTCCTTGTCAATGACGCGGCTTGTGCGTTCGGAAGTCGTTGCGGACAGCGTCTCTGCGATGACCTCATCCAGCGTTTCAGCCTCCGACTCGATCCCGCCTGTGAGAGGGTAACAGCCTAACGTACGGAAACGCACTTTCTTCATCTCAGGCGTCTCTCCCGGCAGCAGCCGCATGCGGCTGTCGTCCACCATAATCAGGTTGCCGTCACGCTCAACAACTGGACGCTCTGCTGCAAAATACAGCGGAACAATCTCGATGTTCTCGCGCTGAATATATTGCCAAATGTCCTTCTCGGTCCAGTTGGAGATTGGGAATACGCGCATGCTTTCACCCTTATTGATACGGGTGTTGTACAGCTTCCACATCTCAGGACGCTGGTTCTTAGGATCCCAAGCATGCTTCTCGTTGCGGAACGAGAAGATACGCTCCTTGGCGCGAGACTTCTCTTCATCACGACGTCCGCCTCCGAAAGCGGCGGTGAACTGATATTTCGTCAGTGCTTCTTTGAGCGCTTGCGTCTTCATAATGTCCGTATATGCTGAACCGTGATCGAACGGATTAATACCCTGAGCAATTGCAGCTTCGTTGCGGTGAACAATCAGGTCGACGCCAAGCTCTTGCGTTTTACGGTTACAGAACTCATTCATTTCGCGGAATTTCCAACCCGTATCGATTCGAAGCAGCGGGAATGGCGGCTTTTCAGGGTAAAAGGCTTTAAGCGCGAGATGAAGCATAACCGATGAATCTTTACCTATCGAATAAAGCATAACCGGGCGCTCGCATTCAGCGGCAACCTCCCGGAAAATGTGAATCGCCTCTGCCTCAAGCTTATCTAAGTGTGTCAGCGACAAGTGTATCACTCCTATATTGCCAATTTGAATCGCAGCTGATCACGATATATCGATGTGGTTGATAGCGTCCCCTTCGACATCCTGAACCCGACAAATTAGCACAATGTTCATCTAAGTATATGTTTTTTCGAGTGGGAAGACCAGTGCTGATTACGCAAACGTTTCACTTGAATTTCTCGCAATATTGCGCTCGATTTGCGCAAATCTACTTTTATTTTGCGTGAAAACAAGCTATCATATCCAGTAAAATATGATTGAACGTGGGGTATGTCTGATGACTTTGAAGCAGATCGCCAACATGGCCGGCGTATCCATCTCGACGGTATCGCGCATTTTGAATTCCCCTGACAATCGCTTTGCCACCAAAGAGGTTCGCGACAGGGTGTGGAAGTGTGCGAGAGAGATCGGCTATGTACCGGACCAGAATGCCAGAGAGCTCAAGCTTGGCAAACGTACTTCCCGCAAGTCGCCCCCGCCTTCCATCTCATGCATCCTGGGGCGCACTAGACAATTGGAGGATGACCCTTTCTTCGCGCAGGTATCGCGTGCCATCGAACAGAAAGCGCTGGAGCTGGGTTATGCCGTTCGTCATTCTTATTCGCTCTTCGACATTGAGACCGATACACTGCTTGATCAGATCGAAACCTCGCATACGGACGGCGCCATTATATTGGGCCGGTTCAGCAACGACAGCATGAGCTTTCTCGAGAAGCATTACAAGAACTTGGTTTATGTAGGGCGTAACGATATCTCCGCTAACTGTGACCAGGTTATCTGCGATGGATATGAAGCAACGCAAATTGCGATGATGCACCTCATTGCCAATGGACACAAACGAATCGGATATATAGGTGAGACGTTGAACGAGGTACGGTATGAAGCCTACTGCGATATCATGCGCAAATACGGATTGGAATGCTCAGACCAATGGGTGAGCAACTGCCCGCAGAACGGTCCTGGCGGCTACCAGGGAGCCGAGGCGCTGCTGGCGAAAGCCTCACCGCTGCCGACTGCCGTATTCTGCGCCACCGACATTGCTGCAATAGCGGCTCTGCGACGGTTCACAGAGGCCAAGATCAAGGTGCCTGAACAGCTGTCGATTATCAGCATGGACAATATCGAGCTGTCCGGTTATGTATCTCCGATGCTGACGACTGTGGGAATGCCAATTGTCGAGATGGGCAACTGGGCGGTTCAGCTGTTGATTGATCGGCTTAACAAGCGTCATAATCTGCCGGCCAAAGTGCTGCTGCCAAACAAGCTGATTATTCGGGAAAGCGTGGCCAAGAGTAAGTAGAATACTACTTTTTATTTGATGAAAAAGCCCGATGCCGACCCCCAGGGACGGCGCCGGGCTTTCGCTGTTACATAAGTGGCACGTAACTATCCAGCTCCAACCTTTAGCTCCGTCGAAGCCCTTGATTTCTTATAAACTGAATTAATTGGTGGAGATCGGATATCCCACCCATCTGGGATTCAATGATCGTATTCAGATAAGCCCGGACATTCTCGGCCACATGCAAGATCCCTTGCAGATCCGTATGCGCTAACGTGGCGATGGATTGCTTGAGATGGACGGTATCCTCTGAATACACGGCGCTTTGCAGCACTTGAAGCAGCCGAATGGTTAGCAGATGAGAGCCGCTGTATCGACGATAACAGTTGTCAGGGTCCCGATCCGCCGTTACATATCCTGCTTGCTCCCAGTAGCGAATCGCGGATTTGGGAGCCTGCGTCCGTGCCGAAGCCTCGTGGATGCTCAATGTCTCCTCGGCATCCGGAGATTTTTGGTCGCTGGCGTATATCCGAATATCCTCGATTAACCTCTCTAATTTCTCTTTCTCCTCGTACAAGGTGACTTCATGTTTCCTGACGATCCACATTGCAGCATGCAGCTTGTCCCGCTGAAGGCAGTGAAGCACCTCGGTCGTCACTTCCATTCCGAATGCTGGTGCCATGGACTGGATACAGGATAGATAGGCGGCGTGCAGCTCCGTATAAATACGGTAGCCGTTGGAGGATCGTTCAGCAGCAGGTATAAGGCCTTTCGCTTCATAATTCCTTATCGTGCTGGCGCTGATCCTGAATTTCGCGGCCATTGTCTTAGGGCTCGTCAATTCGTTATCTCTCTCCTTATTGCAACAGCTCAAGATTAAACAAAGTTATAAGGTTTTCTTGAATACTGGTGGATATTCCTGCTCCATTCTCGTCTAACCTTACAATTGGCTTCTAAGTTGTACAATGGATTTGAAATCAAGTGAAGGAGGCGTTTGCTTGTGGAGAAAGGATTCCCGAACTTCCAGCATGACATGGCGATTGAAGAAATTAGTAAGGTGGCTAATCATTATATCGCGACCGAGTGGGGGTCCATGTACGAGTCGATGCATGAACAATTGACGGCAGCTTTTGCTGAAATTGAGGATGCGGCTTATGGCCTTTATTTGGATCAGCTGATGCCGCCCATATTCGACCAATTGGAGGATGCCGGTTTCCGCACGTTGGAGAAGCTCGAAGAGGATGATTTCGTAATCGGCAAACGCTTGATTTTCCGAAACTCGCTAGAGAAGTGGGGGACGGAGGACAACCGTTCGAGATTATTCTGGAATGTAATCTATGATAAGCAGGGCCATCCGATCGGCACCCTGCTAACGGAAATTCCCCACTCCCATCAGAAATTCGATATCCCTTCGGCACCGGTCATTTACGCGCTGCAGGAGAGTCTCAAGGAGCAGATCGTGCAGGGAATCAGGCGAATCAAGGAATAGAAAATAGTTTATAGACATCGCCATGTGGGTCAAGTGCCCCGGCGGTGTTTTTTATTGGCGGTACCATAAGAAGTTAGTACTATTTGACGGGCCCAGCTCTTTGTAGAATGGTAATAGAAGTACGGAGGAGGGAACTCGGTTATGCGCAAAGGGATCGTGCTTCTGCTGCTTGTGGTCTTGTCGGCTTTTACGTACAGTTATACGAACCATTCGGACCAAGATCCTTACCTTCTGACCGATTATAGCCGGCTTCATCCTGTGAAAATAAAGCGAATCGTCCAGGGGCGGGAAACCGAGCAGCTGGTGCAGGTGGTGCGTGACGCGGCTGCCCAAGACCTCAAGATTGCGATCGCAGGCCAGCGGCATAGCCAGGGCGGGCATACGTACTATAAGGACGCGATCGTAGTCGATATGACGGCGTTTAATCGCGTGTTGGCTGTAGATGCTGCCGCCCGCACGGTAACGGTGCAAGCGGGAGCAACGTGGGCCGATGTACAGCGAAGTGTTCAGCCTTACGGGCTGGCCGTACGGACGATGCAGTCTCAGAATATATTTACGGTAGGTGGCTCAATCAGTGTAAATGCGCACGGACGAGACATTCGCAACGGATCGTTGATCAAGAGCGTCATCTCCTATCGGCTGCTTATGGCCGACGGACAGATTCTGGATGTCAGCCGGGCGAGCCATCCCGAGCTGTTCCCGCTGGCGCTTGGTGGCTACGGCCTGTTCGGCATCATCCTAGACGTCACCTTATCGCTGACCGAGGATGAAATGTATCGGCTCAAGGTAGATTCGGTGGCAGCCAATGATTATGCGCAGTATTTCCGACAGCAGGTGCTCGGGAATCCAACCATTCGTATGCATCTGGCACGGGTGTCGGTGGGGCCTGATCGTTTGTTGACAGATATGTATGCTTTGAATTATGAGATGGCTGCCGAAGAGGAGCATGACCCTGAAGATTACCGACTGCGAGAGAGGGAGCAGTGGGTCGCGCCGGTCAAGGCTTTGTTCCAGCTAAACCGGTTGTCCGAAGGGTGGAAAGATACCTTTTGGGAGATGCAGCTCAAGGTGTTCAAGGGGCAGGAGGGGCAGCTAATCAGCCGTAATAATGCAATGCGGTCAGACGCTGCTTTCATGGAAACGCATGTACCCGGGTGGAATGATTTATTACAAGAGTATTTTGTCCCGATGGATCAGTATGCGGGCTTTCTGAAGGACTTCGGATCCTTGCTAAAGCGCTATAAGCTGAACCTGCTCAATGTGACCGTGAGATATGTAAACCAGGATGAAGAGGCCGTATTATCCTATGCCCAAGAAGATATGTTTGCGCTCGTGTGCCTGTTCCGCGCACCGCTGGGAGAGAAGGGACAGGAGCAGTTCGGAGAGGGCATTCGGGCGGTCGTTGATCAGGTCATCGCGCATGGCGGTACTTATTATTTGCCTTATGCGGGATATCCGACAAGGGAGCAGCTGTATGCGGCGTATCCCAAGGCGGAACAATTCTTCCAGTTGAAGCAGACGTATGATCCGGATGAGCGGTTCTACAATGACTTTTACGAGCAATATGGCGCAGTTGAGGGGGACAACGGGTGAACATACGAGCATTGATTCGAACGCAGAGCATCGTTACTTTCGCAGGAGGATTCATCTATCCGTATTACTTGCTGTTTCTGAAAAATCTAGGTAACAGCTATGCCAAATACGGGCTGGCATTCGCCGTATTCACGATCAGCTCCGCTGCCGCTTCGCAGCTGCTATCGCGATATGTGGACCGGCATGCGAGGCGGCTCATGATGGTCAGCTCGCTGGGCTTGATGGCGGCGATGCTTTGTTTTCCATGGGTAATGTCCTATACGGTTGTCATCGCCTTGCAGCTTGTTATGGGCGTATGCAATGCGATGCAGCGAATGAGCGAGAAAGCTCTGCTGGCTGACGAGACCGAGGCGGGGCACAGGGGAAAGCCGATTGGCGATTACCACTTCTGGACGACTGCCGCTTCCGGCGGAGCCATTCTGGCGGCGGGGTACGTCATTGATTTTCTGACTATTAACGTCCTATTCTATGTTAGCGCGCTATTGTACGGTATAAGTGCGGTGCTGACTGGACGACGTCTGAATTAATACAGAGCATGGTGTAATAACCGCCATCGCTCTTTTTTATTGACAAAATTGGGAAACGCCGATATCGTAAAAGATACCATTCGGTATCTTTTTGTGTTGGGAGTGAAGAGCATGTGGTTCAAGGAGCCCAAGTATGCTTGGTTCATCATCGGATTTATGTGGGTGTTCGGATTTCTAGGCTCGGTGGGTCGAATTATCACGCAATATTATCAAGACCCGATTACCGAGTCGCTTGCTATTACGAGAGGTTTTTTCGGCTTCGCATGGTCTGCCAGCATCTTGATCGGTTCGCTGTGTGCTCCGTTAGGCGGTTGGTTGACCGATAAATTCGGATACAAGGCGACCATGACGGCGGGAACCGCACTGGGGGTTGTCTCCTCGGTCGTTATTGTGACGTTCCAAGATCCGGTCGCCTTCTTTATTGGATTCGGCGTGCTGGGCGGGTTAGCAGGGATCGGCGCAAGCACGAGCTATGTCATCGTCACGCAGTGGTTTCGGCATCATCGGGCCAAAGCATTGATGATTCTTAGCAGCGCAGGTTCGATTGGCTTGGCCGCGATCACGCCGATATTCGTGCACAATGATTCCTGGCTCACGTGGATGACGGCCTATAAGATGACCATCGTGATCGGCTTATCCTCAATATTGCTATTATGGCTCGTAATGAAGGAGAACAAGGAGAGAACAGGAGATGGCTCGCAGGCGGCAGAAGAGCAAGACAACGACG
>Ga0065721_10051632_pt1 | contig 14056 bp, 9 predicted proteins | sample Mesricmetagenome_FD_59108 | JGI IMG/M metagenome (GOLD analysis project Ga0065721, IMG submission 59108) | Mesophilic microbial community from rice straw/compost enrichment Sample: eDNA_1 v2 (version 2) | ecosystem: Engineered > Solid waste > Grass > Composting > Bioreactor | place: USA: Davis... | reverse complement strand
GGCGCCCGTCCCGACCTGCCGTGGCGGCTACGGCTCGAGATGGGCGTCCTCGGCCTCTCGTAGGTTGCCAGGGGGCGTGTCATGATCCCGGCGACAAGGGAGGATGGACGCCATGACCGACAGGCTGGCCGCACCGGCGGCGTCCGCGCGCTCCTGGTGGCACCGGCAGTACCGGCCATTCGACGCGCAGGAGCTCGCGGCTGACGCCACCGTCCACGCGGTCGGGATCGCGGTCGCGGTGGCCGGCGGGTCGGTCCTGCTGCGCGACGCCGCGATCGTGGCACCCGACCGGCTCCCCGGAATGGTCCTCTACGTCGCCACCCTGCTGCTGGTGCTGTCGGTCTCGCTCGCCTTCAACCAGTGCCCGCCACGGCGCGTCAAGATGCACCTCGCCAAGGTCGACCAGGCGTCGATCTTCCTGTTCGTGGCCGGGTCCTACACGCCCTTCCTGACCATTCTTCCGGACACCGCCCCCGGCACGGCAATGCTGGCCCTGGTCTGGGGGCTGTCGCTGGCGGGCGCCGCCCTCAAGCTCGTCGTCCCGCACCGGTTCGGACGCGTGGCGATCCCGCTCTATCTCGCGGTCGGGTGGAGCGGCCTGCTGGTGTTCGACGCCATCGCCGCATCGGTGACGGAACGGACCCTGGCCTTGCTGCTCGCCGGCGGCGCCAGCTATTCGGTCGGGGTCGTCTTCCACCTGTGGGAGCGGTTGCGATTCCAGAACGTCCTGTGGCACGTGGCCGTTGTCGCCGGAGCCTCCATGCACCTGGCAGCCGTGATCGAAACCGTCCACGTCCCCTCCTGAGGCGGGAACCTTCCACCCCGTCCGGTGTTACAGGACCGTCCCATCCAACGAGACGGGTGCGCGCCTAACGGTCAGGCGCCGCGCCCGCACAGGGGCGTCGGCCAGGGGCGAGCCCCCGCCCGGAGGCCTGGAAAAGCCGGCGCGTGCCCCCGCGCCGGCTTTTCCGTGTCCGGTGTTCCTCAGATGGCCGGGGCGGTCTCCGGAACCGCCGCGGGTTCAGACTGCAACACGGCGAGGATACCCTTCAAGGCGGTCTCGACATGGACGTCTTTCAGGTCGAGGCCCGCAGGCTCGGGGTCGACGAGCCACCCCAGGGAACGCCCGTCATGCTCGAGCACGCGGGGCAGCATCCCGGGAGCGTCGAACCGCGGGTGGTAGACATGCGACCGGTCGATGCCGACCACCATGACGATGTCCCACATGTCGGCGAGGCCCAGGAGATCCCGCTCCGGCGGACCGCTGTCGACATACCGGACAGAAAACGCGCCGAGGCCGCGTTCGGACGCCTCGAGGACGGCACGGCAGTCCTCCAGCAGCGAGTCGTAGGTGTCTTGGGGCATCTTCATGGGCGGTCTCCGGGATGATCGGCCATCATGGTGCAACCGCAAGCAAGCCGCAACGACGGGCGGCAAAAAGGAGGGGCGCGGCCCTTGCGGAACCGCGCCCCTCCCGGAAACATCCGATGCAGACAGTGGGGGTCACATGCCGGGCTTGGCCTGCTCGTCGTACATCCGCTCCATGCGGACATAGCTCCCGGCGAATTCGGCGAGCTTGCCCTTGAACTGGTCGAGGCTGCCGCGGCGCACCTCCGGGAACACCGAATGCACGTGGTCGACCACCGCGTCGGCGACGCGCCCGCAGAACTCCGCGGTTTCCTCCTCGGACATGTCCTGCCCGGCGACGACGCCATGGCCGGCGGCCTTGAACAGGCGCTCCTGCCTTTCGGCCACGGCCTGCTGCCCGGCGTCCTCGATCACCGCCTCGAGGATGCGTCCGCCCACGGCGTTGCCGAAGGCGCCTTCATAGGGCGCGGAAGCATCGGATTCGTGCACCCCGGCGACGTCGCCGTCCTCGATGCCCAGCGCGTCGTGGACGATGCCGTAGATACAATGGGAGAAGTAGTTGTCGAGCACGTCGACCACGAAACGGCGGCGTTCCCCGGTCCATGGCTTGGTCCCGCCGTCGCGGTGCTCACCCTTCACGGCGGCGACGTACTCGCCCTTGGCGTATGCCGTCGCGATCTCCGCCATCCTGGCCCGGAACGGCATCAGCGACTCCGCGGCGACTTCGGGATAGACCTCGGTCACGCGGGTGATCACGTGGTCGGCGGAATCCCTCCCGATACCCTCGAACCAGCCGGGAACCGGGTCGTACGGGATGGCGTCCCTCGGGGGCGCGGACGGGTTGGGGAAGAGGGCGGGGGCGCGCTTGAGGAACTCCTCCTCGCCGACCGTGTCGTACACGACCGACAGGATGTCGGCGCCGGCCTGGTTGCCGATGATACTGCCGTAACCGACCGTGGGCTCGTCGTCGAACAGGTCGGCATAGCCGCCGTCCCGCACGCCCATCACCGCCTGTACGTGGTCATAGCCGAGATGGACGAAGTGCTCCTCGATCACATGGCGGAGCGCGGCCTTCTTGCGGTCGGCGGCCTGCCTGGCGGCGCCGTCCGCATCGCGCCTGACGGCGTCGGCGACGGCACGCCGCAACTCGGGATCGGCGGCCACCGCCTTCAGCACCGCGGCGGCATAGTCCGCCGCCGCCTGCAGGCGCGAGATGTTCTGGTGGTCCGCGGCGGGGCGGGCGTAGCCGGAGGTCTCCGCCTCGGCCTCGTAATCGATGAACAGGCGCGTGTCGTGCGCCACCGACAGCGCCTCGACGGCGTCGGCAAGATACTCCGCGCTGCCGGGGACGCCCGAAAGGCCGAAGCCGGTGGCCATCAGGGCGTCGAACTTGTCCTGGTCCATGTCCGCGTAGTCTTCGGGCTTGGCGTTCGGCATGGGATGTCTCTCCTTGTTCCGGGCGCATCCTGCGGCGGCGGCACGCAATCGACAAGCCAGGCCCCTCATGCCACGGCCCCGTGCCGCTTGACGCGAGCTTGAAGCCTGCCATCCTTGCCGGGATCACAGGGGAATCGACGATGACCGGAATGACTCGGCACGGGCACCAGCGGACGGCGAAGCGGACCGGGGTCGGCAAGAAGGCATCAGCCAAGGTGGTGGAGCGAGCCCGGGTGGAAGGCATCCCCCGCGAGGAGGTGTCCGGCACGCTGCGCCGCTATCTCGACCGGCAGTTCCACGCCCACGACAGCCACTGGATGACGATCTTCAACGGCGACGTCTACGTGTTCGCCAGCAAGACCGGCGACCTGATCACCATGTACCCGTTGCCCGGCAACCTGAAGCACCGCAAGGCGGCGCGTCCGGGCGAGGCGCCGGACATGGCTCCGGTCGAGACCGCCTGAGCGGCCTTGTGGCTTTCCCCTGGTCCGGCGATGCTCCGGCGCACAAAGGAGGCGACCATGATCCTGGACCGCGACACCCTCGAGACCGTCCGCCTTGCCTACCTGGGAGGCCAATCGAACCTGTCCCCGGAACAGGGTGACCGGTTGCGCGAGCTGACGGGGATGTCCCTGGCCGACCTGGCGCACGTGTCGCGCTTCCGCACGGTGTTCCGGTTTTCCTACGACGCTGACGGCAACGTGCTCGAGGTGGAGGAGGTCCGTCCCGGCGAGGACGCCGCCGCCCGTCCCGGCTCCCCCAACGAGGTCTGGGGCCAGACCTGGCCGCACGATCCCCACTATCCCGCCCGGATCGAGTGCCTTTCCTCCTCCGGGCGCATCCCCGGGGTCGCCGTCACCCAGGTGGCCGGGTCCGCCCTGGAGCAGCTCCGGGGCCGCGCCGCCACCCGGCCCGCGCAGGCGGCGATCGCCGCGGAGTTCGGCTACCCCGACCTGGCCGGGATCGACGACGGGTCCGAGTTCCTCGCCGCAGCGGCCGCCAAGGGCAATCCCCTGCTGGACGCGGCCCTTGTCCTCGAGGCCGCCGACCGCCTCGACGGGGCGGCGCGGGTGCTCGAGGCGATCGACGAAGTCGTCCACGGCGGGCCGACTCCGTGAGTGCCGCCCCGTCCTCCTATCCGCTGAGGGACGGACCGACCGGGCTGGCGCACGCCCACGGGAAGATCCGGAACCCCTTCCGCCACCCGACCATGCGCCAGCAGTTCGACGCCATCATCGGCGCCTACGACAAGCGGCACAAGGACGTGGTCCATGTCGACCGGGAGGGGCGCTACCGCCGCCACCTGGGAAACGCCTGGGCCAACAACTTCTGGCGCGGCTTCGACGGCGTGGCCGCGGGACGGTGGGACCCGGCCAGCCGCCAGACGCCGGCCTATGCCTGCTGGCGTGCCGGCGAGGCCCTGCGCGCCGCCCTTCCGGAATTGCCCGCGTCGTGGACGGACGAGCCCCCGGCACCGACGTCCGATTCCCCCGAGGCCGCGCCGCCTGCACCGGGACCGTGAGGCGGCAACATCCGGTTCACCGAGACTGGCGACGGCGGGACCTCCCCGCCCCTTCCCGTCACGGGACCTGCAGGAACTCGAATCCGGCCAGCCGTCCGTCGCGCCAGACCAGCCGGCACGGCTCGAGCCGGTGGCCGAACAGGAGCACGGAGTGGCCTTCGGCGGGAACGTCCGCGGCGAGCTCCGCCATGGCTCCCGCCTCCGAGACGTTGAGGATCGTCACCGGGTGGCGGGACAGCCCGTCCTCGCCCACACCTGTTCCTTGCACCCGCGCGGGGTTGCGGACATGCCGCCGTCGCTCGATCCGATTCGTCATGCAGACATGATGCCGAAGGGCGGTTAACGAGGGGTTAATGGTCGAGGATCGCCCGTACCGCCCCATCGTTGTTTTTCCTGTTCATGATTCGGTATTCACACCAACGGCTTGCCGTTGGCTTTTGTCAGAAAACGCGCTACGCGTCCCAGACGGGAGTTTGCAGTGAGCACGATCGAAAGCATCAGGACGGCGGTCAGATCCAGGCGACCCGGCACGGTCATAAGTGCCGCGTCGATCCTTGGCGCGGGCAGCCGGGAGGCAGTTGATCAAGCGCTCGGTCGCCTTGCCCGCTCCGGCGAGCTGATGAGGATCGCCCGTGGCAAGTACGTGCGCCCACAGTCCGGGCGTTTCGGAAGTTATCCTCCGCCCGCCACCAAGGTCATCAAGTCGTTGGCCAAGGCACAGGGCAAGGCCATCGTGGAGAGCGGCGCCGTTTCAGCGAACCGGCTCGGCCTGACCACGCAACAGCCGGTACGACAAGTCTTCATGACGACCGGCAAGAGTGGCGAGTTGAAGCTCGGCAACAACCCGATACTGTTGCGTCATGTGCCGGCATGGCAGACCATGTTCGCCAATCGTCCGGCAGGACAGGCACTCCGCGCGCTGGCATACATGGGCAAGGCGGAATCCGGAGAGGCCGCCAAGCGCATCAAGGGATCGCTGGAGGCGGCGGAGTGGGAGGCGCTCATGCGGGCGAAGAAGAAGTTTCCTGCGTGGGTGTCCAAGGCACTGGAAGGCGCTGCATGACGTCCTCCCCGGCGTGAATCGTGGATTTCCGGGAATGGCCCAGGCCGTTCCCTTCGGTCGCCCGGGACAGAGATCGGGTCGCCAAGGTCCGACCGCAAGGATGACGGTCGCCGCATTGATGCCGGCGCCATCCCCGTGTCCCCGATCCACGTAGTTGGACCTGGCTGGCTTCCGCGGTTCGTGGCAGGCGGCAGGACGTTTCCCCATGGGACTGGATTTCCTCAGGTATCCGGACGAACCTTGGAACCCAAGACAGTCCGACCCGAGGAGCCCTGGACATGCGCTCGACAGCATCCTTCGACTTGGGCGAAATACTCCTGGAGCGAATCATGGTCCCGGGCATCGTCGCGCTGACCCTCGCCTTGGCGATCTATGCCGGACTCATGCTCCTGCTCCGGCGCCGCATGGATCGCCAGGCTGCACATTTCGTCGCCTCCATCGGAGCGGTGCCGACCGGCTTGGCCACCCTGATCACCCTGACCGGATACGGCGAAGCCGTCTGGTTCCTGTGGATATTCCCGATTGTTGTCGGCTTGATCACGCTCGCGGTCCTGCTGTTCGTGAAGCGGGAGGAAGGACCTGCGGAGCCCCGCCGAAGGCGTTCCCGGCCAAAGGCGGTCCGGGACGCCGAGGTCGAGGCGTTCAGGCGCGGGAACGAAGGCGAGGCCGTCGTGAGGAACCATGTCGCCAAGCTTGGCCTGCCGTCCCTCCATGACATCTATGTCCCGCACGACAACGGAGCCACGCAGGTCGACCATGCCGTCCTGGCCGGCGGCGCCATCGTCGTCATCGAGACCAAGAACTACAGCGGCGCCATCTACGGTACGGCGGAACAACGGCAATGGACCCAGGTGCTGGCCGGAGGCCGCAACAGGAGCCGCTTCCAGAATCCTTTGGAGCAGAACCGCGGGCACCAGAAGGCCGTGCGGAAATTCTGTGGCGGCGAGGTGCGGGTGGTGACGCTGTTCGTCGGGAACGCGACGTTCCCCAAGGGCCGTCCAGAAGGGGTGTTCTCGCTTGCCGATGTCGGCAAGGAGTTGCGCCGCATCGCTGCCGAGGTTCCGGCAAGCCCGGCCCGCGCGGAGGCGTGGCTTAAATTGTCGGTCCTGGCCGACAGCAACCGGGACAAAGGATTGCGGGCGGCGCACCTGGAGACGGTCCGCGCCGCCAAGGACAGGAACGACCGCCTGCGCCCAGACGGCGGCACACCCGCGAAACCGCAAGGCGGAGACATCATCCGCCTCGGGCCCCGCGACAGGATCTGACACCCCGCAAAAAGAATTTCCCTCAGATTTCAATTTACAATCCATCAACTATAATCCGCGGCAACCACAAGAATCCGGCAGGCCGCGATGTCCATGTCCCCGACCCTCCGCAAGTTGACGCGCTACGCCATGGTGGCGGTCCTGTCCGCAGTCCAGGTCGCCCCGGCCTTCGCCCAGCAGACGTACTACCGATACGTGATCAGCGACACCTTCCTGCCGCAGCCGGGGCAGGACGACGGGGGCTGGACCCCGCCCCCGGGCGGCGGCAACTCCGAGAACGAGCCGCACGGCGAGATCCTGGTCGACATCCCGCCCTCCGTGCGCGCCCGCCTCGGCGTGCCCATGAACCTCCGGCTCGAGGCGCAGGGCGCCGAGGGCGCCGTCGAGTGGTCGATCGGCGGCAACACCCTGCCTGCCGGCCTGTCCTTCTCGCGGGAGAACGGCACGGTGACCGGCACGCCGTCCGCGGTCGGGCAGACCCCGGACCTCGCCGTCCGGGCCGTGGACGCCGCCGGACGCGAAGGCTATTCGCGCCGGTTCACCCTCGACGTGCAGCCGCCGCCGTCGATCACCTTCCCCTCCTCGCTGACAGCCTCCGACGCCGAGGACTTCTCGGCGACCCCGCAGGCGACGCACGTCTTCGGATCGCAGACCTGGTCGGTGGAAGGCATCCTTCCCTACGGCATCAGCGTCGACCCGCTGACCGGAACCCTTTCGGGCCGCCCGCAGCAAAGCGGCTCGTTCGACGGCCTGCGCCTGCGCCTCACCGACGGCGACGGCGCCAGCGCCAGCGTCCCCTTCTCGATCGAGACCACCACCTCCCTGGGCGTGTCCGGTCTCTCCAAGACCTACCGCATCCGCGCGGGCAAGCCGTTCTCCAGCACCCAGCCCCAGACCACGGGGGCCACCTCGACCACCACCTGGTCCGCCGCGGGCAACCCGTTGCCGTCCGGTCTGACGGTCGACCCCCGCACCGGCATCGTGTCTGGCGTGCCCACCGAGACCGGCAAGACCGAAGGCGTCTATGTCCGCGTCACCCAGGACGACGGAAAGGCCGCGGTCTTCGGGCCGGTGACCTTCGACGTTGTCGGCGACCTGACCGCCACCGCCGAGGACATCTATGTGCGGCTCGGCAACAACGTCGACGCCCGCCCCGTGGCCGAAAACGTCATCGGCCCGCTCCAGTGGAGCCTCGCCGGCGCGCCGTTGCCCAGCGGACTGGAACAGGCCGCCTCCGGCAGGATCGTTGGATCACCAGACGTCACCGGCACCACCGAGGGCGTCGTGCTCGGGCTGGTCGACACCGCGGACGGCGGGCAGGGCACCTCGAACCCGTTCGACATCCACGTCTGGAGCCCGCTCCGTGCCCTTCCGCCCGGCATGCCCCGGGCCGTGGAAGGCACTCCGGTCGCGATCGGCGCCCCCTCGGCCACCGGCCTGCGCGGCGAGCCCTCCTGGTCCGTCAACGGCCTGCCGCCCGGACTTGCCTTCGACCCGGATACGCTCGAGGTCGCCGGCACCCCCACCCAATCGGGCACGTTCGTGCTGGCCTACACCGTGCGCGACAGCTCCGACAACGCCACCGCGACCACCGGGGGCGTCAAGTTGCGGGTGGACCCGGTGCCCGTGCCCGGCGCCCTCGCCTTCGTCGACTTCCCGGAGACGTTCCGCGTCCGCGGCGGCGGCACCCTGACCACGGTGGCACCGACATTGCGGAACGCCACGGGGGCGGCCACCTACACCCTCGAGGGGGCCAAGCCCGGCTGGCTGCAGGTCAACGCCGCCACCGGCCAGCTCTACGGCGTCGCCCCGTCGGTCACGGAAAACACCGAAACGCCTGCCCTTCGCCTCGCCGCCACCGATTCGCAGGGCAGGACCGCCACCAGCCCCGAATTCACCGTCACCGTCAGGGCGCCCGGACCGCTGGATCTCGGCATCGTGGGGCCGACCTTCCGTGCCGTGGAGGGCGTGCCGTTCTCCTCCGGCCTGCCGCCCGTCTCCGGCGGGTCGGGAGCCTTCGACTTCTCGCTGTCCGCCGCCCTCCCCGCCTGGCTCTCCTTCGACCCGGCCACCGGCATGTTCGTGGGCACGCCCGCTCCCGGAGCGGCAGGCGCCGCCGGGCTGACGCTGTCTGTGCGGGACGCCGTCTCGGGCGAGACCCTCGTCTCCAACGCCTTCGACGTCGCCGTCCTGCCGCCGGGCGCCTCGTTCCCGTCGATCTCCGGCATCGCCCCGGCCTACGCCACCAAGTCCGGGAAGGCGTTCTCCACCGGCGTCCCGGTCCTGTCGGGCATCGGTTCGCCGCATTCCTTCTCGCTGGTCGGCGACCTGCCGGACTGGGCCGACCTCGACGAGGCCACCGGCGCCGTGTCCGGCGTGGCGGGTCCGACCGGCCTTTACGGCCCGTTCTCCGTCCGGGCGCGCGATGCCTCCGGGGCCAGCGTGCTGTCGATCCCGTTCACCGTCTCGGTGACCGCCGCCGACCCGATCTCGGCCTCCGCCCAGTCCACCTATGCCGCGACCGAAGGCACCCCGTTCAGCATGCGCCCCTCCGTGTCCAACGCGCAGGGCGCGGTGACCTGGGCCATGGCCTCGGACTTCCCGGAATGGGTGGTTGTCGACCGGACCACCGGGACCGTCTCCGGCATTCCCGACACGGTCGGTCCTTCCGCCGGCCTCGTGCTGCGGGCGACCGACGCCACCGGCGCCTCGGCCGTCACCCGCGCCTTCACCATCGACGTCGCGCCGCAACCGCCCATGACCGTCGCCGCCATGGCGGCGAGCTATGTCGGCCAGTCCGGCGCGCCGCTGGTGATCGACCCGCCGTCCGTCAGCCGCGCGGTCGGCACCGTCTCGTGGTCCCTGGCCTCCGGCACCCTGCCGGGCTGGGCCAGCCTCTCCGCCTCCACCGGGCGGATCACCGGCACCCCCAATTCCCTGGCACGCACGGAAGGCCTGTCGCTCCGGGCCACCGACTCGACCGGGAACTCGGCTGTGGGAGGGATCTTCTCGATCGAGGTGCAGCCCGCGGCCCTGAGGGTATCCGCGAGTCCCCAGTCCGTCTCGGTCCGCAGCGGCGCCTCCGTCACCACCTCGGCCCCTTCCGTGTCCGGTGCCGAAAAGCCGGTGAACTGGTCGGTCGCGTCCGGCACCCTGCCGCCCTGGGCCGTCCTCGACGCCGAGACCGGCCGCGTCTCCGGCGTCTCGGTCGGCGCCGGCTCCTGGCCGGGGATCGTGTTGCGGGCGACCGAGGAGACCACGGGCCGCTCCGCGCTGTCGTCGCCGTTCGCCGTCACCGTGACCGACCCGAACCCGGCCGCCGCGGTCACCGCCCACGTGGAGGCCCGCACCTACAACGAGGTATCGGTCCGCCCCTCCGCCACCGGCATCATCGGCACGCCGACGTGGCGCCTCTCTTCGGGCACCAAGCCGGCATGGCTGACCCTCGACCCGGCCACGGGACGCCTGCACGGCACCCCCACCGAAGTGGGGACCGTCACGGGACTCGTGCTGACGGTACGCGACTCCCACGACAACCGTGAAGGCTCCACCGGCGCCCTGACCATCAACGTCGAGGACGGCACTCCCGTGGTGGAGGTCCCCGAGGACAACGTCTTCCGGGTCGGCAAGGCCTTCGCGCTTTCCCCCTCCACGTCAGACACGGTCGGTGCCACCACCTACGAGCTCACCGGCGGCTCCCTGCCGGAATGGGCGACGCTGAACAGGTCCACGGGCCGGATCTCCGGCACCCCCACCACGGCGACCACCGCCCCCGGCCTGCGCCTGAAGGTCACCGACCAGCGCGGCATCAGCGGCCACAGTTCCGACTTCGCCGTCGCGGCGCGCCCGGCCCTGACCGCCTCTCTGGACCAGCCGGACATCGACATCCGCCCCGGCACCGCCGTGCTCACGGCGACGCCGTCCCTCTCGGGGGCGGGCGGCGAGGCGACGTGGTCTGTCGCCGGCACCCTGCCGTCCGGGGTCTCCCTCGACCCCGCCAGCGGCGTCATCTCCGGCGTCGCGCGCTCCACGGGCACCTACCAAGTGGCCCTGAGGGTCACGGACCCTTCCGACAACACCGTCGTCACCGCGGGCAGCTTCGTCATCCGCGTCGTCGGCGAACCGAAGGCGTCGATCACGCCCGACATCCCGGCACGGGTCGGCATGCCGGTTTCGGTGCGCGCGTCCTCGACCGACACGATCGGCGCCGTCACCTGGCGCGTCGCCGCCGGCACCCTGCCGTCCTGGGCCGAACTGGACGCCGAAACGGGAACGGTCTCCGGTGTTCCCGACGCCACCGGGACCAGCACCTCGGCGACGCTCGAGGTACGCGACGCCCAGGGCCTGACGGCCAGGACGGGATCGTTCCGGTTCTCGGTGACCCCGCGCATCCGCATCGACCTGCCGTCCTCGACGACGGCGGCCCGGGTCGGTCGCGGCTACGCCTTCCAGCCCCTCCGCGCGGACGGCGCCGACGGCTCCGTCACCTGGGAGCTGACCACGCCGATGCCCGAATGGGCGTCGTTCGACCCGGCCACGGGCCGGGTGTCCGGCGTTCCGTCCGAAACCGGCGCCTTCTCCATCGCGTACCGGGCCACCGACGCCGCCGGGAACACGGCCACGTCCGCGGTCGTGGACGGCGCCGTCACCACCAACCCGGTGGTGACGGTCTCGAACCGGACCACCCGCGTCAACGCCGACTTCTCCTTCCAGCCGGGGATCTCAGGGACGGTCGGGGGATTCACCACCAGGAGCGTCGGCAACCCCATGCCGCACTGGGCGATCATCGGATCCAACACCGGACGCGTGCGGGGCGAACCGACCGAGACCGGGACCTATACCGGCCTGCGGTTGCGGGTCACCGACTCCGAAGGCATCTCCGGGGTGTCGGAACCGTTCTCGATCACCGTGACCGATGGCATCGCGGTCACTTCGCCGGCGCGCTCCACGGAAGTCCGGATCGGGTCCAACGTGACAGTGCCGCCGGCAACGGTCTCCGGCGCGGTCGGCGCGGTGACATGGTCCCTCGCCTCTGGAGTCCTCCCCCGCGGCGTCTCCGTGGACCCGGCGACCGGCGCGCTGACGGGACAGGCGTCCACGTCCGGCACCCATACCTACCGGTTGCGCGCCAGGGACGGACATGACGGGGCCTATGCCTACGGGCCGCAGAGCTCGATCACCGTCGTCAACTCGGTGCGGGTCTCCAACGTGCCGTTCGAATATGTCGGCCACGTCAACGCCCCGTTCTCGATGTCCCCGGCACCGTCGCCGGTCAACACCCGCGGGACGCGCACCTGGTCCGTGACCGGCACCCTGCCCGGCTGGGCCTCGCTCGATCCGGCCACCGGGCGCATCACCGGCACCCCGGACGAGACGGGAACGGCCTCCGGCCTGCGGCTGCGGCTCCACGACTCCTTCGACAACCAGACCGGGACCTCGTCGTCCTTCGCGGTCCGGATCGTGCCCGAGCTGCTCGTGACCAACATGGCCACGTCGTATTCGGCCCGTTACGGCTTCCCCTTCGTCCAGGCCACGCCGGTCGCGCGGGACGCGGTCGGATCGGTGAGCTGGCAAGTCGTCACCGGCACCCTGCCGGGCTGGGCCTCCTTCGACCCGGCGACCGGCAGGATCTCCGGCACGCCCGACGAGGTGGGCCGGTGGGAGGGCATCGCCGTGGAGGCGACCGACTCGACCGGCGCCAAGGCACGCTCCGCGCTGTTCGACATCGACGCCTACAGCGAGCCGACCGTTTCCATGCCGACCGGACAGCAGAAGCTGCGCGTCGGCACCGCCGCCGTGATCTCCCCCACGGGCCGCGGCGCCGTCGGGACCAGGATCTGGGCGGTGGCCGAGGGCGCGCTGCCGCCGGGCCTGCAGCTGTCCGGCACCACCGGACGGATCTCCGGCACCCCGACCGAACCGGGCAACTACACCGCCACCATCCGCATGACCGACTCCTATGACGGCCAGTTCGCTGAAGCCGCCCTGTCGGTGGGCGTGTCCGAGACGCTGTCGCTCGAGGGTATCGAGGACGAATACCGGGTCAGGGTGGGCCAGTTCCTCACCACCGGACAGGCGGCCCTGGTCGGCGCCCGCGCGTCGATCAGCTTCAGCCACTCCGGCACCCTCCCTGCCGGCGTCACCTTCTCCGGCGGACGCTACTCGGGCATGGTGTCCACAGGCCAGTCGCCGCGGTCCTACCAGGTGACGGTCACCGGGCGCGACTCGCACGACCAGGCCACGGCAAGCCGTACCTTCTCCATCACCACCCTCGGCACCCTGTCGGCGGGCGCATCGAGCCTCAATGTCCGCTCGGGGCAGGAACTCCCGGGGCGGGCGGCGATCGTCTCGAACGCGGTCGGACGCATCACGTGGTCGCTCGCGGCCGGCACGCTCCCGCCGGGCACAGCGCTCGACGAAGACACCGGCGCCATCACCGGTGCCGTGACGGTCGCGGAACGCACCACCTGGAGCGGTATCCGGCTCCGGGCCACCGACGAGGACGGCGCCACTGCGCTGACCGCCGCCATCAGCGTCACGGTCGACAACGACCTGGCGATGACCGGGCCGTCGAACGGCTCCGGCGTCAAGAACACGCCGTTCTCGATGCCGGCCTTCACCGCCAGCGGCTCGCTGGGAACGGTCGCGTGGTCGGCCAACGGGTTGCCGTCCGGCCTGCGGATCACGGGTACGGGCGAACGCCTGATGACCGCCTCGATCACCGGCACGCCGAACGTGTCCGGCACGTTCCCGGTGACGGTCACGGCCCGTGACCCGATCGACAACAGCAGCGTCACCGTCGAGACTTCCATCTTCCTCGACACCGTACCCGTCATCTCGATGGGCAACGTCATCGCCTTCGTGGGCAAGGCGGTGTCCCAGCAACCGAGCATCGCCGACAAGGGCAACGGGACGGTCACGTGGCGCCTCACCCTTCCGGACGGCAGCAACGGGGTCTCCAGCCTGCCATCCGGCCTGTCGTTCTCGACGCAGACAGGACGGATCTCCGGCACGGCCAGCGGGACCACGCCCACATCCGGTGTCTCGCTCCGCCTACAGGCCATCGAGGCCAGGACGGTGGACGGATCGACGGTGCAGGTGCCGTCCAACACGGTATCGTTCACCGTCAGGTCCAGCTTGCCGCCGCTGTCGGTGGCCATGGCCGACGTCAGCGGAACCAGGTCTGTGGCAGTGGCGGCCACGACACCGGTGCTCACCAACGCGATCGGGTCCACGCGCACCTACCGTCTCTACGTCTACTCCGGCACCAACCGCGTAATAGCCCTTTCCGACGTAACCGTTGCGGGCGACAGCACCAGCACCACCTACTTCCCGCGTGGGCTGACGTTCAGCACCAGCACGGGACGGATCGCCGGCACGCCGACCGTGGCGTGGAACAGG
>Ga0065721_10051631_pt1 | contig 14056 bp, 7 predicted proteins | sample Mesricmetagenome_FD_59108 | JGI IMG/M metagenome (GOLD analysis project Ga0065721, IMG submission 59108) | Mesophilic microbial community from rice straw/compost enrichment Sample: eDNA_1 v2 (version 2) | ecosystem: Engineered > Solid waste > Grass > Composting > Bioreactor | place: USA: Davis... | reverse complement strand
CGCCGCCGGCTGATGCTGAGCGCGATCCGGCCGCCGCCGACCGGCGTCTCATAGTCGGCGTGGGTCAGAAGCTCGGTGATCAGTTCGTGCGGCACGCCCCGCTGGTTGGCGCGGACGGCGGCGTGGTCGGTCAGTTGCAGTTCCATGGCGTTCCTCCTTGCTGGTGACGAAGGACACGCTAAGGTTCATTTCCGACAACTTCGGTCGCAAATCGAAAGGGGGGTTCGATGCGACATGAAAAGGCGACCTTGGTGCTTGAACTCGCGCGTCGGCTGGCGGCGAGCGCTGAAGGATTGAGCACCGAAGAGATGGCCGAGGGTTTGGGCGTCTGCCGCCGGACCGCCGAGCGGATGCGCGACGCTGTCGCTCAGGTTTTCCCGCAGATGGAGGTTCTGCAGGAGGGTGTTTCAAAGCGGTTTCGGATCCCGCGAGGCCTCGACGGCTTCTACCAGTCGCCAACCACCGAAGAGCTGGTTGAACTGACCCGCGCTGTGGACGCCCTGAGATCGAGCGGCCACATCAATCGCGCTGCGACACTCGAGGGTCTGGACCGCAAAATCCGCGCAGCGCTGAAGGCGGAGCACCGGCGTCGCATCTCGCCCGACGTCGAGGCGCTTGCACGGGCGGAACTGACGGGGATCCGGGCCGGCCCCCAGCCGGTGGAGGATCCAGATCTGCTCGCGGGCATACGCCGCGCCTTGATGGGCATGTGCCAGGTGCGCTTCCGGTACATGGGTGGATCCAAGCCCGGCGCGGTTCGCACTCTGGTGCCATACGGCCTCTTTTTCGAGCGGATGAACTATCTGGTCGGGGCCGAGGCGGGCTCTAGCCAGCCGCGGAATTGGCGCCTGGACCGCATCGCTGACTTCGAAGTGCTGGACGTTCCGGGTGCACCGCCCGACGACTTCTCGATCTCCGACTACACGGCGAAGTCGTTCGGCGTCTTCCACGACCAAGTCGAGCAAGTCCGACTGCGATTCACCGGCGACGCGGCTCTGGAGGCGGCGCGCTGGCGCTTCCATCCTGCGCAATCGGTTACGAAGGAAGACGATGGCTCGCTGATCGTGCAGTTCGAAACGGGCGGCATGTTGGAGCTGGCTTGGCACCTGTTCACTTGGCGCGGCGAGGTCGAGATCCTTTCGCCGGCGCGGCTGAACGCTGTGATGGTCCAAGAGCTTCGGCGTGCCCTGGATCGGCACGGCTCACAATGTACGACCGACATTGTCGCAAACGTCGCTCAAGCCTGATCCCATGACCAAGCTTCTCTCCGCCTCGCGCCTCAACGGCTTCCAATCCTGTCCCCACCAGGCGGCGCTTTGGCTTCAAGGCGTCAAGCCGCCCGAGCGCGCGGACGACGCCATTCGGCTGATCCGAGACAAAGGCTTTGAACATGAAGCCCACGTGCTTGCTCATCTGAAGCGTGGCTACGGGGAGTTCGTCGAGATCCCCACCGAAGGCTCACCGGTAGAGCGGGCGGCCGCTACGGCTCGGGCGATGGCGGAAGGTGTGGCGCTAATCTATCAGGCAGCGCTCACAGACGGGCGCTGGGTCGGATACCCCGATTTCCTGGTGATCTGCGGGCAGTCCGAAGACGGCGCCTGGCTTTACCAGCCCGAAGACGCGAAGCTCGCCCGGAAGGCCAAGGCCGAACACCTCATGCAGCTGGGCGTCTATGCGGCGCTGCTGGAAAGGACCACGGGGCATTTCCCCGCCGAAGGGGTGATCCACGGTTCCGGCGGAGAGCCGGAACGGTTCCGTCTGGAGGACACCCGCCACATCACGCAACGCATGATGCGGGCCTTCGAAGCCTTCGTCGACGCCCCTGGCGAAACGCGGCCGGTGAAGAACGCCGCGTGTGGCCGCTGTGATTTCCTTGACCGTTGTACGGCGGAGTGGCGGACCGCCGACAGTCCCGTCTTCGTAGCCGGCATGCGTGGCGACCAGATCGTCAAGCTGGCCAGGGCGGGCGTGCGCACGCTCAGCGACGTCGCGGCCTTGCCCGAAGGCGCCAAGGTGGCGGGCATCGGCGACGACACTCTAGCCAAGCTGACGGCTCAGGCCCGACTGCAGCGCCAAGGCGCGGCCTCTGGCCGGCATGTCGCGGAGGTTCTTCAGAGCCAGCCGCTACGCGGCTTCGCCATCCTTCCGCCGCCGCAGCCCGGCGACCTGTTCTACGACATCGAGGGCGACCCGCTTTATCCGGAGGGGCTGGAGTACCTCCACGGTCTATGGGGGCCATTGGGCGAAGACGGCGCTGATCGGTTCGTCGCCTTGTGGGCGCACGACCATGCTGCCGAGAAGGCGTCGTTCGAGAAGCTGATGGATCTGTTCGCAGATCACCTGGATCGGCATCCGACCGCGCGCATCTTCCACTACGCCCCCTATGAGACCACCGCGCTGAAGCGTCTGGCTATGAAATACGCCACGCGCGAGGCTCAGCTCGACCAGATGCTCCGCGAGAAGCGCTTCGTGGACCTCTACGCCGTGGTCCGCCACGCGGTACGGGCATCCACCGAGAGCTATTCGCTGAAGGACCTCGAGAAGATCTACTGGGGCGAGCGCTCCGGAGAAGTGACCAACGCCGGCGACAGCATCGTGGAGTACGAGCGGTGGAGGGAGCTTGGCGACCAGGCCATTCTCGACGCCATCGAGCGCTACAATGAGGACGACTGCGTCTCCACCGCCAAACTCCGGGACTGGCTTGAAGGCCTGAGGCCGGACGACGCGCCTTACGGACTTTCGGAGCCTGAGCCTGAGGAGGCGCCGGAGCCCTCCGCGCGCGCCCTGGAGCGCGAGCAGTTCGAGCAGGAGCGCAGAGCGCTTGCTCAGGCCATCCGCCGCCAGGAGGCGCTGGAGCCTAAACTGCGCGAATTGATCGCCGAGCTTCTCTGGTTCCACCAAAGGTCCCAGAAGCCGCAATGGTGGGCCTTGTTCGATCGTCAGACATGGACGGACGAAGAGCTGATCGAGGACCCCGAGAGCCTTGCCGGCCTCACGATTCTCAGCCGTGGCGAAGACAAGCGCTCGATCTTGGCGACCTATGCCTTCCCGCCGCAGGACACGAAGCTCAAGGAGGGCGATCGACCCAAGATCGCTCTGACGCTGGAGGCCGCAGGATCGATTGTGGATCTCGATCTTGAGCGCTGCACGGTCACGCTCAAGCGGCAGGCGAAGGCGGGCAAGTTGCCCAACGAGGCCAGCCTCTCCCCGGGCCAACTGATAGGCCAAGGCGTGCTGGAGCAGGCCTTGATGGCCATGGCTCGACGTCTCGCCGCTGGAGATCTCGAGACGGACCGGGCGGTGCTCGACATGCTGCGCCGGCGCTCCCCCCGGCTCCAAGGTCGGCCCGACGATCTTCCGGTGTTGGCCGAGGGTGACGACCTGGTGGCCGGGACCACCGTGGCGGTCCGCGACTTGGATCGCAGCTGCCTGATCATCCAAGGGCCCCCTGGCACGGGCAAGACCTACACCACCGCCCGCGCGATCTCGGCTTTGCTGCAGGACGGCAAGCGCGTGGCCGTCTCGTCCAACTCCCACAAGGCCATCATCAACCTGCTCGCCGGGATTTCGCGTCACTGCGAGGCAGAAGGTCTACCGCTCGACGGCGTGAAGAAGGCCTCGAACGGCGATCCGGAGACCGTCTTCACCGGCTACGGCATCATCAGCAAGGCTTCGCTGGACAGTGATCCTCGCGAGCATCAGCTGGTTGGGGCCACCGCCTTTGAGCTCGCCAAGCACGAGCCCGATTCGTTCGACTACCTGTTCGTCGACGAAGCCGGTCAGGTGTCGCTCGGCAACCTCCTGGCCATGGCGGGATGTGCGAAAAACCTCGTCCTGGTCGGCGACCAAATGCAGCTGCCGCAGCCCGTGCAAGGCGTGCATCCGGGCGAGACCGGCTTGTCGGCCATGGACTACGCAATGCAGGACCACCCGACGGTGCCGCCTGAGCGGGGCATCCTGCTGAATGTCTCCTGGCGGATGCATCCGGACGTTTGCGGCTTCATCTCTGACGCCGTCTATGAAGGCCGGCTCCAGGCCGAAGCCAGCACGAGCGCGCAGCGCTTGATCCTGGCCGACGGACTTCATCCGGCTTTACGCCCCACCGGCGTGACGACGATCGACCTCGATCATGAGGGCTGTACGCAGAGCTCTGAGGAAGAAGCGTCGATGATTGCAGAGTTGTTGGCGCAGGTGACCGCTCAGCGATGGGTGGATCAGACCGGTCGGGAGCGACAGATCACGCTCGACGACGTCGTCATCGTCAGCCCGTTCAATATGCAGGTCGGCCTGCTCAAGAAGCGCCTCCCCAAGGGGGCAAGGGTCGGGACGGTTGACAAGTTCCAGGGGCAGGAAGCGCCGGTGGTGCTGATCTCCATGGCCACATCCTTCGGAGGCGATGCGCCGCGAGGCACGGAGTTCCTCTTCAACCGAAACCGCCTGAACGTCGCCATCAGTCGCGCGAAGTGCCTGGCGGTGGTGGTTAAGGGGCGACGGCTGCTGGAGCTGCCTGCGCCGGGTCTTCTGGATCTGCTGCGGCTGGATCTGCTCGCGCGTGCCGAGCACGTCGCGGTCGCCTGAACCGACCTCAGGGTTGAAAGCGCTTTGAGATTTCGCCAGGACTCTGGCTGTTCAAGTGAGGGACGACCGGAACGCGATTCATAACGCGCGGTCGGGGGATACGCTTATGAGTACGATACTGGACGGGCTCCTATGGCCGTTGGAACTGGTCTTTGGGATTCCGTGGATCGCGCCGCTGGTCATCGCGCCGCTGATGTTGGCGTGGGCGGCCTACCTTTGCCTGGTAGCCGAGCGGCGGACGCAGCCCTACCTTCGGGCCGCGCGCGCCCGCGTCCAGGCGTTAGAGGCGGCGGTCGGGTCGGACCCGGACCCCATCGCTGAGCGCAAAGCCTTCAGCTCCAACTACGCCGACGTGGCTAAGGCGCTGAATGAAGAGGCGTCCGGCGCCCACTCCATCGTCTTGGCCTGGCGCGAGTTCCACGAGTCGATCGTGGACGAGACTGAGGATCCCATCCGCAACACGGCTCGGCCGGCCGTGTTCTTCGGTCGCGCCGCTCCGCGTCAGACGCTGCTTCTGTTTTGGTCGAACATCCTGGTCGGTCTCGGGCTCATCCTGACCTTCCTCGGCCTGATTGTCGCCCTTCACAAAGCCAGCTCTGGGATGGGCACCAACGACCCTGCAGCCATGCAGGATTCTTTGCGTTCGCTGCTGGTCGTCGCTGGCGCGAAGTTCTTCACGTCCGTCGCCGGCGTGGGGACATCCCTGATTCTCCGCTTCGCGGAACATCGACTTCAAAAGCAAACCACCGCCGTCAACGAGGCGCTATGCAACCTGCTTGAGCGCGGCATGCTCTATGTTCCGCCTCAGCGACTGGCGGTCGAACAGCTGGACGTCATGCGCGAGCAGCGCGACCAGCTGAAAGCCTTTAACACCGATTTCGCGTTGCAGCTGAGCGAGCGCATGGGTGTCCAGTTCCAGCAAGCCATCGCGCCTGTCACGGCGTCGTTGGGGCAGCTGAACGAGAACATGAGCACCATGAGCCAGGGTCTAGGTCAGGGCGCGGCCAAGGCAATCGAGGAAGCTTCTGGCGGCGAGCTGCGCGCGCTGGGCCAAACGCTGGCCACCCTTGGAGAACGGCTCGACGCCCTCAGCAGCACGGTGGGCTCGTCAGGGGAAGACGCTGCGCGCCAGATCCGCGCCGCGGGTGCGGATTTTGCACAGGCAGCGACCGACATTCGCGAAGCGTTCGACCGCCTCACCGGGCAAGTTGACGGAATGGGCGAGCGCTTTTCCAGCCAGGGCGAGGCCATGGCCCAAGCCCAGTCGGAGTCTCTGGAGCGCATGCTGAGCTCGCTCGAGGCCGCTCAGACGAAGTCTGCGGACGCCCTTGCAGAAGCCGTCAACCGGCTGCAGGGCGCAGGAGCCGCCGCCGCAGAAACAATGCAGAAGGAAGTGTCGGCTGCGATGGCCGCGGGCGTCGCTGCCAGCCAGGACACCTTCCGCGTCGCCCTGGAGGAATCCGGAGAAGGCTTGCGCAGCGTGGCCGCCGGTCTCGCCAAAGCCGTCAGCGACGCCGCGGGCGAGATCGATCGAGCCGGTCAAGGTTTCGCAAGAAGCGGGGAAAGCGCGGTCCGCACCGCCGAGGCGATGGAGGGCGTGACGGGGCAGGCAAAGACCGTCGCCATTTCGATCGGCGACGCATCCAAGGGGTTCGCCGCCGCCGCCGCCCCTGTGGCGCAAGCGGTTCAGGCGATCAACGACGCCGCGGGCCGTATCGTTCGATCGCTCGAAGCCAACCAGCAGTTGGACGCCCAGACCGTTCAGTCGCTGCGCGAGCTGGCAGACGGCATTCGCGAGACTCAGGAAAGCGCAACGAACGCTTGGGCGGACTATCGCGCTCGGTTCGAAGGCGTCGACAAGTCACTCGAAAAGACCACCGTTCGCCTCGGTGAAACCTTGGAAGGCACGTTCGGCGAATTCAAACGGTTCGCTCAGGAAACGGATCGGGAGCTCGCGTCGGCCGTGGGCAAGCTGTCGGGCGCGCTGACCGCCATTGAGGAGTACGCGGAATCCCTCAACTCCTTCGTCGAGGCGAACAATCGGTCTGAGGCGGCCTGATGATCGCCGACGACGCTCATGAGCATGCGATCGAGGAAGAAAACTACTTCGTCTCGATGACCGACATGATGGTCGGCCTCGTCTTCATTTTCATCATTCTGCTCATGTACTACGCGCTTCAGTTTCGTCAGGTCACCGATGAACTGACCGGAGCCGACGCAACCCGGGCCGAGATCCTCACTCAGATCCAATCGTCGCTGAAGCGACAGGGCGTCGAGGTCCTGATCGACACCCAAAACGGCGTTCTGCGTCTGCCAGACTCCATTCTGTTCGATAGTGGGGACGATCAGCTTAAGCCCGAAGGCAGAACGTCCGTGGAAAAGTTGGCGGTCGCGTTGGAGGAAGTCCTGCCTTGCTACACAGGACGCGCTGACACGGCCGCTCGCCCTGCGCATTGCGAACCCAGCGAGCATGCGATCGAGTCGGTCTACATCGAAGGCCATACCGATGCGGACGCTTTCTCTCGCGGGGGGAGAGACAACTGGGATCTCTCAGTGGTGAGGGCGACGAACACCTATCGCGCCATCGTGGGGTCTCGCCCGGATCTCGGCGGCCTCTGCGCCGTCAAAGGCGACCGCTGCGATCCGGTTCTCAGCGTGAGCGGCTACGGCCCTCAACGCCCCGCCTATCCTGGCGACAGTGCAGAGGCGAAGGCAAAGAACCGTCGGATCGACCTGCGGATCATCATGGTCACCCCGGACTCTGGGCAGACGGTTCGACGTGTCGAAGAGGCGCTGGAGGCGTCGTGACCGGCCTCGCCTCACTCTTGGAGAACCCCGACGCCTTGTTGGCGACTCTTCGCATTCGAGCTCCGGAGCTGACGCTCCTACCTAGGGAAGTGGCGAAGATCACAGGCGAAGTGCGACAGCTGAATCGCGAACCCACAGAGGCCCTGCAGCGCCGGGTCGCAGCCCTCATCACCGAGGGCGCGATCGGCGATCTGAGCCGTAGCGATCTGCGGGAGAGTTGCCGGACATATCTGCATCCGCCCTTGGCTCCGGGAAGGGATGTCGACGTCGGTGCGGCTATTTGCGCCGAGGTGAAGCGGCTCCACCGGCGCTCAGCGTTCTTCGCCCTGCTTGACGCCTACCTCGACGGCTTCGACCCGGAGGACGAAGCCGTCTTGCGACTGGCCGACTGGCTCAAGTCTGCGCAGAAGCGATGGCCTTGGCGGGAGACCGACCCCTGGCCGGAGCGCATCCGCGAGTTCGATCTGCTCACGCCCGCGAAAGCTCCATTCCGTGTGGCGGCCGCGGCGCTCGAGAGCGATGAGGATCTCCGGGTCATTCTTGATCGCGCCGGACTCACGACGGACGGGCGAAGGCTTGGGGGGTTGGGCGCAGCGAGCTTCTCGGCCGCATGCCAGTCAGTTCGAAAACTCAAGGGGGCTGCCTCGCTCTCCAGCCAAGACCGCCTCTTGATATGGTCGGGTCAAGATGGGCCGCTCCCTTATCCCAAGGCGTGGCCGGAGTTCGCAGCCGCCCTCTTTGAACCGTGGCGAACAACTGAACCTGATCGCGAACACAAGGCTCGGATCATGGACCGCGCCATGGCGCATGCGGGGGACCCACGAATCAACCGCCCCCGATGGAGGCCTGTTGAGGAGGTGGCGGGAGACGCCTTCGCCGTCATCTTGCGTTGGCTGACGCAAGCGTCCGTTCGGCAGTTCTTCGACATCGTCAGTGAGACGATGACCGATCGTCCCGACATGTGGGCGGAGCGGCGTAAGTTCTGGACGCGCTACCTCGACGCAGACCTGATCTCCGCGGCGTGGGTGGCCTTTGGGGCGGACGGAGCCAACCGCGCCGACCGCGCTGCCGCCAGGACCAACGACAAGAGCCTTTCGATGTTCGGCCGCCTGAGCTCAGGGTCTGGCAGATCCTCTCAGCACGCCGCACTCATAATGCGCATCGGCGACCTGACGATCGCCGAGTGGAGCCACAACGGCAAATACAACATCTGGACTCGAGGGGACAAAGGACACCCCACACTCTTCAAGCACAACAATCGACGCTGGCCTGACTATGATCCGGCAGAGCTCATGTACGCCCCGACTTCGGGATCTCACATGTCGGGCTGGCAGAACCGCGTCGCGCAAATCATACGTGATCACACCGGACTGAGGCCGTGAGGAACCTCTTCAAGCGCAAAACTCGCCCGGCCGACGGCCCTGCCTTCGCCTATCGACAGGAAGGCGAGGCCCTGCACCTGCAGCTGCGAAGCGCCGACAGGGCGGTTCCGACGAGTGAATGGGTTTCGCGTCGTCCGGATGTGGCGGGAGCACTCGGGCAGCTTTTCGCGCGGTCGGAAGAGGCGACCGAACCAGGTCACGACCCTGCAGTGCTCGTGCTGGCGGACGACGTCGTTATGAGCCCGCGCTGCGTGGCGGAGCTCGACGCGGCCACCGCCACGGCGCTCGCCCTCCCGCCCGCGACCTCCTTGGCGTTGGACCTTAAGCCGATCGGCCGGATTGATGAGGAAGACTTCCGCATCGAGGCGCGTTGGGTCAAGCCTGGCGGCCAGCCAAGCCGAGTGACGGTGCAAGGCGCCCTGTTGACCTCCGACGGGTCAGTGCGGCGGATCCCAGAACCTCTGTGGTCCCTGCTGGCCGTCGCTCGTGGCCTGAGCTCGCCGGTCGACAAGGCCGAGAGATTTCGTCTGCTGGCGCTCTTGCGCCGGCACTGGCCTGACGACGCCGCCGGCTCGATCACCGCGGAGCCTTACCTGCGGGACATGAGAGTCCACTACGCGTCGTCGCTGTCGCTGACGCTGCGCACTCTGACGCCGGACAGAACCGACTTCGATCCCGTGCTCTTCGGCCAGGGGGTGGCGGACGAAGCCAGGGATGACGGTCGCGCTCTCGACGAAGCGTTCGACAATGTACTGACGCCAAGCGCCCAGAAGCTGTTCGCCGAGGATCGTTTTCGGCGGGAGACGGATGCCCGCCCGGTCTACGTGCTCCGTGACGGTGAGTACGTTTTCATCGACCCGTCTCTGCGGCCTGCGCTTGGGGCGGTGCGCCGTCTTCAAGATCGGCCTGAAAAGGAGCGCCGAGAATTCATCCTGAACCCTCGGAAGGTCCTTCGGGAGGTCTTGGGCGACGACGTCGCTGAAAAGATCGCCTTGGACGAGCTCTTCGTCGAGACGGAACAATTCTCCAGCCGCGTGGCGGGGGTCGACGTGTGGCGCATCCAGGTTCTCCCCTGGATAGCGCCCCTAGGTAAGAACAGCTGGATACCCGAGCGCTTCGGCCTCCGCGTCGGCGACGACTATTTCGAGATCCCGGCCGAGAACGTCGCGACGGTTATCGAGCGCGTTTCGCAGGCGGCGGCGGCGGGTCAGGCCAACGCCCCCGTCGAGGGCCTGCTGAAACAGGTCGAGCCCGACGCACCTGCAGCCCCGTCAACGCTCCCAGTGAACGATCAACTGATGCAGTCGCTCGAAAGCCTGCGGCCGTTCGCCCAGGCACAAGACGCTGGAGCCGGGGGAGCAAGCTCGGACCCCACTCAGAAGCCGAAGGATGGCTGGGACGCGGCCGTGCAGGGCAAGCTGTTCCTCGTCGTTCGAGAAAACTTTGAGGAAGTGGAGTTCGCTCCGTTCCAGGCCGATGACGCTACGCCACCTCCTTCGCCCCTCCGAATACCGGAACGCCTGACGAGTACGCTGAAACCCCACCAGGTCGACGGTCTCAGGTGGTTGGTCAGATCAGTTGAGACGCGGCACCCCGGAGCGCTGCTCGCCGACGACATGGGCTTGGGCAAGACGCTCCAAGCCATCGCCTTCATGGCATGGCTGCAGGACGAGGCGGAGGCGGGGCGACGCGCGAAGGAGCCCTTCCTGATAGTCGCACCCACGGGGCTCCTAGGCACGTGGCGAAGTGAAATCGAGAAGCACCTGTCGGGCCAACGACTGGGCCTGATCGTCCCGGCGTTCGGGTCAGATCTCAAGCTCCTCAAGGAGCAAGACAGTTTCGGGATGCGCGACATCGAAACCGGACGCGCGGCCCTCAAGGCCGAAAGCTGGCGGGACGCCGGCGTCGTGCTGACCACCTACGAGACGCTGCGCGATTACCATTTCTCATTTGCGCGGACGCGCTTCGGCCTGATCGTCTACGACGAGATCCAGAAGCTCAAGAATCCTGTGAGCCAGATGACCCGGGCGGCGAAGACGCTGAACGGCGAGTTCACGCTGGGTATGACGGGCACGCCGGTCGAGAACCGGCTGCAAGACCTCTGGTCGATCATGGACGTGATCGCGCCGGGGCTGCTTGGGGCCAGTCGCGATTTTGAGCGCCGTCATCCCGCCGACGATCCCGTGGCGCTCTCGCGACTGAAGGCGCAGCTGACCGATGCGCCGGAGAACCAGGCACCTTACATGCTGCGCCGATTGAAGAGCGATGCTCTCAAGGACATGCCGGCGAAGCGCGTTCACGCCTTCGAACGCGAGATGCCTACTGTCCAGGCGGGTGCCTATCGCGATCTCGTCGTGCGGGCCGCGGCCGCCAGTGCGAATGGATCGGTTGGCAAGGGCGGCATGTTGGCGACCCTTGCCGCGCTCAGGGGTGTCTCGCTGCACCCCCTCGACCCCCGGCAAGCTCCAGCCGACCTGGAGGCTTACGCGGGCCAGTCAGCCCGGTTGTCCCACACCCTGGATGTCTTGAAGGAGGTCGCCGAGAAGAAGGAGAAGGCGCTGATCTTCGTCGAGGACCTGGCGATGCAAGATCGGCTAGCCGGAATGATCCAGGCGCGGTTCAAGCTTCCCCGCCTGCCGATGCGGATCAATGGATCCGTTCCCGGTCCAAAACGCCAGGAAATGGTCGAAGCGTTTCAGGCCAGGCCGGGGACCTTCGACGTCATGATCCTGTCGCCGAAAGCCGGGGGTGTTGGCCTCACACTCACCGAGGCCAACCACGTCATACATCTGTCCCGCTGGTGGAACCCGGCGGTCGAAGACCAGGCCACTGACCGTGTCTTTCGGATCGGCCAAAAGCGAGACGTCCATGTGTACCTGCCCATGGCGGTCCACCCCGATCCGGCGATCCGCGAGTCCAGTTTCGATCTTCGCCTGAACGCACTCATCGGCCGCAAGCGCAAGCTGACCAAAGATCTCTTCCTTCCGCCGGACGCCAATGACGGCGAGTTGTCTGATCTGTTCCGCGAGGTCTCCCTTGGCGAGCCCGCGGAGACCACCGCGGTTGAAGCCCCAACCCTTTCGTCCGGGGAAGCCCCGCCGGAGCCCGATGCCACCCCGCCACCCGTGCGCACAGAACAGCCGAATTCCCTCGCCCGAGAACGTCCGACGCTGCGACTGCCGGCGGCCCTGGCGACTACCGGCATTAGGCAGTGGCGAGTCGAGGCGGGCGGTGCGCGTCCGACCGAGGAGATCCTCGCACTCTTTGCGGGCAAGGACTTGGTCGATGTCTCCATCCGAGATCCCTATGCGCTTGCGCGACGCACTAACCGTGAAGCTCAAGTGCGGTTCGTCGCCGACCTTCGAAAGGTCGCCAGATCCCTCGAAGCGGTGACGATCGAGTACGCCGAGGAGGTCGAGGGAGACGCATCCGACTCTCAGAGCCGCCGCGAGATCGGGGACTTGTTGAGCCGCCGGCTATCGCCCCCGCCGCGGCTTTCGCTCGCACGTCGGCGCAAGCGCTCGCGAGACGACGACTTTCACGATCGGTTCGTCGACGTCGCCGTGAGGCACGCTGGAGGGGCAGTGCGGCTTCATGCCTTAACGTTGGGACGGGGGCTGGAAGCGCTCTATGACGAGCGCAAGCAGTGCACGGTCACCTATGCCCCACCGACCTAACAGAGTGTGATCCACGTGAGGTCCACCTCACGAGGTCGTTGAATGCCTCGTGAGGCGCCGTAGCTCGCCTATCATCCCCAACCGTGCTTCGCAGTCGCTGAGGTAGTTGTGCTGGACAAGGTCGATCCGCAAACCCGGCCTCTGGCAGACTACGCCTGGGTCATGGCTCGCAGCTCATTGAGCACGCATCCGCCAGATACTCGTCCATCTTGGCCATCAGTTTCTCCGCCAAGTGTGGGGCAGCAGCAAAGAGCGTCGTCTCCGCAGAAAGGAACGTTTGGCCCCGCTCCGAAACGAGCGCGCGAAGGGCCGATAGGTAGTCGAGATACCCCAGGGGCCGCTTGACGGAGCCCAGCGCAGCGGCGGCGCGGGCGACGACATCGTTGCGGCCGGTAGGAAGATGGAACTGGCGGCGCTCTCCCACTGCCCTCAGGGCGATGTTCAGCGTTACCGCCACGCGCGTGTCGTAGATCGCGTATCGGTCGGAGTCGGCGAACGCCAACAGCTTACTCCAAGAGGACACCCTCTCCAGGCCACGCTCCACTAAGAACCCTTCGACAGTGGCCGGCGCAAAGCCCACCAACCCTTTAGCCCAGGCCAGCAAGGGATCTTGTTTGTCGCCTCGCGGGCGCCCCGTGATCCCACCCCAATCCCGGATGATCCAGGCCGAAAGCAGATAAAGATCTGAGATGTCAGCCGACGCTAGGCGGGGCGCAATTAGGTCCCGCAGCGCCTGATTGCGCTCAATGGGGCTCATGCCTGCGAAGCGCGAGCTGTCGTAAGTGACAAGCGTTCCAAGCTTCGCCTCAGCTGCGGACGAGATTTTCCAATCGTAAGTGACGTGAGGAATGATGTCCCACAGCTGCGGGGCAAGGGACCGCCATTCCGTATCGGTTATCTGCTGCTGGGCAGTCTGTGCGCGTTTCCGCATGTGTTCCCCCCGTCCTGATTGATGTGTCGTGTGAGTAAAAGCTTGGACGGCTCCGTGGACTCCGCCCTGAATCGCCTTCTGAGAGATGACTAGGAGCGGCCGATTTGCCTGCGCCGATACATCAACGAGAAACCGATCTCGCAAAGAGGCTCAAAGACGTCGAGCGGCTCGATCCATGCCCAAGGAATGCTCTCGAGCCCCCACTGAGCCCCGAACAACTGCCCGGCGATCGAGGCGGTAGAATCGCTGTCACCGTCATGGTTCGTGGCGATCCGCATGGTCTCTTCGAAATCTGACCCGACCAGGCAGCTGTAGATGGCGATCGCCAACGCCTCCTCGCCGACCCAACCTTCGCCCATGGCTCCGCGGGCGACATCCTGTCCGTCTTGGCTTTGCCGGGCGAGCGCGACGGCGCGCGCCATGGCGTTCTGTGTCTCCTTGGCTTCGGCATGAGGCGATAGCCGCTGAGTGACACGATCAACGGCCACGACCAGGTCGACGCCATTCAAGAGGTTGCGCACGATCGCCGACATCGCCGCGGCGCTATAGAACCCGCTTGGATGACCATGGGTCAGTGCAGCGGCGGCGGCTCCGAGGTCGAATGCGGCCTGCTCATTCCAATGACGGGCCAGGCCAATGGGCGCCGTCCTCATGACCCCGCCGCAGCCCTTGGAATCGTT
>Ga0065721_10051630_pt1 | contig 14059 bp, 13 predicted proteins | sample Mesricmetagenome_FD_59108 | JGI IMG/M metagenome (GOLD analysis project Ga0065721, IMG submission 59108) | Mesophilic microbial community from rice straw/compost enrichment Sample: eDNA_1 v2 (version 2) | ecosystem: Engineered > Solid waste > Grass > Composting > Bioreactor | place: USA: Davis... | reverse complement strand
CGGCACCGGCCCCGCGACGGCGAAGGACCGGAGCCGCGGCCGTGACGAACCGGGGCCCGAATGCGCCGGCCTCCCGAAGGCAGCCGGGTGGTCCGGCCGGCTTGACGACAACGTGTGTTGCCGGCGGGCGCCGGATTTATCACCCTCGGGCGGCAACCAGACAGGAACGCCCCGCCGGCAGCGGCGCGCAGGGTCGAGCCGAGGACGAGAGCCATGCTGATCAGACGGCGCAAGGGCTGGGAGATCGCGGAGAGTGCGGCGACCCCCGAGGCGGTATTCCTCAACCGCCGCGAAATCGTCGCGGGCTTTTCCGCGGGCGCGGCGATCGCGGCGGCGGGCGTCGGCCCGGCTTTCGCGGCCGAAGGCACCCCCGAGGGTTATCCGGCACCGCGCAACGAGGCCTTCGTCCTCGACCGGCCGGTGACGCCGGAGGACATATCCGGCCGCTACAACAACTTCTACGAATTCGGCACCCAGAAGTTCATCGCCGACGCCGCGCAGGCGCTCGACACCGATCCCTGGCCGATCCGGATCGACGGCATGGTCGAGAAGGAGATCACGGTCGACGCCGACGATCTCGTCCGCATGATGGGGCTCGAGGAGCGGCTCTACCGGCTGCGCTGCGTCGAGGCCTGGTCGATGGCGGTGCCGTGGACCGGCTTTCCGATGCGCAAGCTGCTCGACCACGCGAGGCCGCTGTCGTCGGCGACATACGTGCGGATGGAGACCTTCCTCGATCCGATGATGGCGCCCGGCCAGCGGCAGTTCTGGTATCCGTGGCCCTATGTGGAGGGCCTGACGATGGCCGAGGCCGCGAACGACCTCGCCTTCCTCGTCACCGGCGTCTACGGCAAGCCGCTCGGCAAGCAGTTCGGCGCGCCGCTGCGGCTGGCGGTGCCGTGGAAATACGGCTTCAAGTCGGTCAAGTCGATCGTGCGCTTCACCTTCACCGACGAGCGGCCGAAGACCTTCTGGGAGGCGATCCAGCCGGCCGAATACGGCTTCTGGGCCAACGTCAACCCTAAGGTGCCGCATCCGCGCTGGAGCCAGGCACGCGAGCGGGTGCTGCAGACCGGCGAGGAGGTCGAGACGCTGCTGTTCAACGGCTACGCCGAGGAGGTCGCCGGCCTCTACGCCCGTCTCGGCGAGGAGAAGCTCTACATGTGAGCGATCAGGGCGACGTTGCCGCGTCGGATCGAGGGGACCTGGGCGGCGTCGCCGGATCGCGCACGCACCAATCCACGCAGAAACCACGCGTTCGCGTCGGGAAGATCGGTCTAGACGCAATTGAAGGGAGTTGGCGCCAGAGTGGATGCAATCCGTGTCCACCGAAGGTCGTTTCCCGATGACGCGCCGTCCATCATCTTCAGCCGCGGCTCCCGGGGCGCGATCGCTGCTCCGTCGAGGCAGGATCGCGCTTCTTTCGATCTGCCTGCTCGCTGCCGCAACAGCCTTGTCGACGCGATCCGTCGGCCGGACGCCAGGTTGTGCGACCTACGTTCCGGTGAACGGTCTCATGCTCGTCGCCCATGCCGGTGGCGGACTTCCCGACAGGACTTACACCAACAGCATCGAGGCCCTCGATCTTGCCTACGCCCATGGTCTGCGCATTTTCGAGATCGACTTCCTGACGCTGCCCTTCGGCTCGATCGCCGTCGGCCACGACCTGTCCGATCTGCTCCGGCGCGGCCGGGCGAGTGTGCCGGCGATTCTCGACTGGATGCGTGCTCACCCGGATGCGCGGCTGGTGACCGACTTCAAGACGGATAACGTCGAGGGGCTGCGGCATCTGTCACGGATGGCTTCCGATCTGGCCGGACGGATCATTCCACAGATCTATCGGCCGTCCGAGTACCGGCCGATCATGGACCTCGGCTTTGCTCCGCCCATCTTCACCCTCTACCGGAATGACGATCCGCGGTGGCTGGAGTTCGCCAACTCCACCGACCTTTTCGCGGTGACGATGCCGGCGTCCTGGGCCGGAAAGGCGAAGGCCGTGCGGCAGGCCGTTTTCCTTCATACGATCGACGAACCCGCGGACCTCGACGGCGTTGTGGGCCTCTACACGAACTGTCTCGTTCCCGCCGAGCCCGAACAGCGCGCGGGCGCTCGTCTTCAATCGGGATGAGATCGGGCGTCCTCACATGCCGAAGGCCCCGCGGGCATGGAAATGCTCTGTACTACGAGCCCCTCTCCGTGCCGTCGCCGACCGGCAGCGAGCCCCGTCCCGCGGCGAAGCGGTCGGGGTCGGCGCGCATCGCCGCGTGGAGGCGGACGTCGTCGGGGTACAGCGCGTGGATGCGGGCGCGGGTGGCGTCGTCGACGGCGACGGCGATCTTTTCGGAGACGTTGCGGGTCTCGTAGTCGGGGTCGAAGCCGAGGAGGGCGGCGATCTCCGGCCGGCGCCGCTCGAATTCCTCGAGCAGGAACAGGTGGATCGGAGGCAGGGTGGCGTCCTCGCCGCAGATCCACGACCACTGCGGCCGGCCGTGGAGCCGGGCCTGGGCCGGTAGCGCCCGGGGCCGTTCGGCGAGCGTTTCGACGAAGTGGGCGAAGCTCGACAGGCCGTCGTGGCCGGGCTGCTTCTGCCGCTGCCAGCGGTAGACCGAGACGAGGCGCGACACCGGCTCGCGGACGAGGGCGAAGAAGCGGTAGTCCGCCGCCTCGGCGCCGAGGTGGGCGGCGATGCGGCGATACTCGACGTGCCAGCCGTGCCAGATCAACGGCAGCCTGTCGCGGCGGTTGAGGTTGACGACCTCGTCGCTGCCCGTGGCCGGGTCGACGCCGTAGTGACGCCAGATCGCCGCCGACATCGTGGTGCTGCCGGTCTTCGGGATCTTGACGTAGGCGACCTTGACGGGGCGCAGGATCATCCGGGCGTTCCGCGAGGTGACGGGGGATGCGCCGGGGACGGCGCGGGGGCGCCGGCGGCGGGATTCGGCCGCAGGCTAGCACGGTCGGCGCCGAGAGCTGCACGGAGGGCGCCGGAAAGCGGACGGCCTCCTGCTGCGGACCGGGACCGGCGGGGAGGCAAAAAAAGAGCCGGGCGCGAGGCCCGGCTTTATGAAGTTTGGAGACCGCGGCCGCAGGGGAAGCGGCGGGTTCTCCAGAGGGGAACAGCTGAAACTCGACCTGCCGGGAGGGTGGCAGGCGGAGGAAATCCATCAGCTGATGATTAAATGCCTCGCAACGTGCCCAAGAACAAGGCGGCTTCCTGCATGCCAGATATGCAGAATTCGTTGCAACGCAACAGCGCCGCGGATCGGCGGAAATCCGGGGCTTTTCCGGTCCGCCACCGGGGTCGCCGGGCCAAGGTTCCCTCGTCCCGGATTGTTCACGCGAAGGTGAAGGCGAGGATCGCGGCCGCGCGGATCGGCGCCGTCTCGGCCCGATCGGTGAACGGGTCTCCACCGCCACGGTTGATCGGCGTCTCGATCCGCCGGACACTCCCCTCCCGCCGCCCGATCATTCCGCCCCATCATTCCGCGCGGAGCTGGACGTAACCGACAGGGAGATCCCTCCACCATGCTGCCCGACGCGCGCGATCCGAAAACCCCCGAGGCCGCCGAACCATCGGACGCCGGCGGGACCGGGGCCGCGTCCGCCCGGACCCGCGAGCCGGAGACGGTGCCGCTCGCCATGCTGCGGCCGGTGATCGCGGCGCGGCTGCTCGCCGAGCATCCGGGTCTTTCCGCCGACGGCGAGGTGCCGAGGGCCGAGGCCGACCGGGTCCGCCTCGCCTACGTGGAGGATCTGATCCGCTCCGAGCGCGGCGAACTCACCGAACTCGAGGAGCAGGTGACGCGCAGCCTCGTCGAGGGGGACCTCGTGTCCAAGAACGTCGAGGCCGACGCGGCGGCGGGCCGCAGCCTCGGCGAGGCGCTGTCCGACAGGCTGGCGAGCTTCGGCGGCAGCTGGTCCTTCCTGATAGCCTTCGCCGGCTTCCTCGCGCTCTGGATCCTCTTCAACGTCGCCGGCCCGGCGCGCGAGAGCTTCGACCCCTATCCCTTCATCCTGCTCAACCTGATGCTGTCCTGCCTCGCGGCGATCCAGGCGCCGGTGATCATGATGAGCCAGCGCCGGCAGGAGGAGAAGGACCGGCTGCGCTCGCTCAACGACTACAAGGTCAACCTCAAGGCCGAGCTGGAGATCCGCCACCTTCACGAGAAGGTCGACCACCTGATCTCCAAGCAGTGGCAGCGGCTGGCGGAGATCCAGGCGCTGCAGATCGAGCTGATGCAGGAGCGACGGTGAGGGGAGAGGCGCGGAGCCTGCGCAGGAGAGACCGGTGCCGGTGACGCGAACGGGCGCGTCGGCTACAACCGAACGGCCGGGCCGCTCGGGCCCGGCAGACGTAGGAAGGAGGTGAGACGCTTGAAAATCCGGAAGGTGAAGCTGGTGATCAGGTTCATGGGCTGGCAACTCATCCTGATCATCAGCTGATCCGAAAACGGGGATCGGGCTCGCGCCCGGTCCCCACCGGAGGAAACGGCGTCTCACCTCCTTGCCTGACCCGCAATATAGCACGGATCGCGCCGCGATGAAGCGGCGTCGTCCACGGGGAGCGCCGGGAAGGCTTGCCCGCGCGTCGGCGGGCGTTTACCCGTGGTTGAACACGGCCCCACCGCGGCGCCACGGGCACGGCGTCACGGGGCGGGCGCCATGCGGGCGGGAGCCGTCGCGATTCTCCTTTCACGCTTTCCTCGAGGACGCTGCCAGATGCCTGTTCCGTCATCCGCCGCGTCCCGTCCCGGCAGCGGCCCGGCGGCCGTCCTCGTTCCGATCCTCGTCGCGCTTCTCGTCTATATGACCGGCCGCCACATCCCGATCCCCGGACTGGACGTCGAGATCCTGCGATTCGACGACGTCCCCGGCACCGAGACCGCGATGTTCTCGATCTTCGCCCTCGGCGAGATGCCGTATCTGACGGTCCTCGCCGTCGCCGAACTCGTCACCCTCGCTTTTCCGGTGCTGATCCGCCGGCAGGGAACGGGAGGCGGCGGCGCCCGCCTCCTGACGCTGGTGGTCCGTCTCGCCGCCCTCGGCTTCGCGGCCCATCTCGGTCACGACCTGCTCGTGGCACTCGCGGACACCGGTGCGGTCGCTCCCGACATGGTCGGGTTTCTCCCGGCCGGGATCGCGTGTTCGTCGGGGCGATCGCCGTTCTGATCTGGCTCGCCGATCGCCTGCCCCTGCCGGGCCTCGACAGCGGCATCTGGCTGTTCGTCGCCTTCGGCGAGCTTTCGGCGGCGGCGGAGAGGTTCGGGGAGTTGTCGCACGTCGTGCGGTCGGGCTTGGCGAACGGAGGGGACGTCGTCTTCCTTCTCCTCCGGCTGAGCATCCCGGTCGTCGTCCTGGTCTTCCTCACGCTCGCCGTCCGTCGCCGGGCGGGGGCGGAGGGGGGCGAGGCGTCGGTTCTCTGGAGCAAGATCCTGCTGTGGCCGATGTTTCTCGCCCTGACCATCGGCTCCTACGTCAACGGCGCTCTTCTGAGCTTCAACGTCACCTCGCTGGTCCGCGGATTGCCGAACATCACCGTCCTCATGGTGCTCCTGATCCCGATCGTCGTCTTCTGCTACGGCCAGGCCTATCGCGAGCACGGCCGCCGTCCGGCATGGCCGTTGCTCGTCGTGGTCGCGGCGGTCGAGGCACTTCTGCTGCTGCTGTCCGACCTTGTGTCCTACGCGACCCCCTCGTCCTACTCGGTCGGCGTGACCGCCCTCGCGCCGATCGTCGTGGTGGTGGCCTGCGTCGTGATCGCCGCATCCGGCCGGGACGGGGTCACAGTTCCCGCGCGTTGAACGTGTCGCAGGCGTTCATGTCGCCGGCGCGATAACCCGCGTCGAACCAGCGTTTGCGCTGGGCCGAGGTGCCGTGGTTGAAGCTTTCGGGGACGACGTAGCCCTGGGTGCGCTTCTGGATGGCGTCGTCGCCGATCTGGGTGGCGGCGTTCAGGGCCTCGGCGATGTCGCCGTCGTCGAGCAGGCCCTTCCGCTCGGCGTCGGCGGCCCAGACCCCGGCGAAGCAGTCGGCCTGGAGTTCGACGCGAACCGAGAGCGCGTTGGCCTCGGCCGTCGACATCGACTGCCGGCGGCGGTTGAACTCCGGCAGCACGCCGATGACGTTCTGGACGTGGTGGCCGACCTCGTGGGCGATGACGTAGGCCTGGGCGAAGTCGCCGGGCGCGGCGAAGCGGCGGCGCAGGTCCTCGTAGAAGGCGAGGTCGATGTAGACCTTGCGGTCGCCCGGGCAATAGAAGGGGCCGCTCGCCGCGCTGGCGAAGCCGCAGGCCGAGGAGACCTCGCCGGTGAAGAGGTGGAGCGCCGGCTCGGGATAGCGCTCGCCAGCTTCGGTGAAGATCGCGTTCCAGGTGTCCTCGGTGTCGGCGAGCACCACGGAGACGAACTGCTTCATTTCGTCTTCGGCGACGCCGCCGGGCGAGCCCGCAGGCAACTGCCGCGCGACGCGCGTGTCGCTCTCGGACGATCCGCCGATCACGCTGCCGAGGTCGCCGGAGAGCAGGGTCAGCGGGTTGATGCCGAGCAGCATCAGCACGATGCCGACGACGACGAGGGTGCCGATGCCCATGCCGCCGGAGCGCCCGCCGACGGGGATGCGGACGCGGCCGCCGCCGAAGGGGGAGCCGCCGAGGCCGCGGCCGAAACCGCCGCCGATGCCGCCGCGGGATGCGCGCCGTCCGTCTTCCACGTTGTCGCTCTGCCGCCGTCCGCGCCACTTCATCGTCGTCGCTCCTCGTTTCGTCGGTCCGGCCCGGCCCCGGCGGACGAGCGGAAAAATCGGCGGTGAAGCCGGCGGTGAAGAAGCTGCCGGCGAGGGTTCCAGAGCCGGAGCTTTTCGACTATAAGGCCGGCCAGCCCGACAGCTTCAAGAACAAACGCGTCTCCCTTCGCCGCGCGAGCCCGCCGCGCCGGACCGATCGGACGCGACAAGAGCGCGAGACCCGATGCCGAAACGCACCGACATCCAGTCCATCCTCATCATCGGCGCCGGCCCGATCATCATCGGCCAGGCCTGCGAGTTCGACTATTCGGGGACGCAGGCCTGCAAGGCGCTGCGCGCCGAGGGCTACCGCATCATCCTCGTCAACTCCAATCCGGCCACGATCATGACCGATCCGGGGCTGGCCCACGCGACCTACATCGAGCCGATAACGCCGGAAGTGGTCGCAAAGATCATCGAAAAGGAGCGGCCCGACGCGCTGCTGCCGACGATGGGCGGCCAGACCGCGCTCAACTGCGCGCTGTCGCTCAGAAAAATGGGCGTTCTGGACAGGTTCGGCGTCGAGATGATCGGCGCCACGGCCGAGGCGATCGACAAGGCCGAGGACCGCGAGTTGTTCCGCGACGCCATGACCAAGATCGGCCTCGCCACCCCGAAGTCGCTGCTCGCCCATTCGCTGGTCGAGGCGTTGCCCGCGCTCGACGAACTCGGCCTGCCGGTCATCATCCGCCCGTCCTTCACCATGGGCGGCACCGGTGGCGGCATCGCCTACACCCGCGAGGAGTTCATCGACATCGTCGAGCGCGGCGTCGACGCCTCCCCGACCAACGAGGTGCTGATCGAGGAATCGGTGCTCGGCTGGAAGGAATACGAGATGGAGGTCGTCCGCGACCGGGACGACAACTGCATCATCGTCTGCTCGATCGAGAACATCGACCCGATGGGCATCCACACCGGCGATTCGATCACGGTGGCGCCGGCGCTGACGCTGACCGACAAGGAATACCAGATCATGCGCGACGCCAGCCTCGCGGTTCTGCGCGAGATCGGCGTCGAGACCGGCGGCTCCAACGTGCAGTTCGCGGTCGACCCGGCCACCGGCCGGATGATCGTCATCGAGATGAACCCGCGCGTCTCGCGCTCCTCCGCGCTCGCCTCCAAGGCGACGGGCTTTCCGATCGCCAAGGTCGCGGCCAAGCTCGCGGTCGGCTACACGCTCGACGAACTCGAAAACGACATCACCGGCGGCGCGACGCCGGCGGCCTTCGAGCCGACGATCGACTACGTCGTCACCAAGATCCCGCGCTTCGCCTTCGAGAAGTTCCCCGGCGCCGAGCCGCTGCTGACGACGGCGATGAAGTCGGTCGGCGAAGTGATGGCGATCGGCCGGTCCTTCCCCGAGAGCCTGCAGAAGGCGCTGCGCGGTCTCGAGACCGGGCTCTCCGGCCTCGACGAGATGGCGATCCCGGGCCTCGGCGAAGGCGACGACAAGAACGCCATCAAGGCGGCGCTGGCCCGGCCGACGCCGGACCGGCTGCTGGTCTGCGCCCAGGCGATGCGCCACGGCTTCACGGTCGAGGAGATCCACGGCATCTGCAAGATCGACCCGTGGTTCCTCGAGCACCTGAAGGCGATCGTCGACACCGAGGAGAAGGTGCGGGCGAACAGCCTGCCGAAGACGGCGGGCCAGCTCCGGCGGCTGAAGGGCATGGGCTTCTCCGACGCCCGGCTCGGCAAACTTTCGGGTGCCGGCGAGGCCGCGGTGGCGGCGCTGCGCGAGAGCCTCGACGTCCACCCGGTCTACAAGCGCATCGACACCTGCGCCGCCGAGTTCGCCTCGCCGACCGCCTACATGTATTCCTCTTACGAGACGCCCTTCGCCGGCACGCTCGCCGACGAGGCGATGACGTCGGATGCGAGGAAGGTGGTGATCCTCGGCGGCGGTCCGAACCGGATCGGCCAGGGCATCGAGTTCGACTATTGCTGCTGCCACGCCGCCTTCGCCCTCAAGGACGCGGGCTACGAGGCGATCATGGTCAACTGCAACCCGGAGACGGTCTCGACCGACTACGACACCTCCGACCGGCTCTACTTCGAGCCGCTGACGGCGGAGGACGTGCTCGAGATCCTCAAGCGCGAGCAGAAGACCGGTACGCTGCACGGGGTCATCGTCCAGTTCGGCGGCCAGACGCCGCTGAAACTCGCCGACGCCCTGCAGAAGGCCGGCATCCCGATCCTCGGCACCTCGCCCGACGCGATCGATCTCGCCGAGGACCGCGACCGCTTCCAGAAGCTGCTGGTCCGGGAAGGGCTGAAGCAGCCCGAGAACGGCATCGCCCGCTCGGGCGCCGAGGCGAAGGCGATCGCCGAGGCGATTGGCTTCCCGGTGGTGATCCGCCCGTCCTACGTGCTCGGCGGCCGGGCGATGGAGATCGTCCACGACATGGCCCAGCTCGAACGCTACATCACCGAGGCGGTGGTGGTGTCTGGCTCCTCGCCGGTGCTGATCGACAGCTATCTCGCCGACGCCATCGAGGTCGACGTCGACGCACTCTGCGACGGCACCGACGTCTTCGTCTGCGGCATCATGGAGCACATCGAGGAGGCCGGCATCCACTCGGGCGACAGCGCCTGCTCGCTGCCGCCCTATTCGCTGAAGGCCGAGCTGATCGCTGAGCTCGAGGCGCAGACCCGCAAGCTGGCGCTGGCGCTCGAGGTCGGTGGCCTGATGAACGTGCAATACGCCATCAAGGATGACGTCATCTACGTGCTCGAGGTCAACCCGCGCGCCTCGCGCACGGTGCCCTTCGTCGCCAAGACCATCGGCGTGCCCGTGGCCAAGATCGCGGCGCGGGTGATGGCCGGCGAGAGCCTCGCCAGCTTCGCGCTGGAGAAGCCGAGCTTCGCCCACGTCGCGGTCAAGGAGGCGGTGTTCCCCTTCGCCCGCTTCCCCGGCGTCGACACCGTGCTCGGCCCGGAGATGCGCTCGACCGGCGAGGTCATGGGCCTCAACGGCGCCTTCGCCGTCGCCTTCGCCAAGTCGCAGCTCGGCGCCGGCAGCCGGGTGCCGACGGAGGGCGCGGTCTTCGTCTCGGTGCGCGACGCCGACAAGCCGCGCGTCCTCGACGCCATGCGCCGGCTGGAGGCGATCGGCTTCCAGATCCTCGCCACCTCCGGCACCCAGCGCTGGCTGACCGAGCACGGCGTCGCCTGCACCAAGGTCAACAAGGTGCTGGAAGGGCGGCCGCACATCGTCGACATGATCAAGAACGGCGGCGTCCAGCTCGTCTTCAACACGACCGAGGGCGCCCAGGCGCTGGCCGACAGCCGCTCGCTGCGCCGCGCCGCGCTGCTGCACAAGGTGCCCTACTACACGACGCTGGCCGGTGCGCTGGCGGCGGCCCGGGGCATCGAGGCCTGGGTCGCGGGCGAGGCCGGCGTCAAGTCGCTGCAGGAGTATTTCCCCGCCGCCTGAGCGCCCGGGCGGAGGGGGGCGCGTCCGGCCGCGGGGCCGGAGCCGGCGCGCTTGCCCGCGTCCGTCCGGTTCCAGTTGAAATTTGAGCCGGCATCGGTTTTGATGGCTCCAACGACGTACCCGTGCCGCCGCGTCACCGGCCGATCCGATGGGATCGTGCCGGTGCGGTAGGCTCGCGGACGATGTGGAGGAGAAGGCCGAATCGCCATCGGCCCGTCGGGGAGCGATCCGGTTCGGAACCGGACGGCCCCCGCCAGCGTTCTCAGGCACGTCCCCGCCCCAGCGTATCCGGTCCCTTCGAGCTTTCGGCCGTCAAGGCCGGGCTCGTATCGCCGGAATCGCGTCGGCGCCCCGCTTCCGGTGCCCCGCGTCCCGACCGGGTGGGGAGAGAGGGGCGCGGAACGGAGCCGCGGAGGGGGCGACGGGCCGGCCAGTGACGATCAGAGTTGTGCGTGCCCGGCGCCGACCGCGCCGGGCGCTATGGTTTTGTGAAAGGTTCGAGGAAAGATGGAAAAGGTTCCGATGACCGCCAGCGGCTTCGCCGCGCTGGAGACGGAATTGCAGCGCCGCAAGTCGGAGGATCGCCCGCGCATCATCGCCGCGATCGCCGAGGCCCGCTCCCACGGCGACCTGTCCGAAAATGCGGAGTATCACGCCGCCAAGGAGCAGCAGAGCCTCAACGAGGGTCGCGTTTCCGAGATCGAGGACCTGATTTCCCGCGCCGAGGTGATCGACGTCTCCAAGCTGTCCGGCACCACGGTGAAATTCGGTGCCAAGGTCAAGCTGATCGACGAGGACACCGAGGAGGAGCGCGTCTACCAGATCGTCGGCGACGTCGAGGCCGACGTGAAGCAGGGCAAGATCTCGATCTCATCGCCGATCGCCCGGGCGCTGATCGGCAAGACCGTCGGCGACACCGTGGAGGTCGCGGCGCCGGGCGGTGCCCGTTCCTACGAGATCCTCGAAGTCCGCTACGGCTGAGCCGGGACGGCGAGGGGCGATGCCCAGGGTTCCCTTCGCGGCCGTCGAGGTCGTCGCCCCGAGCCTCAACACGCGCTACTCCGGCGTCACCTCGACGGTGATCGCGCTGACGCCGGACCATGCCCGCCGCATCGCCATCGCCGTGCTCGGCCCCAATCTGCCGGAACGGCTCCCGAGCATCGGCTGGGGCGACGTGATCCGCGGCGGCTGGACGCCGCCGCCCGGCCGGCGCTTGCGGATCTGGCACGCCCGCCGCAACATCGAGATGCTCGCCGGCGTCGTCCTCGCCCGGCTGCTGCGCCAGCCGTGGCGGCTCGTCTTCACCTCCGCCGCCCAGCGCCGCCACAGCGCCTACACCCGCTGGCTGCTCCGGCGCATGGACGCGGTGATCGCGACCTCGCCGGAATCGGCGGCCTTCCTGCACGTTCCCGCCACCGTCAGCCTGCACGGCGTCGAGACCGACCGGTTCCGTCCGGCCGAGGATCGTGCCGCCGCCTTCGCCGCCTCGGGTCTGCCCGGCCGCTTCGGGGTCGGCGTCTTCGGCCGGCTCCGGCCGCAGAAGGGCACCGACCTCTTCGTCGAGGCGATGCTCGCCCTCCTGCCGTCGCGGCCGGACTGGACGGCGGTGCTGATCGGTCTCGTCCAGCCGGAGGACCGCGCCTTCGTCGACGGCCTCGCGGCGAGGATCGCGGCGGCGGGGCTCGGCGAACGGGTGCGCTTTCTCGGCGAGTTGCCGGTCGAGGCGATTCCCGGCTGGTACCGGGCGCTGTCGCTGGTCGCGGCGCCGCCGCGCAAGGAGGGCTTCGGCCTCGTGCCGCTCGAAGCGATGGCGAGCGCGACGCCGGTGGTGGCGAGCCGCGCCGGTGCCCATGCGCATCTCGTCGAGGAGGGGCGGACCGGCTGGCTGGTGCCGGCCGGGGACGGGGCGGCGCTGACGGCGGCTCTCGGGGCGGCGATGGACCTGTCGCAGGCCGAGCGCGAGGCCGTCGGCCGGGCCGGACGAGGCCGTGTCGAGGCGGCCTTCTCGATCGAGCGCGAGGCGCGGCGGATCGAGGCGGTCTACGCGCGGCTGTTCGCAGGCGGCGAGGGCGGGAGGGAATAGGCGTTGCGGGTCCGGTCCCCCGGCAAGGGCCGGTTCGCCTCCCCGAGGATTCCCTGCGGCGGCGAGCCCGAACGGGCACCGCCCGGGTTACCCTCTGAAGCTCCGGCCGGGAAAGACGTCGTCAGTGGGCGGGGGCCACGGCGGCGGGAAAGTCCGAGATGATCCCGGCGCCCGCTGGCGTGCGCGCGCCATCCGGCGCCCGGCCCGTTCCGGCTCCGTCGAGCCGACGGCGCAGGGCATCGAGTTTTTCGCGCTTCTTGCGTCGATTGAGGGCCGGAAACAGCGACTTCACCGGCAGGTAGGTTGTTTCGCCGAGGCCGTCGACGATGGCGAAATACGGCGCCTCGTCGCCGTCGCGGGCGTAGACGAAATTCTTCGGATTGAAGTCGCTGACGACCAGCGGACTTTCCAGCAGCCAGGTGGCGAAGTCCTCGAAGGCGGCCCGCACGGTGTCATCGACCCGCCCTTCCTGGACGAGGTCGTGCAGGGTCGGCGCGAGAAAGGCGTCACCATGCCCCTTGCGGACGACGAGCTCGCCGAGCCCGCGGTCGGTTTCGACGAGGCCGACGAACCGCTGGATCTGGCGCGGGTGGCTGACGCCGCCGGCATCGAGTTTGAGGACTTCGGTCAGTTCCCGGATCGTCGCCGTCCATTGGCGCAGGCGCCGGAACGGCCGATACCAGCGCAGGCGCTCGCGCCTCACCGTCTCCAGATGGCGCGGACGGAAGACCTTGACGAGCAGGCGGTCGTCGTCGGGATGACGATAGACGTCGCGCCGCCCGCCCGAGGCGAGAAGATCGGTGTCGTCGAGCTTCATCGGTCCGTTCCCATCCCTCATTCCGCCAGCGAGTCTCGGCGAGTCTGCCGGCGCGACGATCGGAAACCGAGCGCGACCGGTGACGCTTTCGCGCCGAGACCGCCCTTCTGCGCAGAAGTCCGCGGGAAGAATGCGAAGCCGGCAAACATGTGACGATTTTGTGACGAACGTCGGGACTTGGCAAGTCCCGAAATGGTGGACAATCGATGGTGGTGCATGTGCCCCGCTCGTTCCCGCCTCGATACTCGCTCCGGCGACGACGCGGCCAGGCGCGCGGCGGCGGAGCGATGTCGCCGGACGAGGTCGACTGACGCGCCCGGGAACGCGGCGCTGGCGCCGCCGCGTCGTCATCCGTCAGGGGGAGGGGACGGACCAGTTCAGGTGGCGGCACCCGGTGGCGGGGACGACGCCCGCCTCGCCGCGCTCTCGCGGCGGAAGATGTCGAGATAGCGGTCGACGATGGCTTCCCGGGAGAAGCGGGCCTCGAGCGTGCGCGCGCCGGCCTCGGCGAGGCGGGCGCGCAGGGCCGGATCGTCCTTCAGCCGGGCGATGGCCGCGGCGAGGGCGTCGACGTCGTCGATGCCGAACAGCAGGCCGTCGACGCCATCCTCGACCAGCCACGTCGGTCCCTCGGCCTTGGAGGCGATCACCGGCGTCTCCGTCGCCCAGCCTTCGAGGATGACGTTGCCGAGCGGCTCGTGCGACGAGGGCATCACCATGGCGTCGGCGGCACGCAGATAGGGTGTCACCGAAGACTGCCAGCCGAGGAAGCGGATGCGGCCGCCGGCCCCGCTCGCCGCCGCCTGGGCCTTGAGGGCCTCCTCCTCGTTGCCGGCGCCGCAGAGCCAGAGGTGGCAGCCGGGAATGCGGGCGACGGCGTTGATCAGCGTGTGAAAACCCTTGCGGCGGACGAAGCGGCCGGCGGCGACGACGAGGAAGGCGC
>Ga0065721_10051628_pt1 | contig 14060 bp, 14 predicted proteins | sample Mesricmetagenome_FD_59108 | JGI IMG/M metagenome (GOLD analysis project Ga0065721, IMG submission 59108) | Mesophilic microbial community from rice straw/compost enrichment Sample: eDNA_1 v2 (version 2) | ecosystem: Engineered > Solid waste > Grass > Composting > Bioreactor | place: USA: Davis... | reverse complement strand
CTTATCAACAATGATCTTTTTAACTCTTGTTGCGATGTCTGACATTTTTGTAAAGTTTAGTTACGGCTGCAAAAATATAGATTTTGACATAATAGCAATAAAAGGCTGGTTTTTAATTAATGGGATATATTTTTTGTGGTTTAGTGGTTTTGTAGTAGTATTCGGGCCACCCCCGCACCCCGTAGCCCGGAGCAGCGTTGAATAAGGCGCAGGTTTTGAGTTGTCTCTTATAAATCCTTATATTGCAACACCATGGCACTAAAAATCATTGATCATGGTTCCCGCGAATACCAGCAAATGGTTCAACTGCGTAATGATATGTTACGCAGGCCACTGGGCCTGACCTTCACCCCCGAAGAACTGGAAAAAGAAAAAGACGAGATACTTATTGGCGCCTTCGAAGAAGAAAAAATGCTGGGCTGCTGCATGCTCATCAAACAAGACCCTGCCACGGTACGTTTACGTCAAATGGCGGTACTCAATAACCTGCAGGGTAAAGGCATCGGCCGCGCCCTCATGCAGTTTGCCGAAAATATTGCCCGCGACCGCGGCTTCCACAAAATCACTATGCATGCCCGTAAAACAGCGGTGGGCTTTTATGAAAAACTGGGCTACCGGGTATGTGGAGAAGAATTTGAGGAATTGACCATCCCCCACTATATAATGGAGAAAAATTTGTAGAAGGCTCAGGCTGTGGCTTTCTCGCTTACAAAGGTCTTCATTTGTGACAGGAAACGCACAATCTTTTGCATACTGGCAGCATCTTCCACCACCAGCATAAACAGTTTACCGGTTTGTTTCAACCTGGCTTTATTGGTTTGCGTTTGAATAAAAGTTAATATGTTATGGAAAGTGGCCGATTCATAATAGGGCGAGTCGGCTTTATTTATAAAATAACATTTTAATACTTCGTCTTTCAACAACATCTTCTCAAAACCCAGCTCCACCGCCATCTTGCGGATTCTTACGGTATCAAACAGGTCCTGCACCTGCGGCGGTATGGGACCAAAGCGGTCCTGCAATTCCCTGGAGAAGTCCTGTAATTCCTGCTCGTTCTCACAGCTGTCGAGGCGCTGGTACAGCGACAGCCTTTCGGTAATACTTTCCACATAGGTATCGGGAATCAGTATCTCCAGGTCGGTATCGATGGTGCAGTCCTGCACATAGTCTTCCTGTTTGGAAATTTCTTCCTTGAACAGGTTGCGGAACTGTGTGCGTTTTAATTCCCTGATGGCTTCTTCCAGTATCTTCTGGTACATTTCAAAACCAATCTCGGCCATAAAACCGCTTTGTTCGCCCCCCAACAGGTTACCGGCCCCGCGTATATCCAGGTCGCGCATGGCTATCTGAAAGCCGCTGCCCAGCTCGCTGTGCTGCTCCAGGGTGGTGAGGCGTTTGCGGCTGTCGGCAGGCAGGGTGCTCATAGGCGGCGCCAGCAGGTAACAAAATGCTTTTTTATTGCTTCTGCCCACACGGCCGCGCAACTGGTGCAAATCGCTCAAACCAAAATGATGGGCATTGTTCACAATAATGGTATTCACGTTGGGAATATCCACCCCGCTTTCCACGATATTGGTACAAATGAGCACATCGTATTTCTTATTAATAAAATCAAGAATGCGTTCTTCCAGTTCATGTCCTTCCAGTTGGCCATGGGCGTAACCAATACTCAGGTCGGGGCATAGCCCCTGTATAAGGGACGCCATCTCGGCTAAACCCTGTATGCGGTTGTGGATAAAAAAGACCTGGCCGCCCCTTTCCGTTTCATAATATATGGCATCCCTGATGAAGTCGTGGTTAAATACCTGCACTTCGGTTTGAATGGGTTGCCGGTTGGGCGGTGGGGTATTGATGATGCTCAGGTCGCGCGCACCCATGAGGCTGAACTGCAGGGTACGCGGTATAGGCGTGGCCGTAAGTGTTAAACAGTCTACATTAGTACGCAGTGTCTTGATCTTTTCTTTATGGGCCACCCCAAATTTCTGTTCTTCGTCTATGATCAGTAAACCCAGGTCTTTATACTTTACATCCTTACCTAATAAGGCATGAGTGCCGATGATGATATCGATCTTTCCTTCTTCCAGCTTTTTAAGCGTTTCCTTCTTTTCTTTGGCCGATTTAAAGCGGTTCACATAATCTACCGTTACCGGAAAATCTTTCAGGCGCTCACTAAAGGTTTTATAATGCTGGAAGGCCAGGATAGTGGTGGGCACCAGCACAGCAGCCTGTTTGCCATCGATACAGGTTTTGAAGGCGGCCCGCACGGCAATTTCGGTTTTACCAAAACCCACATCGCCGCAAACCAGCCTGTCCATAGGCGAGGGGGATTCCATATCCTTTTTTACATCTGCGGTGGCCTTGCTTTGATCGGGTGTATCTTCATAAATAAAGGAAGCCTCCAGCTCGGTTTGCATATAGTTATCCGGCGAATGCTGAAAACCCTGTTGCGCTTTACGCTGGGCATACAGCGTAATGAGGTCGAAGGCAATTTCCTTGACTTTGGTCTTTGTTTTTTCTTTCAGCTTGTTCCATGCATCGCTGCCCAGTTTGTTCACCTTGGGCACGGTACCTTCCTTGCCGGTATATTTGGATATCTTGTGCAGCGAGTTGATGTTAACGTACAGAATATCGCTGTCGCGATAAATGATACGAACAGCCTCCTGCAGTCTGCCGTTCACTTCCAGTTTTTGCAGTCCGCTGTATACCCCTACTCCATGATCAATATGCGTAACATAGTCGCCGGGCTGCAATTCGCGCAGGGTACGCAGGGTTAAGGCCTTGTTTTTATTATAGGCCTGTTTGACCTTGTATTTATGGTAACGCTGGAATATTTCGTGATCGGTATAACAAACCGCTTTCAGGTCTTCATCAATAAAACCTTCGTGAATGGAGGTGGGAACGGGAGTGAATGATATACCCGCTTTCAGGTCTTCAAAAATACTGTTCAGCCTTTCCAGCTGGCGTGGGTTTTCGGCAAAAAGGTAAATGCCGAATCCTTTGGATTCCCATTGTTTCAGGTCTTTGATGAGGAGGTCGAACTGGCGGTTGAAGGCGGGTTGTGATTTGGTATTGAATTCAATTTCGTAGGGTGTCCCGCCATCGCTGAAACTTTGGCGGGTGAAGCCCAACTCTACTATATGCCTGTTTTCCAGTTTTTCGCTCAGCGCATGCACATCTATGAAATCTTCCGGATCCACTTTGGTTTTGATGGTCTTGTCTTCATCCTCAGCTTCACGCGGCAGCGTATTATTTACCTGCATGTCCAGGAACTGGTTCAGGTCTTCTGCCTGGGTACGCAGTTTTTCTTTGGTAAGCTCCCAGTCCTGAATCCAGTAAACCGTGTTCTCGGGCAGGAAGTCGAACAAAGAGATTTTATCACCGTCTTCAAATTGCGTTTCTACATTGGGTATGATGCTTACCTGTAATAATTTACGTTCGCTGAGCTGTGTTTCGGGATCGAAAATGCGAATGGAGTCTACGTCATTCCCAAACAATTCTACCCGGTAAGGTTTTTCATTACCGAATGAATAAATATCCAGGATGCCGCCACGCAGGGCAAATTGCCCCGGCTCGTACACAAAATCGGTGGATCGGAAACCATAGTCAACCAGTTGCCGCACCAGTCCGTCCACGTCAATTACGTCACCGGTCTTTAAATAAATAATATTGCCGGCAAGTGTTTTGGGCAACACCACTTTTTCAAAAAGCGCTTCGGGATAAGTGACCAGGGCGCCTACGCGGTTGCTGCCGGCCGGTGGCGATGAAAAACGTGTCAGCGCTTCAGTACGCAGCATCACGTGTGATGAGTTCAGCAGCCTGAAATTTTTCCTGTTCTTGAATGAAGTGGGAAAGAAAAAGATGTTCAATGCATGGGTCAGGTTCTCTACCGAGTTGTGAAAATAGGCGGCCGCTTCGGCATCTTCACAAATGATTACGTGGTTGAGCTGACTGCAGGCATCGTGTTGAAATATAGTGCTGATAACAAAGGCAGGGGCGCTGCCATGCAGGTTCTTACAAAAAATTCGCTGGGGTTGGGCAAAACCAAGCCTGTCCGCCAATTGAAAAAGACGGGGGTTATTTTTATACGCATCCAGCAACGCCTGCAAATTCATAACAGCGGGGCAAAGATACGGAAACGAAGTAATTCTACTTCCTACCTCCTACTTCAATTCAATTCCTATATCTTTAAGAAAATCTCTAACAATGGCACAGCCCTGGCGCAAAGGCATTGTAACGCGTATTGTACATGAAACACCTACTACCCGGCGGTATTGGATACAGGTACCCGAACTGGAAACTTTCGATTTTATACCCGGACAGTTTGTAACCCTCGATCTGCCCATTCACGAAAAACCTGCCCGCCGCTGGCGAAGCTATTCCATTGCCTCCTGGCCCGATGGCACAAATGTATTTGAACTGGTAATCGTACTGCTGGAAGGCGGCGCAGGTACCCAATATATATTCAATGAAGTGCATGAAGGCAGCGAGCTTATTTTCCGGGGCGCCCAGGGCGTGTTTACACTGCCCCAGCCCATCGACCGCGATCTGTACTTTATATGCACCGGTACTGGCATTGCACCCTTCCGGTCTATGACCCATCATATATTGAATCACAATATCCCGCATAAGGAAATTTACCTGATCTTCGGCTGCCGTAAAATAGGCGATGCGTTATACATGAAGGAAATGCAGGAACTGGCGGAAAAGATGAGTAGTTTTCATTATATACCCACGTTTTCAAGAGAGGAACCGGAGAATTACAACCATCTTATTCGAACCGGTTATGTGCATGCCATTTACGAGGAGATCATTAAAGGGAAAAAAGGTATGGATGCCGCACCACCAGCTTCGTTTTACCTTTGTGGATGGAAAAACATGATCGACGAAGCCAAACAACGTATACTGGCTCTTGGATACGATCGCAAATCGATACACCAGGAGTTGTACGGTTAATACTGCCTTCGTAGGTTACAGATCAATGGTTTAGGTTTATTTCTGACCGGCCGACTTATTATCCGCTTTCTTTTCAGAGATCGGGATCACCGGAATACTTGAACTACTTCTGACCTTTTCCTCCAGCACTACCTTTTGTTTTTGCAATTCCAGTATCTCCGCATGGCTGGTCACCATTTCTTTTTCAAGTTCCTCTATTTTCCGATCGCGTTTCTTTAGCTGGCCACTGCGGAATAAAAAGCCGGTCAAAAAAGCGCCAATAATCATTGCACCTAACCAAGTGACATCTAATGTCAAAGGGATGAACAACATAGGCAAGTTTCTATTATGGGTTTCAGTTTAATAGTTCAAAATTAGCAGGATATGGCTTATGAGTTAGTAGTATTTTATGGAAATAGCAACACATGCTTTACGAGCAGCGTGCCTAATATGTACTATCGGACAGCCTTTTATGAAATTTGCTTCTCTACCACTTCACGTACCGAAGCTGCGGGAATACGCTCCTGTTTCATGGTATCACGATAGCGGATGGTGACGGTACCATCTTCCTTTGTCTGGTGGTCAATTGTAACACAAAAAGGCGTACCAATGGCGTCCATCCTGCGATAGCGTTTTCCAATGGCATCCTTTTCCTCATAAAAACAACGGAAAGCGCTTTTACAGTTATCCATGATCTGCCGGGCAATATCGGGGAGACCATCCTTCTTCACCAGGGGCAACACGGCCAGTTTTACAGGTGCTAATTTAGGGGGAATTTTTAGTAAAACCCTGCTATCCTGCTTTTCTGATGTACTTAAATCTTCTTCCATATAGGCCTCACTGAGAACCATCATAATAGTTCTGTCGAGCCCCACCGAGGTTTCCACCACATAGGGAATATAATTCTGATTTATCTCAGGATCAAAGTATTGTATCTTCTTTTTACTGTATTGCTGGTGGTTTTTCAGGTCAAAATCGGTACGGGAATGAATTCCCTCCACCTCCTTGAAACCTATTGGAAAATCGTATTCAATATCACAGGCGGCATCGGCATAATGGGCCAGCTTTTCATGGTCGTGAAAGCGGAACTTTTCTTTGGGAATACCCAGGCTAATATGCCAGTTCAGCCTTTCCTGTTTCCAGTGTTCGTACCATGGCATCTGGGTGCCGGGACGAACAAAGAACTGCATTTCCATTTGCTCAAACTCCCGCATCCTGAAAATGAACTGCCGGGCTACGATCTCGTTCCGGAAAGCTTTTCCGGTTTGTGCTATCCCAAACGGAATTTTCATGCGCCCGGTTTTCTGCACATTCAAAAAATTTACAAAGATGCCCTGAGCAGTCTCGGGGCGGAGGTAAATTTCGCTGGCCTCGTCCGATACGCTGCCCAGCTGGGTGCTAAACATGAGGTTGAACTGCCGTACATCGGTCCAATTGGCCGTACCGCTTACGGAGCATTTTATTTTATTCTCTTCAATGAGCTTTTTTAATCCATCGTAATCGTTGGCGTTCAGCAACTTATTCATTTCCACCAACAGAGCTTGCGCGGCAGCCTGATCGCCTGCTTTTTCCAGTTCTTCGGCCTTTGCTTCCAGCAAATGATCAACACGATAACGTTTTTTGCTGTCTTTATTGTCGATCATCGGGTCGCTAAAATTGTCCACATGGCCGCTGGCTTTCCAGGTAGTGGGGTGCATAAAAATGGCGGCATCAATGCCCACGATGTTTTCATGCATCTGGGTCATGCTTTTCCACCAGTAATCGCGGATATTTTTTTTCAGTTCGCTGCCCCACTGACCATAGTCATATACGGCGCTGAGGCCATCGTAGATCTCGCTGGAAGGGAAGATAAATCCATATTCTTTACAATGCGATATAATTGCCTGGAACCTGTTCGTATCTGTTGCCATAGTGGGTGCAAATATAATCGATAGTTTGGCAGCAGTTTCGGCGGTGAAAGGATTTTTGTAATGTGCTGCGCGATACTACCTGAGTTTTTCATTGTCTTTGTGCCGGGTGGCGTCTCTGATATTTTTCTTTTCGAAGTTTTTTTCCAGGGCGTCGGTGAGGTCTACGCCGGTTTGGTTGGCGAGGCAGATAAGTACCCAGAGAACGTCGGCCATTTCATCGGCGAGGTCTTTTTGTTTGTCGGATTCCTTGAAGGATTGGTCGCCGTATTTGCGGGCCATGATGCGGGCGAGTTCGCCTACTTCTTCGGTGAGGATGGCCATGTTGGTGAGTTCGCTGAAGTAGCGGACGCCAACGGTTTTAATCCAATGGTCAACGGCTTGTTGAGCTTGTTTTATTTCCATGGTTGCATTTTATGTTTGCTTGCAGCTCCGCCCCCGCGGTGCACCCGCTCCCCGGGTTGCACCAGGGGTTATCAATGGGGGCGTCCCTTCGGGACGGTGCTGGAGTGCGAAGCGCGCCAAAAAACAGCACCTCCCGGGGCTGGCGCGGGTGTCTGCGGCGCGTTGTAACGCAAGTAATGGTTCTATTCTTTATTTTTCGTATCAATAATAATTGTCACCGGCCCGTCGTTCACCAACCCCAATTTCATATCGGCCCCAAACTCCCCTGTATACACCTGCTTACCCAGTTCCACCTCCAACTGCTTTACAAAAGCTTCATATAAAGGCAAGGCCACGGGCGGTTTGCTGGCGAGGATATAAGAAGGCCGGTTGCCCTTTTTGGTAGCGGCATGCAGGGTAAACTGGCTTACCACCAGTATATCACCTCCCTGATCTTTTACAGATTCATTCATAACACCCGCGGCATCGTTGAAAATGCGCAGGTTCACGATCTTGCTGCAAAGCCAGTCAATATCCTCCCGGGCATCGGCATCCTCTATGCCCACCAACACCAACAAACCCTTTCCGATAGCCGACCGTATACTATTATTAATTACAACATTTGCCTGGCTAACCCTTTGTATGACGACACGCATAGTACCCTTGAATTAGTTTTACCTTTAGGTGATGAAGATAGATGTTTCAAAAGAAATCCGTTTCAAAACGGCCAGAAGCGGCGGGAAAGGTGGACAAAACGTAAACAAGGTAGAGACCATGGTGGAAGGATATTTCCATATATCTAATTCACTGATATTAAGTGAAGAACAAAAAAAGATCGTTGAAAAGAAATTAGCTTCAAAAATAAATTCGGTAGGGTTCTTGCAAGTAAGAAGCCAGGCTCACCGCAGTCAACTGCAAAACAAGGAAGATGTGGTGGAGAAAATAAACGGTTTGATTACCCAGGCGCTGAAGAAAGAAAAAAAGCGCATAGCCACCCAACCTTCCAAAGCGGCCAAACAAAAGCGGATCGAGAGCAAACAAAAACAATCACAACACAAAGAAAACCGCCGAAAGATCCGACCCGGCGATTATTGAAGTTAACACCGAATGCTATGAAACTATTAGTCAAACTGCGTCCTGGTTTGTCGCACCTGTTTGTAGGCCTGTTGCTGGTATCTGTTATTCTTTCCTGCCAAAAAGAACTCAAATTCGACAAAAAACCAGGCAGCCATAACCTGGTATTAAGGTTTAAACCCATCATTCAATACGATACGAATACCATGATACTGGGTCAATCGTACCTGAATTTTTTTAATGAAGAATTTACACCTACCGCTTTCAAATTCTACATACATGGCGTTGAACTGATCAATGAAGATTCGAATAAAGTATTCCGCATCCCGTCTGGTCAGCATTTCCTGATTGATTTTGCTGATTCAACCAGCACCGAAGTAAAAGTGTCTATTCTGCCTTATACGTATAATAAAATGGAATTTGTTGTGGGCGTGGATAGCGCCAGCAATGTAGCGCCCACCCCGCCAACAGGTGGTTCGCTCGATCCCGCCAATGGAATGTACTGGGATGCCACCAGAGGTTATATCATGGCCAAACTGGAAGGCACTTCATCCAGCTCCAGTGAATCGGGTGGTAAGTTTGCCTTTCATATAGGTGGATTTACCGGCGCCAATAATGTGCTGAGGCCGATAGCACTGTATTTCCCCTTTGGCCAGCTGCTGGATCTGAAACCCGGACAAACCACTGTTCTTGAAATTACCGTGGATGCCTTCGACTGGTTTTATAACCCGCACGACATCAGGCTGAATACCAATCCTATCATCACTTCCGAAGGATTATTAGCCACCAGGGTGGCTGAAAACTATACAAAAATGTTTACCTTGGATACTGTTCTCAACAATCAGTAACCGTGGTGGTGCGATGGACGATCATAACAATCATCATATTTTTTGTACTGGGTTCTATCCTGGTTAATGCCTGTAAAAAATCGGGCGACGAAAACGACAGCGGTCCCCACCCGCTGTCGTTCACCGTTCCGGCCGGTTTTCCCGCCCCCGTCTATCAATTTGAAGGCAATCCGCTCACAGAAGAAGGTTTTGAACTGGGCCGAAAATTGTTTTATGATGGACGTTTATCAAAAGACGGCAATTTCCCCTGCGCCAGCTGCCACCAGCAGTTTGCCGCTTTTGCCACTTTCGATCACGACCTGAGCCATGGTTTTAATAACCAGTTTACCACCCGCAATTCGCCGGGCCTTTTTAATATAGCCTGGATACCGGAATTGCATTGGGATGGCGGCATCAATCATTTGGAAGTACAGCCGCTGGCGCCTATTACCGCGCCCAATGAAATGGCGGAGGACATCAATAATGTGATCAGCAAGCTGCAGCAGGATGCTGAATACAAACGCCTGTTCAAGGTGGCCTTTGGCGATGAAACCATCAATAGCCAGCGCATGCTGCTGGCCATAACGCAGTTTGTGGGCTCGTTGGTATCGGCCGATTCAAAATACGACAGAGTAAAGAGGGGGCAGGCGCGTTTTACCGAGGCCGAACAAAATGGCTATGCCATTTTTCAATCGAAGTGTACGGGTTGTCATGTGGAGCCTTTGTTTACTGATAATAGTTTCAGGAATGTGGGATTGCCGGTAGATCCTGTATTGAAGGATTACGGGAGAATGCGGATTACGAACAGGCCGGAGGATTCGTTGAAGTTCAAGGTGCCAAGTTTGCGTAATGTAGCGTTAACATTTCCGTATGGGCATGACGGAAGGTTTTCGGCGGTTACAAGTGTATTGGATCATTATAGTGATGGGGTGCAGGAGGGAGCGAACGTGGATCCGCTGGTGCGGGGAGGAATAACGTTATCGAATTTTGACAAGTTTTATTTGGGGGAGTTTCTTAAAACTTTGACTGATTCCGCTTTTATTCATAACCCGCGGTTTGCGCAGCCGCAGCAATAGTTGCCCCTCGGGGGGCAACAAAGTGCACCCGCGTTTTCGATAGCCCGGCGGGCTATCGAAAACGCGGGTGGCGCGGGGCGCTGCGCACGGTTATTGGGGGCACGCTGCGCGCGTAGTTTATTGTTTCTTACTCATTATACTATTCAACACCTCCTTCTGCCTCACCAACTCGTCATTCTGCACCAACTGGTCATTCTTATTCTGCTCCAGCTTCACCTGCAAAGCCTTCAGCTTCTTCTCCAGATCATACTGGTCATCCTTCAAACTCAATAATTTTTTCTCCGTTTTCTTCACCAGTTCTTCCTGCCTTTTAATATCCACATCAATCTTGTACGCATCAATGGCAGGCGCCATCCTGTTCAGCAGCTCTTTGGCTTCGGCTACTTTAAAACGATCGTCGGAGGGGCGTACGGCAATGTTCTCGCCGGGACGGCCTATGATCATATAAATAATGCAGGATTCCCGGTTCTTTTGCGCCTTGCGTTCTACCTTGCAATGCACATCGCATAACTCATTCTGATCTTCATTAATGCGGGAATTGCGGTACACAGCAAAACTTTTATGCCGGTCGCTTTTGGCGCCTTTCTTCTCCATATAATCCTTGATGGCATCCTCCACCAGCTCAGCAGCGTAAGGCATTTCCAGTATGGCCGCTATCTTGGCGCCTTTTTGATAATCTATCTTACTTTCGCCAGATTGAGAAAAAACGGAGCAGTGCCAGGTGAGGCATAGTACGGTTAAAAGAGATAGTGTTCTTTTCATAGTGAATTGGGATTTTACGAGGCTAAAGATACAATAGCCCGGTAAAAATAGCAACCCCTACGATTCTTTGCGCCTGTTAAACATGGCTTCGAGTATGGTTTTTTGTTTGGTCACCTCCTCCATTTGTTTTTGCTGATCGTTTTTAATAGCGTTCAATTTATTTTCCAACTCCCGCTGATTGTCCTGCAGCCCCTTCAGCTTTTTTTCTGCCTTGTTCAGCAATTCCTGCTGTTTGGCAATATCCAGTTCCAGGTTATGCGCTTCCACTACGGGCACCATACTGGTGAGGAATTCTTTGGCATCGTGCAGTTTGTGACGGTCGCCCGCTGTTCGCAGGGTTACATCTTCACCAGGCCGGCCCACCAGCATGTGTACAACAGAAACGTTTTTTTCCTTGCGGCTTTTACGTTCCACCTTACAGTGCAGATCGCACAGCTCGGGATCACCGTCTTTCAGTTTCATACCTCTGAAAACAAGAAAACCTTTCGATTTGCCGGCCTTCACCCCTTTTTGGGCAATATAATCCTTGATAGCCTGTTCTACGGTAGCAGGCGGATAAGGAATCTCGATGGCAGCTGCCTGTTTTGTACCTTTGCCGTATTCCACTTCACCTTCAGCAGCCGTGATTTGAGCCTGAACCCCTGCACCGGCCATTAACATAATAATCACAAACAGCAGATATGAACAGTTTTTCATAGATGTTAATTTGCCGTCAAAATACAATATCAGGCAATTAGCGGGTACAGGTCATCTGTTATAATGATTGAACCCTTAAATTTGGTCAATAATTTTTAAATAATTCTCATTGAGTGGTATCAAAAAATTAGCAGGGCAAACACTTTGGTATGGCGTACCCAAAATAGTGAGCCGCTTTTTAAATTATGGATTGACCCTGCTGGGTTTCCAGCTTTTTGATGCGGTGAATACCAGCGACCTCACCCAGGTATATGCCGTGGTGCCCTTCCTGTTTGTTGTTTTTACCTACGGCCTGGAAACAAGTTATTTTCGTTTTGCCCAGCAAACCAACAGAACCGTTCTATACAATACCCTGAACGTTTCTATTGTTATTTCCACCCTGTTATTTACTCTGCTGCTCTTTATTTTTAAAGATGCGCTCACCGGTTTTATAGAGCTGAACGATCATCCGGAATACGTGACCTGGATGATTTGGATACTCTTCTTCGATACGCTGTGTGCGATTCCACTGGCCAAATTGCGGCTGGAAGAACGTCCGCGTAAATATGCTTTCATTAATGTAGCGGCAGTTGTTATCAATATCCTGGTGGTGTTCTTTTTCCTGTTCATTGCCAAAAGCGCTCATGAACGGGATGAGAACAGTTTCGTAGCCTTCATATACAACCCGGATATTGGTGTGGGTTATTTTATCATCGCCAATCTTGTTGCCAGTGCAGTGACACTGCTTTTCCTGTATAAGGAGATCAAAGTGATCCGTTTTGTGTTCGATATAAAATTGTGGAAGGAAGTATTGCTGTATTCTTATCCGCTTATCATTGTTGGATTGGGCGGTATGATCAATGAGATGCTCAGCCGGCTTATTTACCGGAAAGTCATAGATACCGATACGGTGGCAGAAGCCCTGCAGGTAAAAAAAGAACTGGGTATATTCGGCGCCAATTACAAGCTGGCCGTTTTGATCACCATCTTCATACAGATATTCAGATTGGCGGCAGAACCTTTCTTTTTCAGCCAAAGCCGAAACGAGGATGCGCCCAAAACTTATGCAAGGGTGATGAAGTTTTTTGTGATTGCCTGCTGTTTTATGTTCCTGGGCATTTCACTGTTTCTCGATGCCTGGGTGCTGCTGATTGCCGGAACATTTAAAGAATATGCCGAAGGCATTCACATTGTGCCCATACTGGCCATGGCCAGTGTGTTCCTGGGCATCTATTACAATTTATCCATATGGTATAAACTTACCAACCGCAATATGTCAGGCGCTTATATCACCATTGCGGGCGCTGTAATTACCATTGTACTGAATATTGCCTTTATCCCCGATTTCCGGTATACCGGCGCGGCCTGGGCCACCTTTATCTGTTATGGTTTTATGATGGTGAGCAGTTATATGCTGGGGCAGAAATATTATCCTATTCCCTACCCCAAAAGAAAGCTGCTGACCTACCTGGTGATTGTTGTGCTGATGTATGTTCTGCACGAATATGGGCTGGCACGCCACCTGGATAAGGATGCGGGGTATTACGCCTATGTGTATTACGGCAGCAGCCTGCTGCTGATGGGCCTTTTTGCACTGCTGATATTACGTGTAGAGAAAAAAGAAATGCAGCGCCTTCCCTTTGTGGGCCGCTTTTTGTATAAAACGGCCTAGATGTAGGCGCCATTCAAAAACGGGTTATTCTCCTTCTCAAATCCTATTGATGTGATGGGCCCATGACCGGGGTATACCACGGTATCGTTAGGCATTACAAACAATTTTTCACGTATGCTTTTGATAAGGGTGGGGTGATGACCACCCGGCAGGTCGGTTCGGCCAATGCTTTGACGGAACAGCACATCGCCGCAAAGCACAAAATTCTGTGCCGGGCAGTAAAAACTGATATGCCCGGGCGAATGGCCGGGTGTAAAAAGCACCACCAGCTGGTCGTTACCCAACCTTATGGTATCATGTTCGCGTAAAAAGAGTAGGCTGCCTGTATAATTTTCAAAAGGCAACCCCCACGATAAACCAAACGTTGGAGCATAGTCAAGCACAGGCTTTTCCAGTTCGTGCAGGTACAGATCCAAACCCCAGGTTTCGGCAACAAATTTGTTCCCGAACACGTGGTCGAGGTGGCAATGCGTATTTAACAAATATTTAGGTCTAAGGCCGGCAGTTTGTATAAAATCTTTTAACTCATTGCGTTCATTACCGAAATAGCAGCCGGGATCAATAATGCCGCAATCTCCCGTCTCGTTATACACCACGTAGGTATTTTCCTGGACCGGGCTGAACGTAAATGGTTTTACTGTGAGCATATTAGGTTTGTCAATTTATAATAGTTTTTCCCGGTATTATGGATTGTTTTAACTTTAAAACATTAACGACAGGCTATGCAATTTCAACAGATTCAGCGAAAAGC
>Ga0065721_10051629_pt1 | contig 14061 bp, 13 predicted proteins | sample Mesricmetagenome_FD_59108 | JGI IMG/M metagenome (GOLD analysis project Ga0065721, IMG submission 59108) | Mesophilic microbial community from rice straw/compost enrichment Sample: eDNA_1 v2 (version 2) | ecosystem: Engineered > Solid waste > Grass > Composting > Bioreactor | place: USA: Davis... | reverse complement strand
TAAGGCCATTTCACCCAAAGAGGGGGGTAGGCGCTACGTGGTGTGCTGGGCCGTGGCCTTCGCCCTGTGCGTGGGTGCGGGAGGAGCGCCCACGATCGCTCAGGTCCAGGAGGACGCGGCGGGGGCCTTGCTGAGCCTGGCAGGCTGCGTAGCCCTCTGGTTCCTCCTGGGGCTGCCCGGCGCCCTCCTCTGCCTGGTGCTGCTACGCGGCGTGCGACGCCTACCGATACGGTGGCCACCACGAGGGCAAGACGCCGCGGCACGGGCGCTGCTGCTGCTCGCGGCCGGGCTGGCGGGGTTCGTTCTCGCGCGCTTCCATATCGCCGCCGGCGCGCTGGGGGTACACGCCGCGGACTACCCGCCACTCACGCCGCCGGCGCGCTGGGCCGCCCTGCTCGGCTGGGGACTGGCGCCTCCGGTTGCCTGCGTGGTGGCCGCCGCCGCTTCCCAAAGGCGCGGTGCGGTCCCGGGAAGCGGCGGGGCCAGGGCGGGCGTCCAGCGGAAGCGACCTCTGCACGCGCCTCCGGGAGAGGCGTGCCGTGTACATCCCCCTCGCCCCGCCCGGGAACCGAAACCCACTTCCCTGCGTCCGTTACCCTGATGGTAGAGCCTGCACGAATCTCCCCGGACTCCCTGCCCACGCCCGCGGTGTACTTCGCCCCGCGGCGGGGGCGCTACGACGCATCGCCCGGCATGTCGCCGCTGGGGGCGCCGTTCGGGAACGGCGCGGCGGACGCCCGCCTGTTCCAGATCGACCGGGAGTTTCCCCGCTTCCGAGCGAACAAACTGGCCTGCCGGGCGGAGCGAATGGGCAAGTACGTCCAGCGTGACGACACACGGTTCGCCCCGGCGACCGCGGCGGCGGTCGCGCGTCTGATGGCGGTACGCCTTGCCACCGAGTATCCCGACCTTTTCACTCTGGAGACGCTGCCCGGCGGGGCGGGCACGCTGGAGTGCCGCCTGACCGGGGAGCGGTTGGCGTTCGACACAGAGATGGGTCTCGTGGAGGGAGGGGCTGCGGTGACGCCCCCGTACGCCGACGCCTTCGATGCGCTCTGCTGCCAGGTGCCGGAGGACGTGGTGGTGGTCACCCTGCCGGAGAGCGGCGAGGAGGACGCGAACGCCGCGCTGCACGTGTGCGCGCCGAGCCACTGGTCGCCGGAGGAGAAGGCTGGGGCGTCGTTCGTCGCCACGCACGCGCCCGTCCCCGGATTTGAAAAGATCGCGCGGGCGGCGGCACCGCTCCTGAAGGCTCTCGTTCACGGCCGCCCCATGGTCCGCTTCAACTGGGGCATCGAGTTCACCGACCGCCTGAACCTGCACCCGGAGCCGCCGCCGGGCGAAGACCCGGCCGAATGGAACCGCCGTACGCTGCGGGACGCCGACGGTCCCTATCTGCGCGTCGAGCGGCAGGTACTCTGGGGCCTACCGGACGTTTCCGCTGTGCTGTTCACCATTCGCATTTACACGCGGCCGTTCGCCGACCTGTCCCCCGAAGAGCGCGGCCTGCTGCGCGACGCCCTGCGCACCCTGTCCCCCGAAATCCGCGCCTATAAGAGCCTGGAGGCGTGCAGCGACGCCGTCCTCGCCTGCCTCGGCGATGGATAACCGTTAACTGTCCCGGCGCGGTTCCACCACTCCGCAGCGGCGCAGGAGCCACAGCAGCACCTGGGTCAGGGCGGCGTACACGTAGCCGAAGCAGAACACGAAGAAGCAGAGGTACAGGCCGAACGCCAGTCCCATAGAAAACGCCTCCCATATGGTACTGCCTGTGGAAGTCGGCAGGAGCGCGGCAACGCTGACGCATAGGATTTGGAGCGGCATCATCAGCCACGGCGCTAGAAAGAGCATGATGTTGATCTCATGCTCGTCCCGGTCGTGGAGCCAGAAGAGGAGGCCGCAGGCGAGAATAGCGTAGGGAATCCCCCCGTACACCAGAGAGAATGCGAGGAGCATCCCCAGAGCCGAACTGGCGGTGCTCCCTGTGGCCAGAAACGGCAGGGGGAGCAGCAGGGGGAGCAGCAGCGACAGGCGGTAGAAGCGCTGGACGGTCATCTTGTGTTTCCTCTCAGGCCGCGAGTAGGGTGGCGGCAATGCGCTCCCGCGGTGGGACGACATCGCAGCGGCGCAGCACCCACAGGAGTCCGAAGGCGAGCAGGACGTAGCCGTAGCCGAAGGCCAGGACGTAGGGCGCGGCGAAGAGGCCCCACGGGCCGGTACACAGCAGCAGGAGCAGCAGCATCCCCCAGGGGGCGCCGAGCGTCAGCCGGCGCAGCCCGTCCTCGTCCCGGCCGCGCATCTTCCGGAGCAGGAGGAGCGCCAGGACCGCGTACGGGACGCCCCCGACCAGCAGCGACGCCACGAGCGGGAACAAGGGGCCGTCCGTGATACGGGCCCCCGCCGCGAGGGGCAGGCAGGCCGGAAGCGGCGCCAGAACGGGCAGGAGCAGCGACAACTGGCAGAAAGTTGGACGGTCATGGCTTCACCCCAAGATAAATGAACCCGTTCACTTCTAGTGTAATGCCTGGCACCCTGCCTGTCAAGGCGCTACATGAACTTGTTCATATTTTTCAGGGAAGGCGGAAACGGGTCGGCGCTTCAGGGGGCGGCGGCGGTGGTGGTGGTCGCCAGGGGCGAGGCGGGGGCGGGAGAGGGCGCCGGCGCCGGTTCGCGGCGGGGGACTTCGACACGCAGGAAGTCGTGCGCGGCGTCGGTGGCCGGAAAGAGCAGGCGCGCCTCTTCCACCAGAGCGTCCACGCCGTTCGGCTCGGCATCGTAGCGCGGGCTGAAGTGCGTCAGCAGGAGGCGGGCCACCTCCGCCCGGCGCGCGACTTCGGCGGCGACCGTGGCGGTGGCGTGCGCGGCCCGGTCGGCGAGCGCACGGTCTTCCCCGCTATAGGTCGCCTCGTGCACCAGAAGGTCCGCGCCGCGCGCCAACTCCACCAGGTCCGGCGCGAACGTCGTGTCGCCGCTGAAGACGATCCGGCGGCCGGGGCGCGGCGGCCCCACGAGCGCGGCGCCATCGATCGTGCGGCCGTCCGGCAGCGTTACCGTCCGGCCCGCTTTGAGCTGGCCGTAGAGCGGCCCTTCCGGGATGCCGAGGGCCCGCGCCCGCTCAACGTCGAACCGCCCCGTCTGCTCCCGCTCCTCCACGGCGTAGGCGTACGCCTCGCAGCGGTGGCGCACGGCGGCGGCGCGCACCCGCACCTGGGCATCCTCGTAGACGAGGCCGGGGCGCACAGCCTGGAAGTGGACGGGGTAGCCGAACTGGGTGCCGGTGGTCTGCTGCACCCCGCGGACATACGCCTCCAGCGTCGCCGGGCCGTACAGGGTGACGGGCGCGGTGCCGCCCTGGGCGAGCGAGCGCGACGCCAGCAGGCCGACCAGGCCGAAGACGTGGTCGCCGTGCAGGTGGGTGATGAAGACGCGGGTGAGCTGGCTCAGGCGCACGTGCGGGGCGCGCAGCACCTGGTGCTGTGTCCCCTCCCCGCAGTCGATGAGGAACATCTCGCCCCGCTCCGGCAGGTGCAGGGCGGTAGCGCTGACGTTCCGCGCGCGCGTGGGCGCGCCGGACCCCGTGCCCAGAAACGTGATCAGCATGTCTTCCGTGTCGCCGCGCCCCCTGCGGCCGCGAAGAAGCGGCCCGGGTGACCGGCGGTACAATAGCGTATCACGAGGAGGCCCGATTTCTCATGCCCATTACGCTGGACCCCGCCCCCATCGTTCTGCCCGACGGGTTCGCCTCCCGCCGCAAGCGCTTCACCCGTGCCGAGACCCGCGCCCTCGTGGAATTCGGCAAACTGGAGGCGGGCAAGTTCGAACTGCTTCAGGGGGACATCGTACCAAAAATGGGACAGAACGAACCGCACGTTTTCGTTTGCAGTCTGGTCGCTGACCTTCTCTGAGGCATCTTCGGTGCGGAGCGCATCCGTCAGGTCGCGCCGATCCTCATTGACGACCTGAATGAGCCTGAACCCGATGTCGCGGTAACCACCCGGGACCGCCGGGAGTACCTGGCGCTCGGGACGCCGCCGGCGTCCGACGTTCTTCTGGCGGTGGAGGTCTCCGACTCCACCCTGCGCGAGGACCGGGTGCTGAAAACGGCGCTGTACGCGCGGGCGGGCGTCCCGGAGTTCTGGATCGTGAACCTGCCAGAGCGGCGTCTGGAAGCGTTCCGCCAGCCGAGCGCGGACGGCTACGGCGCGCTCACCGTCTTTCTGGAGGCGGAGGCGGCGGCCCCGCTCGCCGCCCCCGACGCCGCGATCCGCGTCGCGGATCTGCTCCCGCCGCCACCGCCACCCGCCGCGTAACGCCCCTACTCCAGGGCGGTGATAAGGGACTGTGTGCCCTGTTCACCCAGTGAGCTGTTCTTTTCCAGCACCTTCTTGAACTGCTCCAGCACCAGGCGCGTACCCGGCAGGTCCAGGCCGACCGCCTGTGCCGCCTCCAGCGCAAGGCGCAGATCCTTGATCTGGTGCTCCACCTTGAAGCCGGGCGTGTAGTCGTGCTTGGCGATCTTCGGGCCGAGGTTGGTCCAGGTCCAGGAGCCCGCGGCGCCCGCGCCCACAGCATCCAGCACCGCCTCGATGTTCGCGCCGGACTTGAGGGCGAACAGCACCCCTTCGCAGGCGGCCTCCAGGGTCACCGCGACGACGATCTGGTTGGCCAGCTTCGTGGTCTGCCCCTGCCCCACCGGGCCACAGTGGACGATCTTCTGCCCCATCGCTTCGAACACAGGGACGCAGGCGGCGAAGTCCTCCTCGCTCCCCCCGGCCATGATGGAAAGCGTGCCCTTCTGGGCGCCGAGGGTGCCGCCGGAGACCGGGGCGTCCACAAACCCGACCCCCTGCTCCTTGAGCGCCGCCCCCACCTTCAGGACGCAGGCGGGGCCGACCGTACCCATGTCGACACAGGTCAGCCCCGGGCGAGCGGCACCGAGAATGCCGGTGTTCGGCGCGAAGTAGACCTCCTCGACATCCGGCACGTCGGAGACGATGGTGATCAGGATGTCGGCGGCCTCAGCGGCGGCGCGCGGCGTGTCAACGACGGCACAGCCGACCTCGGCGGCCAGAGCCTCAGCCTTGCTCCGGGTGCGGTTATAGACGGTGAGCGGGAAGCCCGCTTTGGCGATGTTACGGGCCATGGGGCCGCCCATCAGCCCCAGCCCGACGAATCCTACGCGTGTTTTATCAGCCATTTTTTTTCAGATGAACCGCCAAGAGCGCCAAGGGGAGATGGGAGCCAAGGGGAGATGGGAGGGGAAGAGGAGAGGAATTAACCGCAGAGGCGCAGAGAGCGCAGAGGGGAAGGGATGGCCGTTGGTTTAGCCCGGCGGTTGAAGTTGAAACCGCCGGGCACCTTCTGCCCCTTCTCTTTACCTCTTCCCCCTTGGCGCTCTTGGCGTCTTGGCGGTTCTCCCTCTTCCTTCCCTACTCTGCGCCCTCTGCGCTTCTGCGGTTTCTACTCCTTCTCTAAGTCTGCGATGAGGCGAGTGACTTCGGTCTTTGCCCGCGCAGCGTCGGCGGGGAGGTTCTTCTCCAGCGAGCGCAGGTCGGGCAGCAGTTGCTTGTCCTTGCGCCGGCGGACGGCGCGGGCGGCGGCGACGGCCAGCGACGGGTCACGCTCCGAGCGCAGGCCAGCGGTAAGCGCGGCACGGGTCTTCGCCTCGTCTGCAGGCAGGTCGCCCATCTGATTCAGGGCGAGTTCACGCAGCGCGCCCGGTTGGCCCGGAGCCGCCGCGGCAACGAGAACGGCGGCGGCGCGCGTGGGGTCAGCCTTCACCAGCAGGTCGAACGCCGTGCGGCGGACCACCTCAAAGCGCGAGGGGATGCGCGCCGCCTTCTCCAGCACGTCCAGATTGCCGCGCGCATCCCAGGCCGCCAGCGCGTTCAGGGCGTTGATGACCACAGCGAAGGGCGCCGTGTCATTTACCTGTGCGCGCAGCAGGGCGATATCCTCGTTTGTCTTCGGCAGCAGGCCGAGGGCGCGCACGGCCTCCGCGCGCCGCCCGAAGTCGGGGTGAGTCAGGAGCGCGCGCCAGAGCGGGCGCAGGTCCTCACGCTTCAGGTCTGCCAGCGGGCTCACGGTGGCGAGCGACGGGAAGCGGCCGGTGTCGGCCTTTACGGCCGCTACGGCGGCCTGCACGGCGGCCTCCGTGGGTTCGGCCGCGAGCAGGAGGCGCAGGGCGTGGGTCCGGTCGTTGCCGTGGGGCGCGTGGGCGAGGATATGCGCCAACTCGTCCGCTCCCCAGTGCAGGGTGGGAATCTCGCGCAGGAAGTCGTGGTCCGGGTCGAGCAGCAGAGCGTCCGGCTTCGCCGGCAGGGAGAGAGCGATCTCCTGCGACGCGGCGTTCAGACGCACCGGGAGACGCACGAGTTTGCCGCCCGTGATCGCCGCCACCTTGGCGGGAATGTCGTAGATCGGGGTGCCGTTGGTGGTGTCCTGCGTCTGCTTGACCGTCAGCACCGCGCGCTTGCCGGACTCATCCCAGGTCCAGGTGTAGTCGAGCACCGGATGGCCGGGCTTGTAGACCCACTGGTCGAAGAACGGCTGGACGTTGATACCGCTCGCCTCGGTGATGGCGAGGCACAGGTCCTGCGTCTCCACCGGCTGGTGCCGGTGCTTGGTCAGGTAGTGCCGGACGCCCGCAAAGAACGCCTTATCCCCGATCTGCCGCCGCAGCGTGTGCAATACGGTGGCACCCTTGGGGTAGGAGTGCGAGTCGAACATGCGATCCGGGTTGGAGTACAGGTTCGTCGCGAGAGGACGCTGATAGCGGCGCGCCTCCTGGAGGTAGGACGCGATATTGCCGTCGGTTTCGCGGTCGTAGACCGTTTTGCCGCGGCTGTGCTCCATATACAGCGTCTGGAAGAAGGTGGCGAACGACTCGTTGAGCCAGACGTGCCCCCAGTCGCGGCAGGTCACCAGGTCGCCGAACCACTGGTGCGCCAGCTCATGGGCGTTCAGGCTCGCCATGTTGCGGTAGCCCGAGCGGGCGTCCGTGAGGCTGTTCGCGCCGAGCGTGGTCGAGGAGACGTTCTCCATGCCGCCGCCGAAGTCGTGCATCGCGTTCTGGGCGTACTTCGGCCAGGGGTACTTGACGCCGGTCGCGGTGCTGAAGAATTCGAGCATGTCCGGCGTGTCTCCGAACGAGGCGTCGATCAGGCCACCGCTGCCCTTGGGGACCACGTACCACAGCGGCACATCGCGCCACTGCCCCTTCTTGATATCGAACGGCCCCGCGACGAGGGAGAGCAGATAGGTCGCATGCGGCTGGCTCATGCGCCAGTGAACCGTGCGCGTCTTCTTGTCGGCGCTGAGAGTGTCCGACACGGGCACCCCGTTGCCGATCACGCTCCAGTGCGCGGGCACAGTAACGATGCTCTCGGTGGTGGCGAAGTCGTTGGGGTAGTCCCAGGTGGGCACCCACTCGCGGTTGTAGCCCGTTTCGCCCTGCGTCCAGAACCCCTCGCGGCTTTCGTCGTAGCTGGGGGTGCGCTCGATCCAGTGCCAGCCTCCCCCCGCGCCGAAGGAGCCACCCTGCCCCTTACCGCCGGTGTAGGCCACATTCACGGTGGCGTCCTTGCCCGCAGGGAGCGGACCGCCGGGGGGCACGATCACCAGGAACTCACCGTCGCGCGTGAACGTCGCCTTCTGGCCGTTGACCGAGCAACTGGAGACGGTAAGTTGCTTGCCGCAGTGCAGGCGCACCTCGGCGAGTGGTCCGCGCAGGGGCGCAAGGACGTTGGTGGCGATACCAGTGATGCGACGTCCGCCGTAGTCCACCGTCAGGCGTACCGTCAGGTGCTTCAGATCGTAACTGCGGTCCGGGGCGTAGTGGACCTTTGCCGCGGGCGGTTGGAACGGGTTCGGGCGCTGCGCCCAACCCACGCCTGCGGCCAGGGCCACCGCGGCGGCGAGGCGCACGAGGACGCGGGCAGCGAGGGGAGAACGGCGGTGGGGGTTCATGCCTGCGTATTCGCCGGGCGGGAGCGATTTCCCTGCGGGGAGTCGCCTGCCCCCTGCCCCGAGGAATGCCGGACCACCCCGTCAACAAAATCGAAAAACCTTACACGAAATACAATTAAAATTTTTCGCGTTTTTTCGGGGCGCTGCCCGCCCCCACATCCTACCGCCAGCGCAGCCGCGCGACGATCTTGCCGTCCTCCACGCGGAGGTCATCCAGGTAGGCCCGCAGGCGCCCCTCGCCGGGACGGTCGTCGCGCAGGCGATACAGGGGCTTGTCCTCCAGCGAGGAGATCACGAGGTTGCCCACCGCGCGCTGGATCTCGCCGAGGGAGAGCAGGCCGGGCAGGTTCTTGATCTCCACCCGGTCCGCGCGCAGATCCCGCACGAAGAACTCGGCGGTATCCGGTTCGTAGTGGATTACGCCGGAAACGGTGGCCGATCCGCGCGCTCGGACGCCGCCCAGTCCCTTCGGCGAGACCATGGCGTCCAGCGAGAATGATACCCGGTCGGAGCCGGGGCTCAGGTCCACACGCGGGTGCTCCAGTTTCAGGCGCATGGTGAGGGGACGGCCGAATGTCTCCTCCTGCGGGAAGCGAGTCTCCAGCCACGCCTGCACCTGCTGCTCCGTCACTGCGACCTCAATGCCCCGCTGCCGCAGGAAGACCGCCGCCGCGACTGCCAGGACTATCGTCACTGCCGCCGCTACCGCCAGCGCTCGTACCGCTTTCTTCATGAACCGAGTGTACCCCGAGCCAAAAATCCTGCGGGCCGTGCCCCTTTAGCGCCCGGCCGCGCCCCGGCGATACAGACAACGTGAACCGCATTCCGAACAACCCGAAGAGCGCGCCCCGCGTGCCCGCCGCCCCGGTCTTCCCCCGGGCGTTCGCGTGGCCGTGGCCCTTTACCCCCGGGTTCCCCCCGAGGGCAACGCGGAAAAGGAGTGCCGTGTAGTTTAGCCGGGTGCCCCCGTAGCACCACCGGCAGAAGCGAACCGGCCCCGCCGCGCAGCCCCTTCGGGAAGCGCGGCGGGGCCGGTTTTTCGTTGGTCGGATAGTGCGAAAATTCGTAGAGGCGTGGTCCAACGGTAGGACAGCGGTCTCCAAAGCCGCCAGGTGCGGGTTCGAATCCTGCCGCCTCTGTGGCCGCCCGGCAGTACGCCCGGTTGGCCCCGCCGAGGGTTAGTGAAGTGGTATAACCTGTGCCTTGGGAGCACAAGTCGTCGGTTCGATTCCGGCACCCTCGATCCTTAAACTTTATGCTCCGTTGTGGCTCAGTTCGGTAGAGCGCCTGTCTGAAAAGCAGGAGGCCGCGGGTTCAACTCCCGCCGACGGGATGTTCCGGCGCCAAAAAGGGCGCGGTGCCCTCGGCCCCGCGCCCTGAAGCGCCATCGGATTCGATCCCCTATTATTTACCTACGAGTACGTTCCCGCTGTCTGACGGTCGCCGGCGTCTTTACCAGTTGAGTGACCGCATCCAGCACCTTCCTTGTGTGCTGCCGCTCCGGCCGTCCTCGACGGGAAAGAAAGCGGCAAGTATCCGGCTTGGTGTCACCTCATCGGCGAGATGATGACGTCCGCCTCCCGGTATGCGGTCCCTCAGCACGTCGTTGTGATGAGACCGGCCCGGGGCGGTTCGCCAGAATCGATGGTTCACTTATTATGACAGCAATAAACGTGCTCTGGTTCCGGTTTCTGACAGTCCCGAAGCAAACAGGCGCGCGTTGCTCCGTAAGGGGCAACGCGCGCCTGTTTTAGTGGATACTGCGGCGGAGAAGGCCTACTTGTGGGCCGGCGCGGTCGCACCGGCGGCGCGCTTATCCGCCTCGGCGGCGTACTTAGCCTTGTTGCTGTCGAACTTGGTCTTGCAGCCGGGGCAGCAGAAGTAGTAGGTCTTGCCGTTGAACTCGGTCTTGCCCGCCGCGTCCGCGACCGAGGCGATCTCCTCGCCGGTCACCGCGCACGACAGCGCGGCGGTGGCAGCCGTCTTCGCCGCCGGGGCCGCCGCAGCAGCGGGCTTGCCCTCCAGGGCTTCCAGTTCCGCGGTCAGGACCTTCAGGCGCGCCTCCAGGACAGCCTTCTCGGTCTTCAGGTCGGTGCGCTTGGCGAACTTCGCCTTGCCCGCGTCATCGGCCTTGTCGAACCGGGTCTTGCAACCGGCGCAGCAGAGGTAGTACGTCTTGCCGTTCACGACCACCTTGCCGGCGGCCTTGGCGGGATCCGATATCCTATCTCCCTGCACCACGCAGAACACAGGCGCGGTAGCGGCGGCGGTCTTCTCATCCGCGGCGGCGGAGCGCAGGGCGGGGGTGGCGATCAGGGTCGCGACGAGGGCGGCACCCGCCGCCAGAAGGGCAGCAGACTTCATGCTTTCTCTCCTCAGGGAACGATGACGAGTCGGGATTTCGCCTCGACTTGGGGTACTATGGTGCGGTCCCGTGGAGGGCGACGGCGCCCGGGAAACGCCCAGCAAAGCCGGCACAGTGTACCACGGGCGCACGTCCGTGGTCAAACGCGCGGCACGCCGCGCGCGGCCCGGGAAGCGGAAGATAAAGGGGAACCGTCGTCGTGGCAGAGTCCGAGGAAGAGGGCGTCCCGCTTCACACGCTCCTGCGTCGGGTGACCGTGGTCATTCCTGCCTGGAACGAGGCGCACCGCATCGGGGAAACGGTGCGCGCCGCCGCAGAACTGCCCGGGGTGCGCGCTGTTTTTGTGGTGGACGATGGCTCCACCGACCGCACCGCCGAGGCGGCCCGCGCGGCCGGCGCGCGCGTGGTGCGCCACCCCCGGAACCGGGGCAAGGGGCGGGCGATGGTGACCGGGGCGGAGGAGGCCGCACGCTCCTTCGCGGATCAGTGCGGCACGGACCATCAGGAGCTGCTGCTGTTCCTGGACGCGGACGTGGGGGCGGCCGCGCGTCATGCCGAGGCGCTGATACGCCCCGTCCGTGCGGACGAAGTGGACCTGGCCGTGGCGACGTTCGCACCGGGGAACAACGGCGCCCACGCGCACCCGCCGGGCTGGCCCCACCGCCTGGCGCACGCGGGCATCCTGCGAGCCACTGGCGAAAAGCTGCGCGAGCCGCTGATTCCCGGCCAGCTCTGCCTGCGCCGCTCGGCGTTCCTGCGGGCGCAGCCGCTGCTGCCGCCCGGCTACGGGGCGGAGGCAGCCATCGTGATCGATGTACTGCGGGCGGGGTTTCGGGTGCGCGAGGTTCCCCTCCTCGTGGAGCGGCGCGCGGGGCGCCGCGGGGGTCTGCCCCACCGCGCCCGGCAGGTGACCGGCGTGGCAAAGGCGCTGTGGCCGCGCCTGATGCAGGGAGACCACTGAACCTTTGATGAAACCATTCCGTCGCTGTGGGTGACTACGCTGCTTCAAATGGCTTTCCTGGCTCTCGCCTTTCTCCTGCTGCTCGCGGTCGCGCCCGTAGCGGCGCGGCTCCTGTGCCGCGCCCTCGGACTGCGCCGCCCGCTACGCCCGGGCGGCAGGCCCGCCTACATTGCCGTCGGCCTGACGCCGTTTCTAGCGGCGGCGGTGACCTACGGAGTCCTCTGGACGAGCGGCGCTAGCCTGGGCGTCGCGCACGCTCCGGTCTTCCTGATGGTTGCGCTGGTCTGCGGCCTGACCGGCCTGCTCGAAGACATGGCAGGGAAGAAGGCGGCAGCAGCGCCGGCTGCTGCCGGCATGGCGACGGCGGGGGGCGTACTGGCGGGGCTCGGGGCGGCCTTCCTGCTGCACCGTGGCTCCCTCACGGGCGCCGCGGCGGCAGCAGCGCTGGACGCCCTCCTGATCGCCCTCGGGCCGGTCGCGCTGTGGACGCTGAATGCGCGGCCCGGCCGGGCACTCCCCGGCTTTCTTGCGCTGCTGGCCGCGCCTGCGTTTATAGCGACGGCAATCACGCTACGCGCCGCCCGCTTCACAGCGCCCACCCCGCTCCCGGACGACCTGCTGTGGGAGACGCCGCCGAGCGCGCTGCTGGGGCCGGTGCTGCTGGCGGCGGCAATTGAGGGCTGGCCGGAGGCGCAGGGTCGCGCGGCGCTGGGGGCCGTGGGAGCACGGCTTCTGGGGGGGGTGGGAGCGCTGGCCGCGGCGCTGGCGCTGCCGCTCTGGGCCGAGGGAGTACTGGCGGGCGTCCTGCTTGCCCTCTCGCTGGCGGGGAGGGAGCGCGTGGCGGCGCTTGGGGATCGCTTCCGCTGGCTGCGGGCCGACCCGAAAAAATAAAAAAACGTCCTGCGGCGGCCCGTGCTCCTTGGAGGTTCGGGAACGCCGCAGTGACGCCGCTTCTGCCGTGAGACCGATCCGCGGCTTGCTGGTGGCCGTACCGACCACCTTTCGTGCCGCTCACCGAGTCCTCCCGTGCGGAGTCATGAAGGCGTGTGACTCCTTTTCTCGCCCCGCTTAAGGAGGAGGACTATCGGGGTTGAGATATTCCCCGGTGGCAGTTACCGAGGAATCTGTCCGGGCCTGGCGCCACCCCGATCCAAGCGCGCCCGGGTAAATCTTAGTAAGCGCCTCAGGGCGCGTATCGTCTGGTCTACCAACCCGCAATCGGCCGCTCGGCCGGCTCTACCTCTTCGAAGTCGGAATCGGCGATGTCAGCCGTGGTGCTGACCACCTGGCTGCTGTCCTCCGACTGGACGTAAATGGTCACTTGCGACGCGTTCAGGTTCGGCGACACGCTGGCGTTCACCGTTCCCGTCGCGGCCGGCAGAATTCCTTGATAGTAGACCCCCGGCGGGTTGCTGTAAATCGTGATCGGCGCAGGGCCACCCGTCATGCTCACGGTCACCGGAACCGTCATTCCCGGTCGGACCTGGCCGCCGATGGCGACGCCGATGGGCTCCCAGACGTCATGGCTGTACGCCGCGCCCGCCACCGCTGTCAGCGCCGCGAAGGCACCCAGTACCGACGAAAAAACCTTGCCGTGCTTCCCACCCCGATTGATAGTAAGAGAGATCATTTCCGTCTTTCCAACCCCGATGCGTGTCTGATGGCGTTACTCTATCGGGGGGGGTTTACAGAACTTTTACAAGCCGGGGGGTCGTGTAAAGAAGTTGAAAAATAGTTTGTAAAGGGGCTGTAAAGGCGGGACACGGAGTTGTAAGGGACGCGCGTAAGCCCTGTAAGGGAGAGGGAGAAGGCGCAGGCGGAGGTTACCGCTGGGAAGAAGGGGGGCGGATGGAGGCGGTGGCGAAGCCGCCCAGGGCGTAGGAGGCCGCCTCGGTGATGGACAGGACATGCCCGGCAGAGGCCACGTCGCCGGAGGAGGCGAGGCGCTCGACCAGGGCGCGGGCCAGTTGGTTCGGGTCGGCGGCGCTCAGGTCGCCCAGTTCCGGGCGAACGCGCTCCAGGTCCTGGCGCCAGGTGAGGGAAAGAGACATGCCCTGCGAGCCCAGGTAACCCAGCGCTGCCGCCAGAAGGCGGTCAGCGCGCCGGGGGTCCCCCTGGTCGTCCGCCAGGATGCCGAGGCTATACAGCGTCGTGGACATTCCGCGCACATCGGATATTTCGCTGGCGAGCCGGAGCGACTCGCGGAAGTGGGCATCCGCCGCGGCGAAGCGCCCGCTCTTGAGTTCCGCGACCCCCAGGATGTGCAGGCGGGACGCCTCCATCCGCCGGTCGCCTCGCCCGCGGGCGCTCTCCAGGCTCCGGGTGAGGACGCCGCGTGCCTGTTTGTAGCGCCCCTGCAGGGTGTACACCATGCCCAGGTTCGACAGGGCCTTGCCCCACGCCACCTCGTCACCGCACGCGCGGAACCGCTTGAGGCACAGGGCGTACCGCCGGATGGCGGTGTCCCAGTCGGCGCGCCGTGAGGCGATGATGGCGAGGTTGTTCAGCGCCGCGCTCTCGCCGCGGATGTCTCCGCTGCGCTCGAAGAGGGCCCGGCACTCCTCCAGCAGCGCTTCCGCGCGCTCCAGCTCGCCCCGGTCGGTCGCCAGGATGGCCGCATTGTTGACCAGCTTCGCTTCCAGCGCCTGCCGCTCGTTGCGCGACAGGTTGCCATCCACCTCCAGGACGCGCAGCCGCTCCCGACGCGCCAGCGCGACCGCGAACCACTCGCTGCCCTCGCGCAGGTAGCCGCGCCCCCGCCAGTAGC
>Ga0065721_10051627_pt1 | contig 14062 bp, 13 predicted proteins | sample Mesricmetagenome_FD_59108 | JGI IMG/M metagenome (GOLD analysis project Ga0065721, IMG submission 59108) | Mesophilic microbial community from rice straw/compost enrichment Sample: eDNA_1 v2 (version 2) | ecosystem: Engineered > Solid waste > Grass > Composting > Bioreactor | place: USA: Davis... | reverse complement strand
ACTTGGACGAGGTCTTCATCAAGATCAATGGCGTTCAGCATTATCTCTGGCGCGCCGTCGACCAGGAGGGTGTGGTGCTCGACATCCTGGTGCAGAGCCGGCGCAACACCAAGGCGGCCACGCGCTTTTTCAAGAAACTGCTGACGGGCTTGCGCTACGTGCCGCGTGTGGTCGTCACCGACAAGCTGAAGTCCTATGCCGCCGCCAAGGCCAAGATCATCCCCGGAGCCGAGCACCGGCAAAGTCGGTCTCTCAATAACCGCGCCGAGAATTCACACCAGCCGACCCGCCAACGCGAACGGCGGATGAAGCGCTTCACGTCGCCGCGGCAGGCTCAGCAATTCCTCGCCGCCCATGGCCCCATATACCAGCACTCCCACCCACGTCGACATCGCATGAGCGCCGCTGAGGATCTCACTTACCGGGCTGACGCCTTCGCAGTCTGGCAGCAGGAGACGTGCGTCCGCAAGGCTGCGTGGTAGCTGCCGTTGGGCGGCTGCAGGCCCCCCTCTCCTTGCCTCGCTCAAGTTATTGTGACGATGCCGGCCTCGGCCTGGTCGGGAGTCCCCAAGAGTGTCCGGGAAGTCTTCTCGCTAAGGCAGCGCGAAAAAGGGTTGCTCGGCGGTCGGAAGCGAACAAGCCAATCCACTCCGGGCAAGCGGCCGGGCCGCTACCGGTCGGGCTTATCGTGTGGCCTTGCAGCGTCTCACGGAATACGTGTAGCGGCCCGAGATCATCAACGCACCAGCCCGAGATTCCGGGCGATTTTCGGACCGGATTTCCTGAGACGGAAAGCGGGATCTGGCCCACATTCGGGTTCTTGGCCAATTTTGGTGATTTATCACAAAGGGTGCGGTTGTGGTCGCCGGAGAGCCCAGCCTATGGTGGCCGATTGCACCCGCTTCACCAAAACTGGCCATGAACCACAATGTAGGCCCTATCTTAGGGAATACGGCCTGAAATCGGCCCCCCATCTCAGGAAATTTGGTCCCGAATAAGGCCAGCCCTGTGCACTCAAAGGAGTCTATACGGTGCAGGCATCTCCGCTCCGCTATGCTTGGCATGCGAAGAGCTACGGCGCCGACAAGGCGAGCATCCGCCTTCGCGTTCTGGAGCCCATGCGGGTTCTACGGGAACGCGGACTGGACGTCGGCTTCTACTGCGAGGCGACAGGACCGGCCGCCTACGCGGCGATCATCTTCTCCAAATCCTTCGCGCCGAACGCGCTTTGCATCGCGCGGGAGGCACGGTCGCGGGGACGCGCGGTGATCTTCGACATCTCCGACAACCTCTTCGCCGGGCCCCTGGCGCTCCGGCGGAAGGACGGAAAACTCGCGCGGCTGAGCGAGATGATGGCACTGGCCACGCATGTCACCGTGCCGACCTCGGTGCTCGCCGCGCAGATTACAGAGGCCGTTCCCGAAGTCCAGGATAAGGTGCGGATCATTCCCGACGCGCTGGACGGCATCCCCGACCCCAGCTCCGGCTTGCCGACACGCCGCGAGCGGCACCGGCTGGATGGGCTGCGGCGCTTTCTCGACCGTCATCGGGACGCCCTGCACTGTGTCTGGTTCGGGAAGAGCCAGGGCAACGTTTCAGGCATCGCCCACCTCGACGCGGCCGTCGGGCAGCTTGAGCTCTTCTCCCGTCGCCATCCGGTCACTCTGACGGTCATCAGCAACAAGCGGTGGCGATATTGGAAGGCCTGCTGGGGCTGGTCGCTGCCAACCCATTACCTGCCTTGGACGCTGAACAGCTTCCACGAGGCGCTTGCCCTCCACCGCGTGGCGGTCATTCCGGTTGAAAAGAACGGCTACACGGTCGGCAAGAGCATCAACCGCCCGGCAACGGCAATCCTCGCCGGGCTGGGCGTGGTCGCCGACGCGATCCCGTCTTATGAGGAACTTCGACCATTCATTGCACTGGACAACTGGCAGGGCGGCCTGCAGCGCTATCTGGACTGTTCCCCGGGCAAGGATCCCGCCCTGGAGGCGGCGCGGGAGCGGCTTCAGCAGCTCTACGGCCCGAGAGAGGTTGCGTGCTTATGGGAACGACTTCTACTGGAAACAGTGGAGCCGGCAGCGCAGGGTGAACCGCCAGTTCGAAGCGACTGCTGGGCGCCGCTGGCAAGCTTGGTTGCCCGATGAAGGGAGCCGCTCGGAAAGACTTTGGCGCACAAATCGGCGTGAGGGCGGATTCCACCGGCGGCCGGCAGTGATCAGGCGCTTTTGCGCGAAACGGGCATGCCCAAGCTGGTCATAATGTTCATGACCTTGCAACCAACGGCGGCCTCGACCTTCTGGGTCGGCAGACTCCGAGCGCGCAGGCTACGCCCGATCAGCGTCTTGTACCGCAACATTGCCACCTCGCCCAAGGACCGTCTCCCGTACCCGACCGTTCGCTGCCAGCCGAGCCGACCACGCTCGGCGATCATCTGGATGTGCTGGTCGCGCTGCGTGGGAGCGTTGGCAACAGCATCGCTCGGCACCGCGGTCGCGCGGGGTGGGATGATGACCTCCGCCTCCGGGGTGCGTGCCGCGACGGCACGGTAGATGGGTTCGCCGTCGTACGCGCCGTCCGCCAGCACCATACCAATCGGGCGGGCGATCTGGTCGAGCAGCGGTCCGACCAGGGAGGCGTCGCCTTCTTCCCTGGTCGTCAGGTCTGAAGCAAGGACCTCGCCCGTATCGGGATCGACTGCCAGATGGAGTTTTCGCCAGCTCCGACGCGCGGTGCCGCCATGCTTTTCCAGGTGCCACTCGCCCGTGCCGAACACCTTCAGTCCAGTGGGGTCGATCACCACGGTGACCGGCGCGTCCGCCTCCGCCAAGGCACTCGCCACCTCCAGGTCGGCGCTGCGCCGGGAGAAGGTTGTGCGATCCGGGACGGGCAGTTCCAGCCCGAGCAGGCGCATGAGCGAGTCCAGCAAACCCTCGGTCTGGCGCCACGGCCAACCGAACACCAAGCGCAGCATCAACCCGGCCTCAATGGCGATGTCGGAGTAGCGCGATGGCCGGCCCCGCCGTCCCGTGGCGGGCGGCGTCCAGGCGGCGATCGCCTCCGGCGACACCCAGATCGTCAGGTCGCCGCGCCGGCGCAGCGCCGCATCGTAGGCCGCCCAGTTCTCCACACGGTACCGGGCCTTCGAAATCTTGTGACGGCGGGGCTCGTTGGCCTTGTACGGCATCGGTCTCTCGGCTTCAGCGGGACACCTCTATACCCGCCAAGACCGCGACATCGCCAGCTTCCGACGAATTATGCGCCAAACTCTCAGCACGCGGGCCGGCGACGACAACGAGGCGACCGCTGCCCTTCTCGCCATGGTGACGGAATGAAACCAAGCGCTGTTTCGGCAGCGCAACAGCTCAACATCGCGGCGACTTGGTCAAATCCGGAGCATCCTCTGCGCTTTATTATGGCACCGTCTATACCTCCAAAAATAATGTGGATTTTGATCTTCTGATTGTTGCGTCTTTTGGATAGTGGCGGAACGCGCTTGCGCCCTGCGGATAGTGCAGTGCGCCGATCATCTGCCAAGCTTTTCCGGTCTGGAGGGTTGGTTGACCCCATGGCCATCCATGGCCAGAGGCGGAACGCCATCCATGGTCAAAGGAAAAGCTCGATGACTGGACCAAGCGCCGAAAGCCGGCTTGCCGTATTCCCGAATCCCGACGGGTCGCGTGTGCCCTACACGGTGTTCAGTTCCGAAGAGATCTACGCACTGGAGCAGGAGCGCATCTATCGCGGCCCGACCTGGAACTTTCTGGGCCTGGAAGCGGAGATCCCCAAGCCCGGCGATTACAAAAGCACTTTCATCGGCGACACGCCGGTGGTGATGACGCGGACCGAGGACGGCACGCTGGCCGCCTGGGTCAACCGCTGCGCCCACCGCGGCGCCATGGTCTGCCGCAAGGCCCGCGGCAACGCGCTGTCGCACAGCTGCGTCTATCACCAGTGGAGCTTCGGTGCGGCGGGCAACCTCCAGGGCGTTCCCTTCCGGCGCGGCCAGAAGGGCGCCACCGGGATGCCGAAGGATTTCGATCCGGCGAAGCACAACCTGCATCAGTTGCGGGTCGAGAGCTATCGCGGGCTGGTCTTTGCCACCTTCAGCGACACGGTCGGCCCGCTGGCCGATTACATCGGACCTGAGATGCGGCCCTTCGTCGACCGCATCTTCGCCAAGCCGGTGGTCTATCTCGGCTGCACCCGGCAATATTCTGACAGCAATTGGAAGCTGTATCTGGAGAACGTCAAGGACCCCTACCATGCCAGCCTGCTGCACCTGTTCCACACCACCTTCAACATCTTCCGCGTCGGCATGAAGGCACGCTGCATCCCCGACGCCAGCCATGGCCTGCACAGCATCATCTATGTGTCGAAGAGCGACGAGGACGTGAACTCGGCCGACTACAAGGCCCAGCAGATCCGCTCCTACGACGAGGGCTTCCATCTGGAGGACGATTCGCTGCTGGCGCTGGAGCCGGAATTCGACGAGATCACCACCAACCACATACAGCCGATCTTCCCGCAGCTGGTGATCCAGCAGATTCACAACACGCTGGTCGCCCGCCAGCTTCTGCCCAAGGGGCCGGACCATTTCGAACTGGTGTTCCACTTCTTCGGCTATGAGGACGACACGCCGGAGCTGCGGGCCCTGCGCATCAAGCAGGCCAATCTGGTCGGCCCGGCCGGCTACATCTCGATGGAGGACACCGAGGCGACCGAGCTGGTGCAGCGCGGCACGGTGCGCGACGGCGACAAGACCTCGGTCATCGAGATGGCCCGCTCCACCCCGGACGAGCAGAACACCCTGATCACCGAGACCCTGATCCGCCGCTTCTGGGTCGGCTATCAGAACCTGATGGGCTTCCAGACGCCCACCGTCGCGGCGGAGTGACCGGCATGGACGACCTGATGATCCGCCTGGAGCTGAGCGCGCTCCAGGACCGCTACGTCGCAATCATCGACAACGACCGGATGGAGGAATGGCCGACGCTGTTCACCGAGGATTGCTTGTATCAGATCATCTCGAAGGAGAACGAGGATTTGGGGCTGCCGGCGCCGATCATCCATTGCGACAACGCCCGCATGCTGCGTGACCGCGTGGTGGCGATGCGCAACGCCAACATCTTCGAACAGCCGATCTACCGCCATTGCCTGTCCGGCCTGGAATGGAAGAGCGACGGCGCCGACGGCTATCTCTGCCAGACCAGCTATGTGGTGATCAACACCTCGGCGGCCGGGGAATCGACGGTCTTCCAGGCCGGGCGCTATCTCGACCATGTGGTGCGCACGGCCGAAGGGCTGCGCTTCAAGTCCAAGCGCTGCATCTACGACACCAGCCGGGTGCAGACCCTGCTGGCATACCCGATCTGACCGCGGAGAGGAGTCCGACCATGACCGAATGGCACGACGCCGCCGCCACCGACGCCCTGGGCGACGACGAGGTGATGGGGCTCAGCATCGCCGGCGTGCCGGTCGCCCTGTTCCGGCAGGAGGGCGCCTTCTTCGCCCTGCACGATCTCTGCTCCCACGGGGCGGCCCGGCTGTCCGACGGCTTCGTCGAGAATGGCTGCGTCGAATGCCCGCTGCATCAGGGACTGGTGGACATCCGCAGCGGCGCCCCCTGCTCCGCCCCGATCACCGAGCCGGTGCGCAGCTATCCCGTGCGGGTGGTCGGCGACCGGGTCGAGATCGCCCTGGACCTCTGAGGGAGGCCCCCGTGACCGCGATGCCGGAAAGCGAAACGACCTGTGTGGTGGTCGGCGGCGGTCAGGCCGCGGCCTGGATCGCCCGCACCCTGCGGACCGAGGGGTTCGCCGGACGGCTGGTATTGATTGGTGAGGAACCACATTGGCCCTATGAACGGCCGGCCCTGTCGAAGGCGTTCCTGCAGGGGACCGGCAGCGTCGAGGCGATCACCCTGCTGAACGCGACGCTGGCAGCGGAGGCCCGCATCGAGTGCTGGCTCGGCCAGCCCGTGACGTCGGTGGACCGGGAGGCGCGGGTCGTCACCACCGCCGACGGCCGGAGCGTCGCCTACGACACGCTGTTCCTGGCGACCGGCGGACGGGCGCGACGGTTGCCCGGCCTGGACTCGGTGCCGGCGGAGCGGGTCCACACCCTGCGCACGCTGACAGACTCCGAACGGCTGCGCGGCGCGCTGGCCGGGGCGAAGCGCCTGCTGGTGCTGGGCGGCGGTTGGATCGGGCTGGAGGTCACAGCAACCGCCCGCGGGTTCGGGGTGGAGGTGACGGTGGTGGAGGTGGCTCCCCGGCTGTGCGCCCGCACCATGCCGCCGGTGGTGTCCGACTGGCTGCACACTCTGCATGAGAGCCATGGCGTGCGCATGGTAACCGGTGTCGGTGTCGCCGGCATCGCCGCCACAGCCGGTGGCGTCGCCGTCACCCTGGCCGACGGCGGCAGGCTGGAGGCCGACCAACTGTTGCTCGGCATCGGCATCGAGCCGGAGGTCGGGCTGGCTGCGGCGATGGGGCTGGCGCTGGACGACGGCATCGTCGTGGACGCCCAGGGGCGGACCTCCGATCCACGCATCTTCGCCGCCGGCGACGTCGCCCGCCACCCCAACGCCTTCGCCGGGGCGTCGCTGCGGCTGGAATCCTGGGCCAACGCCCAGAATCAGGCCATCGTCGCCGCGCGGGCGGCCCTGGGCGGGACGGGGGTCTATGCCGACATCCCGTGGTTCTGGTCCGATCAGTATGGCATGAACATGCAGATGCTGGGGGTGCCCGGCCTCGGCACCCGCGCGGTCGCCCGCGGCAGGCCGGAGGCCGGCAACGGCTGCTGGCTGATGCTGGACGACACCGGGGTCGCCGTCGGTGCGGTGGCGGTCAACGCCACCCGCGATCTGCGGGTTCTGCGCAAGCTGCTGGAGAATGGCCGCGCCCCGCTGCCGGACGCCTGGGCTGACACGGCGACGCCCGTTCAGCGCCTGCCAAGCCGTCCAAACGTCAGAATGGACTGACGCGTCCTTCCAGACATTCCGATCCGGTTTTCAAGAACCGAATTTCGGATCTGGACAGTTCGACCCCCGCCACAGACAACTGGTGCACCGCAGAGACACGGATGCCAAAAGCCGGACTGCGAGGGTATGCTTCCAACACATCAAGAACAGGGAAATTCACTAATGAACCGTCGCAGCTTTCTCACCACGACCGCCGCAACCGCAACCCTCGCCGCAACCGGGGGATTCGCATTTGCGCCGTCCATCGCGCGGGCGCAGAATCAGGCGGTGAAGGTGGCCTTCGTCGGCACGCTGTCCGGTCCGGGGGCGACGCTGGGCACGCATCTGCGCGACGGCTGGCTGGCCGGGGTGACGCGCCTCAACAACCAGCTCGGCGGCCGGGCGGTCGAGACGCTGGTGATCGACGACGAGCTGAAGCCGGACGTGGCGGTCTCCAAGGTCCGCGCCGCGCTGGAGCGCGACAAGGTCGATTTCGTGGTCGGCGTCGTGTTCAGCAACATGCTGCAGGCCATCGTCCGTCCGGTGACGGAGAGCAACACCTTCCTGATCACCGCCAACGCCGGCCCCTCCCCCCTCGCCGGCAAGGGATGCAGCCCCTTCTTGTTCAGCAGCGCCTATCAGAACGACCAGCCGCACGCGGCGATGGGACAGGCGGCGCAGGATCTGGGCTACAAGCGGGTCTTCATCCTGGTGCCGAACTATCAGGCCGGCAAGGACGCGGTGGTCGGCTTCCGCAGCCGCTACAAGGGCGAGGTGGTGGACGAGATCTATGTGCCGCTGAGCCAGCTCGACTTCTCGACCGAGGTCACCAAGATCGCCGCCGCCAAGCCGGACGCCATCTTCACCTTCATGCCGGGTGCGCTCGGCGTCAATCTGGTGCGGCAGTACCGTCAGGCCGGGCTGGCCAACATCCCCTTCCTGTCCACCTTCACCGTCGACGAATCGACCCTGCCGGCGCAGGGCGAGGCGGCGCTCGACTGCTACACCGCCGCCACCTGGGCGCCCAACTTCGACAACCCGCACAGCCGCCGCTTCGTACAGGAATTCGAGGCAGCCTATAGCTATGTCCCGTCGAACTTCGCCGCCCACGCCTATGACGCCGCCCACATGCTGGACGCGGCGATCCGCCGGACCAACGGCGACGTCGCCAACAAGGCGGCGCTGCGCACGGCGCTGGAGGCCGGCGACTTCCCGTCGGTGCGCGGGTCGCTGCGGCTGGGTCCCAACCATTTCCCGATCCAGGATTTCTGGCTGTGCAAGGTCGCCAAGCGTGCCGACGGCAAGTACCAGACGGAAACCGTGCGCAAGGTGCTGAGCGCCGACGCCGACAGCCACGCCGCCTCCTGCAAGATGGGCTGATGCGCGGGATCGGCTGACGGGGGGCTTTCACAATGTCCATGCTTCTGGTGCAGGCCCTGAACGGCCTGCAATTCGGGGTGCTGTTGTTTCTGGTAGCGGCCGGACTCAGTCTGGTGTTCGGCGTCATGGATCTGATCAATCTGGCCCATGGCGTCCAGTACATGCTGGGCGCCTATGTCGCCGCTACGCTGGGGGTGTGGACCGGCAGCTTCTGGCTGGGGGCGCTGCTGGCGCTGCCGGTGGCGCTGCTGGTCGGGCTGGCGCTGGAATGGCTGGTGTTCCGCCATCTCTACCGCCGCGACCATCTGAGCCAGGTGCTCGCCACCTTCGGGGTGATCCTGACGGTGGAGGAGGCGACGCGGGCGCTGTGGGGCAGCGCCCCGCAGACCGTGCTGGAGCCGTCGGGGCTGTCCGGCGGCCCAATGGGCGGGGTGGAGATCGTGCCCGGGCTGATCTACCCGACCTACCGGCTGGTCATCATTGGCGTCGGCATCGTGGTGCCGCTGCTGCTGTGGTTCCTGGTGGAGCGGACGCGGGCCGGCATGCTGGTGCGGGCGGGGGCGACCCATCCCGCCATGGTATCGGCGCTGGGGGTGGACATCCGCCGCCTGTTCACCATCGTCTTCGCCTTCGGCGCCATGCTGGCGGGCTTCGCTGGGGCGCTGGCCAGCCCGGTCTTCCCGGTGGCGCCGGGCATGGGCGACACCGTGCTGATCCTGTGCTTCGTGGTGATCGTCATCGGCGGCGTCGGCTCCATCCGCGGCGCCTTCATCGCCGCCCTGCTGGTCGGGCTGCTCGACAGCGTCGGACGGGCGATGCTGCCCGACCTGCTGCGGCTGCTGCTCGACCCGTCGTCGGCCCGGCAGACCGGGGCGGCGTTGGCCTCCATGCTCGTCTACATCGTGATGGCCGGCATCCTGTTCTTCCGCCCGGCCGGGCTTTTCCCCGGAGGACGTTCGGCATGACGGCACCGCTTCGCAAACACGCGCTGGCGCTGGCCACGCTGCTGGCCCTGGCGGCGGCCCCCTTCCTCGGTTTCGGCGACGGCTTCGCGCTCAGCCTGCTGGCCCGCGCGATGATCCTGGGCATGGCGGCGGTCAGCCTGTCGCTGCTGGTCGGCGGCGCCGGGCTGGTCAGCCTGGGCCATGCCGCGACCATGGGGATCGGCGCCTACGCCGTCGTCGCCTTCGATGCCGCCGGCATCAGCGAGGGGCTGATCGTGTTCCCCGCCGCCATCGCCGCGGCGGCGGCCTACGCGCTCGTCACCGGGGCGGTATCGCTGCGCACCAGCGGCGTGCATTTCATCATGATCACGCTGGCTTTCGGCCAGATGGCCTTCTTCACCACCTCCTCCTTCTCCAGCCTGGGCGGCGACGACGGCTACACGCTCTATGCCCGCACCGAATGGCTGGGAACGCGGATCATGGACAACCGCCTGACCTTCCATTTCCTCTGCCTGGGCCTGCTGGCCCTGGTCTGGATGGGCGGCAACCTGCTGCTGGGCAGCCGGTTCGGCCGGGTGCTGCGGGCGGCGCGGGAGAATCCGCAACGAGCGCTGGCGGTCGGATTCCAACCCTATCCCTACCGTCTGATCGCCTATGTGATGGCCGGGGCGGTCGGCGGTCTGGCCGGTGCCCTGCTGGCCAACGCGACGGAGTTCGTGTCCCCTGCCCTGCTGTCCTGGACCCGGTCGGGGGAACTGCTGTTCATGGTCATCCTCGGCGGCGTCGGCCAGCTCGGCGGCGCGATCCTAGGGGCGCTCGCCATCGTGCTGCTGGAGGAGTCGCTGTCGCACCTGCTGGTCTACTGGCGGCTGGTGTTCGGGCCACTGCTGGTGCTGTCGGTACTGTTCCTGCCGGACGGGCTGATCGGCGCGCCGCTGCGCCTGCGCGCCGCCCTCCGGTTCGCCTCGCCCAAGCGGAGGAACGCAGATGCCTGATCCGTTGCTGGAACTGCGCGACCTGAGCAAGAATTTCGGCGCGCTGACCGTAACCTCCGACGTGTCGCTGACCGTTCTGCCGGGAGAGATCCACGCGATCATCGGCCCGAACGGGGCGGGCAAGACCACGCTGATCCACCAGATCAGCGGCACGCTACGCCCGGACCTCGGAACCATCCGCTTCGCCGGCCAGGACGTGACCGCCCTGCCCTTCGAGCGCCGCGCCCGGCTGGGGCTGGCCCGCAGCTTCCAGATCACCAGCATCGTGCCGGGCTTCACCGCGCTGGAGAATGTCGCGCTGGCGGTGCAGGCGCGCAGCGGCTCCTCCTTCCGCTTCCTGCGACCGGTCGCGAACGAGGAGGCGCTGAACGACGAGGCCCGCACCGCGCTGGACTCCGTCGGGCTGGGGCGGGTCGCCGACCGCAGCGCCGCCGCCCTGTCGCATGGCGAGAAGCGCCAGCTCGAACTCGCCATCGCCATCGCGATGAAACCCCGCCTGCTGCTGCTCGACGAGCCGCTGGCCGGAGCCGGGCCGGAGGAGACGGAGCGGCTGATCGGCATCCTCCGCGAACTGCGCAGCCGCTACGGCATCCTGCTGGTCGAGCATGACATGCAGGCGGTGTTCGCCCTGGCCGACCGCATCTCCGTCCTGGTCTATGGCCGCGTCATCGTCACCGGCATGGTGGACGAGATCCGCGGCCACCCGGAAGTCCGCACCGCCTATCTTGGAGAGGACGCGCTGGCGTGATGCTGAAGATCGACAATCTCACGGCGGGCTACGGCCAGAGCCAGGTGCTGTTCGACGTATCGCTCTCCATCGAGGCCGGGCAGGTGCTGGCCCTGATGGGCCGCAACGGCATGGGCAAGACCACGACCATTTCCGCCGTCATGGGGCTGATCCCGCGCTGGGGCGGCGGTGTCAGCTTCGACGGGCGGGGCATCGGCCGCATGCCGCCGCACCGGGTGGCGCGGCTGGGGGTCGGACTGGTGCCGGAAGGCCGCCAGATCTTCCCGACCCTGACGGTGGAGGAAAACCTCGTCGCCACCGCCGGCCGTGGAAGCGGCCCAGGCACCGGGGCTGCGCGCTGGACGCTGGAGGCGGTGTGGGAACTGTTCCCCCGCCTGCGCGAACGCCGCCGCAATCTGGGCGACCGCCTGTCGGGCGGCGAGCAGCAGATGCTGGCGATCGGCCGGGCGCTGATGACCAACCCGCGCCTGCTGATCCTGGACGAAGCGACCGAGGGGCTGGCCCCGGTGATCCGCGCCGAGATCTGGGCGGTGCTGGAGACGCTGAAACGCGAGGGCCAGTCCATCCTTCTGGTCGACAAGAACCTGTCGGCGGTGCTGCGCCTCGCCGACGCCTGCGCGGTGATCGAGAAGGGCCGCACGGTGTGGAGCGGCACCAGCGCGGAGCTGGGCCGGGCGACCGACATCCAGGAAACCTACCTGCACATCTGAGGCGCTCCACTCCGCATTCCTTGCGACTTTCCAAAGAGGAATCATTATGAACAGTCGCGGCTTTCTGAGCGCCGGCGCCGCGACGCTGGCTGTCGGCTCCCTTTCGGTCACGGCATGGGCCGCCGACGCTCCCACCGTCTTTCTCGATTACACGCAGGAGCAGCTGGACGCCGCCTACACCCAGACCGTCTGGGCACCGAATGCCAAGGAGGTGATCGACGGCTATGAGACCAGCAGCGCCGCCGTCCGGCGTGCGCATCCGCCGGCGACCTTCAGCTATGGCGATCGCCCGTCGGAAACGCTGGACGTCTTCGCCCCGGCAAATGCCGACCGGCTGCCCGTCCTGGTGTTCATCCATGGCGGCGCATGGCGTTCGCTGTCCAAGCTGTCGGTATCGGCTCCGGCCATGACCTTCGTCGGCAACGGCGCGATCTATGTCGCAATCGATTTCGACAATCTGCCGAACGACACCCTGCCCGGCATGGCCGATCAGTGCCGCCGCGCCCTGCTATGGGTGTGGCGCAACGCGGCGCGGTTCGGGGGCGACCCGGACCGCATCCATGTCGCCGGCCATTCCTCCGGCGGGCATCTGGCCGCCGTGATGCTGACGATGGACTGGACGGCGCTTGGCGCCCCGCAGACGCTGCTGAAGGGCGGCATGGTGTTGAGTGGCATGTGCGATCTTGCCCCGGTACTGCTTTCCGTCCGCAGCTCCTACGTTAAAGTGAGCGAGCGCGAACGCGACGATCTCAGCCCGATCAAGGCGATGGATCGCGTCAGCTGTCCGGTGGTTGTCGCCTGGGGCGAGAAGGAAAGCCCCGAATTCAAACGGCAGGCGATCCAGTTCGCCGATGCCTTGAGCGCGTCGGGGCGGCTCGCCGGGCGCCTCCATCTGGCTGGGCAGAACCATTTCGAGGTGCCGAACCTGCTGAACGATCCGAACTCTCCCCTTTCCAAAGCGGCGCTCCGGCTGATGCGGGGCGACGGCTGACGGGCTTCCGCCGTCAGGCGCCCGCGCGCCTTAGGGTGTTGGACGGCCGCTCGCCGAAGCGCTCGGCATAATCCTGGGCGAAGCGGCTCAGATGGGTGAAGCCGGCATTCAGCGCGATGGCGGTCACGCTGCCATCGTCCCCACCGCCGGCGCGCAGCCGGGCATGGACATCGTCGAGCCGCAGGTTGCGCAGATAGCGCAGCGGGCTGACGCCCTCGAAGCGCTTGAAGGCGTCGTGCAGCGTGCGTTCCGGCACGCCGGCCGCCTGGGCGATGTCGGCCAGCGTGATCGCAGCGGCGGAATTTTCCCGCAGATAGGCGATGGCCCGATGAACGGACACCGGCCGCGGACCCTGCGGCCGGTCATCCGTCTCCGCAACGTCCTGCCCGGCCAGCAGCAGCCGTAGGAAAAGCTGCTCATACTCCGCAGCGACCAGGGCGTCGTTCCGGATCAGCCGGACGGTGGCCGGATCGCCGATCACGCCGCGCAGCGCCACCAGCAGCGGCGTGAGCCGGGGGCTGCGCAGATCCAGCCTTGCCGCCAGACGGACCGGGCGCGGCCCGTTGAAGGCCGCCAGCCGGGTGCGCGCAATCTTGAGCACCAGCTGCTCGCAATCGGGCGAGAACTGCCCAGCGATTGGGCTGCCCGGCGAACAGAGCACGCCGTTGAAACGGTCCACGGTGAAGGTGTCGCGCTCTATGCGGATTTCGGCGCCGCCGCTGACGCAGAGGATGGCGAGATAGTAGTCATCCAGCGGCGGGACGGCGATCGACGCCTGACCGAACTTGATGGTGCCGATCCCCATGCCCTTCATCGCCATGAAATCCATGTGCGACGGCTGGCCCCCTTTCGGCCGTCCGCAGGCGATCAGGCTGTGCGGCTGCATCACCTTGGAAATCTGTTCTCGGGCGTCGTCCAGATCCGATGTCTCGAAGACGCGGCACAGCCGAAGCGCCGACGCGTCGAGGGGCGGCCCATTCAAGGCAGACAAGGCGGCAGTCATGTCCATGGCGACGCATCCTCCTGGCTGTGGACAATCCTCGCAACGATACGGACTCGAAGCAAATCCCATACCGGATGCCGGCTTCCGAAACGGGAACGCCCCCGCCAATCCTGGCGGGGGTCGCTCCTCGACTGGACAGACCGGAACCCGGGGCGCCGGGACCGCTCAGGCGGACACGCGCGCGCGTTCGACCACGTCGGCCGGCAGGCCGTCGCGGGGCACCGTCAAGTTGTTGGTGCTGGTGATGAGGGCGGGCGCAGTTTGACCAGGAATGTGCGTTGGGCGGGACGATTACGCGGCCAGCGGCGCGCCGGCCACCTCGGCCCA
>Ga0065721_10051626_pt1 | contig 14066 bp, 8 predicted proteins | sample Mesricmetagenome_FD_59108 | JGI IMG/M metagenome (GOLD analysis project Ga0065721, IMG submission 59108) | Mesophilic microbial community from rice straw/compost enrichment Sample: eDNA_1 v2 (version 2) | ecosystem: Engineered > Solid waste > Grass > Composting > Bioreactor | place: USA: Davis... | reverse complement strand
CAATTGGATCGAATCGATTTTTAACCAATAACTACTCAATTATGCCCTCAAAACGATTGCTAAAGGCAATAATGCCTTTATGCCTCCTCGTCTATTCGTTACACGCGTATTCTCAAACCAAACAAATTTCCGGAACAATCAGGGACAGCAAGGGCGCTGGCGTCATCGGCGCTTCTGTTGTCGTAAAAGGATCAAGAACAGGTACTACCACCAATGCCGAAGGGGCCTTTTCATTCACGGTACCCGAATCGGCTAAAACGCTGGTGATATCAGGGGTGGGCTATAACACCCAGGAAGTGGATATTTCCGGCCAAACCAGTGTACAGGTAACGCTTGAAGAAAGCACCAACAACCTGAACGAAGTGGTAGTGGTAGGTTATGGTACAGCCCGCCGCAGGGATATCACCGGTGCAGTGGCTACCGTAACATCCCGTGAATTCAACAAGGGCCAGATCAATACCCCCGAGCAGTTATTGCAGGGTAAAGTGCCTGGTTTACAAATTACCAACAGTAGCGGCCAGCCCGGCGGCCTTACTATCGTAAAGATCAGGGGTAACAACTCCATTCGAGCGGGTAATACGCCATTATATGTAGTAGACGGTGTACCGCTGGATGGCCGTACAGCCCGGCCCGATTTTGCGCCCTCCGGCCTGGGAACAACGCCTCCCAGCGATCCGCTTACTTTTATCAATCCCAATGAAATTCAGGATGTGCAGGTGTTGAAAGATGCCTCCGCAGCGGCCATTTATGGTTCGCGCGGCGCCAATGGCGTTGTATTGATCACCACAAAAAAGGGGACCGCAGGAGCTGCCAAACTCGATGCCAACGCTTCGGTAGGCTTTAGTGATGTAATGCGCAAGATCGATGTGCTGGATGCAGCCGGTTACCGGGCAGCGCTAGAAAAGTACGATGCACCCCGGTCAGATTCAGGCGCCAGTATCAATCCCTTCAACGAGATCATTCGAAGCTCTTTTACCCAAAACTATTCGCTTGCTTTAAGCGGCGGTAATGAGAACGGCCGGTACAGGGGTTCGTTTTTTATGGGCGACCAGGATGGTATTATATTAAAGACCAACCTTAAAAAATACACCGGCAACTTCAACGGGCAGTTTAAATTCCTGGACAAAAGGTTAAGTATCGATTTTGGTGTCACTGCCTCTAATATAGGAGAACTGGTGGCGCCCATTTCGCAGGATGCCGGTAGCGGTGGTAACCTCATATCGCTGGCCCTTATCTGGAACCCCACCCTGCCCATGCGTAGAAGCAATGGTTTATACAACCAGGAAAACCCCAGCGGGCAGGTAAACCCACTGGCATTTTCAGATGCCTACAACGATATTGTGAACATCACCACATTACTGGGTAATTTCAATATAGCCTATAAGTTTACCGACTGGCTGGAATACCGCTTATTATATGGTATTAACTATGGCGCCGGTAACCGCCGGGCCGAGATCCAGGGATGGATCAAAGGCACAGGTGGTAATGCCGATGGTAAGGGCATTGGCGCCGTGTTTGACCGCTATTTGCTTTCACAAACGATAACCCATACACTGAATTTCAATAAAGATATTTCAGACGATTTTTCTTTAAACGCGATAGCTGGTTATGAATACTGGAAAACAAAATATTGGGGCAGTGGCGATGTGGTGTTCGATTTTCCCTATAACCTCACACAGGAGAACCGCATAGGCATTCACTATTACGACAATATGGCCGCCGGACGACAGGGCAACCTCACCACCAGTTCGTTTAGAGATCCCCTGGTTGAAATTCAAAGTTATTTCGCCAGGGCCATCATGAACTACAAAGACAAATACAGCCTTACTGCCACCTTAAGGGCCGATGGTTCAAGCAAATTCGGTGAAAATAATAAATACGCCTGGTTCCCTTCGGTGGCTGCCGGTTGGAATCTTACCAATGAAGATTTTTTGAGCGACAACAGCTTTGCCAATCTGCTGAAATTGCGCGTGGGTTATGGCTGGACAGGTAACCAGGAATTTGGCGCCGATGCCGCCCTCGATGTGTACCGTTACAATACATTCGGATCGATCACCACGGTGCATTTTGGCAATCCCGATCTGAAATGGGAATCGGTGCAGGCATTGAATATCGGCCTCGACTTCGGGTTGCTGAACAACAGGATCTCGGGTAGCATAGATTATTTTAATAAAAAAACAACCGACCCCATCATATTACAACCGATAGCTCAACCAACAGGCGCCGGCGGATCGTTATTCAAGAATATAACGGATGCCTATATCAGGAACAGCGGTATTGAAATTGGTGTAGTGGCCGACGTGATCACCGGCGCCGATTTTAACTGGTCTGTTAGCGCCAATGCCACTTTCCTGAAAAACAAGTTTGTATACGCGCCTGCAGGCAGCCCGCCGTTTTTGTTAACCGGCGCCTTGCATGGCCAGGGCACCACCGGGGCTTTCTCAGAAGCCATTGCGCATAACCAGCCTATCAATGTGTATTACCTGCGCGAGTTCCAGGGGTTTGATAAAGACGGCATAGGCATTTACACAGAAACACCGGATTATGTAGACGATCCCAATCCCCAGGCATACATGGGTTTTTCTACCGATATCACTTATAAAAAATGGAGCCTGAACCTGGGCGCCCATGGACAGTTTGGCAACAAACTGTACAATAACACCGCCATGAGTGTGCTGAACATCTCCAACATTGTTGGGGGCAGAAACATTGCAGCAGGCCTGGTGTCTACCGATGAAAGTCCTGCCAATCCCATTACCACTTCTACCCGGTTCCTGGAAAGCGGCAGCTATGTGAAGCTGCATAATGCCACGCTGCGGTATACATTCGGTAATGTGGGCAGAATGATGAAGAACCTGAATGTATTTGCCACCGTAAACAATGTTTTTGTAATCTCTGATTATAAAGGCTTCGATCCGGAAGTGAATGTAGACAAGGCATTGAACGGTGTTCCTTCCTTAGGCATAGACTATATCGGGTATCCCACACAAAGGACATACCTGTTAGGCGTTGGTTTCTCTTTATGATCAATCAATTACAACAAAACAAAAAAGTATGAAACTTAAATATATCTATACGGTTGGGTTGGTGATCACAATGGGTTGCACCAAACTGGACCAGGAACTACAGGATAGCTTTTCAACCGGTGGCTCGGGCAGTTCCGATGTGGCCGCCCTGCTCACCGGCGCCTATAACAGCATGAATGCATTGATGCATAACCAGGACATGTTGTTCTCTTTACAGGAAACCACCACCGATGAAGCATTGATCCCCGTGCGGGGTGGCGACTGGGATGATAACGGTGTATGGCGCGTGTTACATGCACATACCTGGACCGCCATTCACACACAATTCAAAAGTGTGTTCAATGCATTGGGACAACTGGAAAGCGCGGCCATTACCACACTGGCCTTTAATCCCAATGCCGCCCAAAGGGCCGAAGCGTTGTTTTTACGTTCCCTGGCCCAGTTCTATTTCCTCGATCTGTTCGGCCAGGTGCCTTACCGGGAAATTGCCGATTATAATGATATCGGTCCTGCACCGGTGATGACACCCGAACAAGCCATCGATACGCTGGTAAACACCTTAACAGCCATTATTCCGCAACTGCCTGCATCGAACCGGCCGTATAAGGCCAGCCCCGATGCCGCCCGCTTTTTATTGATGAAAGTATTGCTGAACAAAGGCGCCTTTTTAAACAGGCAGGCGCCCACCTTCGACGATGCCGACATGCAGCAGGTGATTACCCTGGGCACTGCCATCATGGGCAACAGCGCTTATAGCCTTACACCCAACTACTTTGATAATTTCGGTCCGTCTAATGCTACCCTCAGCAAGGAAATGATACTTGGCTGGCCCAATGCCGGAACCGCCAATAACGACGGTATCAATTCGGGCGGTATCAATGCACGCTGGATGATGACCCTGCACTATAATTCATGGAACAAGAATAACAGTTATGGCAGCGCCGGTTGGAACGGTTTTACCACCGTGGCTGATTTTTACAACACTTTTCAACCAGGCGATAAAAGGGTTGGAAACGAAAATTATCCCGGGGTGACCGAAGAGTCGGGTTTAAAACCGGGTTTATTGGTAGGTCAGCAATTTAACCAGGACGGCCAGCCGATCACCGACCGCCAGGGCAATCCACTGGCTTTTACACCGCAGGTAAACCTGATAGAAACAGATAAGAACAGGTTGGAGGTGGCCGGTATCAGGATCGTTAAATATCCACCCGACTATGCGGCGTACAGCGGCGGTAATCAAAGAAACCAGCTGCAGATATTCCGTTTTGCCGACGTATTGCTGATGGTGGCAGAAGCCCGTTTGCGGCAGTCTGCAGCCGACGTAAACGGCGCGCTTTCCCTCGTGAACCAATTAAGAGTGGCACGCGGCGCCGCGCCCATGGGTTCTATTACACTGGTAAATCCCGACAATGTATATGATCCGAATACGCTGCTGGCAGAAAGGGGCCGTGAAATGTATTGGGAAAGCTGGAGAAGGCAGGACCTGATCAGGTTTGGCGTTTTCTTAAAACCCTGGGCTTTGAAGGAAGCCGATGCCGACCCTGTTAGGAACCTGTTGTATCCTATTGCGCCCGATGAACTATTAGCCAACCCGAATTTGACGCAAAATCCCGGGTACGAATAACATAATTGCTTACATTCATTTTCCTTCAAAGGTCATTATTCCCCTAATGACCTTTGAAGTTTTAAAACATGCAACTGCCTTTGAAAAAGATATTCCGTTATACCTGCTTCGTGTTAGTATGCTGTAGCGCCTGCCGTGATTCCAAAGAAGACTCCCCGCCTCTGTTTGAATTAATGCAAAACACCGGCATTAAATTCGTGAATACCGTTGTTGACCAGGAATACGATAACAGTTTCCTTTACCGCAATTATTATAACGGCGGCGGTGTGGCCATTGGCGATATCAATAACGACGGCCTGGCCGATGTGCTGCTTACCAGCAACATGAACGAAAACAAACTGTACCTGAACAAGGGCAACTGGCAGTTTGAAGATATCACGGCCAAAAGCGGTATGCAGCAGGACAGCATGTGGAGCACGGGCGCTGTATTTGCGGATATCAACAACGATGGCTGGCTGGATATGTATATCTGCAATGCGGGTCATATGAAAACCGGTCACCGGCGCAATAAGTTGTACATCAACAACCGTAATCTTGGTTTCACGGAATCGGCCGCGCAATACGGTCTCGATATTTCTGCCTATACTACTCACGCCTCCTTTTTTGACTATGATCTCGATGGCGATCTCGATTGTTTTATGATCGATAACAGTCCCATGCCGGTGAATACCCTGGGTTACACCAACCGCCGCGATCTGCCCGCCAAAGAATGGCCGGTGGCCGATTTTGTAAAGGCAGGCGGCGACCATTTATACCGCAATGACAATGGACATTTTACCGAAGTAAACAAAGAGGCCGGTATTCATGGCACGCTGATGAGTTTTGGACTGGGTGTTTCGGTGGGCGATCTTAACAACGATGGCTACCCGGATATCTACATCGCCAACGATTCGTACGAACGCGATTATTTATACATCAACCAGGGCAACGGCACCTTTAAGGATGATATGGAAAACTGTATGCAGCAAAACAGTTTTTCGTCCATGGGCGCCGATATTGCCGATGTCAATAACGATGGGCTGGCCGATATTTTCACCACCGATATGTTGCCCGAAGACGATTACCGGTTAAAAACACTGGGCGCCTTCGATAACATCGATCAATACAGGAACAAACTCAAGATCGGTTTTTATCATCAATACATGAAGAACTGCCTGCAGTTGAATAATGGCAATGGCCATTTTTCGGAAGTATCCAATTTCAGCGGTGTATGTGCTACCGACTGGAGCTGGGGCGCCCTGCTGTTTGATGCCGACAACGATGGCCTGAACGATATTTATGTATGCAATGGCGTGAACCGCGATGTGACCGACCTGGACTTTATGACCTATTTCGCCAACGATGTGATACAAAAAATGGTGCTCACCGGTAAAAGAGATAAGGTAAATGAAGTGCTGGAACATATTCCCAAAACACCCGTGGTAAACAAGGCATTTAAGAATATGGGCAACCTGCGTTTTACAGATGCCGGTAAGGAATGGGGTTTTACCCAACCCTCGTTTTCAAACGGTGCCGCCTATGGCGACCTGGACAATGATGGCGACCTGGACCTGGTGATCAATAATATCAACGAACCGGCATTTATATACAAGAACAATAGTAGAAACCATTTTATTGCCGTATCGTTAAAGGGTGCCGGCGCCAACACTTATGCCATCGGAAGTAAAATAGTGGTATATACCAAAAACCAGGTGCTGACCCGCGAGGTAATACCCAGCCGCGGTTTTCAATCTTCTGTAGATTATAAACAGATTATCGGACTGGGCAATACCACCCAGGTAGACTCTATGGTGATCATCTGGCCCAACCGGCGCTGTACCATGTACAAAAAGCCAGCTGTTGATTCGTTATACGTCATCGCACAGGAAGCCGGTATTGATATGCCCGCACCCCAGGCGGCGGCCAATATATTAACGCTATTGAAAGCGCCATTTGATAAACATGTGGAGGATGATTATATCGACTACTATTATGAGCGCAACATCCCGGAAATGCTATCGCGTGAAGGACCCAAGGCCGCCACGGCCGATGTAAACGGCGATGGGCTGGAGGATGTGTATATCGGCGGCACCAAAGGGCATCCCGGTCAGTTGTATCTGCAACAGGCAGGCGGCGGTTTTATAAAAAAAGAAGAAAAAGCTTTTCTGCAGTTCAAAGACCTGGAAGACGAGGCCGTATTGTTTTTTGATTGTGATCAGGATGGCGATATGGACCTGTTTGTGGGTCCGGGTGGAAACAGCAATCCACCCTACGCGCGTGAAATGCAAAACCGCCTGCTGAAAAACGATGGCAAGGGCAATTTTGTACTGGATGCCGAAGCTTTCCCCAACAACGGCATGAACACCGGCGTGGCCGTTGCACACGATTTTGATGGCGATGGCGATATGGACCTGTTTGTGGGTGGCAGAAGCACACCGCGTAACTACGGCGTACCGCCTTCCAGTTTTATGTATGTAAATGACGGCAAGGGTCGTTTTACCGATATTGCCAAAACAAAGAACCCCGATATTGCCAAAATTGGTATGGTCACCAGCGCTGTGTGGGCCGATGTAACGGGCGATGCACAAAAAGAACTGATTATTGCCGGGCAATGGATGGCGCCAAGAATATTTTCCTATAACGGCGATCGTTTTATTGAAACCAAAACGGCGCTGAGTGATTTGTATGGCTGGTGGCAAACCGTACAGGCCGCCGATATAAATGGCGATGGAAAAACCGACCTGGTGCTGGGCAATGCGGGTGAGAATTTTTACCTGCACCCCGACCCGCAAAACCCGGTGAAGTTGTGGATCAATGATTTTAACAGCAACGGCAGCGAAGACAAGATATTAAGCCGAACTTATAACCAACGCGATGTGCCGGTATTTTTAAAGAACGAAATGCAGGAAGAGATACCCGCCATCAAAAAAGGCAACCTGAAACATAAGGAATACGCGAAGAAGGCCGTACAGGACCTGTTCCCGAAGGAGTTGTTGGATAAAAGCCTGGTACAGCAGTTTAATTATTCCTCATCCATCGTGGCCATCAATGATGGTAAGGGCAATTTTAGCGTGCAAAAACTACCCTGGCAGGCGCAGCTATCGATTGTAAATGCCATCCTGTGCACAGATATCGATGATGACGGAGCCATCGACCTGGTATTGGGTGGCAACCGGTCGGGTTACCCGCCGCAATTTGGCAAGCTGGATGCCAGTTATGGTGATGTATTGATGAATGATGGAAAGGGCGGTTTTACCTGGCTGCCAGGCAAACAAAGCGGTTTGCTGGTGACCGGCGAAGTGCGCGATATTGCCCTGCTGCGGGGCAAAAACAGCCGCCGGCTTTTATTCCTGAGAAATAATGATTTCCCGGTGTTATACGGTTTGAATAAATGAAATAATAAGCGATGATGATCTTTTGCAAGCGATGGCTATGGGTGATAGTACTACTTGTATCATGCCGGCAGGAGCCGAAGGATAAACAACCCGCGTTGTTTGAAGTGCTGGATGATAAAAAGACCGGTTTGCGTTTTGCCAACCACCTCACACCGGGGGATTCGTTTAATGTATTTCATTATATGTACTTCTATAATGGGGCTGGTGTGGGCGCCGGTGATTTCAACAACGATGGACTGATCGACCTGTTTTTTGCCGGTAATCAAACCGAAAATAAACTCTACCTCAATACCGGTAACCTGCAATTTAAAGATGTAAGCAAAGCGGCCCAATTGCCACAGGATGGCGGCTGGAGCACCGGTGTATCGATAGTGGATATCAACAACGACGGTTTGCTGGATATTTATGTTTGCCGTGTGGGAAAATACGGTCCGCTGAACAGCCAAAACCAGTTTTTGATTTGTACGGGTATTGGTAAAGATGGCGTACCGGTATACAGTGATCAGGCAAAGGAATGGGGTGTAGACTTCTCCGGTTTCAGCACACAAGCCGCCTTCCTGGATTATGATATGGATGGCGACCTGGATATGTATTTGCTGAATCATTCCGTGCACGAGAACGGCACCTTTCATCCACGCAGCCAGTTTTTAGGCACTTACCATGAGCTTTCGGGCGACCGTTTTTACCGCAACGATGGAAAAAGATTCACCGATGTGACCCTGGAATGTGGTATCAACAGCTCGGCCATTGGTTATGGATTAGGCGTGGCCGTATCGGATATCAATCTCGATGGTTATCCCGACCTGTATATAGGCAACGATTTTCACGAAAACGATTACCTGTATATCAACCAGCGCAACGGCAGTTTTAAGGAAGACCTGAACAACTGCATGATGCATACCAGCCAGTACAGCATGGGGGTGGATATTGCCGACGTTAACAACGACGGCTTTTCAGATATAATATCCATGGATATGCTGCCTGCCGATCCCTATATTTTGAAGCGGTCGCTGGGTGAAGATGCTTATGATATTTTCTTTTTGAAAATAAAAAGCGGTTACAATTATCAGTACACGCGCAATAACCTGCAACTAAACAACCGCAACGGCCAGTTTATAGAAACCGGTTTGTACAGCGGTATTTATGCCACCGACTGGTCGTGGGCGGCGCTGTGGATGGATTTCGATAACGATGGTTTAAAAGACCTGTTTGTATCGAACGGAATTCCCAAGCGCATGAATGATATCGATTATATCAACTATATATCCAACCAGGAAGTGCAGGAAAAGATAAAGGCCGATAAGATCAATGAAAAGGATATGGCGCTCACCGATAAGTTCCCGCAGATAAAGATCCCTAACAAATTTTACCGGAATACTGGCAACCTGGCCTTTGCCGACCTGGAAAAGCAGATTGGTGACGACCGATCTACCTATTCCAACGGCGCGGTTTATGCCGACCTGGATAACGACGGCGACCTGGATGTGGTGGTGAACAACATCAATGAACCGGCGCTTATTTATGATAACAAAACCAACAACGGAGCCTTCCTGGATATACAATTGAAAGGACCCGCCAATAATATCAATGCTGTGGGGGCAAAGATCGTATTGTTTGCCAACGGCCAGTTGTATTTGTATGAAAAACAGCCGGTGCATGGTTTTATGTCGGCCATGGAAATACCCATACACATCGGTTTGCAGGGTATTCAACCGGATTCTTCTTTTGTTATCTGGCCTGATAATTCGTATGAGTCCTTTCAAATTCCCAAAGACACTACGAGGCTTACGCTCGCCTATAAACCGGGCCAACCGGCATTTAATTATGCAACCATAACCGGTTTTTATAAAAACGAAGGGCCGGCCATTTCGGATATCAGTGCCGTTGTTCGTTTGCAGCATAAGCATGTTGAAAACCCGTTCCCCGAATTCAACCGCGAGCCGTTGATGCCGCATATGCTGTCTACCGAAGGCCCGGCGCTGGTGGTGGGCGACATGAATAAGGATGGGTTAGATGATGTGTTTATCGGTTCATCCAAACGCGAAACAAGCGCCGTGTATTTGCAGGATGCAACGGGTAAGTTTGTATTGAAGGAACAGCCTGGTTTGAACCTGGATAGCATGTTCGAAGATGTAAGCGCCTGCCTGGCCGATGTAAACAACGATGGTGCGGTGGATCTGGTGATTGCCAGCGGCGGCAATGAATATTACGGCAAAGATGCACACCTGGAACCCCGCGTATACCTCAACGATGGCAAGGCTAATTTTACCAGGCTGCCCAATGCCTTTCAAAACTTGTACTTAACTGCCAGTTCGGTGACGGCGCATGATTTTAATAACGATGGGCATATTGATTTGTTTATCGGCGGCCGCGCCATGCCCTGGGATTATGGGCAAACGCCGCGCTCGTATCTGCTGCAAAACGATGGCAAAGGCCATTTCAGTGATGTAACGGCTGCCCGTGCCAAAGAGTTGGCCCTGGCGGGATTTGTAACGCAGGCCCTTTGGTTCGACCTGGATAAGGATGGCGACCAGGACCTTATTTGTTCGCTGGAATGGGGCGGTATAGATGCTTATATCAATACCAATGGCCAGTTTGAAAAAAAATCACTGACCGGTAAAAAGGGCTGGTGGAATTTTATACTGCCTTATGATTTTGACAACGACGGCGATATCGACCTGCTGGCGGGCAACCAGGGATTGAACAGCCGGCTGAAGGCCAGCCCCGAACAACCGGTTCGGTTATACTACAACGACTTTGACGACAATGGAAAAAAAGAGCAGGTGCTTACCTATTATGTGAATGGGCGGGAGCTGCCTTTTTCGGGAAAGATGATCATGGAAAAACAGATACCTGTTTTAAAGAAACGTTTTTTATTTGCCGAAGACTTTGCCAAAGCCCGTTTGACCGATTTGTTTACCGATGAAAAACTCAAAAAATCGAACCGGTTATCGGCTGATTATTTTAGCAATGCAATACTGGTAAACGACGGCAACCTGGGGTTCACCGTTCAACCCCTGCCCTGGAGGGCGCAGCTTACCTCGTACAGGGATGCCGTGGTGGTAGACGCCAATAACGACAGTTTACCCGATGTTCTGCTGGCGGGTAATTATTACGATAACAACATAGAAATGGGAAGATATGATGCCTGTGGACTAACCCTTTTATTAAATACAGGCAATTCTTCGTTTACCTGCGAAAACAATAATTCGGTAAAAGGGCAGGTAAGGCATATTCAAAAAATAAAAATAGCGGGCAAAGAAGCCTTTGTTGCCGCCCGCAATAACGACAGCACCCTGGTATTGCAGATCAAAACACCGGCAGGTAAATATGAGTGATCCATTCGCTGGTATCGGGTACCTGGCTGCGGTCGGTAACCAGCGCCAGAAATGGTAGGGCCATCACTGTTTTTCGATGATCGTTGATGTATAGTTGCAGTTGCCGTAGCGAACGCTGCACAGTGGAATCGCCGCCCTGTACCTCTACAAACAGGAATTTGTTCAGTGGAATTTTTCTTCTAAAAAAAGCGCCTTGCTCAGGCAACGGTTTATCTACAGGTATCGCCGTCATAACCTGGTAGCCGCCTTTGGCCAATGGTGTAATATTCAGTAAGGGATGGCTGGTTGGTTTGGCCTGGAAGCCGGCGCTGTATTGTTTTAAATTATTTATCAAAGAATAGATATCGTTTACACCGGGATAAACTGCCGTATTGGTTTTAGTGGCGATAAGTGTTGTGTCACCAAAAGTTCTTTCACGCAGCTTTATACCATACAGGTTATTAATTTGTTCAGCCCACAATTTAAAATCCGCCAGTATGGCCGCCATGTTCTTTTTGATGGCCACCGCCTGGTTATAGCGTTTTATCCGGGTGATGGGGCTGGCGCCTGCATCCATTTCGCTTGTCCATTGTAAGGCGCATGAGTCATTTGGCAGCGGCAGTACGTTGATGGTGCTGCCAATATCCCCTATTTGCACCTCGAAGGTGTTCAGCAGTTTTTTTACGATCCGTGCCTGTCCGAGGCTATCCTTAGCTGCGATGGCCCTGTAAGCTGCGGGAGAAGGGCAATGTACAGGTGTAATTTGTACAATCTTCAGTTGAGCAGGAATAAACCAGTAAATGCTTCCCAAAGCCAACAGCAATACAATCGTTACCAGCAACCATTTTCGCATACGGTAAATCTACTGCACATCTTTTTGATGATCGATAATAAATTGAATGATCTCATCGAGCGGGTTGTCGATGCGCGACAGCGCATCGGATATATCATCGCGGTTTACCTGTGCGGCAAAGGAGGGTGTACGCAGTTTCTTCAGCACACTTTTTACATCCATGCCATCGTACCTGGCAGGCCGCACCAATGCGGAGGCATGTACAAAGCCGGATAGTTCATCGAAAACGTAGATCATTTTGTCCATGTTGTTTTGCGGTTCTACCCCGAAATGTTTGGGTCCATGCGAGGCGATGCAGTGGATGACATCGGGATCTATATTCCGGCGTTCCAGTTCTTCTATGATCACCCGGCAATGCTGGTGGGGGTATTTTTCCCAGTCGGCATCGTGTAGCAAGCCGGCCAGCTCCCACTTACGGGCGGTGAGTTCATCGGCGCCTTCTTTCTCGATGGCCCAGGCCTTCATCACCGCGGCCACCTGTTTCATATGCAGGCGCAGGCGTTCGTTGGGCACCCATTCGTTGAGTAATTGAAGCGCTTCTTCAACAGGCATCAGGTTGTTGGTATTGGCCACATCACCAAAGGTTTCGCGACCCAGGGAATGGATAAGCATGGTCATGATGGTTGGTTGGTACTTTTTTTAGGTGTGTAATTTACCGAAAACAGGGCATTTCAACCCACCTCTTTCAATTTGTGTCAAAATTTTTATTGAAAATCAATAAATTGCAAAGCTGTGTTACAAAATAACCCCTCAAATTCTTGGGAAACCCAACAGTATCGGCCTATCTTTGCACCCCATTTAAAACCGCTGTGGGGATGGCCACAGCACAAAGTAAAATATATGAGCAAACTTCATTTCACTACCAAACATGCAAATGCGGCTACCGTGCAACGCAACTGGTATGTTGTAGACGGTACCAATCAAACCGTTGGACGCATGTGCGCTAAAATAGCTGCCGTTCTTCGTGGTAAGAACAAGGCCTATTATACGCCACATGTTGATTGCGGAGACTATGTAATCGTGATCAATGCCGACAAAGTAAAATTCACCGGTAACAAAATAGAAGACAAGGAATACCTGACCTTCTCTGGTTATCCCGGCGGACAAAAATCAGAAACAGCCCGCGAGCTGCTGCGCCGCCGTCCCGAACAGGTGGTGGAGAGAGCGGTAAAAGGAATGCTTCCTAAAAATCGCCTCGGCCGTAAAATGTTCAAGAAATTATTTGTGTATGCCGGCGACCAGCACGAGCATGCTGCACAAAAACCACAATCTTTAACTTTCTAATTGTTAATCATACATGGAAAAGCAAAAAACTGCCGTCGGTCGTCGTAAAGAAGCTGTGACAAGGATCTTCTTGTCTCGCGGCTCCGGTAAGATCACCATCAACGACAAAGACTATAAAGAATATTTTCCGCTGGTATACCTGCAAAACCAGGTAGAACTGCCTTTGAAAAGCATCCAGGCCCTCGACAAATTTGATGTGAAGATCAATGCTGCCGGTGGTGGAATGAAAGGCCAGGCCGAAGCGGCCAAACTGGGTATCGCCCGCGCCCTGCTTGAGCTGAGCGCTGAATACCGCCCGGCATTAAAAGCAGCCGGTGTGCTGAAACGCGATCCAAGATCGGTAGAACGTAAGAAATTCGGTCATAAAAAGGCCCGCCGCAGCTACCAGTTCAGCAAACGTTAATATGAAGTCTGAGGCCGGAAGTCTGAAGTCAGATATCCCAAGCCGGACCGTAATACAATCACAAAACATTCTTAACATAAGAAAATGGAAAATAACACTTCATTGCAACAGCAGTTACTGGACGCCGGTGTACACTTTGGTCACCTGCGTAAGAAGTGGAACCCTAAAATGTTGCCTTACATCTT
>Ga0065721_10051625_pt1 | contig 14067 bp, 17 predicted proteins | sample Mesricmetagenome_FD_59108 | JGI IMG/M metagenome (GOLD analysis project Ga0065721, IMG submission 59108) | Mesophilic microbial community from rice straw/compost enrichment Sample: eDNA_1 v2 (version 2) | ecosystem: Engineered > Solid waste > Grass > Composting > Bioreactor | place: USA: Davis... | reverse complement strand
TGATCTTCAACTCCCCAGACATCTCGACGCACTTGGCTTGCATGTCGTCCCAATCCTCGTCTTCTCGTATTTTCACAGGCTGAACGGCAGGCTTGTGCATTTTGGGGCGGTTTCAAGGGGCTTCTCAGCGCGGGGCGAATACGATCGACATCCTTTTCATTGAACTTGGCCTCGATCCTCGCTCGAGATACTCTAGGAACACCGAGGATGGCGAGACATCTATCCAGGGTGAAGTTTGTTGTGTGGGGCTCTCAGTGAACACTGGGTAGTTAGGAAGAGCGAAGGCCTTGTCTTGATGAGAAAGGTTGTGCTTCGGTGCGATATTGAGATTGTCCTCATTTTACTTGGCAGACATGAAGAAACTGGCGGTGTTAGGTCAGTCGGCGCGTCCGACTTTAGCAATGTTCATGATGGAGGTGGCCTAGGTTGTGGAGAAGTTCGTGACGCCTATGGCGTTATATGGGTTCAGGATGTGCTGTCGAGTGGTGGCTGCGTCCCAGCCTTGGGTTCGCTCCGTAAAGTCTATGATTGTTTGGAAGAGTGTAGTGATGTCGCTTCCGGGTTCTCAAGATTATCAAAGACGGTGTCCATCGTCGTTCAAGGAGGTCGTGGCGCTTCTTGGTGATGTCTGGTATTCGTCAATAAATCCGAGTGCATGTCCAAGATGGTGGATGTAGCGTCGCTCCTAGTTCACCATTCGTGATGTGAACTGCATCCAAAATGTTGCCCAGGTTCATTGTGGCTCTTGTGCCATCATCCGGAAGAGCATCCTTGCTAATGAATGAACGACCATATCCCTTGCTCGGGAATGAAGGAAATCCGAATGCTCGAAGGCGTGCCCGCGGCGGTGAATGAGAATTTGATATCGGCGCACACCTCCCATAACTTGGCGAACTCCTTGACTTCGGTCTGCTGACCCTGCGTTTCAGAATTGGATTCAGCGAAGCCCATGGTTATCCTCTGGGAATGAAGGTTATATACTGGTGTTCAAAGCACACAATGGTGAAGCTGTCTGCGTACGCCCCGCTCTTCCAAAGTCTGGAAGGAAGGGAACATGAGGACAATATTGACACGGTGAATGGAAGGTGAAGCTTTTTCTGGAACCTCAGTCAATCTTTTGAAGCCGCGGGAAGCATCGTGAACGGTTGAATGGATGCCCATGTACCGAGATCGTAGTCATGTATCTATGAGGCATTTAAAATGGATTCCTCAGGGTGAGTCTACGAAATGTAGACGAGATAAAAATCGGCTCTCTTCAGAAGTTCGGAGACTCAGGCTCAGTGATCGGGCGATTTTTGCGGAGGACCTAAGTAGGTTGAGTGCTGAGCTCAAAAGTCTAACCAGCAGACGATCAGGTATATATGCTGGATAGACGGACGAGGGGTTGAACAGCGTACCAGGGAAGACAGGTTGGTTGCTTGGTCCCATTGTTACGGCCATACCGGATTTGAGACCGACTCCACATCGGGCGATCGATCAGGGGCACTTCAGGACCCACTGCCGTCAACAAACAAAGTCTTTTTCTTCCTATGCATGGTATTCGCAACTAGATACCGGAAATACAGATGCATGCTTCATTTTTACTCGCTCTTAACAATACTGCATTTGCACCATTGTTCGGTCAAATCAAATGTCATCTTTTTTTGCGAACTCTCCACCATTTCATCGGCGATGGTCGCGAGGTGCAAGTGGAAGGCAATACATTTGCTGCTCAAGATTTCATTTTGGTATTGTTCCTCTCCCTCGTACTGATGAGTTGATCATAATAACCAGGTTCTCGTGATAACAGCGGAATGCAGACGAGTGTTTGAAGATCACGCAACCTTTCGGGGTGGTGTTTGTCTGGGCAAGCGAGTTTCTTCTGTCGTAAAGTCTATGGAGGTATAAACCTGATGTGAGGAATGTCGAATGATGAATAAATGTGTCTAAAGTGTCATGGTGGAATCAAGTGGATAAATATCTTCGATAGCAAGCGTACAGCATAGGGTCGTTCAGGCGAATCGAAAAGTTCCGGACATCTTCGCGCGCTCTGTAGAGGAGAGAGAGAGAGAGGCCGTCAGCCATCAAAGACGAGGAGAAGACTTGGGTAATCATCACGAAAGACCTACCCAGAGTTCCCCGAATGTTTCCGTCAGTGTCGTTGGGTCATGATTCCGTCCAGATGCAAAACCTATGATCGCGCCACAGCCGATCGACACTAACACCGTTTACTGGTAGTTGCTGCGAGTTTGGTGATTGTTCGTCTCCCTGGTGTGCAATGGCTCCAGAGAAGAGTTGCGAGATGTTGCATTGGATATCCCTCCATGATCGCGCGCTAAAAGGTTATCGGTGGTCAGGGGATGATATGGAGCAGCCAGGTCCAAGGCACCCACGTTACGTTCGCCACGCGAGTCCGCGATTTGACTGCGTAACGGTAGGAAGAGCCTGATTCCAGGACGAGCGTTGCTGTTTCTGTGGGATTCAGAAGCACAACCCGTTCTGTCGTCCGGCCGTAGTCGCTGAGTAATTGGATCGAGACGGAGTCTTGCATGTCGTTCATAAGCTGTAGCACAATGTCATAGGACTGGACGAGAGAGGGCATTGGCCAGAGCGGGTCGTAGGCGTTCCAGACGCTGTATGGGGTATGATGGTCGTAAAGGGGTATATGAGGACGATCGTCAAAGCATAGAGACAAGGGGGACACAAGTACCAAAGCGCAGTGCCAGAGACGGCCCAGTATTTGTGCAAGTGCTCGGACTGATGTTATGCAGAGGATCTGCAACGTTTCTAGCGCCCACAATAGGTGACTCCCCTCTAACCGGATTGACTTGTAATTGTTGAACCCTGGAAGTGGAGGGTCCCTACTGCATTCCGCGCGCGGAGGAGTACCGCTGGAAATTTGAAATCGGTAGCAAGGGGAGAATAGAGACAGCAGTTGCCACGTTCATGGGGGCTTATTGTCTTTGACTCAGTGAGAAGATCTACGAGGGGAGATGGAAACCCATATCCGCCGAAAGGGTTAAAGGGTCAATACGGCGGCAAATAAACTCTTCGAGAACCAGTGCAGGGCGGGCCAGAGCATTGGAAACACGCAGCCGCAACGAGGCTTGTTTTGGTCGGTATCCGTCGCTCGGATAATGGTATGAAGAATTCAGATGAAATCCTCGAGGAGGACGACTCTCCCACGCCCCCAAATCACCGACGCCGGAGTTATCCTTGATGCGATATTGAGCATCCGACACCCGTTCTGCCGCACTTCTCCTGCCAACCTCACCCAAACCAGGGCCATGCCACCAACCCTGTTGACCATACCGCTCGAGGTCCGCCTCCAGATATACGCGTGCTTTCTGGTCAGCCACAGAGACGTCACACCCCAGAATACACAACCCACAAACGCCCACATCACATTTCTCCACACATGCAAGCAGATTGAACATGAGGCAGGCCTCATCGCGGGATTCCGAAGATATCTCTCCCTGCGCTTTGAGCGAGAGATCGCCACTTTTCTGGCTCACATCGAAGGGAGCAATCCTGTCCCAGTCATGGATGTGACCCGTATCACGCACCTCGATGTCGCGAACGATGGGAGGCTTGTCCAACACCCTCGATCAGAGCAGCGCGTAAGTCCCCAAATTTTTGCTGCTGTTAACGCCTTGTGCTGTGATATTCGGTCGGGAATAAACATACGCATCACCTTTTACCATAGACACCCGTCTCGAGGCTCTATCGTGTGCTCGACCGATGCACATCCCTGTCGGCACTTCGCGTGTTCGACTGTCACAGGGTCCAAGTCAGGGCCTTACATGAATTCGGTCAGACTCTTTCTCCTGTCCTGTCGGATTTGTGCTCATGCCGCCATATCCTATATCTCCCTTATCACATACTAACTAGTCTCTGGTGCCCGTTTCGTATGGTCATTTGAAAACGCCATCTTTCCCCAAAAGCGCCACGGCCTTTCATCTTACGAATACTTCGTCTCCCCACAAACCAAGGCAGTTGCACTGCACTCCGTGTCAGGCGAGAATCTGCGGCGTTTGAGACTCTCCGGGTTCATTCGCCTGGATGAGCCACTAGAACGGTGTCTGTCCCTTCAACACCTGACCATTCATGGAGTGACTGGAGCCTACTTTGACCAACGGCCGTTAACAGGAATGGAGGGGATCTCGTTGCAATCGTTCCAGTATCATCAAGGGGCGCCGCTGGGCTTCGAATTGCGGGGTCCATTCCTTGCATCTGTGTTACGGGGTTCGCATTCCTCGTTGAGGAAGTTGGTGTTGTTGCATTGTACCAAGTTGCCGACGGCAGCTCTGGTTGATTGCGTTTCCTCGCTCACGTCTCTTGAATATTTTGCCCTTTCTCTCATCACCACGACTGAACTCGCTGGCGATTTCATCGCTGCATTACCAGACTCCACAAGCACAGTGAAACTCAAGATCAAAGCAGCTCGGTATTCACGCGTGTTCCTGTCAGAGGAGCTAGCGCTCTGCCATTCGCTCAAGCGATGGTTGACCAAACCGCGAGGGCCGAGCCTATTGCAGCTGTGCCTTCCACATGTAATCGAAACGCAGGACCACAGAGATCAATGGGGGCAACTTGCACGTCGATGCGGAGTTCGAGTACAAATAGGAGACTGGGAACCATTCGAGTATGTATGAAACGGTCCGATTGGCTTAAACCAGAAACGTAAAAATATCCAAGAAAGCGGGTACATAGATGTAGGCGGGAATGCAGTTCTCAATCTCTGCCATAACGAGGCGTTTTCCGTCCAAATTGACCTTCCGCTGGAGGAGGGCAAAGAAATCAGTACATCTTCAGCTCTCAGAGGAGGTTGGAACGAACCGCTGGCTTGAAGAAGCCTTTGATAACGAACGGGTAAAACACTATTTATACTCACCAGGATGCGCCTGTGCACGCGATGGGCGGTCGACCGGCCCATCATCTTGCTGTGCGGCATAGGAGCCACCGTACGGTGTCGGGTTGGTAGGTTGAGTATAGGCATATGCAGGTTGAGATACGTCGTCCGTGTACGGCTGGTACGGGGTGTTGTATGGATTGGGGTACTCTTTTGTGGGAGATTGAGGCTTCTGGTTCAAGATATCCATGGAGCTCAAGGAGCTGTTTTGCTTGACATGCCTGTATTGACGACCATTGTATTGGTCATTGAGCGGAGCCAGATTGTCCTCCGAAGGACGAGAGTCCCAAGGATCACTCCGATCAGCCATCGCAATTGAATCCTTAGTGAGTGGCTGCGATGGATCATTCTGGCGGTCCCAGTCGTCATGGGCTTGCTGTTGGCCAGTTCCATACGACGACAAGATGATATAGAGGTATATCTGAAAGTGGTTGTCAATATTTGCCAGAGCAGGAAGAAAAGACATTCCACAACCTCGAGGACTGCAAAGATAACCCATAGACCACCCATCAGGCCCACGTCGACCCAAGAAAATATCTGACAAATTGTCTCTGCCCCGCTCTCGTTAGGTTTGCCCTCAAAGAAGTCGTCGATACACCTGGTCTTGGCATCGTTGTGTCTCACTGCGGACAATACAATCCACGAGAGCGCGACTGAGAACGTGGCACTGGTGAAGAGCGAATGCAACGTGACGAAACGGCGATAGAGAATTGGCTTTTCCTATGGATCGACACATTATCAGCCAAGGTGAAACCAGAGATCGTTGAGCTTCAATTGCTGCGCACCCTTGCAACACCGATGAACCCGAGGGTCTGAACTCCAGCCACCACGAAACACAGGATCGCGAGTACCCATGGGGCGAATTTCGGCGTACTTGCGCCAACGACTGCCATTATGTCATTAGATGCTCAACAAGGGGGTCAGGGAGAACATACTGGAGGAGGTCGCCACCGCAATGGCACCCACTGTCACACCGAGCGCGAGGTGGGTAAACAACGTGAAGTAGATGCCAGCATTGACCGTCGGGATTGCGCAGCAACAGTAGTCTCGAGGCTTCATGGTGGATGGTGGTGGTCAGCGGAAGAGAGAACAAGGGCTGTTTTCGCCGTCTGCCAGCCGCTTAGAACAGGAGTCAAAGGCGGTGCCCTGCGAGCGGAGAGGCGCTTATTATTACGTCACGGGATTGTTGGGTCCTTATTTGGTGACCGCTGTGGTGTGGGGCGAACTTGCTCTTGCCCAACGACCACTTCCACGACTAGCACCCTTTCGTTAACGCAATGCTTTGGACGTCTGCCATCATTCCTCTGCTCGCAGCTGCCAGTGCCCTTGCATCGCCTGTCATCTCTCAGGATAGTCAGGCCGTTTTCGGTTCGGAAGGTCCGGTGACGACGATGGACAAGTGGTCGTACACGAACTGTGGTGCGCGGCCAGATGCTTTCAACACCTCTATGAAACTGACCGACGTCCTTCCCCTTGACAGGAGACTCCGGTGACATCATTCAAGTCAAGTCAATTAACGTCTTCCCGGACCCGCCCAAGCCGGGACAGAACCTCACCGTCCGAGTCGAAGCTGATGTGCTCGAAAGGATCGAAGTATGCTCATTATGTCCTCCCCAACGAACCTGTGCTCATTCCTCCTACAGGAAGGTGCCTATGCCGACGTGGAGGTGAAACTTGGTCTCGTGAAGATTCTCGAGAAGGAGTTCGACGTCTGCGAGGAGGCGTAAGTCGTATTGCAGCTCTCACAAACCCACATGCTCTGACAATTGCCTAGTCGCAATAACAATGCCACTATTCAGTGCCCAGTAGAGCCGGGCCCATATATCGTTGAGCAGACAGTTGAATTACCCAACGAGATCCCACGAGGTGAGCAAACAGCTCTCCAATCTCGGAGACCCCTATTTACATAGTGCTTCAGCGAAATTCGTGATCAACGTCAACGGGTACACTGCCGATGATGATGATATGCTTTGCTTGCAACTTGTTGTTGACTTCATGAAGAACCCCTTCCCTCGTCCTCGTCGGATCTGGTCGTAGTGCTCCTCCGCCTCCGATTGGCAGGGACGGGCGCCTACATGTTCTCCTTTTCAACACTGTATACTAGATCGCCTGTTTATCAAATCTTCATCGGGAGGGTGTCTGCGACCGAAAGAGCATGATGACGTTTTGAGTTCCAAGAACAGTATCCTCAAAGCGCAGTCTGATTTTGCTTGATCACGGACCACGGAAGATTGAGACGCATGAGGAAAGGGATTCACTTGCAAAGGAATAGCTTTCAAGCCCGAACGACTAAGAAGGTATGAAAACAAGTACTTCAATCATCGTCATAGCGCATTCTTGAAGAAGAGAACTGCAGCAATCTCCTGGCTGAGCATTCAGGCAGGTGCATATCTGTGCAGACCCTTCCCTCTCGATCTCCATAAGGGTGACATCTCATTACCACACTTGGCGGAAACAATTGGGTTCTAACCTGATGTGGTATGGACAATAGGCTCATTTCCTGACTGCACTTGATGCACGGTCAGATCTTCGAAGTCGGCCATTTGGATTAGGCCCCGACCACCAGCCACCCTCAATTGTCAATCCCAAAAACGACGGTAAAAATCACTCTCTATCTCTTTCCAATCTCACACTCCCTCCCATTACGACGTTTTCCATTCGAAAAGTACGACCGATACCCCCATGCCAACTAGCACAGAGTCGTTCGAGGTGTTATTCGAGTTCACGAACGACACGACGGACTCTGTGGCGATTCAGCTTATGCGCGTGGAAGACGGCGGCGGAGGGGGCGGCCCCATGATTCGGCTCTTCCCCAAGGATAGCGTCTCCCTGGTGCTCAACGCCGGCGCGACGTACAGTTATCTCGTGAAGCAGGGCTTACGCAAAGCACAAATCTCGTAGGTGCCCTTTCCCTCCGGTGGCGGTCGCGTCCGTTGCTCTGTGCGTTTAGATGTATCTTAATCATATACCTCTTTCGTTGGACGGATGAACAGAGTACGGACCTGGAGGGACACAAGCTGTAGTGCGTCGGATGTATTGTCGTCGAACGGCGGTGCTTCAAGGCCCTCGAGAACACAGTGGACACCATTGAGCCAAAACGTCACCGTAGTGTGCTTACCAATGGCCACAAGCTTTAGTTCCAGCTCTACATCGACCACATGGAGCGATGGGTAGCGCAGTGCGTGTGGACGGCGAACAAGGAGGAGTGCAGGTATCACCCGACCTCGAGGTAAGCGCCGACGTCGAGTGTAACCATCCCGTTCCACAAATATTGATCTCCTTTTGATTACAGGCAGACTTCCAGCATTCGAGGTGCCAGGACGAGGCGGGGACGGGTGTGGGGGTGGCGTTCAGGACACATTTTCGATAGACTTTACTTCCAATTTTTGACGCTCAGAGATCGATGGTTCCAGATGTTTTTGTGTGGTCACGGCTTAACACGCAGCTTGTATACCCTTTCTGTGACTCAAGATAGGATCTGGGTTGAAACGCCGATCGAAGGGGTGCATGCGAAGGGGCTGCTCCCATGCCATGCGCCCACGTTATTGTTCGGCGGGGTCTGAGAGCGCCTAACACCGAGCGGAATGGGCGACATCAGTCTCACCCTATTGGCACTGCCCTAGGAGCATATCCTAGATTAACCAGAGTAAGTAGATTTACTGTAGAAGGAAGAAAAAAGGTCGCTCATGTAAATATTCGGTATAAATCATGGTCGGCCTCTGGGAAAGGGGGTGCTTGGATAACCGATCCCCGGCTGCACATCGACAGAGAACTCGAAGAAAATCTGGGGAATAAGTGGCAAAATTTATACCTGGGATGGGTGTTAGGCCAGAGATTCTTGCGGAGAGTCGAGCCGATTTGGGCCTGACTATTCAACTTCCCCATGACGTCCTTGGAGCCGAGCGTTCATTGTGATACGATGAAGGCGGAGACTCCACCAGTCGCCTTGAGCCCAGCAGAGTACGCTTCCATAAGCAAAGTAAACCGAAAGATCACCCCAAACAAGATGAGCATTGTCAGCAACTCGAGCTGGTGGACCGATGCTTTTCAATCAAGCAGCGCGAGGTTGACCTGAAGCCTCTGAGGAAAACGCGAGAATACTCGCTATAGGTGTGTATGATCTATCTCCCTCGCCCCCCACTTCGTTAATGCGAGGTATCAGCCTCGTAGTTCGAAGAGGCGATGTCGACAAGGCATGAGACCAGACAAGCTTGAGATCCCATCATTATGAGGTCCTCTCCGACGAAGTAAGAATGACCACGCTGTCACCGTTTATCCTGGTGTAGTGCTGCCCAGGTAGTTCTGTCGTCTTAGGAGACTTCCCGATGGCTGTTCCACTGGGTGAATCAGGGAAAGACACTCGATACGTAACAACGACCTTGCCCATCGGCCAGGAGGTTCAGATCAGAACCGAAGTAACAAGGTCTTTGGAGAGGAACTTGGTGCAGCGTGGCTAAAAGCCAGCATCTCAGGTGGGTGGTGTTTCGGGAAGATGTGATGTTGCAAGCGGGTGGCGAGGCGAAGCATGCTGTGGACGACCGAGGAGGCAAAGGAGCCCCTCTGAACGCAAATGAAGCGACGGATGTGGTCGACTAGAACACATTCTGTCCCCTACACTTGTCATTGAGAATTGAACCGACTCCATGCCGCATTCGATGTGCCGTAAAAGTGCTGATATCTGAGGTGGTGTAGTGAGCCAGTGCGGCAGGCAGTGCAGAGATTAAAGGGAATAGATGCTACCACAGATGCTTAAATTGCAAAGGCCAGGAGTTCAGATTGAGCTGTGCATTTTCTTGCATGTACTTCTGGTACGAAAGGGAAGAATCAAACAGATAGTGTCGTTTACTTGGGGTGTTTCTACCTCTCCTCTTTGTTCTCAAAGGAGTAGGTCAGTGCCAATGCCACATCCATCACTGCATCAAAAAAGTTTGGGTCTTTTTGATCTCCTTACTCACACTCGCTCTTGGACCACATCCACCACTCCAACATGCCCAAGAACGCTAAGAAGAAGCGGGATAAGGCAGCCGACTTTACTGTGGGAGAGCATGTGTCCACTTCTTTGTTAGAAACCTAATGTGTTTCTCTAGAAAGCTAAGTTAAAGCTCGGGAAGGGAAAGCAGGCGGCGAATAACGCGGTTGATACTTCGTTCAAGGCGCGGTGTGAGTGTATCTTGTTCTTCAGGTATTCAAGAATCTGAAGTGGTGCTGAAGCGATTGTTCTGCCAACTCAAAGCATCGTAATTGAGAAGGACGCCTCGACCCCATTGACCAAACGGAACCTCTCATTCAACGACCTCGTTTCCCATCTCAAGCATTACAGTGCTGCAACCCGTAAAGGTGCACTATCTTATGTTTAAAGGACTGAGCACGCGTTGAATGGGCAACAGATGCGATATTGGGAATGCGAGAGCTTCTGGAGAACCACTGGAGCGTCCTTGAGGCGAACCTTACAACTCTGGTCAATGCTGCAGTGCGATTGATCGGCGACGAGGTCCAATTTTACTCTTTTGGTGTGTATACAACGACTCACAGTTCGCTAGGATGCTGGAGTCCGGAAATCCCTTCACTCCTTTCTCTCATGGCTTCTCCCACGAATACCAGCAGTGCGTATCTTGAACCCATTTTCTCAATTCTCTCTGAATATGTTTAGGAAAACATCATCCCTCACGCTCAACCTCTGCTCCTCTTCACAACGTCCGCACAAACCCATATCTTTCCTGAAATACGGATAGACGCTGTCAAAACCCTCGATATCTTCCTTGAAAGCATACCTCAATCTGTTGTCAGTGGCATCACCACGAAGGGCCATGGAAGTCGTGTCCTGGATGGATACCTTGGCATTCTCAATGCCGGAACGCGCTTCGGGGGGAGCGAGGGTGCGTATTTATACCATATTCATTGATCATGATTGGATGTCTGTCTTACCAGATTTCCAGGTCCAGCACAGGCAACATCAACTGCCAGTGTAACCCTGAGCGCAGCGGTGCGTACTAAATCGAAGCCACCCAGTCTGTATCTAATATTGTGATCAGTCTAAGCTCACTGTCCTTAAATCCTTCTCGACATTCCTGAGACATGCTGTGTCACCCTCCTCTGAAGCGTCTATCGAGGCCGATCCTACAGAGCCTCTGCGAGCCTGGTTTCTACAGAGTTCTTTTTCCACTCCAGAAGCGTTCCACGAGTTTGAAGGGCTTCTGCAGCCGAAAATATCATCTTGCAGCCGGGTGCAACCATCCCAGGCTTGGAGGGATGATGTCGAGTTTGACAATCCTGAGGACGAATTCGTCTCATCATTTGCGTTGGCCTCAATGTCACATTCCCTGCTGTTACAGGACCTGACCAACGTCCCCGAAGATCTTTTGACTGGTTCATCGGAGGCATCTTCAGGAGCAGATCGTTCCTTCATCGGCGTATGTGCCAATTTATGTCTCGGCAGCCTTCGGAGCTCACCATACATTTTGGATAGCACCTCGCTCGAACATTGCAGCCGAATCTTGTCGCTACCTTCTTGGACTATGCTCCTGCTGTGTTTGCGCCCTCTGGGAGTCCTTCCCTGACGGAAGTAGACCTCATCTCGGCCGTTGTTCGCATTGCCCATACGCTATACAAAACCGCCTTGCAGGAAGCTGACAAGGTGCGCTCATTTCAGTGTCCTCCAAGCACTAAGCTAATTCTCTCGCAACATGATAGACCCTGAAAATCCACACGAATGACCTTCAGGCCCTTCTCGGTTATATGACTCCGTATTTCCCTGCCCATGCAGAGGCCAGCCAGAATATAAAAGAATGTCGCTGCTTCGTCCTCTGCTGATCAAGAGCTGACATCCATTTCCCAACAGTTTGAGCAGTTCTGTGAAGAATATAACCTCGTTTACTGCGAGCTCACAGGTTTGCTCATCATCGCATCTAGCGAAGAACCAGGCCGCTTTGCTCAAAAGAAAAAGGCGCATCAAGGTCGCCTGGGCTCCAATCCAAGACGTGGGACCCAAGATGCGACCCTTCGAAGGCAAGCCGGGCGAATTACCGACTTCGTTCTGGAGAAATTGCAGCCGACGGTTACCCTGTCATCAGGGATCTCTTCGTCTATCAGCCCTTCAGCATACCTTGCCTTGCTTCCCACAATCTGGACGCTGATCAACAACAACTTTGGATCGCTGAAGAGTGGGAGTGGTCCAGCTGATGATCAACGGCAGCGAGCGGCAGAAAATAACGAGGTGCTGGGGTTAGTCTTGGATCATGCAACCAAGTTGTCGTCCAAGGCAGCGAGCAAACCGTTGACGGTGGAATTTGTTGCGCGATTGGTGCTGGTACGTGTTCTGACTGGTTTTAATTAGCCTCTGGATAACAACTCTAACGGAGCGGTCCTATCTTCCTTTGCGCCTCCCGCCAATCACGGGTGGCGCGTGTATAGCTCGAGTCGCAAAAGCAGTACCATGGGTCTTTGCGATTGGGGTCGAAGAGCGCTGAAGATGAGAAGATGAAGGCATGGTTTTTGCATCTACCTCAAGTCATTTGGGAGCTCGGAAATTCCAATCTGTCAGCGACTGAGGTAAAGTTAATTTTAATTTTCATCCGGATTGAGAGGTCCTTCTCTCGGTACAATACGGAAGGACTGGATATTCTAACTATTACTGGCATTATTTGACACAGACCATCTTGCGTGTCATACTTCGCATTCTGCAACGGAGGTCTAAGTTGCTAGGAGATGAAGTGAGCCCATGATCCTATATGCATCATCCCGACTGTCCTAACGCCATCCTTCCCCTTACACTCCTTATCACCCTTCCACGAACTCGTCCCACCAATTAAACTTTGCATGATCGCCTCGGCACACTGTCCAGACCCTTGACCAACTTCAATCGCGGATGGCACCCTACTTCGTGATCAACCACGCAGTCCGAGGAAGGTTAGCAGGGCCGTTCAGCAAGCTTCCCGCCTCATCGCCCAGTCAACCAGGGCAACAATCATTCCCTACAGCGGCATCGACGAATGGAAACCTTCTTCGTAGGCTGGCGTTGGACGTCGTCGCGACCTCCCTCAGATATAGAAAACCCGCGGGATCCGCGAGCGCGAAGACCTTGGTCAGGGCAGTGGATGAGGCAGTGGAAGGCACTGAGGAGCAGGCGTATTGGAAGCATGTTTACGGCATCAGTGTATAATGAATCCGTCTGGGCCTGGGTCAGGTTCAGTGGAGATGGGAGGTCCCGAGTAGATAGCTGGTGGATCGTCGATTGGTGCTTGGCGGGGGCGGAGGCCTGTGGCTTTGACTTGGTGTGTATGATCAGGCTTGGAGGCACTATCAAATCGGATGCCCCATCCTTCGGATACTAGGAAGAAGATCCTGTTTGCAATGTATCTCTATGCTTACCTCAGACGAGGAGTTGCGTACGGCTATCTCATGTTTTCGTCTGGTGTCGGTGCTGGTCCCTGCACTTCGAAGGTTGCTTCGTGTCAGTCCGAGTAGCCACTATCGGTGGGTGACTGGTGGTAGTTGGGACTTCTTTCAGGGCGAGTCCGGGAAGCAAGGAAGCCACCATGTCGATGGCGGAGGCGGATGGATGGGGCTTGGAGATAAGGGACCATTCGGCGATGGTTCGCTGAGTCTTAAAGTTTCAGAAGGTGACCAGAGGGGATTGAACAATGTGGAGATCCCCCCGGTCAAGCGGGGGACCTGTATAAAAGCTTTCTAATTTTTAACACTTGGAACAATCCATGGACTCAATCTACAGCGAATGGTAACGATACGAACAGCCCCTGCAAGCTACATAAAGGCGAACACAACCTCGAATGAAATCAATCAGTGAGTATGGATCGATCAGGATGGATGAATTGGTATCGATAAAACAGTACAAGCAACAATGCCAGATGGACACGGGGAAAGGATGTTGAGTGCAATGCAATGCGATCGAAGGGACGGTGAAGGAACAAACGCAGTGCTGAATGTGCTGCAAGTGAAAGTGTATTCATCGAGAGTCAAGTCATTTGATGTTGGCATCCCCCAGGGAAGCTAGACAGAGAGAGAGCCAGCTCCAAAACTGTTCAAAACACCCTTCCGAAGGCAGAGAAACGAGTAATAAATACCAGGTTTAAACCGAATGAAATGGAAAGCGATGGGGACATCTATAAGCTCTAATAAGAATAAAACGAAGGTGGGTGGAGAAGGGCCGGCAGGTGCGG
>Ga0065721_10005423_pt1 | contig 14067 bp, 11 predicted proteins | sample Mesricmetagenome_FD_59108 | JGI IMG/M metagenome (GOLD analysis project Ga0065721, IMG submission 59108) | Mesophilic microbial community from rice straw/compost enrichment Sample: eDNA_1 v2 (version 2) | ecosystem: Engineered > Solid waste > Grass > Composting > Bioreactor | place: USA: Davis... | reverse complement strand
CGGCGGAATCTCCAAACCGTTTAGTGTGTCTTGGCCTGCGTTTGTTCGGCGCGGGGCGCACCGACAGCAGCCGGGGCGGCTGCGCTCCCCCTTCTCTGCGCCTCCGCGTCTCTGCGGTGAACTGAGTTCGGAATGAATTTGAAGTCAGAGCAACAGGAACTGAGCTGGAAGGATGCGATTCGAATGGGGAGCGCGCCCGCCTCGGGCGCAGTGGGCTGCGCCCTCGCGGCCCGCATTGGTCGGCGGAATCTCCAAACCGTTTAGTGTGTCTTGGCCCGCGTTTGTTCGGCGCGAGGGCGCACCGAACAGCAGCCGGGGCGGCTGCGCTCCCTATTCTCCGGAGTTGACGGCGTGACATGGATGGGAGGTCTCGCTTACATTCCGGGGCCAAGATGGAAAAGCCCGACACGTTCATCATCGCCACGAGCAATTCCCACAAGGTCGAGGAGATCAAGGCGATCCTCGGCGGATCTTTCCGCTACCTGACGTTAAAAGAATTTCCGGGCGCGCCAAAGGTGGTGGAGGATGCCAACACATTTGCCGGGAACGCGACCAAGAAGGCGGTGGAACTGGCATGCTGGCTCGGCGAAACGAGTCGGACCAAGATCGAGCGTCTCGGGAAGGTATTTGTTCTCGCCGACGATTCCGGCCTGGAGGTGGATGCAATCGGCGGCCGACCTGGCGTGCATTCGGCGCGATTCGCATCGCTCGATTCCGGCGAGCCGGGCAATTCGCCCGACGCTGAAAACAACGCCAAGCTTCTGCGCCTGCTCAAGGATGTTCCCGCTGAGAAACGGACCGCGCGATTCCGTTGCGTGGTGGCGATCGCTCCGGTGACTTCAGGCGGGAACGACGTGGCGTCGCGGGTCTGCGATGCGAATGAAGCGGAACTTCAGGCGCGCACATTCGATGGAACCTGCGAGGGCCGCATCGCGTTCGGGCCGAGTGGTTCCAAGGGATTCGGTTACGATCCGCTGTTTGTTCCGGATGGCTTCAAGGAATCGTTCGCTGAACTGGGAGATGCGGTGAAGAACCGGTTGAGTCATCGTTCCAAGGCGCTGGCAGCGATGCGGGTTGCGCTTGGGGTGAAGTAAAACAATCGATTGGGAGCGCAGCTGGCTCGGCTGATATGGGGCAAAGCGGCAGCTTTGCCCTACCGGGGTCACTCTCATTAGCACCGTGCTTCAGCATGGTGTCGGCGTCGTAGCGAGGTCAGTCGTTTGCAGCGGGTTTCGTCGCTCGTAAGAAAACCTCCTCTCCCCGACCCTCTCCTCCGGCTTCGCTCGGAAGAGAGGGAGATGGATGGATCACGCTTTGGTGAAGGGTTCAATCGATTCGGAGACGACTTACGCCCGCGGATGCGCCTGATCGTAAGCCCTCTTCAATCGTTCTGTGCTGACGTGTGTGTAAACCTGCGTCGTCACGAGGTGCGCGTGGCCCAACAATTCCTGAACGCTCCTGAGATCGGCGCCAGCATCCAGCAGGTGCGTCGCGTAGCTGTGGCGCAGCTTGTGAGGTGTCAGCGCGGGATCGAGTCCAGCGGTGGCGAGATGTTTCTTCAGGCGCGTTTGTAGAACGTAAGGCGCCACCGGTGTCGGTTCCGGTTTCTCTGCGAGGAACACCGGGTCCTCGCCAACCGGCTTGTGCGGCAGCAGAGTCCAGTAGTTCGCGATTGCTTTCAGGGCCGGTTCTCCGATTGGCACCACGCGTTCCTTTTTTCCCTTGCCGCGAACCCGCACGAGCTGCTCGTTCCAATCGATGTCCTCGGCGCGCAATCCGCACAGTTCACTCACGCGCAATCCGCACGAGTAAATCGTTTCGATGATTGCGACATCGCGAAAGCAGACGCTTGCCGCGACGGGTCTTCCACGCCGCTTCTCCTTTTTCTCCTGCAACGGCTGCATCGGGGCGACGAGCAGCGCCTCCATCTGATCACGTGTGAGATATTTCGGCAGGCGACGTGGGAGTTTCGGAAGCGCGATGTTTTTGATTGGCGAACTTTCGGCAATGCCGCGGCGAATCAGGAATTTGTAGAACGTTCGAAAGGCGGAGAATCGCAGCTGGGTCGCGGCGCGACCGAGATTGTTGCGTCCGAGAAAACGCAGGTAGGCGCGAAAGTCATCACGCTGAAGGTGTAGCCAGTCGGGCGGGGACTTGCGCTCGTCCTGGTGCCAACCGACGAATTCGGCGAGCGCCGCGCTGTAGTTGCGCTGGGTGTAAATCGACGCGCCTCGGTCGGTCGCGAGATGTTCAAGGAATTGCGCGACCAGCGGGTCCTTGAACGTCGCATTCGAAGCAGGCGGATTCGATTTCGAATCACTCATCGCGATGATCGTCACTCAGGTGGCAATGCAAGGCAACTCCGCGAACGCTTTATCAGGGACAAAGTCGTTTAAACTGGAAGCAAAACCTGTCGCGTTGGAGCTTTGCTCCCATTCTTCCAGCCGGAGGAAGGAGGAGAGGGCAGGGGGAGAGGCGGCAACGTCATTCCGTCCGCGTCTGAGTTTCCTCATCGCGCGGCGGGAAGTCGAAGGTCACCTTGCCGGAATCCTCCAACAAGAGATACGCGGAGAACGGTTTTCCGGCTTTGGAGATGAACTTGTCGAGAAGATCGGTCTTCCGGTTGGTCAGAAGTTTCTGCGCCTGATCGCGGTCGATCGGACGTTGGAGGATTTCTTTTCCGAGCTTGAACTTGCACGGCTTGCGGTCGGCCTGTGAGTTCTCGCAGAGATAGCCTTTTTCCGTGTCGAAAACTTTTCCGCTGCACCTGGGGCACTGGCCGATGGGTGTCAGGCCGGTGAAATCGATCTTAGGCTCGGGCTCTTTCGGCGCGCCATTCTTTGCCTTGCCCTTGCGTTCGCGCGGAGCGAATTCGAAGGCGACCTTGCCTTCCTTGAGCGTCAGGAACGCTTCGAACTTCCGGTTCGTTTTCTTGGAAACGAAGTTCTTCAGGAGATCGGTTTTTCCTTCCGCCAGAAGCTTTGTTACCTGGGCCGGCTCGATGTTCTGCTGGAGAATGATTTTGCCGGTCTTGAAATCGCACGTCTTGTCAGGGCCGACCGATTTCTCGCAGACGTAATTCATTCCGGCGTCGAACACCCGCGCACCGCACTTGGGACATTTTCCGAGCGGCTCCTTGCCGGTGAAATCGACTGGCGCCGCGGCCTCGCCGTTTTCTTTCTGATCCTGACCGAAATCGAATTCGACCTTTGCCTCCGGCGTAAGCTTCAGCACGGCGGCGAATGGGAAACCCTGTTTGCTGCGGAAACCCTGGATCGGTCCGATCTGTTTTTCGGTGATCAGCTTTTCGACTTCCGCAGGTTCAAACATCCTGCTGCACAGAATTTTCCAGACCGCGAAGTCGCACTTCGCGCACTGAAACTGCTTGTAGCGTTCGTGAACTTCCCCGCCGCATTTCGGGCACGGTGTTTTCAGCTTTCCGAAATCGCCCGGGATCGTGTCGTGTTCATACTGCTTCGCACGATCGACGATGTGCCGCGTCATCTCGGCGATTTCAGCCATGAACTCATCGCGGCTCTTCTGGCGCTTCTGAATCTGGTGCAGCTTGAATTCCCAGTTGCCGGTCAACTCGGGCCGGGTGAGTTCGGGAATGCCCAGGCCGTTCAACAGTTCCATCAGCGAAAACGCCTTGGCAGTCGCCTGAAGCTCGCGGCCGTTGCGATGAATGTATTGCTCCAGAATCAAACCTTCGATGATCGAAGCGCGCGTGGCCGGCGTGCCGAGTCCCTTCTCGCGCATCGCTTCGCGAAGTTCGTCATCTTCAACCAGCTTGCCGGCGCCTTCCATCGCACTGAGAAGCGTCGCTTCCGTGTAGCGGGGTGGCGGCTTGGTCTGGCTCTGCTTCACTTCGACCGCGCTGGTCTTCACGGTTTCGTTCGGCTTCACCGGGACAAGGTTCGCCGCTGCGTCATCGGTTTGTGCTTCCTTGCCGTAAACCGTCAGCCAGCCGGGTGTCACGAGGACTTTACCGGTCGATTTGAAAGGTTCGCCTTCGACGCGTGTGATGCGCGTGGTTTCCAGAAACTCCGCCGCGGGATAGAAGATCGCGAGGAAGCGCTTCGTCACCATGTCGTAGAGTTTCTGTTCCGGTTCGCTCAATCCCTTTGGCGCCTGCGTGGTGGGAATGATTGCGAAGTGATCGGAAACCTTCGCGTTGTTGAAAATGCGCTTGTTCGGTTTCACCCAGTCGCTCGACAGCACTTTTTCGGCAAGCGAACCGTAGGAGGTTTCCGACAGCATCCCGAGCACGCTTTTCACGGTGCCGATGTAATCCTCCGGCAGCGCGCGCGAGTCGGTTCGCGGATAGGTGAGAACCTTGTGCTTTTCGTAAAGCGCCTGCGCGAGGCCGAGCGTGTTCTTTGCGCTGAAACCGAACCGGGAGTTCGCCTCGCGTTGGAGCGTGGTAAGATCGTAGAGCAGGGGAGACAACGACGTGCTCGGCTTGCTTTCCTCAGTGACGACGCCCGGTTTGCCGAGACATTTGTCGCGGATTGCTTCGGCGCGTTGTGCATCCCAAAGGCGTTCGGGCTTCAATTCCGCGTCGCCATCCTTGTCAGCACGAACGAATTTTTCGTCGAACCAGCGGCCGGTGTACTGGCCGGCTTCGGCGTCGAACGTTCCGATCACTTCCCAGTAATCGCGTGGGACGAAATTCTTAATCTTCTGCTCGCGCTCGACCACGATGGCGAGCGTCGGGGTCTGGACGCGACCGACGGTGGTTTTGAAAAAGCCGCCTGACTTCGAATTGAAGGCGGTCATTGCGCGCGTGCCGTTGATTCCCACGAGCCAGTCGGCTTCGGACCGGCTGAACGCGGCGTCCGCGAGCGGCAGCATCGTTTCATCCTCGCGCAGCCGTGCGAAACCTTCGCGGATCGCAGCGGGAGTCATCGACTGCAGCCAGAGGCGTTTCACCGGCTGTTTGGCGCGGGTGTATTTAATGATGTTGCGGAAGATCAGTTCACCCTCGCGGCCGGCGTCGCACGCATTGATGATGGTGTCGATGTCCTTGCGCTTGATGAGCTTGGCGAGCAGCTTGAGGCGGCTTTCGCTTTTCTCGATCGGGCGGAGGTCGAAGTGGGGAGGAATGACCGGCAGACACTTGAACGTCCATTTGCCGCGCGTGGCCTCGACGCCTTCGGGGGCGACGAGTTCGAGCAGATGGCCGACAGCGGACGAGACGACGTATTCGTCGCTTTCGAAATAATCGTCCTGTCGTTTGAAACCTCCGAGAGCCTTGGCGATATCGCCCGCCACGGAGGGCTTTTCTGCAATGACTAAGGCCTTGCCCATTCGATTCTCCGGCAACAATTCACCTGCGGATGATCGCAGGTCTTTTGTGCAAGTGTGGCGGAAATTGGCGCAAAGGCGCGCTCATGTCAAAAGCGAAAACCGGCGGAACGGGAAACGGAGCCGGAGGAGATGGCTGGGGGAGGGGCACGCACCGGTCGGTGCGGATATGGGGCAAAGCGGCGGCTTTGCCATACCGGTTGTTGGCGGGGCGGTGCTGCCAGTCCGCCTGAAAACGTTCGGGTAAGACAAGCGGGTTTTGTCACGCTTCAAGGTCGATCTCATTAGCACCGTGCTTCAGCACGGTGTCGGCGTCATCGCGGGGTCAGCCGTTTACAACGGCTTTCGTCGCTCGTCCGAAAACCTCCTCTCCCCGGCCCTCTCCTCCGGCTTCGCTCGGAAGAGAGGGAGATGTGGGTATTACGTTTTGATGAAGGGTTCAACCGATTCTGGTGCGTTTGTCGTTGATGAACGGAACGCACCAGTCGGTGCGAAAATGGGGCAAAGCGGCAGCTTTGCCCTACCGGTTGTTGGTGGGGCGGTGCTGCCGGTCCGCCTTGAAAATCGGTCGGGTAAAGCAAGTGGGTTTTGTCGTGTTTCGGGGCCACTCTCATTAGCACCGTGCTTCAGCATGGTGTCGGCGTCATCGCGGTCAGTCGTTTGCAGCGGGTTTCGTCACTCGTTCGAAAACCTCCTCTCCCCGACCCTCTCCTCCGGCTTCGCTCGGAAGAGAGGGAGATGTGGGTATTACGGTTCGGTGAAGGGTTCAATCGATTCTGGTGCGTTTGTCGTTGATGAACGGAACGCACCAGTCGGTGCGGAGATATGGGGCAAAGCGGCAGCTTTGCCCTACCTGTTGTTGGTAGTGTGGAGCTGCGTTCCGCCTGGTCAGGCCGAGGCGGCCTTCATCTTCTTCAAATCTTCGGCGAGAAATGCTGCGACATCCTTGAAGCGGGCCACGTTTTCCGGCTTGAGATCCATGAGTGTGCGATGAGCTTCCAGGCAGTTTGCTGTAACCTCTTCGCGCGTGGCGGAAACGGGGTTGTGATCGTGCGGGGCGGTGGCTTCTGGAAGGCACAGTTCGCCCTGTTGCACCTTGAAGAGATGCAGCACGCCGAGATTTTCCAGCAGGTCGGCGATGCGCGCGTTGGGATTGAAGAGTTCGATCACGCGCTCCTGTTTGTCGGTCTGCGGTGCGTTCACCTTGAGACCGAACCCGGCCAGGACGCCGAGAAATGTGCTGTCCATCAGCGTGCATTCCTGGAGGTCGAGGACGAAGTAGGTGATCCCTTTGTTCATCAGCTCGTTGACGAGCGTTTTGAAATCGATGCTGGAGGTAAAGTTGGCTCGGCCGGAGATTTTGACACAGGCGCACTTTTCACCAACGGACACCAACATTTTCGCAGACGTGCTCATGACTCAGATTTCTATTTCAGGACGATCTTCTGGTTGGGGTGGCCGAACGGGCATCAGCGCGGCCCACGATCTGAATCAACGCCTGTTGAAGGACGAGCGCCTCATCGAGGCGGCTGGTCACGAGACGTTGATTACACTGCAACAACAGGTCCATGGCCCGGACAAGTTCGGATTGGCTGTACTGTTTCACCTGCGGCAGGGCTTTGTAAAGCACGTAGGGATTCAGCGCGAGCGGATTGAAGCGCCGGTCCCTGGGAAGTTTGTCGGCCGGCACGCGTTCGAGCTGGGCTTTGAACCGGTTGTAATCTCCCTCCGCCCGAATCCAGCCTTCGCGCAACATTTCCTTGAGCAACAACAGCGCGCGGACCTTTGAAATCAGGCCATACAACATGCCGATCTCGGATTTCTGGGAATCGAATTTCATTTCCCAGAACTCTTCATCGAGGCAGCGAAGGAGCCGGGGCAGGTCGCGATCGCCCAGCGCATCGCCGAGGGCAAAGGCGCGCGCGGTTTTGTTGCGGCTGCAGATGGCGTTCACATCGTCGATGCCGATCTGCGCGCGATCGCCGACGTACAACGAGAGTTTTTCAATTTCGCTGTCGAGTTGCCGGGGATTCGGTCCGATGCGACTGACGAGTTCAGCCAGTGCTTCCTCTGATATTTCCTTCTTTCGCTCGCGCAGCGCTTTTCTCGCTGTGGTTTCGGCTTTGTCAGCCCAGTCGCGATCGTCTGCCGACCAGCCGGCGAAGGTTTCCACCGTGCCGAGTTTATCCAGCGCCTTGTAGAACGCCTTGCGTTTGTCCACTTTGCCGGCGCTGATGATCAATCGGACGTTCTGCCATTGAAATTCCTTAAGCTCCTGGGTGAGCGAGGCGAGATTCTCCGTCACCGCAGCGGAGCTGGCGGTTCGTTCGTCGCCGAGGAAATTGCAGTCCTTGAACCAGACCACCTTTCCGCCTCCGAAGAACGGGAGGGTCTGGAGTGCTTCGCGGAGTCGTCCGAGCGCCTGGAGTGCTTCGCTGCTGTTTCCAGCAGTGGCGTCGATCGTTTCGTGATCCATGCCGCCGAGTTCGGCGGTCCATTGCTGGTAGATTTGGCGGGCGCGTTGTTTGACGGCGAAGTCATCCTCGCCGAAGACCAGCAGGAGCGGAGCGGCGGCTGTCTTGGCGGCGGCGGGCATTACTTACTCGGATTCAGCTTCGCTGCCGGTTTCATTGATCCGGTCCAGCACTTCGCTCATGTCCTCCACCTGGTCGAACAGGGTGGATGCGACATAGATCGGCCGCTTCTGGGCTGTTGCCAGAGCGAGGCAATCGCTCGGGCGCGCGTCGATCTCGACGAGCTTTTTGGCGATTTCGTTCTGCTGTTTGAGGATGAGGCGGGCGAAATAGGTCGAGTTCTTCAACTCGGTGATGACGATGCGTTCGACGGAGATGTCGAAGCCCTTGAAAATACTTTGAATGAGGTCGTGGGTGAGGGGGCGTTCCTTGGGGGTGTCGCGGAGAAAATTGCTGATCACCATTCCCATCTGCGGCTCAACATTGATGACGAACACTTTTTCGTCATTTCCGACGAACAGCGCACAGCCACTGTTGGCCGGCAGTATCCCCCGGATCTGAACCGGAACGACATCATTCTTCATATCCAGAGTCTATTGCCCAAAAACCAAAAAACAAGTCCGCGGCCGATACGGAGAAGCACCTAGCGTCAGTGCGCGCGAATGAATGTTCGCCGCGACATTCGCCGGAATTTTCGACTTTGAACCGCGGAGCACCCGTTCATACAGTATGCGCCGTGGCAGTTCTGGCTTACATCATCGTGGTAATCGCGGCTTATCTTCTCGGATCGATTCCGACGGGTTACCTCGTGGCGAAAGCGAAGGGAATCGACATTCGAAACGTTGGGAGCGGGAACATCGGCGCGACGAATGCCTTTCGTGTCCTTGGGAAACCGGCGGGAACATTCGTGCTGCTGGTGGACGCGCTCAAAGGTTACGCCGCGGCGGCGTGGATGGTCTGGTTGCTTCAACAGGTGATGGACCTGACGGCGGTGGATGTCGGAACGTTGCGAATCATTGCGGGCATCTGCGCCGTGCTGGGGCACAATTACACCTGCTGGCTTCGGTTCAAGGGCGGCAAGGGAATCGCAACGACCGGTGGCGTTTATCTCGCGCTGGCGCCGCTCGCGGTGGGAATTGCGCTGGCCGCATGGATCGTTTTCGCTCTGATCAGCAGGTATGTATCGGTTGCCTCCATTGCCGCTGCGATTGCGTTGCCGGCGGCGGTCTGGTTTACAAGGGACAGTCTGCTGCTGGGAATTGTCACCACTGCACTCGGAGCGCTTGCGATTTACAAACACAAGAAGAACATCGAACGCCTGATGAATGGAACTGAAAATCGGATCGGAAAAAGAGTGGCCGTGGAGGGAGCGAAATGAGAATCGCCGTGCTGGGCGCAGGTGCATGGGGAACGGCACTGGCCAAGGTCCTTCAGGAGAACGGCAACTCAGTCACGCTGTGGGACATCAATGCCGCTGCGCTTGAGGAGATCAAGCAGGGCCGCAACGAAAAATATCTTCCCGGCGTGCCGCTGCCCACGGATTGGAAAGTCGAGCCTGACTTCCAGAAGGCAGTTGGCGGCCGCGAAGTGATTGTCCTCGCGATTCCGTCCCAGGCGTTCCGCGATGTCGCTTCGCGGCTGAAGCAGTATCCCGCTGTTTTTGTCAGCGTGACCAAGGGGATCGAATTTGAAACGGGAGTGACGATGAGCCGGATTCTTCGAGAATACGCTCCAGCAGATCGCGTGGTGGCATTGTCCGGTCCGAGTTTTGCCCGCGAAGTGGCACTCGGCATTCCCACAACGGTTGTGTGCGCGTGCGAAAGCGATGGCACGGCGAAGACTGTGCAGGGATTGTTTCATCGACCCGAATTTCGGATCTATCGCAGTACGGATGTTGTGGGCGTGGAATACGGCGGCGCGTTGAAGAACGTGATCGCGATTGCAGCGGGAGTGAGCGATGGCCTGGGTTATGGCGACAACACCAAGGCCGGCCTGGTGACACGGGCGTTGTCGGAGATGCGGCGTTTGGGAATCGCATGCGGCGCACAGCCGGAGACATTTGCCGGGCTTAGTGGATTGGGCGATTTGATGCTGACCTGCTTCTCGCGTCAGAGCCGCAATCGTGACCTGGGCGAACGCCTTGGCCGCGGTGAAACGATGCAGGCCATCCTGGCTTCGCATCCGAAGCTCGCGGAAGGTTATCCAACCGCGCGTTCCGCTCACCGACTTGCCCGCGAAAAAAGTGTGCCCACGCCGATCATCGATGAGGTTTATGCGGTTCTTTATGAAGGCAAGGAACCGAAACAGGCTGTGCGGGAACTGATTTCGCGTTCGTTCAAGGCGGAGGACTGAGCCGCTTCAGAAAAGAAAAAAGGCAAAGCTGATTCAGCTTTGCCTTTTGAGTGAAAGGGGATCGGATTACTTCGCCTGCATCTTGCGGCGGAAGACAAACGCCAGTCCGCCAAGTCCCAACAACGCCAGGGAGCTCGGTTCAGGAACAGGGCTGAGGAATCCACGAATTTCACCACCGCTGAAAAGCGAGGTGTGAATGTTCAGATAAGCCTTTCCGTCGTTGAAGGCTTGAATCAGAGCCGCTTCGGCTGTCTCTGCGGTACCGCCATTCGCCGCAACGAAGCTCGCGTTGTAACTGGACAGCGAAGTAAGGTCCAGCGTTCCATCATAAGACCCGAACGTCACCCCGGCAGGAAATCCCGGGAAGGTTGGGACGACAGTCGCCGGACTTGCGGTGCCTTCGAATGGAAGGGCCGTTGCGGCGTGAATATGCGCAATGGTGGTCGCGCCTTGCAGCCGGCCGAACAACACCTGAATCCGCAGCGTGCTGGCGACATCATCATACGTCACCAGGGCATAGCCGGTTCCGGGAGAGTTGTTGGCAGGAGATTCGTTCGGACCAGAAAGGACGGCATCGTAGGTATAAATGGCCGCCTGCGAGGAGAATGTTAAGGCGATCCCCAGCGCCAGAAGTGTCTTCTTCATATGTCTCCATTCTGAATTTGCAGATCAGTGGATTGGTTCCGGTCCACCCTTTCTGCTGGTCGTTGGTCTTCTGCGCGACCGGTTGTATGATGCGCCGATTCCGAATTTGTTCCAGAAAAATCGTATGGATTTAATTCAACGGATTACTCGGGACGATAAATCTTTCTTAAGTGTCTGACAAAATGATGGTTGCGTCAGACTCGCTCTGGAAGGCATTGGTCCGAAAACGTCAGATCTTCCACTTCAAGGGTTGTGAATCGGGAAAAATTCAACAGCCTTCGGGTTCGCTCTCGTCGTTGCGGATCAAAAAGCCGCTTCAAACGTTCAGCGCTTCCTTGATCGACTTCAGAAGATCGGCATGAGATTCCACTGCACGGAACTGGGGAAATTCTCGTTTTACATTTTCCGGCGCATGAATCAGAAAACCAACATCGGCTTCTCCCAGCATCGCGGTGTCGTTGTAGGAATCGCCGGCAGAAATCACGAAGTAGTTCAGCGACTTGAGCGCGGCGACGGATTTCTGTTTTTGGTTCGGCTGACGCAGCTGGTAGCCGGTGATGCGATCGTTTTCGACTATCAACCGATGACAGAACAACGTCGGCCAGTTCAACTGGCGCATCAGCGGCTGGGCGAATTGTTCGAAGGTGTCTGAAAGGATGATGACCTGGACCATGGAGCGCAGTTCATCGAGAAATTCCTTTCCACCCGGAAGCGGTTTCAGCGTACCGATCACGTTCTGAATGTCGGACAGCTTGATTCCGTGCCTGTCGAGGATGTCGATGCGATAGCGCATCAACTTGTCGTAATCGGGTTCGTCGCGGGTGGTTCGGCGCAGATCGGGAATGCCGGTTTTTTCGGCAACGGCGATCCAGATTTCCGGCGTCAACACGCCTTCCATGTCGAGAGTGACGATCGATTGTTTCACGGGCGCGGAGTGTTCCAGAAGCAGAGAGGCGTGTCGATATTGAAGGAATCGTATTTGGCGCGGGAAACGTAAACCTGTAGTGTTCGTGCCGGCCTGTTTCCTGCGCCCACTGATTCTATGAGATTGTTGCCTCATTTTTTCTTCCTGGTCCTGTTCGTCACGCAATTTTCAACTTTCTCAAGTTTCGCAATTGAACGGGATCGGCTGTTTGACGGTGACTGGCGTTTTCAACGCGGAGACATTGCCGGAGCCGAAGCGCCGGAGTTCAACGATTCCACGTGGCGAACACTCGATCTACCTCATGATTGGAGCATCCAGAAAACGTTTCAGGGGCGATGTCTCGCGATTCTGCGTCCATCGGGCGTTCCTGGGAAAATCACATTGACCGCGGAAGCGGATGGATTCGAACCGGACAGCGTGTCGATCAAGGTCGGGAGGTAACGCGGACAACTTTCGAAACGCACGTTCGGTGCGGAAATAGGGGCTGCGCGGCAGCACAGCCCCACCCGGAGGATTGAAGTCGAAATTTTTCGAACCGATTTTCAGATCATTCACCGATGGGCCTTGGGTCTTTTTCACACATTCCATCCTTCTCCATTTTGCATTCTGTATTCTGCGCGGCTCCAGTGGGATGTCTGTTTTTCCCAATGAATTAAGGAGAATGCGGGCTGATTCAACCGGTTCTTCTTGCTGGTCGTACGAAGTTTTACGTCAGGAATAGCCACAATTGACGGTTCATCCGGTGGTCAGCAAAGATCGGCGCACATTAATTCAGAAGGAAGTTATGCAGTTCAAAAGACTCTTCGCGCTTCTCGGCGCTCTTGCCGTTGTTTCCACTTCATCAACTGTTCGCGCTGCCGAATCCGGACCGGGCAATCCCATCGTGATTGAGGAAGAGATTTTGGATGAAGGGGGAGAATCCACACCTGATGGGGGCAGTGCCTGGCAGACGACGGACGATCTGCTTTTCAACTGTTTTCAACTCCGGCTTTTCGCGACCAACAAGGTTTCGGCTCTGGACAAAGCGATCGCCAGTCTGCGCACCGCCACAGCGACGAATTACTGGATCGATGAAAGCCATCTGAGATATCCGTCTGGAGCAAAGGCATTCACATCGGCGAGCAAAGCGCTCACCGGTCTCAAGAACGTTGTAAAGAAACGCTCCGATCTTCTTAACAACGCGCAGTTGAACGAATGGAGCGCTGATCTTGCGGAGCAGTATCGACGGCTGGCCTACAACCGAATTGTTGAAGCAGCTCGCGCGGGTGTTTCAGTTCAGAAATTATACGGAGCGTGGAAGCAATATCTGAGGGGTGAGGCTGATTTGAGCGCGGGAAAGTATTCCACTGCAATCAATCGATACGGAACTTCCTGGAAACAGGCAGGCAAACTCCACGCGAAACTTCTTCAGAGCAGCCGGCGTTGATCTTCATCAGCCTCGCCGGCTGATCCTTCGGACCGGATTCAAATCGAATCGAAGCCCTCACGCCGATTCGCGGTGAGCACACGGATCATGCTCACTAAACATTTCGAATTGAACAGGGATCGTTGTCAGAACGAACGATTCCAACCCTTTCTCCAGTGCTCTGAATTCTCGCCGGTCAACGGAATCATTACCGATCCGCCGCAGGTGGGAGGATTTCCGGAAGTGCGGTTCACGCCTGATCAGGTTAGTGCCGATTGAGACGGGGACGGAATGCAGAACGAACGTGGACGAGTTTTTGAATGGAACGAACCCGCACGAGTTCATCGATTACCGGAACTTGGACAACAACGTCGATACGATCAGCTGATCGATCGGGTTGGCTTGTAACCCTTGCCTTCCGCACAAAGCGACGCGTTTGAGAATGCGGACGTCATTCGTTTCGAAGGCGGCATTGTTCGTGAATTGAAACGAACGGCAACCGTTCGGCGGTCCGAGGCGACTAGGCAGGGATACGCCTGGGCGTATCGGACCCCAATGCGACGTGTCGTTTAACCCGACTTCCGCTATTCGAGGTGGGGTGAGGATATAAGTGGCTGTTAATCAATGCATCGACTGAAAAGGTCTGCACTACAGGGACTCATTCGGCGAGTTTGCCTGAGGCAGTGATCCGGGGAGGTGGCTGGTCGGGCAGCGTGAGGTTCAACTGATCAAACAACACTTGGAGTTCCTTCTCCGGTTGAGTGTAGCGCGGCAGGATCACGTGACGCCCATCGGTCGTCGGCAGATGCACATCGATCATCTGCATCGCTGCAAATTTCTCCAGCACCGATCGCGGTGTGAGCCCCGGTGCCAGATCACGCAGCCATCGACGCAAGGTCACGTGCAGGCAATACGCCAGGAACGACACGAAGATGTGCGCTTCAATCCGATCTTCTCTC
>Ga0065721_10051624_pt1 | contig 14071 bp, 5 predicted proteins | sample Mesricmetagenome_FD_59108 | JGI IMG/M metagenome (GOLD analysis project Ga0065721, IMG submission 59108) | Mesophilic microbial community from rice straw/compost enrichment Sample: eDNA_1 v2 (version 2) | ecosystem: Engineered > Solid waste > Grass > Composting > Bioreactor | place: USA: Davis... | reverse complement strand
AGTCTGAGTGGGGAATTCGGGCCTGCTAAGCTTGGCGTCGGCGCGAGGGGCGGTCGGAATGAGGCGTGGACAGACAGCGACATCGGGATCGCCTCGGAGGACCGTTCGCGGATCATGGGCAGTCTCCAGCAGATGTCCGACAGCCGGAGCTGGTCGAGCACGCGCGATGGATTCATCCGGACCGTCAGCACGTCATCGAGTTCGTCGGTTTCCTCCACAGCGAGCGGAATGAATGCATCGCTCACCGAAGCTCAAAGCTACAGCCGTGAGGCCCGGCGTGCGGAGGAACTGGCGAACCGGTTGGAGAGCCAGGCGTCGTTCTTTGAGGGTAACAGCGCTGCGGGAAGTCTCAATCTGTCTCAGGCATACAGGGACTGGGGGCTTGCCGAGATCGAGCGCAATCGGGATTTCTATGGAAGCGCTCGCTTCGACGACGTGGCCTTCCAACTCAGCTCTGAAGGCCAAGCGTTGCAGGCCAAGTTCATCGAAAGCTACGCTGAACAGCTTCGGGACGGGATTGAGGATCGCCTTGTGCTCGCGCCCGGACACGCTGTGCCCCGACCGAACGTCGATGATTCCGAGGCAGTTCGAAGCCGAGCTTCAATCGGAGGGAATATTCCGTCAGCAGTGCCACAAGTGAATGCCGGGGGCATTCGCGATGAGATCGAACGGGTTCAGTCGGCCGGCCGGCAGCGCATTGACCAACAAAGGGATCGTCTGGATGCCGTGACGAAGGACGCTCGCGGCGCAAGCGCGGAAGCAGCCGACGAGGTCAAAGAATGGTGATTTGGGGCTGGATCACCACAGTCCAAAGGACGCGGCGATTAGATACGCGAACACCGCGAGGATCACGAGCGAACCCACAATCGTAAGCTTCCTCGCCAACGGGTCCGCCCAGGATTTTCTGATCCGGTATTCCGTAAGTCGGTTCTCGCGGATCGCTTGATCGATCTCGGCGAAGCCTTGCCACTCTCCTGTGAGCGGCGCGTCTGTGGGATGACGGTCAAAATCGGTCATGATGGCGTTCAGCTTGCTGCTCCTTGGAACATAGCAGAAACCTGCGGAGGATGGGAGGGAATTCGCCTCAGTGATGGTAGCTTCAACATTTCCGACCCGCGCAAGCCCGCTCTCCTCTCAATTGCCGGGGTGCGCCGATCCGGAGCTCTGCCTGGCCGTAGCGATTCTCGGCGTAAGCAAAGCTGCAGATGACCACGTTCACTTTGCCGCGTTTGACGGAATTCAACGAGTGCGTAGTCTACGCACGATGATCAAACGTTTGCCGCAATTTGCCGAGCACCATTTCGCGGCGCTGTGCGCGAGTGCAGGTGTGGTGTGCAATGGGGCTGAGCAGGACGAATGCGGTTGGGATTTCTTCGTTCAATATCCCGCGAAGCACCAACGCGCGCGGCCGGCAGACATGCAGCCTAGCGGACCCGAGGCGCTGGTTCAGATCAAATCGACGCGCACTCGGCCGCTCGTCGCGCGAATGAAGCTTTCGAATGCACTGCGTGCCGCCAAAGCGTCGCAACCCTTCTTTGTCGTGCTGGTCGTGCCGGGGTCTAGGGGCTTGCGTGTCTACGCGCGTCATTTCTGGGAGGCCGAGATCGCCCAGACCCTTCGCCGAGTGCGCCTCGCCGAGCGCGCCGGCGACAGCCGGTTCAATAAGCGTCAGTTCGCTCTCCGGATGGAGGAGATGCACCGTCACGACAACGACTTGCTCGAGTGGATGCGGGCCACGATTGAGGCGGTCAAACCTTCATACTCCGAGGAAAAAGCGCGCATCGCCGCTCGTGTAGGGCATGAGGACGGCTTCGGGTCGATGAAAGTGACGTTCGAAGGCACGGCCGAGGACCTGCTTAACCTGCAGTTGGGATTGATCGATGCGCTACCCATCGTTCACGCACGCTATGTCTCCCAACGCTTCGGTATCGAGGCGGCACGGCCAGATTTCGAGGTCAAGGAGGGAAGCTTCTCGCTAGAACCGGTCGGCAAGCCAGGCCGTCTCCGCCTTCAAGGCGGCAGTCCCACCGCAGAGCTGTTCGTCGATGCTATGCTTTATGGTGCCGAGCTGCCGATCGGCGACGGGGCCGAACACCGCTGGCGAGTGGATGCGGGCCCCCTGCGCATGCTCGGTGGTGGCGAAAAACTTAGCGCCAAGCTCGGCATGCGCGGCAATGATCGCAAGCGTCTTTCCGATCTCGCCGTGTTCTTGACCTTGGCCTCTTGGCAAGGCGCCGGACCAGTGGGTCTGCAGCTGTTCTTGGAGGAAAAGAGCATTCCGCTGGGCTCGCTGACGTTCGACAGCGGCGACGAGGGCGAGGATCGTCCCGAGTGGCACGAGCTGCGCAACTGGAACGACGCGCTGCAAGCGGTTGTCCGCACGGCGCAGGTCGCCGAGCCCGAGATATCCGTGCTCGACCTCGATGCCGCAGCCGCGCTTCTGGCGCGCTTCGCCGGTTTTGTTGCGAGCCCTGCCTTGCGCATGGATTATGAGCCGTTGGGCAATGGCGATCCTACGCGCGCCGCGATCTATTATGTCGGATGCGATGTCGGCGAGTGGTGTTTCCTGGCCGTGGTCGAACGCAACACGCGCAGCGACGAGATGCATGGAAGCCGACGCTCGCTTACCTTTGGCCCGCCGCGGCTGCTTGACGCGATCGTACGACGCGGATGTTGGGACGATCACCAAGCCGAAATCGAAGCGGCCTATCGCGCGCAGGTCGAACGGCTCGGCGAACCCGAAAGCCTCTGGGAATTGGGAGAGCTCGAGGCTTTCATTGCAAGTCTCTCGCGTAAGGCGGCGTGATCGCCGACGCCCACCCGGCTTGATTCTGCGTAGCTTCGCGCCCCATATCGAAGCGGTGCCGATCGGGCATTCCTTGAGGAGCAGCGGCTGATGCCGGCCAGCGGCGGAAGCCCGTCGGGCCGTGGTCCGGCAGGCAATCATTTCGAGGGCCAGATCGGCGCCTATTATCTGCTGGCGATGCTTGCCGGCGCCGAGCCCCGCGGACTGGCCGGCGCAAAGATCGACGCGGTTCGCTTCCAAGGGGCGAGTGAAGGCTTCTCGCTTGACGATGTCGTGATCCACGCGACGTTCGACACCGCTCCTGCGCTTCTTGAGATCCAGGCCAAGCGCACGATCAGCTTCGCACCAGGCGACGCGGTCTTCAAGGACGTTTCGGAGCAACTCGCGGCCGCAGAAACGCCCGCGTCGATCGATGCAACCCATCACCAGCTTGCCGTCGCTACCGCACGCACTTCGTATCGCATCAGCGGTCCTTATCAGGACGTACTCGCCTGGGCGCGCACGACGGAGAGCGCCGACGCGTTCTTTCGTCGCCTCGCCATCGAAGGCGTGTCGAGCGCGGAGATGCGTGGCTTCGTCGCGACCTTTCGGGCCAATCTAACCGCGGCGGGCGTGTCGGATAACGACGAGACAATCTGGCATTTTCTCCGGCGGTTCCAAATCCTCGAGTTCGACTTCGAAGCGAGTGCACCGCTTGCCGAGCAACATGCGCTTGATCGCGCGCGCCAGTTGCTGGCACCCGAAGACCATGGAAAGGCGCGTGGGCTCTGGTCGGCGCTGATCGAGCTTTCGATCGAGACGGCCAAGACAGGCGGAACGATAGATCGCCAGGCCCTACGCCGAAGCATCGCCGAGCTGGATTTTCGTTTGGTGGGCGATGCCCAGCACGCGGCCGCTCGTGCAAAAACCGAGGAGCTTGCCGCGCACGCGCTGGCGGACATTCAGCAACGCGTCGCGACAGTCCATCTGCCCCGCACCGCCGCGGTCGAGGCCGTCGAGACGGCGCGCGACCGCGGCCGCTATGTGGAGATCCGCGGCGGGCCCGGCGTGGGCAAGTCGGCGGTGCTGCGCCATGTCGCCGACCGCCTTCGCCGCGAAGCGGCGGTGCTCGTACTCGATCCCCTTCGCACGCCGGCCGGAGGTTGGGCACAGCTTGCGCTCGTGCTGGGGGTGACGAGCACCGCCCGAGACTTTCTCGCCGATCTCGCTTGCGGGGGCGGCGCAGTGTTGTTCATCGACAGCCTGGAAATGTTTGGCGATGCCGCCAAACGCAGCACCGTCAACGACCTGCTCCGCGAAGTATCCCGGATCGAAGGCTTTTCGGTGATCGTCACTGCGCGCGAAGACTTTGACCGCGATGAGCCGAACTGGCTAGCGCCCGATGCGCGAGCGCAGCTCGGCGAGACCGAGCCGGTTATGATCAGCGAGCTTTCCGAAGCCGAGATTGCCTTCCTGCGGGCCGAGGCCCCTGAGCTCAGGGCGCTTCTCGCCGATGGTCATCCTGCCGCGAAAATAGCGCGCAACCTCTATCGCCTTGCCCGGCTGCTGGCGACGCGCGGGTCCGCCGCGCAACTGCATACCGAGGCGGATCTCGCCGAACATTGGTGGCACACCGGCGATGGCGCCGACGACTCCCAACGCCGCGACCGGCAGCGACTGCTCGCGGATCTCGCCGATGCGGCGATCGCTGGCGATGATGCCATCGCGCACCGCGAAACTTCGGCAGCGCGAAGCCAGCTGCTCGGATCACGGACCCTTCGCGAACCGCGGCGTGACCGCCTCGCTTTTCATCACGACGTCCTGCGCGACTGGGCGGTCGCCGCCCGCCTCGACGAAGAACCCTCCCTCGTGGACCGGCTCCCGCTTACCCGTCCGGTCCCGGCGACGCTGGCGCGGGGCGTCGAGATGGTGGCCCGGCTCGCGCTCGAGAAACGGGACGACGGAGGCGTAGCCTGGCGAGAATTGCTCGAGCGACTCTCGGCTGACGGCGCCCATCCGTCGTGGCGACGGCGCGCCTTGCTCGGCCTTATGCGGTCTGAGATCGCGCCGGCATTGCTCGAAAAGCTCACCGTTTCGCTGCTCGCACAAGGCGGCACGCTGCTCATCGAGTTCGCCAACGCAGTCGCCGCCACCGATACGATGCCTTTTCAGGAGCTTCTCGACGCCGCCGCGCGAGAGACTCAGGCGGCCGCGGACAAGGTGCACTTCTCGCTGCGCGTACCGACCACGCTTGCGGTGTACCATCTGCTCGGCTGGTGCATCGCGCATGGCGATGCGATCCCGCGTCAAGCGGCCAGCGCCGTGCTCAAGCTCGCGACGCTCTATCTGATCTATCCGCTGCCGAGCCCGGCACGCGCCGATGCCGTGGCCAAGCTGCTCCATCGCTGGCTGATGCAACTCGATGCAGGTGTCGGGGGCACTGACCTGCCGGTCGCGCGCGATGCAGAGCCGATCGTGCACGCGGCGCACTTGCGGCTCGTCGAGGATCTGCGCGAGATCGTGCTGAGCGTTGCCGCGCGCATACCGGAGGAAACGGCCCGTTACCTCAGAGCGATCGCTGAACAGCGCGGGAAGGAATACAAGGTCAAGGAGATCCGCCGATTCAGCCAAGTGCTCGCGCGCGCGGCGCCGGCGGAGCTTGCCGCCCTCGTTGAAGGCACGCTGATTGAGCCCCAGCGCGAACGTGGGGGCGGTGGATGGCGCGATCGGACATTTGCGTACACCGACCTCGACTTCATGCCCGCATCGCCAGCGCAAGGACCATTCTACGATCTGCTCCGGCAAGCGCCTGACATTGGGCTGAACCTCATTCGCCGTCTCGCCGCCCATGCTGTTGAGCACTATTCAAAAGGGCGTGCTCCCGGCGATGATGGCTACTTCATTCCGTTCGAGAACGGAGCGCGGTTTTTCCCGTGGACCCGCAGTTACTACTGGGCTCGTGGTCAATCGCACGACTATGCGCTCACCTCGGGATTGATGGCCCTGGAGGCCTGGGGGCACGAACGCCTCGAGGCGGGCGAGGATATCGACCGCGTGCTTGCTGACGTGCTCGGACCTGACGGGACATGCGCGGCTTTCTTGCTCATCGCGGTCGACCTGATCCTTTCGCATTGGCCCAAGACTCGCACCGCCAGCGTCCCGTTCCTCGCCTGCCCGGAGCTGCTGGCCGAGGAACGCTCGCGCCAGACAATGGACCAGATGGACCTGAGCGCCATGCCGTTCCGCGATGAGCCAGCCGGCAAGATAAAGCTCGAGGATTTGCACAAGCGTGCTTCGCGGCAAATGCCGCTAGAGCGGCTGCTGTTCGAGTTCGGCGGTCGCGACCAGGATGCCAACGGAAAAGCGCTGAACGAGAAGCTCGCGCAAGCAGAGGCGCGGCTTGGCGAGTTCACCGAGGAGGCGACCTTCGCCGATCCGGCCTTTATGGCGCATCATGCAGCCAACGTAACCAACCCCGCGAATTGGATCGACGGTCCCGAGGGCCAAAGACTCTTCCGCCCGCCTAACCGCGAGGCGGCGCACCTCGCCCGAATGCAGGACCGGAGCAATGAGAATGTACGCGTCGCCAATCTCGAAGCGGGAATCAGCCTTGCGATTGGCGATTCGAAGCGTGGCTCGCCGGACCTCGCGCGAGCCGCGGCCGAACATGCCGATGGCGCACTGCCCGATTTCGCGGACTCCGACTACGGCAAGCAGAATTCGTCGCGGCTGACCGCCACAGCGATGCTCGTTGCCAGGGATGGCGACGACGGCTTGCTTGCCGAACACGAGCAGTGGGTGCGGCGATGCATCGACGCAACCTTGGAGAAGCATTCCGACTGGATCGATGACACTCGCGACAGGCTCATGTTCAATCCGAAAGGTATCGCCGCGAACGCGCTGATCCATCTCTGGTTGCGCGCCCGCAATCGCGATGACCTCGCCCGCCTTCTCGAAATTGCAACGGCCAAGGCCCCGTTCGCAGCGGCGGCGGTGGGTGCTGCGCTCGATGCACTCATTTCCGCCGATGCGCGCCTGCCCAAAGCGATACTGCGCTGCGCGCTTGGCACTCGGGGCACGATCTGGGACCGTCATGATGAGGATGCCGATCGGCTCGCGGCTCGCGAGGCGACCCTCGCGGCTGAGCGGGCACAGGCGGTTGCCGCCGAACTTCAGTGGCTAGACGGTGGTGAGGAGCCATCATGGCCAGCGTTCCCGCCGATGCGACGCATTCTTCGCCGCCGACCGACAATGCGCATTCCGCGCACGACCCGAGAGCTGGAGTTCGGACCGCAGGTACAACACCTCAATCGGCGCGATGATGGCAACGGCGGCGAAGACAGGGATGTAGTCGAGATCAACAGCCAATCTGCGGCCGCTTGGCTCGCGGCGGTTGGAGGAACCGTCCGGGCTGCGGTCGATGTCTGGCTTCCGGAGGTGGTTGATGCCTATCGGGACTGGACGGCGCACGCCAACGGGTTTGGGCTCACAGCCGACGCGGAGATCGACCGCGAACCGGACGAGTGGAACCGGGTCTTCTATGCGATCGCCGCACGGTTGCTGCTCGACCGCCCCGAACCGATCTTCACGCGGTTTCTCGAAGTGCTTTGCGCGCTCCCCGACGAAAGCTTCGCTTCGATCGCGCCGATCCTGCTCTTCGGCGTCGATCTGGTCTATTTCAACGGGCCGCAACGCAGCGACGATCGCGGGCCGCGCGCTCGTGCGGCTATCGCGGACCGCATGGCAGCGATGGACGATTGGCAACGGGGATCTCGCCCAGGTGATCTGTCAGTCGGACGAACTTTGGGTCCTGTGGTCGCCACAGTGTTCCTCAATCATCACAATCCGTTCGGGCCTTCAACCGAGTGCTACCTCGTCCCGAACCTGTTCGATCGTGTCGACCCGATGCTCGAAGCGCTGCGGGCTCATCTCGCCGGCGGCCCGGCCGCGCTCGTCGCGCTTTGTACGGTGAACTTGCTGTTGGTGGCGCCTCGCCCGCGGCATCTTGGATTCCTGCTCAGCGCCGCTCAAACTTGGCTCGATCGGCATGGCCAGGACGCCGCGCTGTGGCTCGAACTCGGCATTGGGCGTCGCATAATCACTTGGCTCGACGCCGTTAGCGCGGAAGAGGAGACCGTGCTTACCGAAGCGCATGAGGAACGTACGCGTCTTGAAAGGGTTGTCGGAACCCTCGTGGCGATGGGCGTTCCGGAGGCCCATGAATTCGAAATTCGGATGGTTGCCGCTGCGTCGCGCTCTTGAGTTTTGTGGATGCGACCAACGTCTGGGGATGCGCGCGGGCGGACTACGGTCGGTAGAACCCAACGATATTCAGGGGCGGTGCCGGCCAGCTTTCCGGGCTTCGTCCGCCAGCTTCTTCACGTGGCGAGTGCGGAGCTGCTGAGCCTCGACGAAGAACTCCGGCGGGCTGATGTCGAGCATTGGGCCGAGACTGGCGGGATCGTTCCGCGACCAAAGGAAATGAGGATCTACAGATTCAAATACCGTCTGTAGGCGCGCCCAGCGCAACGGTTTCGATGAAGCCGACATTGCTTCGAGGTGCACCATGGCCGCGGTTTCACGCGCGCGGCTAGCCAGAGCAGCCCGGGCGGCGGACCTTACGCTTTCGGAGAGATCGTCTGCAAAACGGTCGAGCCAACCGAAGCTCGCGCTGGGAGGCATCCAACCGGCGAGCTCCGCCGCCAGTTGCCGATCACTCGTGCGGCTATCGTTAGCCAGGAGATTGATGATCGCTTCCATCCGATCTGTCGCAACGTAAGTCCGTAGCCGCCGCGCGATTTCGGCGCGAAGTAGCGGTTGCGAGACCCGATACTTGTCGACCAGCAAAGGGGCGGCCTGTTCGACATCGATTTGGAGCAGCAAGTCGATCGCCACGACCGCGTCATGGCGCGCCAGATACCGCCGGGCGGCAAAGAACGCTTCGTCCGCGTCCTGCTCTCGCAAGTAGAGAATACCTGTCGCTGTGCCTCCATCGCCGAACCGCGGGCCGCGGTACGCGGCGCGGACGAGCTCGTCGTGCGCACGCCTGTCTCCCGCATCGGCCAGCTGCCGTTTGTAGGAGCTGTCGATCAGCAGATGGCCGCGTTCACGGGATCTCTTCAGGAATGCGATGGCGGCCGGCCGGCTGTCGTCATGATCCAGGAGCGGCCGCAGAAAGCTGTGGCTGGAAGACGACCAGGTTCCGATATCGAGCCCCTCCAGCCAAGTCGCCACGGCATGTCTGGCGCCGGCATCGCCTTCGCTGGCAAGATAGGTCGCAACGAACTGGGCTTCGTCGTCGACTCGGCCCTCGATCAAGCGAAGCGCGGGCAAGAGCATCGAGGGATCGTAAAACCGCAGCGCATTAAAGCTTGCGACCATTGCACGCTTGGCGCGATCGGGCGTGGTGGGGTCGAGGAATCGAGGGAGGAGGACACGAACCTCCTCGGCGTCGCGAAGAAATCCGGCGAGCTGCGCGGCGACATGCAATTCGTCAGCATCGCCGGTGCCGATCAGCTGTTCAACGCGAACTCGCAGAATGTCGGTCGGCCGCCCGTCAGCGCTGCGCATCTCGGCGGCATTGATAAAGACGGGCGCGCCGGCACGGACCATGCCCTCGAGAGCATCGTCGCATTGATGGATCGCCAGCGCCTGCATGCGTATCACCTGACGGTAACCATCGCCGTCGCTAGGGTGCTCGCGTAGCAACGCTGATTTCACCGCGGTACTCTCGGTCCAATGAGCCGCGCTGTATCCATCCTCGCGTCCGTAGATGTTCGGGCGCTCGAGCTCGGCCACAACGAGCGCGTCGAACCCGGCTTCGCTGATCATCGCGAGCAGGCGCTCGCAGGGTTCACCGTCGACATCGCGAACACGGCTCGTGCGGCCGGTTCTGCGCGTCGCGAAACGCACCAATTCTCGCTCGAGTGGTGTCCCGGCGCGGCGGGCGAGGCAGTCGAGCTGCCAAGGCTGCGTCAGAGTAGGAAGGAAGCGCAAGGGATGAGCCAACCGCCCCGGCTGAGCGTCTGGTTCGGCGCTATGGAGCTCGTTGAATTCAGCAAGCGCGTCCGCAAACTGATCGAGCACGAGCTCGAGTGTGGGTTCGTCGATCAGCTCGGGAAACGGTGAATAGTAGAGCACCAGATCGGTGAGCGGATTGTCACCCTTGCCAGCATTCTCACGAATGGCCTCGGAGAGACCGGCCGGGTCAGCGCGCGCGAGATCGGGAAGCCACCAGGCGACGGCACTCCAGCCATAGTCCTCGCCGCGCTCGCGGATCTGTTGCAGGGCGACTGCAGGGTCAATCCGCGCACGGCTTCGAAGCACCCGAGACGACATCCAGTCTTCTCGGCCCAACCGCACGGTGTCGAGCAAAGCTCGGTTGTCGACATCCCGGAAATGGCCAAGCGCGTTTATAAGGGCCTTACTCTCGTTGGGCAGGCTATCGAGCAGGTGGTTCCGATGCTTCAGCCAGATTTCGCGCGCGTCGTCGTCGCCGACGTACCTCCCGTCGGCGAGAATCCACAACAAGAGATCGAGCTCGAAGCTGTCCCGTGAATTTGCGATCCGCCTGTCGAGCCACCCGGGCGCCGAAGCGGCGGCAGTCTTCACCGCCTCGGAACTGATTTCGCGGTCATGGAGCAGTTGGCTACGCTCGCCGCGCTCGTCAGATTCACTGTTGCACTGGTCGAAGGCAGCTTCTCTCGCTCGGTGTAGCTCCCATAGAGGATCGAGCAACTCGGGCAGCGAGACGCGACGAGCCGTGTTCAGCGCGACACGCAATCCGGTTTCATTTCCTGATGCCAGCAGTCGTCCCGTCAGCGATGCGACGGCTTCACGATCTACTTCGGCGATCACCGCCAAGGCAAAAGGGATGTTCTGCGGAATATCCCAGTCGCGCTCTTCATCGTAGCTCCGCAATGCGAGTGCCTCGAGAGCCGGAAGAAGTCCGTCGCCCACTGTTGCGAGATCCTTCGACCACAGCCCCTCTCCGCGCCACTCGTGAGGCAGCCTGCGAAATCTCGCGAGCAACAGGTCCGCAACGAAGTCGGAAGGCATCTCGCGTGTCAGCAGCCAAAGTGCGTCAAGAAAGACATAGCCCAGGCGACGGCCGACAGGTTCTCCCTGCAACGTGACGATCGACTCAAGGCGATCGAGCTCGTGGTCGCACTGCTCCGGCGACCAAGCCTCATCCACGATCCGCGCACAAAGGTATTCAGCGACCGCCCAGTTCAACATCCGGTCTGACGAGAACACGAGGCGGTCCGCATCGGCCCAACGGACGAGCCCAACTTCTTCCAAACGTCCGATCGCCTGGTCATCGAGGCCGGTTGCGCCCAGATCTCGTCCGCGCCATGGATAACGCGGGCGGCCTCCTAGAAGCGAGCCTGTGAGCGCGAGCAACCGCTCCCGATCTTGCGGATGGTCGTATTGCGCGCGCGCATGGCTGGTCGCAAAGGCCCAATAGGAACTGAACAGTTCGTATTCTGTCACGCCGGTCCAAACCGGACGAACCGGCAGGTCTGTGAGCACTCGTGCGTGAATCGGCTTGAGCAGCAATTCGAACACGTCGTCCGGCATCGTCTCGAGCGGCGCGTCGCGATCGTGGGCGCGTAGATAGCGCCGCAGCTCAGCGCTGGTAAAATTGTCAATCAGCTTAACGTCGACGTCGCTGCGAATGCGCTGCATCGCGTCGGCGATCCGCGGTTGTGCCGACAGGACAACACGGATGCCGTGGGCCTGCCAATTGAGGAGAGCAATTTCCTCGGCAAAGCTGCGATCTTGAAGATCATCGAGATAGACGGTCAGCCAATAGCCATCCGACTTGGCCAGAGTCGGAGAAAGTCTCCGCGCCATGACTTGTGGCGACACGGGCTCGGCATAAGCGCATAACCAAACGCGTTCGTTGATCTCTTGCTCAAGGCGCTCACGAGTCCTCGGCGCGCGAATGACGATCACCAGTTCGCCTTTTTCCGCCTGGCTAAGGGCTGCCTGGCAAAGCGACCACGTTTTGCCCTGCCCGGATTCGCCCGACAGGATCGTAACGGGTCCTGTCACGTCGACCGCCTGCAGACGCGCCTGCAGTGAAGCGTCGTAGCCAAGCGCCTGGCAGTCCGGCCCTACTCGACGCGCAAGAATGTCCGGCAGCGTGCGCGCGTGTGCCAGCCGCAAGTAGGCGTCGGGATGAACCATCGACAGCAAATCCGCGGCGTCGAGCCTTCGACTTTTACTCGCCGCCTCGAGCAGTCGGCCGATCAGCTCATGACGCTTGCCTTCGGAACGCTGCCCCGGCGCGAGCGCCGGTTCGAGCAGGCTGTCGATCTCCGCCTCAACGGCTGCCGTTTCGATGATCTCCAAGGTGAGATTAGCGAGGAGCCAGCGGTAGCTCTCGTCTTCGACGGCGATGTCCGCTGCTTCTGCCAGCCGTGCGGCATACTCCGGCACTGACAGCCGGTCTCGTCCCCATCGTACGCTCGATGGGGGGCTTGTCGGGTCGTTACTCTGGAATGCTTGGAGGAACTCGGCAAAGGAGCCGAGCCCTTTGGCATTGTTCGTGACGAAGCGGAACGTCTGGGTGCTATGCGGCTGGGCCGCCTTGAGAAGGTCGGGGAATACTTCGCGAGCGATTTCGGCCGCGGACCAACGACGATGGCCGGCACGCATCTTGACCTGTTCGATAACTGTCCCCTCGTTATCGCTAATGCGATGGTCTCCGCCGCCAAGCGGCTCGAGCGTCAGGAGCATTCCCGTCTGGTCCGGGCTGCCAGCTGTAAACGCGACACCGATCCGCACGCCGAGTTGAACGCTTCGGAGGATCTGAAAGAGGAACCCGGCGATGGCGCTGGGCCCACCCGCGCGGGAGGCTCGCTCGATGCGATGCGGTGCTGCGATGTCGTCGGTCATGTAAGTCGTCACAATGGGTCGGGTTGTGCCGGGAACATCGCCGGCAAGTCCATCGCGGAAATTTGCAGATCGCCAGCCTAATCGCCACGTTCATGCGGGAATGACGGGGTCCACCACCCTTCAGTGGGCACGCGAAGATCAAACATGATGCAAATTGAAGTCCCTGGAGAGGTGCAAGCCCCGCCACCCGGCGGACACCTATTCGTGTTTAAGGAAACCGAGCGACCCGGAGGTGGGCCTGGCCGAACAATCGGATTCACCAATGTGGAGGTTCGCCCGCGCGGCTTCGATGAGCTGGCCGCAGCCAAGCCCCATCACCCGGTGACCATTCGCCTCGAGATGTTCAATGGAACAATCGTCGACACCGATGTCGCGGAAGTCGATGGCAGCAAGTACGTGAACATGACGGCGACGCTCGAAAGCCCCTTCACTTCGCGAGCGATCGGACTTGTTCGCGGTGGTTGGCTCCCTTCGACTCTTGCCGCAACACGCGACAACGCTGTGGTCATGCTCGACCGTAACTTGGTGCCCGAACTGCTGGGGCGCTTCGAAGGCGGCAAGAAACGCGGTCGGAGCCCCGATTTCCTCGATCTGTTTCAAGATAGTCCGATAAGGATCAACCCGTTGCTTTATGCAATGGAAGGAAACGGACGCGCCATACCGGATCCAGCGAGCGCAAAAGCCCAGCTCGCGGAAGTTGTCGACAAGCTCCAGAAAGCGCTGCCGGCAGCAAAGCTGATGATCGGACCTGAGAGCATGGACGGGCTGCTCGGACTCATTGAGGGCACTAGGTCCGGGATGATGCGGAAGAAGGATTTTCTCCTTCGGGTTGCGCCCGGGCTCGCGTCTCCGGTCGCGCGGAGAAACATCGACGACAAATGGAAGGAGATCCTGGAAGCAGCGGACGCCTGCAGGGTTCCACGCTTCTCTCTCGTCGTGCTCGCGGCGCTGAGCGCGGTCGTGGTGCCAAACGGCGCCGGCCCGGGCAAGCGCTTGCTCAAGCCAAAGCGGGCTTATGGAGAGGCAGACGCTTATAACGCGCTATGCGACCTAAGATCGCTCGACATCCTGCTTTATGCACTTGCCTGTTTCCCGGAAGAGAATACCCAGCTTTGCACGGCCGACCGGAATTTGGCGCTGTTCTGGTGCGGCCTTCAGGCGACCGATGTGCAGCGAAGCGGCCTAAGCATCAGTTTTTCTCTTGCGCCACACGAGGCTCTGCTCGGTGCCCAATATTGCAGGCGGTGGGCGACTGACGTCGCACCACAGTAGCCGGCGTTTCTCTCATTGCATCAACGCCCAGGCGATCGGGCACCTAATCGGGCGTCGGGAACCTTGGATTCGGACGAACACCGCGGTCCGATCTAACTCGCATCGCTCTTG
>Ga0065721_10005677_pt1 | contig 14071 bp, 8 predicted proteins | sample Mesricmetagenome_FD_59108 | JGI IMG/M metagenome (GOLD analysis project Ga0065721, IMG submission 59108) | Mesophilic microbial community from rice straw/compost enrichment Sample: eDNA_1 v2 (version 2) | ecosystem: Engineered > Solid waste > Grass > Composting > Bioreactor | place: USA: Davis... | reverse complement strand
CGAAGCCCTCAGTAGTTTTGCTGCAAAACCGCAAGCTGTTTTTACCTGCCCCTCCAATTCAGATGCACCCAAACTGCACACAATGGTCGGTAAAGGGATTCTTGGCGGGCAGTCAAGTCCTCCCGATGGCACATTTCTGCCCTTGCCTGTTACAAACTATCTCGCTGTCAACGGAAACACCAATGTTCGGGCATACGCTAGGGGAGACGGTCGAGATGGCACCCTCGGGGCAATCGGAGCGTTCTATCGCGACAGTAAGGTCCGCCTAGGCAGTATTACAGATGGAACGAGTAATACTCTGCTTGTCGGAGAACGGGCTTACCGCCTTCGAAAGATCGATCGATATGCAGGAACGCTTTATGCAGTCCGTGATCGTGATGGGAATGGTCCGGCAGCTTCTGATCAGGGTGGAATTGCGAATGATCAGGGGCTTGTCACGATCGTTGGTAGTTCGTTATGGCCAATCAATCATTCTGTTCCAGATCCGGATAGTAATCGATTTAATCCGGCATTCAGCAGCCTGCATACAGGCGGAGCGCATTTCCTGCTCGCGGACGGGTCCGTTCGCTTCGTGAGTGAAAACATCGAATTGAAGAATGCGGCCTATGGAGGAAAGGCGAACTACATCGCGACGAGCCTCTATGAAATGCTGACCGGAATTGCCGACGGCGGAGTCATCAGTGAGTTCTGAGCGGCCGACCTTTCATTCTCCNGAGTTTAATGAAAATTCTTTAATGGGTGTTTCNTTTCGACTGTAATTGGTCATTGTGCGATAGAGGAGATGTAANATGAATTCTNTGTCGACNTGNGGGCGACGTGTCCTGAAATGCCTGATACCCGTTGTGATGTCGGTGCTTGTCGGTTGTGGCGGTGGCTCTGATCTGAAGCTCGGAAAAGTGACCGGGCGGGTAACACTGGATGGGAAGCCACTTGCCAATGCATCTGTGAAATTCACCCCGGAAGGGGAAAGTCGCGGTTCGTTTGGCTCAACGAATGAACAGGGAGAATATTCACTGTATTACACGTACGATAAGGCTGGTGCTCTGGTCGGAGAGCACCATGTGGCGATCAGTAGCGCATCTGCCAACGATGAGGAGCTGAAGGACCCATTGCTTCCGTCTTCATACAACAGTGAATCGAAACTTCGTGCAACTGTGAATCCTGGGAACAATACAATTGATTTTGCCCTGACGTCCGATGGTGAAGTCCCGGAAAAGTGAGGCATGTTGGAAATTCAATAGCAGAGTCAAGTTAAAAAGAGATTAGAGCCTGTTCTTCTGACGGGCTCTTTTCGTACGTGCATCGGGTTGGTTTAGTTCAGTCTTCTTCTGGTTTGTGTTCTGTACCTTCTGGAAGTCTCAGAGTTTTTGATGACTTCGCACCGTCATTGAACGATTCAGTATTGAGGAATCGTGTTGCATCGTTGACGCTGACAAAGGTTGCCTGAATGGGGCGTTTAAGATTGGTGCGATGGTCCAGGTTGCGAAATCTCGCACGGAGAGCGATTGCAGTTGCGGGACTGCTGTCAGGCGTGGCTGGTATTGTTCCAGCTGTTGCAGCTGATGATCACCCCGGACGGCGGATCTACGCTGAGAAGTGTGCCAGTTGTCATGGTGAACGGGGCGAGCGAACAGGGACAAACGAAGCTCGCCCGTTAGCGGGGGAGTTGTCGCTCAATCAGCTTGCGAAGTATATCGAGAAGTCGATGCCGGAAGATGATCCGGAGTCATGTATCGGTGAAGAGGCGCAGCAGGTCGCCGAGTATATTTACGACGCATTTTATTCTCCAATTGCGAGGATGCGTAATAATCCACCGCGAATGGAGACGGCACGGCTCACAGTGGCGCAGTACCGAAACTCGCTGGCAGACCTTGCAGCGAGTTTTCTCTGGCAGGGAGAATGGGACGAGCGTCGTGGTCTTGACGGAGAATATTACAACACAAATCGGCGTGCTTTTCGTCGGTTGAAGGGGCAGTATCTCAAGATTGAACGGGTCGATCCGAATATTGATTTCGATTTTGGTTCAGGAAGTGCTGATACGAACCTGATACCGCCTGATCAATATTGTGTTCACTGGTACGGAGGTCTTCTTGCTCCCGACACCGGGGTCTATGACTTCATCATCAAGACTCCCAATGCAGGTCGTTTTTGGGTGAATCACAAGTTTACTGATGGCGCAGCGGGCGAATATGGAGGAGGAGATCCGCTCATTGATGCTGTCGTCAAAACGGGGGATACGGATGAATATCGGCAGTCAATTTTCCTTGTTGGCGGTCGAGTTTATCCGATTCAGGTTGAGTTCAATAAATCAACTGCCGAAAAGGTCGGTCGGTTTCAACTGATGTGGAAGCGTCCTCAGGGAGAGGATGAAGTGATTCCGGGGCGGTATCTCTCCCCGAATCGATTTAACGAGACGATTATTGTCGAGACCCCGTTTCCTCCAGATGATCGCAGTGCGGGATATGAGAGAGGCGTCTCTGTTTCCCGCGAGTGGACTGATGCGATGACCTTTGCCGCTGTGGAATTCGCGGATGAGGTGATGGCGAAGATCTACGAGTTTGCAGGATTGTCGGAGGAGAACTCATCGGAACACGAAACACGGTTGCGGAAATTCTGCGAACAGTTTGTCGAGCGGGCCTTCCGCCGCCCGTTGACAGAAGAAGTGCGTACCCAGTTCGTTGATCAGCAGTTTGAGTCGGCGAACGATCCATTCGTTGCAACAAAGCGGGTCATGTTGCTGACGCTGCGGTCGCCCCGATTTCTGTTTCCAGGGATCGACTCCCGCAACTTCGACGATTATCGCATGGCGGAGTGGCTGGCTCTGGCGCTTTGGGATTCCATTCCTGATGAAGAGCTTCGCCAGGCGGCTGCGAAGGGAGAACTGAAAACCCGTGATCAATTGATGGCTCAGGCGGAACGAATGGTCAGGGATGAGCGCGCCCGTCTAAAGGTCAAGTCGTTCTTCCAGAGTTGGATCAACGATTCGCACTACCAGTTTTCCAAGTCCTCGTCGTTGTTCCCGGATTTCAATTCATCGATCGCTGCAGATTTGAGGACATCTTTGCATTTACTGGTCGATGACATTTTCTGGAGTGAGAAATCGAGCTTTTATGAATTGTTGACGACAACAGATTGCTATTTAAATGATCGAATGGCGAAATTTTATGATGTCGATATCGAAATCAGGAAGGATTTTCAGCGAGTTCCGTTTGAGCCCGCTAACCGATCCGGAATTCTGACACATCCCTATCTGTTGTCGGGGCTGGCTTATCATGACAGCAGTTCTCCAATTCACCGGGGAGTGTTTCTTGCCCGGAGTCTTGTCGGACGTCGTCTGAAGCCGCCTCCTGTTGCAGTTGATCTTGAGCCGGCGGATCTGCACCCCGATATGACCACCCGCGAACGTGTGGAGAGACAGACATCATCACCGAGTTGCTTCGGTTGTCATGGAATTATTAATCCGCTCGGGTTTCCGCTGGAGAGTTTTGATGCTGTTGGCCGATTTCGCCAGATGGAGCGAGGCAAGGTCGTCAACACTCATGTGGTGTATGTCGATCATCGGGGGCAGGAACACCCATTAAACGATGCTCGTGAACTTGCAAAGTTCCTTGCCGACAGCCGAGAGACACATTCCGCCTTTGTTGAGCTGCTGTTTCAGCACGTTGTCAAGCAGCCGATTCAGGCGTTTGAGCCATCTTTGCATGCGAAGTTGACTGACAGCTTTGTCGACCATGAACTGAATATGCGTCAGTTGCTTGTCACGATTGCTGTGGATTCTGCACTTTCAGCCCGGGATCACTCGGGTTCTTCGAAGTAGGGTTTCGTTATTCACGCTGAGATGAAATGGAAAGGGAGGGTCATGCCACGATTTTATCAATCGCGTCGAGAGTTTCTGCAGCATGCCGGACTGTCAGCTGCGGTACTCCCGTTTCTTGGAAACCTCCCTTGTTTAGCGATGTCGAATTCGCAGAAGCCGAAGCAGCGGCTTGTGATTGTTTTCAGTCCAAACGGTGTGGTGAAAAAGACATTCTGGCCGGATGAAGTCGGCGATAAGTTTCAATTGAAAGAGACGTTGCAGCCATTTTCCGGTTATGAAGATCGAATGTTGATTGTCAAAGGGGTCTCGAACCGCATTCAGGGGGACGGGTGCAATCACATTCGCGGGATGGGGTGTCTGCTAACGGGAATTGAACTTCGACCGGGAAACATTCAGACCGCCAATTCGACGGGTGGATGGGCCAACGGGTGTTCCATTGATCAGGAGATCAAGAACTTTCTTCAGGCCAATCCCGAGACCCGGACCCGATTCGGGTCGTTGGAGTTCGGAGTGCTGATTCCTGACCGGGCAGACCCGTTTACCCGTCTGGTTTATAGTGGCCCCAATCAACCGGTGACCCCAATTGACAATCCTTACGAAATGTTTGCCCGCCTGTATGGGCAGGTGAAGGATCGTGAAAACCTTCACAGTATTTTTGACGACCTGCAGGAGGACTTGAAGAAGGTTCGCTCTCTGATTCCCGCTGAAGACCGTCGATTACTGGATGAACAGGCGGCCCACGTTCGCGATATTGAAAAGGCATTGCAGCAGGATCAGTCGATTGAGCTGAATCATCCTGTTCCAGAGCTTGAGCTTGGGATTAAAGAAGAGAATATCAATATGCCCCGGCTCACGCGGATGAATATTGATCTGATTGTCAACAGTCTGATGGCGGACTTTGCACGCATCGCCACGCTACAGCTGACGTTCTCGGTCAGTCGGCTGAAGATGCCGTGGCTCGGAATCGAAGGGGATCACCACACCCTCTCCCATGAGCCAGACAAGAATGAGGACGCACAGGTCGCCTTGACAAAGATGAACAAGTGGTTTGCCGAACAGGTTGCCCATCTGGTTCGCAAGCTCGATGAGACTCCCGAGCCAGGGGGAACGGGGTCAATGCTCGATCATACCACGGTGATCTGGACAAACGAGTTGGGAACCGGAAACACTCATTCCATGGACGATATCCCCTTCGTGATGATTGGCGGTAACCTTGGATTCAAGATGGGACGTTCACTGAAGTTCGATCGGGTGCCACACAACCGGTTGCTGATGTCTCTGGCACATGGATTCGGGCATCACATTGAGCGGTTTGGAAACCCCGATTACTGTGGGGACGGTCCTCTGGTCTTGAGCTAAGGTCACATTGAAGGAGTTGCGACCGATTGCCGGATGCTTCTTTCTGGTCTGATTTGAATAGAGAGTATCAGGCAGTCGTGAATTATTCCGGGTGATTGAAATTTCAATCCACTCTCGAGAGGCTTCGCATTCGAGANCGATGCGAAGCCTTATTTGTTATTNGGATCTTTTCCAATTGGGAAAAGTAACTGCAAAACGTCTTTTGCCGNGTTTNGTTTTNCCGGGAGATTCGCTCTCGCTTCTCTGGCGTTATGTCAGCATGTCAGTATCTGAAAGAGCCAGATCTCTGATTTCACTTTCTCATGAACCTCGAAGAACATGCAGGTGTCCACGCTTGAGTTGTCACTGCGATCGAATGGATGAGCAAATTAGCTGCGACCTCGTTGATGAACTTTTCTGGAGATGTTCGGCGACGTTGTGGCTGATGTTCTGGGACTTCAGAACGTTGTAATCATGTCGACAGCAGTTCTGATAATCGCAAAAGTTGTCAGAATCGGTTTCTCTGGTTAGAATTTCCTCAACATTAACGAGGATACTTCATTCCCCGGACTTCGTCGCTGGGCGCTCAGCGTCGGTCGAAAGGAGTGGTGTGTTGTCCCGCCTCAGGCGCAGACTGAGTCCTTCGTCAGCTGGTTTTTCACCTGCTGCAGCTGGCTCGTCCTCTCTCCTGAGCGGCCAATTGGTTCAGGAGCGTGCATGGTTTCCGTTGCGCAGTATCCCGTTCCAGGCACTCCCCCTCAGGGGGACTCCAGCCATTCAGTGCGGTCGCTTTCATCCGCACTGCAGGCCAGCGTACTGGCACTGAACCGTCATTTTCAGGCCGTCCATGTGATCTCTGTCCGCCGCGCTTTTTGTCTTCTGGTCAAGGAATTGGCAGAAGTTGTTCATGTCGATGGCGGTCACTTCTGCTCATATACCTTCGATTCCTGGCTGGAATTCAGTCAATTAAAGCTCGAACTCGGCCAGCGGGATGAGTTCGAAGACTGGGTAAAGTCGGTCAACTTCGAAATTCAGGCCCCCCGGATCATTCGTTTGCTGACGTATGAACATGTCCCTCGGAACTCGGTGAAGTTCAATCGTCGCAACATCTTCCTGCGTGATGGTCACCGATGCCAGTATTGCGGGAAACGGTACAGCTCTCCCCGTTTGAGTCTGGATCACGTGCTCCCAAAGAGCCGGGGGGGAACAGACACATGGGAAAACATTGTCTGTGCCTGCCTGAAGTGCAACGTCGACAAAGGGGGAAGAACGCCCGCAGAAGCGGGGATGAAGTTGCTTCAGAAGCCTGTAAAGCCAAAGCGAAGTCCCCTGCTCAGCCGGCAGCTGTCGTTGAGCAAGTACGAGTGCTGGAAAAACTTCATTCCGCAGATGACCGAATAGTTTCGCACGCGGACCGTCTTTGCCGGGACTCGTTGGATTTCTTGATCGTCCGCGTGGTTGAAGACGACCGGGATGCACCCAAGGGACGCAGTGACGCATCAACGCCGCCTGTTGCTTTGCGGTCGACTCTCGTTTCATTTCTCCTGAAATGAGGTCGAGCAGTCCCGTCTCCGACTTGAAACTGCTATCTTCATGTGCGGCGGTCCTGTCTTGTGACTTCTGCCGACAATTGACCGGCCTGCCACCTCTGAACGTTTCGTGTTTGCAAGAACCAATTTAGAAGTCTGCCATGTCCGAATTTCGCATTGAAAAAGACTCCATGGGGGAAGTCAAAGTTCCTGCCCAGGCTTATTACGGCGCCCAGACCCAGCGGGCCATCGAGAACTTTCCGGTCTCCGGTTGGCCGCTCCATTCGGATCTGATTCATGCGATGGGGCTGGTGAAGTACGCGTGCGGGGTGGCGAATCGCGACCTTGGCAAGCTCACGGGGACGGGTAAGGAGCCACTCAATGACGATCAGGTGGCTGCCATGCTCACCGCTTCTCAGGAAGTGGCTGATGGGAAGTTTGACTCCCAGTTCCCGATTGACGTCTTTCAGACCGGCTCGGGAACCAGCAGCAATATGAACTGCAACGAAGTGATTGCGAATCGCGCCATTGAGCTGATGGGGGGGGATCGGTTCGCTGCCAAGAAACCGATTCACCCGAACGACCATGTCAACATGGGGCAAAGCACGAATGATACGTTTCCAACGGCAATTCATGTTGCCGTGGCGATGAGCATCAATAGCAACCTCATTCCTGCCCTGACCCGATTCCAGCAGGTGCTGGCCCGGAAAGCGAAGGAATGGGACCAAATCATCAAGATCGGCCGGACCCATCTGGCAGATGCGACACCGCTTCGGCTGGGACAGGAATTTGGTGGATTTGCCCGACAGCTCGAACTGTCGATCGAACGTGCGAAGACCGCGCTCAAGGCGGTTCTTGAGTTGCCGGTCGGGGGGACTGCGGTCGGGTCCGGAATCAACACGCATCCTGAATTTGGATCGAGGGTCGCTGCTGTCCTGGCGGAGAAATCGGGACTCCCGTTTGTCGAAGCAGCGAATCACTTCGAAGCCAACGCTCAGCGAGATGGGCTTGTGGAGTGTCACGGTCAGCTGAAGGCGATTGCGACGACGCTGATGAACGTGGCCAATAACATCCGCTGGCTCGGGTCTGGACCTCGCTGCGGGTTTTATGAAGTGAAGATTCCCGACCTCCAGCCGGGAAGTTCCATCATGCCCGGGAAGGTGAATCCCGTGATGTGCGAGAGCCTGATGCAGGTGGCTGCGCGCGTGATTGGGAATGACGGCTGCATCACGACAAGCGGGGTCATCGGCGGGAATTTCCAGCTCAATATCATGATGCCGGTCATGGGACAGACCACTCTGGAATCGGTGATGCTGCTTGCCAAAGGGACCAATGCGTTTGTTGACCTGTGTGCCGAAGGGCTTGAGGCCAACCCGGAAGCGTGTGAAGCCGGTGTCGAAAAGAGCCTGTCGATGTGCACCAGCCTGAACCCGCTGATCGGCTATGAAAAATCGGCTCAGCTCGCGAAAGAGGCTTTCAAGAGCGGAAAGACCATCCGTGAGCTATGCGTCGAGCAGCAAGTCCTTCCTCTCGATGTCCTGCAGAAGGCTCTGGATCCAATGAGCATGACCGAACCGCACGCATAGCGGAACGGCAAAGCAAAAACTTAAAAATGAACAGGCGGTCCGCGGTTTCGTGGCCGCCTGTTTTTCATTGAGATCCTAGCGGGGCCAGTCGGGATGACCGATCTGTCAGAAATCAGATAGCAGATTCGGGCCAGACGATGGTCGCAGTTGCGGTTACGCTGTCCCGTTGTGCTGTCAGTTGCGTTCCCGGAGCACCCATTTTGGTTCGAATCATCCCCAGAGCGATCGTCCGTCCGCTCGCGGGGAGTGTGGCGACGGAGGTCAGCGTTCCTGCTTCCTTTTCGCCCGAAAAGAGTTTGTCTCCGGGGGACCACGACCCGCTGTCAATCACAAGTCCCCGCAACTCACGATTGGTGTGTCCCAGTGCATCCAGCCGGGCAATCGGCTCCTGCCCGAGATAGCATCCCTTGGTGAAGCTGATCGCCTGTGGCGTCCGGGCAGCGTTCTGGGCCAGATCGTCGTTGGAAATGTCCTTCCCGTGGAGAGGGAAACCCGCAGCGATTCGGAAAACATCGAACAACTCGGGTGTTCCGTTCGCGACCACCTCCGGGGGAAACGCCGACGTGAGGCGGGAGACTGAATCCGCCTCGCCGATGATGAGGAGCCCTGGGGCCGGAACGCAGGGAGCACCGGCCACAACCACTTGGCTGGTATCTATCTTCCCGCAGGTTCCAGCGTCTGTGCTGATGGCCTCTCCTGTGACCTGCTGAACCTGATTGCTCAACTGATCTCCCTGAAGGCATAGCACCTGCCAGCGATTGGACAGATCGCGAATCGTGACATTCGCATCAAGAAGGTACTTGCTTAGATGGGGAACAAGAACGGTTGCCGTTCCGGGGCCTCCGACCAGCAGGAGATTCTCTTCGGGAGCCAGAACGAGAAAATGTGCGAGGATTTTCCCCTTCAGATCGCAGGCAAAGGCTTCGCATGTCTGGCCGTTGGACAGTTTCCTGATGTCGTTGGTGCAGAAGTTGTGCAGGAAACTCCGGGCGTCGTTCCCGGCGAGTTCAACGACGGACCAGTCCGTCAGAGTAAATGCAATCGCAGGGGCATTTCGGAGTGAGAGAACTTCGTTTTGTAACTCAGTGAGTGCAGACATCAGATACTCAACGGAACAGGGAACCAGGACTGAAAGGCTCAGTTTGAGCCCTGTTCCATTATGGTCCCTCTGGCAAAAGACTGCACGCCATGTCCGAAATCAGTGATTTTGTCAGGAAAATCACTGCGGGACGGCCGCGATCTCTCACTGATTCGCAGCCAGATTCACGCAGATGATCTCTTCATCATTGCGGACGAACATCTTCCTGTTGGCAAAGGCGGGGGGACACCAGACCACCTCGCGGCCATATGCATGGTTGGTCGGTTTGATCAGGTGGACCCGATCCAGTTCCTCATATCCATCCGGGGAGAGCTGGGCGATGATCAGATCTCCTGTCTCGGCAAACATCCAGTACCGGTCCCCCTGACGGATGATGAATGCGGTGGCTGAGGATCGGCGACGCCCCTCAAACGGGCCAGAAGATCGCCAGCGGATTTCTCCACTCGGGAATTCGATGGCCCGCATTTCCCCATTTTCGTGGAAGCCGTACAGCAGTCCATCCGCGAGAAATGGCTGCACGTTCACCGCAGAGATCCCATGTTTCGGCTTGTCTCTCCAGACGACCTCGACTGCCGGACGATCGGTAGCCAGTTTCAGCAGCAGATTCTTTTCCTGAAACCCACCGATGTATAGGTACTCTCCGACATGAACGGGGGTCATGATGATGGAGCCATAGCTCGCTTCGTAAGGAGCTTCCCAGTAGATCTCGCCGGTTTCCGGATTGGCTCCGTACATTCCATCCGGCTTCATCAGCACGAGTTGACGCTGACCGCCGATCTCATAGATCACCGGGGGGCAATACCCCTGCTGCGGTGCCTTTCCGGTCTTCCAGATTTCCTTTCCGGTGAGTTTGTCAAACGCCGCAGCATGGGCCACATCGGTTCCAACCACACAGATGAGCTTGTTTCCATCAATGAGGGGATGGCTGGCATATCCCCACGTTGCTGTTTTGGTCTTGTAGTCTGCCTTCAGATCGCGAGACCAGAGAATCGTCCCATCGCTGACCCGGAAGCAGAAGAGGTTTCCCTCTGCCCCCAAGGTGTAAACGCGGTCCTCATCCACGGTGGGGGTGCACCGTGGGCCGGCAGGATAGTCGATGGTGTATGTGACCGGATATTCGTGAGACCAGATCGTCTTCCCGGTCGCTTCGTCCAGACAATGAACCCGCTCAGTCCCCTTCGCTGTAAAACCGCCTGGAGATCTGTTCTCACCCTGATTTCCACTATTCTCGACAGGGTCTTTTACAAAATCGGTAACGAAGACCCGTCCGTTCGCGACAGCGGGGCCAGCATATCCCCCAGCGACAGGCTGCTTCCAGATGACCTTCGGCCCATTCTCCGGAAAGCGGTCGAGGAGTCCGGTTTCCCGCCAGATGTTGTCCCTGTGAGGTCCTCGCCATTGCGGCCAGTCATCGGCACAGAGCGGACTGACCAGCAGAATCATTCCCCATCCACAGACATGTCTGAAAATTTGAGAAACTCGCTTCACGGGATCACCTGTTGTGGGCAATTCGCGGATGGACTGTCGAAGTCGATGTCTGCTTCCTGCGACGACGGTGAATGAAGTCTCGGAATGATGTCTCGCGACATTTTGGGAGAAGCTCGCAGGATCATGTCATCGTAGACCAGATGACTCTAATTGTCATTCCCGAAATGTGCTTTTCCTGATGGGAACGGGTCGCAGAAATCCGTTCCTTCCGAAGTGATCGCTCCTCCTCTTAAAATGAATTCCCGTCTGGTCGGCGAACGTTCGTGTTCTAGTGGTCGGCCGGGTGCATAAAGGTATTGGCGATTCATTCAGGCGCGAGGGGCATGATCCAGATTTTTGGAATTCGTCATCATGGCCCCGGCTGTGCGCGCAGCCTGGTGACGGCGCTGGACGAATGGCAGCCGGATGTCGTGGTGATTGAAGCCCCCGCGGATCTGGAGCCGATCTTTTCTCATGCTGCTGATGCCGACATGCAGCCCCCGGTGGCGATGCTGGTTTATCCCCGCGACCAGCCATCACGTTCGGTTGTTTATCCGATGGCGGTCTTCTCTCCAGAATGGCAGGCGCTGCAATGGGGATTGCGAAACGGGCGCCCGGTTCATGCCATGGATCTCCCGATGTCCATTCAGATGGCCATGGAGATCTCTCCCGGATCTACAACAACGACATCAGAAAACGAACCTCAAAATAGTGCAGAGACTATTGGCGAAACGACCGCCGGGAAGACATGGCGCATTGATCCACTGGCTGTGCTGGCTGAGACAGCCGGATATTCCGACCACGAACTGTGGTGGGAAGAGCAGATTGAGCGACGGCACGATTCTGCAGGGGTCTTTGTTGCCATTCTCGAGGTGATGCAGGCCATTCGGGCTGAGTTTCCGGAGTCGTCCCCGCGCGACCTGCTGCGAGAAGCCTACATGCGGAAAACGCTTCGCAGTCTGGCCAAGCAGGGGCAGGACAGGAAAATTGCCGTCGTCTGCGGGGCATGGCACGGACCGGTCCTGACCGAGGAGGCACTGGCTGGAAAACTCCCCGGTTGCCGGATTCAGGAGGACAATCACCGGCTGAAGGGGCTGCCGAAGCTGAAGACGGTGGCCACATGGATTCCGTGGACATACAGCCGGCTCGCTTATCGAAGTGGTTATGGAGCCGGAATCACCTCGCCGGGCTGGTATGCCCATCTCTGGGAATGTCCCACCTCCGCTCCGACACGCTGGATTGTGAATGCGGCACAGCTTCTCCGAAAGCGCGACCTCTCCGCTTCATCGGCGAGTGTCATTGAAGCCTGTCGGCTGGCGGATGCACTGGCAGCGCTCCGGGAGCTTCGAGGTCCGGGGCTTCAGGAATTAAACGAAGCGATTCTGACCGTTCTCTGTCAGGGGGAGACTGGCCCGCTGGCGCTGATCCGTCAGGAGCTGGAGGTGGGGGACCGTCTGGGATCGGTTCCGGGAAAGATCAGTTCCGTTCCACTGGCAGAAGATGTCGCCAGGCAGCAGAAGTCGCTTCGCATGAAGCCATCCACCCGGCCCAGAACGTACGATCTGGACCTTCGCAGCGACCACGCACGGGCACAAAGTCGCCTGCTTCATCGATTGCGCATTCTCAACATACATTGGGGAGTTGCTCAGCCTTCTGCGAACCGGTGGTCCACGTTTCATGAGATCTGGTCAGTGAAATGGGAGCCCGAATTCGCCATTTCGTTGATCGAAGCGAATGTCTGGGGGAACACACTCGAAGCTGCTTCCGCTGCCCGACTTCAGCACCTGTCACGCAACGCAGATTCTCTTGCCGCGCTCCCCCCCCTGCTCTCTCAGGCACTGGATGCGGATCTGCTGGGACTGGTGCCGGAACTGATCGACCAGATTCAGGCGGTCTCCGCGACGACCACCGATGTCCTTCCGATGATGCAATCCTTTCCGGAACTGGCGACCATCGTCCGCTACGGGAATGTCCGGGGAACGGGAACGGATGCGATTGAACCGATTCTCGAAAGTATGCTGACACGCATCTGCATCTCTCTTCCGGTCGCCTGTGCGGGAGTGGATGATGACATGGCCCAGCAGTTGACGGAGGGACTTTCCCACCTTCAGCGCGGACTTGAGACACTCCAGCGAGAGGATCTGCTCGATCCATTCCATGACCGGGTGAGAAGTCTCGCTGAAAGTGATCTGCACGGACTCATTCGGGGATGGTCTGTTCGTTACCTGCTGGAAAAGGGGCTGGTGGATGCGGGAGTGCTCGAACGGCTGGCCTCGCTGGCACTCAGTTCTGGAAACGAGATTTCACAGGCAGCGGCGTGGTTGACCGGCCTGCTGTCGGGAAGTGGATTGCAGCTGATTCATCAGGAGACCCTCTGGCGCGTCATGGATAACTGGCTGATCGATCTCCCGGAGGAAGGATTTGTGAATGTTCTGCCGATCCTCCGTCGCGGTTTCTCTGCGTTTTCGCATGCCGAACGTCGGCAGATGGGAGAGTTGATCAAGAGCTTTCATCAGGCTTCCGTCGGAGTGGAATCAGACGTTTTGCCGGGGGCGACGTCTCTGAATGAGACGAGAGCGGGGCTTGTCCTGCCGATTCTGGCGCGGATTCTGGGAGTGAACGAAACTCATGGATGACCACGATCCGATCCATGCCAGCCGTCTGCGGCGATGGCGACTTGTTCTGGGGAGTGAACCTCCGTCACCAGACCGCTCGAGCGCAGAAGGAATTAACGTTGAGCTGCAGGGGGATGATGCCGAAATGGATCATATTCTGCAGGCACTCTATGACTCTGACCGGAAGGGGGGGCTGGGGAGTTCATCGCCGCGAGTGAATCGCTGGCTGGGAGATATTCGGCGCTATTTCCCCGTCTCGGTCGTTCGACTCATGCAGAAGGATGCGCTAGAGCGCCTGAAGCTTCACCAGATGCTTCTTCAGCCAGAAACCCTCGAATCGATCGAGCCCGATCCCGAACTGCTGGGAACCCTGCTGACGCTCAAGAGTGTCATCCCCGAAAAGACCCGTGAGACCGCCCGTCGGGTTGTTCGCAAAGTGGTGGAAGAGATCGAACGTCGGCTCAAGACTCGCCTCGTTTCAGAGGTCCGCCAGGCGATTTCCCATGTGTCGCGAACGCGTCGCCCTCGCCCGAAAGATATCGACTGGGATCGGACGATTCGCGGCAATCTTCAGCACTACCTCCCGGAGCTCAAAACAATCATTCCGGTCCGTCTGGTTG
>Ga0065721_10051623_pt1 | contig 14072 bp, 13 predicted proteins | sample Mesricmetagenome_FD_59108 | JGI IMG/M metagenome (GOLD analysis project Ga0065721, IMG submission 59108) | Mesophilic microbial community from rice straw/compost enrichment Sample: eDNA_1 v2 (version 2) | ecosystem: Engineered > Solid waste > Grass > Composting > Bioreactor | place: USA: Davis... | reverse complement strand
AATGGTACGCGCCCCTGACTGATGAGTTTATCCTGACCAGTCGGGCAGATTTGGGATATGGCAACAGTTTGCACGGTGCCCGTAACTACCCATTCTTCAAAAACTATTATGCCGGCGGCATTGATTCCGTTCGGGGCTACCAGGGTTATACATTGGGCCCGCGGGATTCGAATGATAATCCCTATGGCGGTAATATGCTGGTGGATGCGAGCATTGGCCTCATTTTTCCCAACTATCTGACGGAAAACCTGCGTACTAGTGCTTTTGTAGATGCCGGTAACGTCTATACCTCCTTGAATAATCGGGGTTTTGGGGGTAAAAGTACAGATGCAGGCCCCATTCGTTATTCAATAGGTCTCGAAGCAGACTGGATTACACCGTTTGGACCTATCCAGTTCAGCCTCGCTAAACCTCTTAATCGCCAGAAGGGTAAAGGCGGAAACCGGGGCGATCAGGAAGAAGTATTCCAGTTTGCTCTGGGCGCAAATTTCTGATAAATATTACAATCTGTTTGCATCAAGAAGCTGATGCGATAGATAGTGGTTGGCGGTACAATAGCACGGGTGTTGGTTTTAGGGAAAATTAGCGTTTAATTTTATTTGGAGAATATCATGAAGATTGTGAAGAAAATTGGCATTTTAATCAGCGCATTTTTGCTGGCCACGGGCGTTGAAGTGTCTCAGGCAGCAGACGCGTCTGCCTCCTCTGCCCAATTAAAGGTTGCTGTCGTCAATGTGCAACAAGTGTTGCAACAATCGCCACGAGTTGCTGAATTGAGCAAAAAACTGGAAAACCAGTTCAAGACCCGCCAGTCCAAAATTAGCGATGAACAAAAAGCTTTGCAGGATCAGCTGGATAAATTTAAGAAAGAATCACCCACGATGAACCAGAAAGAAAGGGATTCAATGCAGAAAAAGATCGCTGCTGACCGATCTGATCTGGTCAAACAGGTTGTTGCCTACCAGCAGGATTTACAAAAAGAACAAAATAAAATCATGCAGGGTATCTTGAATGATTTAAATGGCATTGTGTCTACTATTGCTAAGAGCCAAAATTATTCACTGGTGCTGGATTCCCAAGCTGTTATTTTTGCAGCAGATGGAAACGATATTACCAAGGATGTAGCAAAACAATTTAACAGCAAGAGTTAAAAAATTCGTTTTTTACTTTTGACAATCTCCCCCATTTTTGGGGGAGATTTGTTTTAGGCGCAAACGAATAATAGTGAGTGGGACATAGCGATTTATAAATTTTAATCAGTCGCTCGCGTATTAAGTTTTTGATGTGTCACTCTGTACTTGACTTTGTTATCTTGTGCCTGGACTTTGTCACCTGTACTTGGACTTTGTTACCCCGCACTTGGGTTTTGTCACCCCGCACTTGTTGCGGGGTCTGGTGTAAAAAATAATGTATTCTTATTTTTTAATACCGGATCCCGCAACAAGAGCGGGATGACAATAAGGGCAAGTGCGGATGACAGCTCGGCGAGTGCGAGGGTGAACTCGGCAAGTGTGGGATGGGCAATGTGAGGCAAGTGCCGGGATGACAGGGCGGCCAGTAATTGGAATGTACATAACGGTTCACGCCAGCGACTAATTAATAATTTAATTAATAATGAGCATATCATCATTATGCAAGCACTAAATAAAACACAATATTCACTATCAGAACTAACCAAGGGACTGGATGTGACGATTAAGGGTGATCCGCACTGTATGATCAGCGGGATTTGCACGCTTAATCATTCCCGGCCTGGGCATATCGCATTTCTGACTAATTCCCTTTATCGTAAATATCTCCCTGATACGCAAGCCTCTGCTGTGATTTTGACAGAGGAAGATGCTGCAGGCTGTACTGTCAATGCGGTTATTAGCCGCAATCCTTATTATACTTATTCGCAAATCGCCGCTTTTTTTAATGACCACGAGACACCTGCTGCGGGAATTCATCCGACCGTTGTTATCGGTAAAGACACCTATGTTGATCCATCAGCCAGCATCGGTGCGCATTGCATCATCGGCAAAGGGGTTAAGATCGCTGCGAATGCTGTGATTGGTCCTGGCTGTATTATCGGAGATTTCAGCGTCATTGGCGAAGCGACACAGCTGGATGCCCGGGTCACACTTTATCACCGTGTAAAAATTGGCAAGCGTACCCGCATCGCAAGTGGTGTGGTGATCGGGAGTGATGGTTTTGGTTTCGCCAATCAGAAAGGTGTTTGGCATAAAGTTCCTCAAGTGGGTGGTGTTGAAATTGGGGATGATGTCGATATTGGCGCGAACACCACCATTGACCGAGGTGCGGTGGAAGACACGGTCATCGAGAATGGCGTCAAATTGGATAACCTGATTCAGGTGGCGCATAACGTTCGTATCGGCGCGCATACGGTTATTGCGGGTTGTACGGGCATTGCCGGCAGCACGGTTATTGGCAAGCACTGCATGATAGGAGGTGCTGCCATGATCGCAGGCCATCTTACTATTACTGATGGCGTCATGCTCACAGGTGGAACGGGGGTTACAAAATCCATTCAGGAGCCAGGTATTTATTCCTCAGGCATCCTGGGTCTCATGACAAACCAGGAGTTTCGTAAAAAGAGTGCTCGTTTTCACCAGCTGGAAAGTCTGGTGCAGCGCGTAAAAAGTTTGGAGTCCGCTTTAAAAGAGCTTACAGAGAGAAATGAATCATGAAGCATGTGATGGATATACATGAAATACTTAAATTCCTGCCGCATCGGTATCCGTTTTTGTTAATTGACAGAGTCCTTGAGGTGGAAACCTGGAAATCCGTAGTTGCGCTCAAAAATGTGACGATCAACGAAGCTTTTTTTGCCGGGCATTTCCCTAGCCGCCCAGTGATGCCGGGTGTACTGATTCTTGAGGCTTTGGCGCAGGCAGCTGCAGTGCTGGCTTATATTTCCACGAATACCACGCCGGATAATGGAGCACTGTATTATTTCGCCGGCATTGATAACGCACGGTTTCGTCGCGTAGTAGAGCCCGGGGATCAACTGCGTTTACAGGTGAATGTGCTTCGCTCCAAGCGCGATATCTGGAAGTTGGAAGGATTTGCATACGTAGAGGAAGAATTGGCTTGCTCAGCGGAATTTATGAGCGCACGTAAAAGTAAATAACGAGGTAAGCTGTGATTGATAAAACTGCAATAATCGATCCTTCGGCAAAGATTGCTGACAGCGTTCATGTGGGACCTTATTCAGTTATTGGGCCTGATGTTGAAATAGGCGAAGGTACCTGGATTGGACCGCACGTAGTGATTCAGGGACCCACCCGTATCGGGCGTGATAATAAAATTTTTCAATTTGCGTCTGTGGGTGAAGTAACGCAAGACAAAAAATTCAGAGGTGAGAAAACCTATCTTGAAATTGGCGATGGCAATGTGATTCGCGAGTTTTGTACCTTAAATCGCGGTACATCGCAGGAATCCATGACTAAGATTGGTGATCATAACCTGTTTATGGCCTATGTGCATATCGCACATGATTGTGAAGTCGGTAACCACACCATATTTGCGAACAATGCATCGCTCGCAGGTCATGTGAAAGTGGAAGATCATGCCATTCTGAGTGGATTTTCCGGTGTTTTTCAATTTTGCCGCGTGGGTGCGTACAGTTTTGCGGCGACTAATTCAGTCATTATCAAAGACGTTCCACCCTATGTCAAAGTGTCTGGTTATTATGCCAAGCCATTTGGCTTAAACACGGTAGGACTGCAGCGCCACGGCTTTACGGAAGCATCCCTGAAGCAATTGCGTCGTGCCTATAAAGTGATTTATAGAAACGGATTAACCGTTGCCAAGGCAATCGAAGAATTGAAAAAAATGGAATGCCCCGAGGTTCAACGATTAATCGATTTCATCCAAACCTCTCAGGCCGGCATCGTGCGCTGATGCAGCAAAATGGCTTATCCTTGTCATGCCAGCTTTCGCTGGCATTTGGTTTTTTGAGCGCATTTAGCTAATAGAAAGGACCTGTAGTGCCATAATGAAAATTGGAATTGTAGCGGGCGAAGCATCAGGCGATCTGTTAGGGGCCAAGCTTATCCAGGCACTGCGTGAGCGGTGCCCAACACTCGAGGTATATGGCATGGGTGGTCCTGCAATGAGCGCTGCAGGTTGCGAAAGCCTTTTTGATATTGAGCGATTGGCCGTCATGGGGTTTATTGAGCCGCTGTTGCGCTTACCTGATCTCATCAGACTTCGCCGCGATCTCTATCGTTATTTTCTGAAAAACCGCCCTGATGTTTTTATAGGTATTGACTCACCCGATTTTAATCTTGGACTGGAATTGAAACTGCGTCAGGCAGGTATTCCAGTGGTGCACTATGTGAGTCCCAGCGTATGGGCCTGGCGCCAAAACCGTATCCATAAAATCGCAAAAGCAGTTGATTTGATGCTTACCCTCCTGCCGTTTGAAGCAAAATTCTATGAGAAGCATCATGTGCCAGTGCGTTATGTAGGGCATCCGCTGGCAGATCAGATACCTTTGCAGCCTGATAAAATAGCTGCTCGACGCGCACTTTGCATCGATGAAAATGCTACGTATGTTGCATTACTGCCGGGCAGCCGGCGACAGGAAATCCGCTTCATGGCGGAACCTTTTTTGCTGGCTGCAAAGCAAATGCACCAGAAAAAACCAGACTTGCGATTTCTGACTTCCCATGTAAACGAACAGCGTTATCAAGAATTCCATGCTTATTACAAGCAGTACGCACCCGATTTGCCATTGCACTTTTTTACCCGGCGATCGCATGACGTGATGGCAGCGGCGGATGTTGTCCTCGTTACTTCGGGCACGGCAACGCTTGAAACGATGTTGTATAAAAAGCCAATGATTATCGCCTATCGCATGTCGCCCATGACTTATCAGTTGGCAAAATTACTGGTGAAAGTGCCCTATATAGGATTGCCCAACCTGCTAGCTAATCGGTCGCTTGTACCCGAACTGATCCAGCATGACGTCAACCCGGAAACCATTTGCAAGCATGCGCTCGACTATCTGGATCACCCGGAAAAAGTCGAAAAACTGGTGCAAATTTTTACCGAAATGCACAAAAGCCTGCGTGCAGAGGCGGCTAGCAATATTGCTGAATCCATATTGGATACTGTGCATAAAAAATCATAGTTACTGCCTATAATGAAAGGATATTTAAGATGCGAGAGCGCGTCTCTATCATTGTGCCGGATTTTGACGGCTGCCTTTATAATGGTAAATATTTTAAGCTCATTATTGAAGTCTTAAATCGCCACTGGGATTTTCTAATTGCACTTGGCAGGAAAAATCATCTCAGTGAGAGTGAGGCGAATTATGTCAATCAAGTTACTCACAACATATTGCAAGAGTTGGATAAGTATGATGTGAAAGATTGTAAGTATAGCAAGATGCAGGCTTGGATTACTCATCCGGCCTTTCAGAAAAGGATAACGACAGCGTTGGACAAGATAGGGCATATTAAAAAAAATCTTGTCTCCGTCAAGCAAATAATTGGCATTATTCTGCATGAATTCATTGGGTATATTTGCCGCCTAAACGAAGAAATTATGTTCAAGATTTTTTTAATGGCAAATGAGGCTCTGATTTCGCATTGGTGCAATAAAATGCTGATACAGGGTGTTTCCAGGGCTGCGCTCATGCTTGGCACTAACAGGCAGTCTTTTTATCATGATCGCGCCGGCATGGAGCAAAATGGAACGGGATCCTGTTACGTTAATCTCCATGATATTGAAGGTAGTATACGCAGTCAGCTGAAAAATATTATCTGCCGCGTGAGTCCATTCAGCATGAGCGATATCTATGCCAACCTCGCGCGCGGAATCAGTTATAGCAAAATATTGGATGAGTACTGGACACCGGATGGACAGGGTTTTCGATACAAAAATCACGCTTGTGCTATTTTCGACGAATCAAAAGTTTCGCTATTATATGCTATCGTCCATGACGTCGTGATTAACGTACTAAGTGAACTCGATATTGGCTCCGAGCGTGCTGATATTACAATTGAATTTTACGATAACGAGAATAGTATTCTTGAAGCGATCGGTAAAACTTTTTTAGCCAATCCGCAATTAATTCCTGACGGCGTCACATTAAATCTCTATCCTTATGATGGCAACCTAAAAATGGATCCGATACAGACGATTCAAGGCAAAGGTGTCATCGATTACCGCTATCGAGATAACGTAAAGTTAATGGCTATGATGTGCGGGTATAATTTGCAGGATTTTGATTCTGTCATCAATGTCTACCAGGCGCTGGATATAAACAAATTTATCTCGACTCGTGTGACGGGGCGGGAAATACAGCGTTTTTATCAGAGCAGACCCGGAGTTGCTCCGCTTTTTATGACTGGGAATGAACCAGCCGCTTCCGAAGGGGTGAACCGCTCAGCCTCATTTAGGCTGTTAATATAATCGGCGATATAGCAAAAACAAAAAATATTTTTTGAAAATATATAAACCAGACTTCGGCCATTTTTGAGGGGTGGTTACGAATTTATCATCCTGAGAGCGTTGTAGAAGTTTTGTCGTGTACAGAGAGACGTTTTATAAAAATGGCCAAAGTCAGATAAAGGACAAAATATGTCAGCAGACTGCGTAAGATGGGGAATTCTGGGCACAAGTTATATCTCTGAAGTGATGGCCAAAGCGATCCAAACGTCACCTGCCAGCCAACTCACAGCAGTAGGTAGTCGTTCATTTCAAACGGCGAAACAATTTTCAGACAAATTTTCGATCCCTAAATTTTATGATACTTATCAGTCATTACTAAATGATGCTGATGTTGACGCTGTCTATATTGGGTTGCCCAATCATCTGCATAAGGAGTGGATAGTGCGTTGCGCGCTGGCGGGCAAGCATATTTTATGTGAAAAACCTTTTGTTCTGACTGCCACCGAAGCACAGGAAGTGATTTCCATCGTAAACAAATCCAGGGTGTTTTGCATGGAAGCCCTGATGTATCGCTGCCATCCTGTTACAAAAAAGCTAAAAGAGCTGGTGAAAAATAACATTATTGGCGATATAAAATTGTATCATGCTGTTTATACAGCCAATATTGCATCGATAGCTAATTCGACTGCAGGCGGAAGTATTCGAAATTTAGGCTGTTATCCCATCTCTTTAATCCGGCTGCTTGCTGATGCGGAACCCATTGAAATAAATGCAATGGGCAGGATTAATGCTGCTACTCAATTAGATAATCAGGCAAGTGTAATGCTGAAGTTTGAGAATAATACCATAGCTATTGTTTCAACAGCCGATGATATGGAAATGTATTGGCAATTCGATATCTATGGCACAGAAGGCCACTTAAAAGTAATGACTAATCCCTGGTTGCCTGAAAGCCATAATAAAATAATGGTGTCCAGGAAAGACGAAGACAAGCCAAGAGAGATTAATGTAATAGCAGAAAAATCACTTTATACCTATCAGATTGATATTGCCAGCAAGTCAATATTGAGCGGGAATTTTGTCGGCCCTGAGGGAATATCGTTGCTAGACAGTCTCGGCAATATAACTGTGCTTGAAGCTTGGCTTAAACAGGTAAAAGCGCAAGCTATACTATCAGCGAAGGCAGTTTTGACTCCGTAATTAAAGTCCGCAAAACCGAGAGCGTTTATTTTAACGATGTTGCTCTTTTTCACCCAGGATAAACTTTGTACACGCCTTTGAGTTACTCTCTGAGCACGTTTTTTTAATTACCTTAATACATTCTTAATCTTTATTAAATTTTTCTTAATATACGCAAAGTATAATAAGACACATTTTGCTGATTTCCAAATGAGTGTTATGAAAGAATTCTTTGACGCTGTTTCTAAAGGTGAAATAGGCAAGGTTTTATTTTTTCTTAATGATAATAAGACCTGGGTCCATGCTGTTGATGACATGGGGCTGACGCCACTCATGTGGGCTGTATATAACGATCACCTGGATCTGGCCAAAATGCTTGTTGACCATGGTGCAGACGTTAATGCTGTATCCGCTAAGCTAGGATCATCCGTTATCCACTTTGCAGCTGAAAATGGCAGTATTGAGATGCTGGATTTTCTGTTAAGCAAAAGTGTTAACCTTCATGCTAAAAATGTGAGCTCGGGAGCAACGGCCTTGCATCATGCGATCATGACGCGACGACATGACCTGGTTCGTAGGCTTATTGCATTAGGCTTTGATATCAATGCCAAAACGTTAATGGGTGATTCCCCACTCCAGGGAGCGATTAAGGTGAATGATGTTGAGATTGCAAAGACGCTTTTGGAGCATGGTGCCAATGTTGACGAGCCAGGTGCGAACAATTTGACCGTCATGGAGAATGATTCTGAAACGCAACAGCAACAAGGGGTGGATCCGCTGGGCGCGGCTACTTATATGTGGAACAAGGAAATGATCCGAGTGATATGTGCATACAAAAATATTGATGCGGAAAAATATATCTGTAAGCGTAAAGTGTCAAATATATTTAATCATCCAAAGCTTTCTTCTTTATTTGAAAAAGAAGGCATTCATTCCTATACGTCAGGTGGATCTTCTGAAGAAGCTATCGAAATCATCATTGAATTACTAGAAAAATTTGTAAAGCATGTAGGCAGCTCTCTCGATACTTTGCCAATGAATACCATTATCATGGCGTTGAAAGCTTTATTAGAAAGTCATTCTCCTCTTGTTAGTTCCGTATTGCCCCAAGATGCTTCAAAGCTCAATTCCTCCAAACTTGTGTATTTTACAAGCGGATTTGATACACACGTTATCTATGGGTCGCGCCTCGTGATGGAGGATAAATTTGTCTATAAGCTGTATGAGCGGGGCTTTTATGCAAAGCTTAAAAAAACAGGGAAGGTATGCTCCGTCCTGAAACTGGAAGTAAAAAATAAAGAAGCAGAAAGAAAAATGATGGCTGAATTTTCCCGGCTCAAGGAGGAAAATGAAAGCGTTGCAACAACGGTTCTCTTTAGCGATATTCCAGCTCTGGCCGAATCAGAATATGAGCCGGATGAGCAAATTGAGCAAAAACCATTTAAGCGCGGTCGATGTTATTTTGAAAATTTGAAGTCATTGATATTGAGTGAATTTGTAAGATTGTACGGCTTCAATGAAGGGCGGTTGATTTATAAAAGTTTCGATTTATTCATGCATCTTACGGTTGCAAGGGAATTTATTACTTATAGCGATAGCGTTAATGACAGGGAAATTATCGAGATTTGTTTTGACGTAGTGAAAGCAAAAGCACAAAAATTAATATCTGTGAATGATCAATCGTTTTTCGTTTCAAATATTTGCAAGGATTTTAACTTAAAGTGCTAATTGTAGCATGATATAGGCTTGCAATGTTGAGAGTACTTTATTTAACAATGTCATGGCCAGCGAAGGCTTACTGTTGTCGACAGTTTCACAACCTTAACTGTCGTCGTCATTGTTGTTATCAGGCTGAGCCGGTCCACCTGGCATACGGTATTGCTCGCCTGCCCACTCACCAAGGTCAATCAGTTTGCAGCGTTCGGAACAAAAGGGCCTAAAAGAGTTGTCGCTTTCCCAAGTGTTTTGCTTACCGCAAGTAGGACAATGAATATTTTTTTTCTGGTTTGACGTCATGAGCAATCTCAGGAATTACAATAAGCGACCCAAAAGGGCAAGTTTTCAGTATATTGGGTGGGGCGAATTTCAATCTCGGGGATAAAGAAACGTACACTTAAAAAATGGCGGCCAATGCTGATTTCAGGATAAGCCGGAATGTCGTGCGTGATGCCGATGCGAACCATGCGCAAATTCCATTGCGGATCCAATAATTCTTGATGGAAACCATGCACAGCAGTTTTTTGATCAACTTTGGCGTTTTTGCGAACCAAGTCAAGTATCAGGGTGATGATCGTTTTAATCTGGCTAAAATCGCCCAGCCAGTCATTAATCATTCCCTGACGAATTTTTGTTGGCTGCTGTAGCCAGTAGTGATACAGGGGAATATCGAAACTGCATCCGCCGCCGGGACTCGCCAAATGTAGGCGCAGGGTATTGAATAATTCAATGTCTCGCAGACGCTGACCAATTTTGCCGCTGCTGTCAATCAAACTACGAGCATGCTCATCCAGTTGACGGGTAATATCATTAAACTTCTTGCTATCAATATCAGGCAAATTGCCGTAACGCATGAGGTTTGTCAGGTGATGTGTAAGTTCCTTGGCCAGCTTGGCTTTCAGATCAGGACGATCCAGTAGATGTAACACATTGATAATAAAAGCAACCACGTTCCGCGCGCTGAGCTCGGTCGTATCTGTCAACTGATGATCAATCTGTTGAAATAGCTGCTCAAGCCGCAAACATACGCGAATGATTTCATTTAATGGCTGTTCATATACAATTGATTCTTTCATGGTGCCAAACTAATCGAGACGTCGTTGGAAATCATAACATGAATTGTTTGGAATTTGGACGTTTGGCTTGTATTTTTTCAACGGAATGATATTTACGCCTGGGCCATTTTCAGATAGCGATGATGAAGCTGGTCCACCTGTAACGCCAGATCTTCCCGCTTCCCATCGTTGATAATGATATCGTGGGCGTATTTGAGCCTCTGCTGCCGGTTGGTTTGTGTTTTTAAGATGGCTTCTACCTGGTGTTTTTCTACTTTATCGCGCAAGGCAGTACGCTCAATCTGCAAATGCTCTGGGGTATCTACTACCAGGATACGATTAATGAAAGGATAAGGTCCGACTTCAATGAGTAAGGGAATTACGACGATGCAATAAGGGGACGTCACTTGTTTGGTTTGTTTTTCTATTTCGCCGCGTATAAGAGGATGTAATAGGTTTTCCAGCCAGCGGCGCTCATGCCGGTCGTTAAAAATGATATGGCGTAGTTTTGCCCGATCAAGCGTTCCATTTTTGCACAGAATCTCATTGCCATAATGTTTGGTAATAGCAGTGAAAGCGGGCTGTGCAGGCGCTGTGATGTCGCGAGCGATGACATCGGCATCAATAATAGCGATGCCACGCTCGGAAAATAATCGAGCCACTGTCGATTTGCCCGAGCCGATTCCGCCTGTTAAGCCAATCACTAGCATTAATATACCATTTCAAAATAATAGAGCATGATCTCATTGCCCCAAAGCATCGCAATCCAACCCGCAAACGCGAGATAAGGACCGAAAGGCAGCGGTACACTTTTGATGTGTCGTTTTACAATCATATGCGCAACTGCGAAAAGGATACCTGTGATAGAGGCAAGTAAAATGATGAGCGGCAGCATTTGCCATCCCAGATAGGCGCCTAAGGCAGCCAGAAATTTAAAATCGCCCTGGCCCATGCCGGTTTTACCCGTGGTCCATTCAAACAGCAGTTGGGTAGCGGCAAAAATGATATAACCTACGATAGCGCCGATAATAGCGTCATGGCTGGTACAAAATAAATTGAATATGCTGAAAAACAGCCCTAGCCAAAGCAGCAAAAGGGTCAACTGGTCTGGCAGTAGATGATAATCCAGATCTATAAAAGTCAGACAAATGATGATCCAGGTAAAGAGCAACGCAGCTGCTGTTTGCCAGCTAAAGCCAAACTTCCAGGCAACATAGGCAGAAACAATGCAGGTGAGCGCTTCCACAAGCGGATAACGTATGGAAATAGGTGCTGTGCAATAAGCGCATTGTCCGCGCAGCCAGAGGTAACTCAGAATAGGGATATTGTGCCAGGGACGGATGACTTTTTTACATTGTGGACAATGCGAAAAGGGCAGATATAAATTAAGTTTTTCTGTTTCAGCATGAGGTTTTAAACCCAGATAAACCCTGCATTCCTCGCTCCAGCTCTGTTCCATCATGCGGGGCAGGCGATAAATGACAACGTTAAGAAAACTGCCAATAAAGAGAGAAAGGATCGCGGTTACAATCAGGAAAATATCAGGATTAGCAGCAAAAAAAAGCACAATGTCCATGATGACAGACCCTAATTGAGATAACCAAGTTTAAACAGGGGCAAGTACATCCCTATTACCAATCCACCGATTAAAACACCAAGCACTACCATAATCAAGGGTTCAAGCAGTTGATTAAAGTATCCCATTAGCTGTTCGATCTCTGTATCCAGAAATTCCGCTATTTTATCCAGCATCGGTTCAAGCTGTCCGGATTCTTCACCTATTTTGACCATTTGTATCATGAGTTGCGGGAAGGGATAGGTTTGCATGGCTTGATGGAGTGCATGACCGGCGCTTACTTTGTTGCGAAGCGTATTGATAACCGTCAGGAAAACAGGATCGCTGCATGCGTTTGCGGTTAATTTCAATGCATCGATCAGCGGGATTCCAGCCATTAACGAGATGGATAAATGATTTGCAAAGCGCGTCAGCATAATTTTACGCCCACACTGTTTAACGAAGGGAAGCCTGACCAGCCACTGCTGGAAGTTGAATTTATTTTTTATAAGAGTGCTTTTGCTTAAAATAGGCAAAAGGAAAAGCAGTATGAGCAGTATGGGACCTGCAAAGTAATGATTGATATAGGCTGCAAGAAAAAAAATCACGCGCGTTAATAGTGGCAGTTTATTCCCTGCGCCCTGAAATAATTCTGCGAACCGAGGAATGACAAAGATAAACATACTTAATGTCACTATCAAGGCAACCACCATAATAATGCAAGGATAAAACAGGGCTTGCTTAATCTGCTTGTTGAAAGCCAGCCGGTTTTCATGATAACGGGCAGCGGCTGTGAGCATGGTATCCAGCCTGCCCGTCTGTTCGCCGATACGGATGAACTGACAGGTTAAGCCATCGAAATGCTGCGTATGTTGAGCGAGTCCATGGGAAAGCGTTTTGCCTATTAGGATTTCACGTTTGATGGTAAAAATAAGCAGACGCATGGCCATTTTTTCCTGGCTTCTTTCTAGAATCTCGCAGCTCTTGATGATAGGAATTCCTGCTGTGATGAGCGTCGCAAACTGGCGTAAAAAAACGGAAAGATCGGATGGCGTGATGGGTCGCTTCTGTTTAAGCTGCAGCCAATGGTGTTTGATGGTTTGCTTCATGGACCGGTCTCCATTGTTTTGGTCTGTCATACGCATTCTCTTTTTTTCTTGTGCGCTGTCTGTTTTGTCATGCATTTCCCCGCAGGCAAGATTTACTTACTGTTGATCGATATCCTGTGCGCGAATTTCGCCAGCTACGCGCGTGATTTCAGCCAGACTGGTTATGCCTTGCCGTATTTTTTGCAATCCGGCTTCCCATAAACGCATGCCTTCTGTTCGTTGAACTTGTATTAAAATCTGCGAAAGGCTTTTACCTGATAACAGGCATTGCGTGATTTTTTCAGTCACAGGAAGCAGCTCGAAGATACCAATACGGCCTTGATATCCCTGGTTGCAGTACTGGCAGCCAATGGGACGGAAAGCAGTGAAGGGAGTTGTATGGGCATGGGTGTCATCAAGCCGGGGAGGAAGTATTTCCGGTTGTTTGCAATGATCGCAGAGTTTTCGAACAAGGCGCTGTGCGACGATTAATGAAATGGAGTTCGCCAGATGATAGGCGGCAATGCCCATAGATTGTAATCGGATCATGGTCTCAACTGCGCTTCGGGTATGCAGCGTTGATAAAACCAGATGTCCGGTAAGCGCTGCTTGAACAGCGATATTTGCTGTTTCCGTGTCACGAATTTCTCCAATCATAATAATGTCTGGATCTTGACGCAGACAGGTGCGGAGCACCGAAGCGAAATCCAATCCGATTTTGGGGTTCACATTCACCTGATTAATACCCGGTAGTTCAATTTCAACCGGATCTTCAACTGTGACGATATTTTTTTCTATCTGGTTGAGATAGTGCAGCGCAGAATAAAGTGTCATGGTTTTTCCGCTGCCGGTTGGGCCAGTGACCAGTATTAATCCCTGTGGTTGTGCAAGATTCGCGAGGAGTAGGGCTTCCTGTGTTGCTGTCAAACCCAGTAAATGGATATCAAGCTGAACATGTCCTGCATCCAGAATACGCAATACCATTTTTTCACCGTGTAGCGTAGGGCAGGTATTGATCCGAATATCTCTTTTATCGGGCTCGCGCAACTGAATACGGCCATCCTGCGGCAGGCG
>Ga0065721_10005509_pt1 | contig 14073 bp, 8 predicted proteins | sample Mesricmetagenome_FD_59108 | JGI IMG/M metagenome (GOLD analysis project Ga0065721, IMG submission 59108) | Mesophilic microbial community from rice straw/compost enrichment Sample: eDNA_1 v2 (version 2) | ecosystem: Engineered > Solid waste > Grass > Composting > Bioreactor | place: USA: Davis... | reverse complement strand
CAATTGGATCGAATCGATTTTTAACCAATAACTACTCAATTATGCCCTCAAAACGATTGCTAAAGGCAATAATGCCTTTATGCCTCCTCGTCTATTCGTTACACGCGTATTCTCAAACCAAACAAATTTCGGGAACAGTCAGGGACAGCAAAGGTGCTGCGGTAATCGGTGCTTCTGTTGTAGTAAAAGGTTCAAGAACCGGTACTACCACCAATACCGAAGGGGCCTTTTCATTCACGGTGCCCGAAGCGGCCAAAACGCTGGTCATATCCGGGGTGGGCTATAACAGCCAGGATGTGGATATTTCCGGCCAAACCACCGTTCAGGTAACACTTGAGGAAAGCACCAATAACCTGAATGAAGTGGTGGTAGTCGGTTATGGTACGGCCCGCCGCAGGGATATTACCGGTGCGGTGGCTACCGTAACGTCCCGCGAATTTAACCGGGGCCAGATCAATACTCCCGAGCAGTTGCTACAGGGTAAAGTGCCCGGCTTGCAAATCACCAACAGTAGTGGTCAACCAGGTGGGTTGACCATCGTAAAAATCAGGGGTAATAATTCCATTCGAGCGGGTAATACGCCATTATATGTAGTAGACGGTATACCGCTGGATGGCAGAACAGCCCGGCCTGATTTTGCCCCATCAGGCCTGGGAACCACACCTCCCAGCGACCCGCTTACTTTTATTAACCCCAATGAGATACAAGATGTGCAGGTATTGAAAGACGCCTCTGCAGCGGCCATTTATGGTTCACGCGGCGCTAATGGCGTTGTGTTGATCACCACGAAAAAAGGAACCGCAGGTGCTGCCAAACTGGATGCCAATGCTTCCGTAGGCTTTAGCGATGTCATGCGTAAAATTGATGTACTGGATGCGGCCGGTTACCGGGCAGCACTTCAAAAATACGACGCACCACGATCCGATTCAGGCGCCAATATCAACCCCTTCGATGAGATTATTCGAAGTTCTTTTACCCAGAATTATTCACTCGCTTTAAGCGGCGGTAATGAAAACGGCCGGTACCGGGGTTCGTTTTTTATGGGCGACCAGGATGGTATCATATTAAAAACCAATCTTAAAAAATACACCGGCAACTTTAACGGGCAGTTCAAATTCCTGGACAAGCGCTTAAGCATCGATTTTGGTGTAACTGCCTCTAATATAGGAGAACTGGTGGCGCCCATTTCGCAGGATGCGGGAAGCGGTGGTAACCTCATATCACTGGCCCTCATCTGGAATCCCACGCTGCCATTGCGGCGAAGCAATGGTTTATATAACCAGGAAAACCCCAGCGGTCAGGTAAATCCACTGGCTTTTTCAGATGCCTATAACGACATCGTGAACATTACCACCTTGCTGGGTAATTTCAATATTGCCTATAAGTTTACTGATTGGCTGGAATACCGCTTATTATATGGCATTAACTATGGCGCAGGTAATCGCCGGGCCGAAATACAGGGATGGATCAAGGGTACCGGGGGGAATGCCGATGGCAAGGGCATTGGCGCCGTGTTTGACCGCTATTTGCTTTCACAGACAATAACCCATACGCTCAACTTCAACAAAGATCTTTCAGACAATTTCTCTTTAAATGCGATAGCCGGTTATGAGTACTGGAAAACAAAATACTGGGGCAGTGGCGATGTGGTATATGATTTTCCCTATAACCTCACACAGGAGAACCGCATAGGCATTCATTATTACGATAATATGGCGGCCGGCCGGCAGGGCAACCTGACCACCAGTTCGTTTAAAGATCCCCTGGTTGAAATTCAAAGTTATTTTGCCAGGGCTATCCTGAACTACAAAGACAAATACAGCCTGACTGCTACCTTAAGAGCCGATGGCTCCAGCAAATTTGGTGAAAATAACAAGTATGCCTGGTTTCCTTCAGTGGCTGCCGGCTGGACGATCACCAATGAAGATTTCATGAGCGACAACAAGCTGGCCAATCTGCTGAAATTGCGCGTTGGCTATGGGTGGACGGGTAACCAGGAATTTGGAGCGGATGCAGCACTTGATGTTTACCGTTATAATACATTTGGTTCTATTACAACCGTGCATTTTGGCAATCCCGACCTGAAATGGGAATCGGTGCAGGCGCTGAACATTGGTCTCGACTTTGGTTTGCTGAACAACAGGATATCCGGTAGCATCGACTATTTTAATAAGAAAACAACCGACCCCATCATATTACAGCCCATAGCACAACCAACCGGCGAAGGCGGATCCTTATTCAAAAACATATCGGATGCCTATATCAGGAACAGCGGTGTTGAAATTGGCGTGGTGGCCGACATCATCACCGGCGCAGATTTTAACTGGTCTGTTAGCGCCAACGCTACTTTCCTGAAAAACAAGTTTGTTTACCCGCCTGCCGGCAACCCGCCGTTTTTGTTAACCGGCGCCTTGCATGGCCAGGGTACTACAGGGGCTTTTTCTGAAGCCATTGCACATAACCAGCCCATCAACGTGTTTTACCTGCGCGAGTTCCAGGGATTTGATAAAGACGGCATAGGCGTTTATACAGAAACCCCCGATTATGTAGACGATCCCAATCCAAAAGCATACATGGGGTTCTCAACCGATATCAGTTACAAGAAATGGAGCCTGAACCTGGGCGCCCACGGCCAGTTTGGCAACAAGCTGTACAACAATACGGCCATGAGCGTACTGAACATTTCCAATATTGTGGGTGGCAGAAACATTGCGGCCGAACTGGTGAACTCCGACGAAAGTCCTGCCAACCCCATTACCACCTCTACCCGGTTTCTGGAAAGCGGCAGTTATGTGAAGCTGCATAATGCCACCTTGCGGTATACTTTTGGCAATGTGGGCAGAATGATGAGGAACCTCAATGTATTTGCCACTGTAAATAATGTTTTTGTAATCTCCAATTATAAAGGGTTCGATCCGGAAGTGAATGTAGACAAGGCTTTGAACGGAGTACCATCGTTAGGCATAGACTATATTGGTTATCCCACACAAAGGACCTACCTGTTAGGAGTTGGATTCTCTTTATAATCACTCAATGACAACAAAACAAAAAAGTATGAAACTTAAATATATATTCATGGTTGGGCTGGTGATTACAATGGGTTGTACCAAGCTGGACCAGGAACTGCAGGATAGCTTTTCAACCGGGGGGTCTGGCAGTTCGGATGTGGCTGCTTTGCTTACCGGCGCCTACAACAGCATGAATGCATTGATGCACAACCAGGACATGTTATTCTCATTACAGGAAACCACCACCGACGAAGCCCTGATTCCCGTGCGGGGTGGCGACTGGGACGATAACGGCGTATGGCGTGTGTTACATGCGCATACCTGGACCGCCATTCACACACAGTTTAAAAGTGTATTCAATGCACTGGGCCAACTGGAAAGCGCTGCCATTACCACCCTGGCATTTAATCCCAATACCACCCAACGAGCCGAAGCGCTGTTTTTACGTTCCCTGGCACAATTTTATTTTCTTGATCTGTTTGGACAGGTGCCTTATCGTGAAATTGCTGACTATAACGACATCGGTCCCGCACCGGTAATGACACCCGAACAGGCCATCGATACGCTGGTAAACACGTTAACTGCCATCATTCCGCAACTGCCCGAATCGAACCGGCCTTATAAGGCCAGCCCCGATGCAGCCCGCTTTTTACTGATGAAGGTATTGCTGAACAAAGGCGCTTTTTTGAACAGGCAGGCGCCTACCTTTGAAGATGCCGATATGCAACAGGTAATCAACCTGGGTACGGCTATCATGAATAACAGTGCTTATAGCCTTACACCCAACTATTTTGATAATTTCGGTCCATCCAACGCTACCCTCTCTAAGGAAATGATATTGGGCTGGCCCAATGCCGGAACCGCCAACAACAATGGTATCAATTCGGGCGGCATCAATGCACGCTGGATGATGACCCTGCATTACAATGCATGGAATAAAAACAACAGCTATGGCAGCGCCGGCTGGAATGGTTTTACTACCGTGGCTGATTTTTACAACACTTTTGGCGCGGGTGATACCAGAGTGGGTAATGAGGATTATCCGGGTGTTACCGATGAGTCGGGTTTGAAACCTGGTTTATTGGTAGGCCAGCAATTCAACCAGGACGGTGATTCTATAGTAGACCGCCAGGGGAACCCGCTGGCTTATACACCGGAAGTAAACCTGATAGAAACCGATAAGAACAGACTGGAAGTGGCCGGTATCCGCATAGTAAAATATCCGCCCGACTATACAGCATACAGTGGCGGCAATCAAAGAAACCAGTTGCAGATATTCCGGTATGCCGATGTATTGCTGATGGTGGCAGAAGCCCGTTTGCGGCAGTCTGCACCCGATGCAGCCGCTGCGCTCACCCTCGTGAACCAATTAAGGACGCAACGCGGTGCGCAACCAATGGCTTCTATTACACTCGTAAATCCTGATAATGTCTATGACCCGAATACGCTGCTGGCCGAAAGGGGCCGTGAATTGTATTGGGAAAGCTGGAGAAGGCAGGATCTGATCAGGTTTGGTGTCTTCCTGAAACCCTGGGCTTTAAAGGAAGCCGATGCCGATCCGGTGCGCAATTTGCTGTATCCCATTGCGCCGGATGAATTGCTGGCCAATCCCAACCTGACGCAAAATCCCGGTTACGAATGATCATTTAATTGCTTAAATTCATTTTCCTTCAAAGGTCATTACAGGATAATGGCCTTTGAAGTTTTATAAAACATGCAACTGCCTTTGAAAAAGTTAACCAGTTATACCTGCATTGTTTTGTTATGCTGCAGCGCCTGCCATGATACCAAAGAAGACTCTCCGCCTTTGTTCGAGTTAATGGAAAATACCGGCATCCACTTTACGAATACCGTTATAGACCAGGAATACGATAATAGTTTCCTGTATCGCAATTATTATAACGGTGGTGGCGTGGCCATTGGCGATATCAATAACGATGGCCTGGCCGATGTGCTGCTTACCAGCAATATGGATGAAAATAAACTGTACCTGAACAAAGGTAACTGGCAGTTTGAAGATATTACTGCCAAAAGCGGTATGCAGCAGGATAGTATGTGGAGCACCGGCGCCGTGTTTGCAGATATCAACAACGATGGCTGGCTGGATATATATATATGTAATGCCGGTCATATGAAAACCGGTCACCGGCGCAACAAATTATACATCAATAACCGCAACCTCACCTTTACTGAATCGGCTGCTCAATACGGCCTGGATATTTCTGCGTATACTACCCATGCCTCCTTTTTTGATTACGACCTCGATGGCGATCTGGATTGTTTTATGATCGATAACAGTCCCATGCCGGTGAATACTCTCGGATATACCAACCGACGCGATCTGCCGGCTAAAGAATGGCCGGTGGCCGATTTTGTAAAGGCTGGCGGCGATCATTTATACCGCAACGACAATGGCCATTTCACCGAAGTGAACAAGGAGGCCGGCATTCACGGCACGCTCATGAGCTTTGGCCTGGGAGTTTCGGTGAGTGATCTCAACAACGATGGCTACCCGGATATTTATGTGGCCAACGATTCGTACGAGCGCGATTATTTATACATCAACCAGGGCAATGGCACCTTTAAAGACGAAATGGAAAATTGCATGCAGCAAAACAGCTTTTCTTCCATGGGCGCCGATATTGCCGATATCAACAACGATGGCCTGGCAGATATATTCACCACCGATATGCTGCCCGAAGACGATTATCGTTTAAAAACACTGGGTGCATTCGACAATATTGATCAATACAGAAACAAACTGAAGATTGGCTTTTATCACCAGTATATGAAGAACTGCCTGCAGTTGAACAATGGCAATGGCAGTTTTTCAGAAATCGCCAATTTCAGCGGCGTATGCGCTACCGACTGGAGCTGGGGCGCCTTGCTGTTCGATGCCGATAACGATGGCCTGAACGATATTTTTGTGTGCAATGGCGTAAACCGCGATGTGACCGACCTGGATTTCATGACCTATTTCGCCAACGACGTGATTCAGAAAATGGTGCTCACCGGCAAAAAAGACAAGGTGAACGAAGTGCTGGAACATATCCCCAAAACACCCGTGGTAAATAAAGCTTTCAAAAATATGGGCAACCTGCGTTTTAAGGATGCGGGTGAGGAATGGGGCTTTACACGACCTTCTTTTTCAAACGGGGCTGCCTATGGCGACCTGGACAATGATGGCGATCTTGACCTGGTGATCAACAACATCAATGAGCCGGCATTTATTTACAGGAACAATAGTAAGAACCATTTTATTGCCGTTACCCTGAAAGGCGCCGGCGCCAATACCTATGCCATCGGCAGTAAAATAGCGGTATATACCAATAACCAGGTGCTGACCCGCGAGGTGATTCCCAGCCGCGGTTTTCAATCTTCAGTAGATTATAAACAAATCATTGGCCTGGGGAACAATACACAGGTCGATTCCATGGTCATTATCTGGACAGACCGGCGTTGTACCGTGTATAAGAAACCAGCAGTTGACTCCGCCTACGTGATTACGCAAACAGGCGGAATCGACATGCCGCAGCAGCAAGCGGCCGCCACTTTGTTCACCTTGCTGAAAGCGCCTTTCGACAAACATGTAGAGGATGATTATATAGACTACTATTACGAACGCAATATCCCTGAAATGCTTTCGCGCGAAGGGCCCAAAGCTGCCACGGCCGATGTAAACGGCGATGGACTGGAAGATGTATATATTGGCGGCACCAAAGGTTATCCCGGTCAATTGTATCTGCAGCAGGCAGGCGGTGGTTTTGTAAAGAAAGAAGAAAAAACCTTTTTGCTGTTCAACGACCTGGAAGATGAAGCCGTTTTGTTTTTCGATTGTGACCAGGATGGCGATATGGACCTGTTTGTAGGTCCCGGTGGCAACAGCAATCCACCCTATTCCCGCGAAATGCAAAACCGCCTGTTGAAAAACGATGGTAAGGGCAATTTTGTGCTGGATGCCGAAGCCTTCCCTAACAATGGTATGAACACCGGCGTGGCGGTTGCCCATGATTTTGACGGCGATGGCGATTTGGACCTGTTTGTGGGCGGCAGAAGCACACCCCGTAACTATGGCATACCACCCTCCAGCTTTATTTATGTAAATGACGGCAAGGGGCATTTTACCGATATGGCCAAAACAAAGAACCCCGACATGGCGCATATTGGTATGGTTACCGGCGCTGTTTGGGCCGATGTAACAGGCGATGCAAAAAAAGAACTAATTATTGTGGGACAATGGATGGCGCCCAGGATTTTTTCCTATAACGTAGATCGTTTTGTAGAAATCAAAACAGCGCTCAGCGAACTGTATGGCTGGTGGCAAACGGTAAAGGCCGCCGATATTAATGGCGATGGTAAAACCGACCTGGTACTGGGCAATGTGGGCGAGAATTTTTACCTGCACCCCGACCCGCAAAACCCAGTTAAACTATGGATCAATGACTTCAACAGCAATGGCAGTGAAGACAAGATATTGAGCCGCACCTACAACAAACGCGATGTGCCGGTATTTTTAAAGAACGAAATGCAGGAAGAGATTCCCTCCATTAAAAAAGGTAACCTGAAACATAAAGAATACGCGAAAAAAAGCATCCAGGATCTGTTTCCTAAAGAGTTTTTAGATAAAAGTCTGGTGCAGCAATTCAATTATGCATCATCCATCGTGGCCATCAACGATGGCAAAGGCAATTTTACTGTGCAAAAACTGCCCTGGCAGGCCCAGCTATCCATTGTAAATGCCATCCTGTGTACAGATATCGATCATGACGGCGCTGTTGACCTGGTATTGGGTGGCAACCGCTCGGGCTACCCGCCGCAATTTGGCAAGCTGGATGCCAGTTATGGCGATGTGCTGATGAACGATGGCAAAGGCGCGTTTACCTGCTTAACATCCCGGCAAACCGGTTTGATGGTACCCGGCGAAGTGCGCGATATTGCCCTGCTGCCTGGTAAAAACCGCCGCCACATCTTATTCCTGAGAAATAATGATTATCCGGTGTTATACGGTTTGAATAAATGAAAAAACAAGTAATGATGAACTTTTGCAAGCGATGGCTGTGGGTGATTTGGATATTGGCATCGTGCCGACAACAACAAAAAGATACACTACCCCCTTTGTTTGAAGTGCTGGATGATGCCAGAACGGGTTTGCATTTCAGTAACAACCTGATACCGGAAGATTCCTTCAATGTGTTTCATTATATGTACTTCTATAACGGGGCAGGTGTGGGCGCCGGAGATTTTAACAATGATGGACTGATCGACCTGTTTTTTGCCGGCAATCAAACCGAAAATAAACTCTACCTCAATACCGGCAATTTTCAATTTAAAGACGTGAGCCAGGCAGCCCGATTGCCGCAGGATGGTGGCTGGAGCACCGGTGTATCGGTAGTAGACATCAACAACGATGGCCTGCTGGACATTTATGTTTGCCGCGTAGGCAATTACGGTCCGCTGAAAAGCCATAACCAGTTTTTGATTTGCACCGGCATTGGAAATGATGGCGTGCCGCAATACCAGGACAGAGCAAAGGAATGGGGCGTTGATTTTTCAGGTTTCAGCACTCAGGCTGCCTTCCTGGATTATGATATGGATGGCGACCTGGATATGTATTTACTCAACCATTCCGTACATGAGAATGGCACCTTTCATCCACGCAGCCAGTTTTTAGGTACCTACCACGAGCTTTCGGGCGACCGTTTTTACCGAAATGACGGCAACAGGTTCACCGATGTTACCCTGGAATGCGGCATCAACAGCTCGGCCATTGGTTATGGACTGGGGGTGGCCGTATCGGATATCAACCTGGATGGCTATCCCGATCTGTACATAGGCAATGATTTTCACGAGAACGATTACCTGTATATCAACCAGCGTAATGGCAGTTTTAAGGAAGACCTGAACAACTGCATGATGCATACCAGCCAGTACAGCATGGGAGTGGATATTGCCGATATCAACAACGACGGCTTTTCCGACATCATATCCATGGATATGCTGCCCGCCGATCCCTATATTTTAAAACGCTCGCTGGGCGAAGATGCCTATGATATCTTCTTCCTGAAAATAAAAAGCGGTTACAATTATCAATACACACGCAATAACCTCCAACTGAACAACCGCAATGGCCAGTTTATGGAAACCGGTTTGTACAGTGGCATTTATGCCACCGACTGGTCGTGGGCAGCCTTGTGGATGGATTTTGATAATGATGGATTAAAAGACCTGTTTGTATCGAACGGCATTCCCAAACGGATGAACGATATTGACTATATTAACTATATATCCAACCAGGAGGTGCAGGAAAAGATCAAAGCCAATAAGGTGAATGAACGGGATATGGCCCTCACCGACAAGTTCCCGCAAATAAAGATCCCCAACAAGTTTTACAGGAATACGGGCAACTTGTCGTTTGCCGATCTGGAAAAGCAGATAGGCGACGACCGATCTACCTATTCCAACGGCGCGGCCTATGCCGACCTGGATAACGATGGCGACCTGGATGTAGTGGTAAACAATATCAATGAACCGGCGTTTATTTACAATAACAAAACCGATAACGGCGCATTCCTGGATGTTAAGCTGAAAGGTGCTCCCCACAATATCAATGCCGTGGGGGCAAAAATTGTGTTATTTGCCAAAGACCAGTTGTATTTGTACGAAAAGCAGCCTGTGCATGGTTTTATGTCGGCCATGGAGATACCCATGCATATTGGACTGCAAGGCATTCAACCCGATTCATCCTTCATCATCTGGCCCGATAACAGTTATGAAGCCTTTCAAATACCTAAAGACACCAACAGAATAACGCTTACCTATAAACCGGGCAACCCCTTATTCAATTATCAAACCATCACCGGTTTTTATAAAGATGAAGCGCCTGCTTTCACCGATATCAGTGCAGCTGTAAGTTTACTGCATAAACATGTTGAAAACCCCTTTCCCGAATTCAACCGCGAGCCGCTGATGCCGCATATGCTGTCTACCGAAGGCCCGGCGCTGGTAGTGGGCGATATGAACCAGGATGGGCTGGATGATATATTCATTGGTTCATCCAAACGCGAAAAAAGCGCCATTTACCTGCAGAGCGCCTCCGGAAAATTTTTTTTGAAAGAACAACCTGGTCTGGGCCTGGATAGTATGTTTGAAGATGTAGACGCCTGCCTGGTTGATGTAAACAACGATGGAGCGGTGGATCTGGTAGTGTCCAGTGGCGGCAATGAATATTATGGCAGGGACGAACACCTGGCGCCCCGTGTGTACCTGAATGATGGCAAGGCCAATTTCACCAGGCTGCCCAATGCCTTCCAAAATATATATACTACCGCCAGTTCTGTAGCACCTTATGATTTTAACAACGATGGGTATATAGACCTGTTTATCGGCGGCCGCGCCATGCCCTGGGATTATGGGCAAATACCCCGCTCGTATTTGCTGCAAAACGATGGCAAAGGCCATTTCAGTGATGTGACCGCTGCCCGCGCCAAAGAGCTGGCCCTGGCCGGTTTTGTAACGCAGGCCCTTTGGTTCGACCTGGACAAGGATGGCGACCACGATCTTATTTGTGCGCTGGAATGGGGCGGCATAGATGCTTATATGAATACCAACGGCCAGTTTACGCGAAAACCGCTCACCGATAAAAAGGGCTGGTGGAATTTTGTACTGCCCTATGATTTCGACAACGACGGCGATATAGACCTGCTGGCCGGTAACCAGGGGTTGAACAGTCGCCTGAAAGCAAGCCCCGAACAACCCGTACGCTTATACTACAACGACTTTGACGATAATGGTAAAAAAGAACAGGTGCTTACCTATTATGTGGCCGGCCGCGAATTGCCATTTCCCGGGAAGATGATCATGGAAAAACAGATACCTGTTTTGAAGAAACGTTTTTTGTTTGCCGAAGATTTTGCCAAAGCTCGCCTGCACGATTTGTTTACCAATGAAAAACTCAGCAAGTCGAGCCAGCTATCGGCCGATTATTTCAGCAATGCCCTTCTGGTAAACGATGGCAACCTGAATTTTTCTGTGCAGCCCCTGCCCTGGAGGGCACAGCTTACTTCGTATCGCGATGCCGTGATTGTAAACGCCAATAACGACAGCCTGCCCGATGTACTGCTTGCGGGTAATTATTACGACAATAATATAGAAATGGGCCGCTACGATGCCTGTGGCGTCACGCTTTTATTGAATACCGGCAATGGCGCCTTTACCTGCGAAAACGGTACTTCGGTGAAAGGGCAGGTAAGGCATATTCAGAAAATAAAGATAGCGGGGAAGGAAGCTTTTGTGGCTGCCCGTAATAACGACAGTACCCTGATTTTACAGCTTAAAACACCGGCACGTAAAGATGAGTGATCCATTGGCTGGTATCGGTTACCTGGCTACGGTCGGTGACCAGCACCTGAAAAGGAAGGGCCATCACTGTTTTTCGGTGATCGGTTATATATAGTTGCAATTGCCGCAATGAACGTTGTACACTGGAATCGCCGCCCTGTACCTCTACAAACAGGAATTTGTTCAGCGGTATTTTTCTTCTGAAAAAAATGCCCTTTTCGGGCAATGGTTTATCAACAGGCAGGGCTGTCATGAGCTGGTAACCGCCATCGGCTTGCGCCGTAACATTCATCAGGGGAAAACCGGTAGCCTGTGCCTGGAAACCGGCGCTGTATTGTTTCAGATCATGCAATAACGAGTAGATATCTTTTACACCGGGGAATTGCGGCAGGTTGGTTTTGGTGGCAATGAGGGTGGTATCTCCAAAGGTTCTCTCACTTAGTGTAATGCCATACAGATTGTTTATTTGTTCAGCCCAGGTTTTGAAATGAGCCAGTATGGCCGCCATATTATTCTTGGTGGCTACTGCCTGGTTATACCGCTTAATTCTTGTAATGGGGCTGGAGCCTGCGTTGATCTGGCAGGTCCATTGCAGGGCGCAGGAGTCATTGGCCAGCGGCAGCACAGTGATGGCGCCGGGAATGTGTCCCATTTGCACTTCAAAGGAATTGAGCAGTTTTTTCACGATCCTTACATGCTGGGCCAGGCTATCTCTGCCGGCCAGGGCCCGGTAAACGGCCGGGGAAGGGCTGTGTACAGGCGTAATTTGTACAATCTTCAGTTGAGAAGGAATAAACCAGTAAATGCTTCCCAAAGCCAACAGCAAAACAATCGGTACCAGCCACCATTTTCGCATAGGTAAAACTACTGCACATCTTTTTGATGATCGATGATAAATTGTATGATTTCGTCCAGCGGGTTGTTGATGCGCGAGAGGGCATCGGATATATCTTCGCGGCTTACCTGGGCGGCAAAAGAGGGTGTCCTCAGTTTTTTCAGTACCCCTTTCACATCCATGCCCTCGTATCTGGTGGGCCGAACCAGTGCGGCAGCATGCACAAAACCGGATAGTTCATCAAAGGCATAGATCATTTTATCCATGGTGTTTTGCGGCTCCACCCCGAAATATTTGGGGCCATGCGAGGCGATGCAACGGATGACATCGGGATCGATGTTACGGCGTTCCAGTTCTTCTATGATCACCCGGCAATGCTGGTCGGGGTATTTTTCCCAGTCGGCATCGTGCAGCAGGCCGGCCAGTTCCCATTTGCGGGCGGTGAGTTCATCGGCGCCTTCTTTTTTAATTGCCCAGGCTTTCATCACGGCGGCTACCTGTTTCATGTGCAGGCGAAGGCGTTGATTGGGCACCCATTCGTTCAGTAATTGATGAGCTTCTTCAATAGGCATCAGGTTGTTCCGGTTGGCCACATCTCCAAAATGATTGCGTCCCAGAGAAAGGATAAGCATGGTCATGACGGTTGGTTGGTATTTTTTAAGTGTGTAATTTACCGAAAACGCTGCATTTTATCCCACCTCTTTTAAAATCATGTCAAAATTTTTATTGAATATCAATTTATTACAAAGATGCCTTATAAAATAACCCGCCAAATTCTTGGGAAACCCGCCCCTATCGGCCTATCTTTGCACCCCATTTTAAACCGCTGTGGGGATGGCCACAGCATAAAGAAAAATATATGAGCAAACTTCATTTCACTACCAAACATGCAAATGCGGCTACCGTGCAACGCAACTGGTATGTTGTAGACGGTACCAATCAAACCGTTGGACGCATGTGCGCTAAAATAGCGGCCGTTCTTCGTGGTAAGAACAAGCCCTATTATACGCCACATGTTGATTGCGGAGACTATGTAATCGTAATCAATGCCGACAAAGTAAAATTCACCGGAAATAAAATAGAAGACAAGGAATACCTGACCTTCTCTGGTTATCCCGGCGGACAAAAATCTGAAACAGCCCGCGAGCTGCTGCGCCGCCGCCCCGAGCAGGTGGTTGAGAGAGCGGTTAAAGGAATGCTTCCTAAAAATCGCCTCGGCCGTAAAATGTTTAAGAAATTATTTGTGTATGCCGGCGACCAACACGAGCATGCTGCACAAAAACCACAATCTTTAACTTTCTAATTGTTTAATCATACATGGAAAAGCAAAAAACTGCCGTCGGTCGTCGTAAAGAAGCTGTGACAAGGATTTTCCTTTCTCGCGGCTCCGGTAAGATCACCGTAAACGACAAAGACTATAAAGAATATTTTCCGCTGGTATACCTGCAAAACCAGGTAGAACTGCCTTTGAAAAGCATTCAGGCGCTCGATAAATTCGATGTGAAGATCAATGCGTCTGGTGGTGGCATGAAAGGTCAGGCCGAAGCGGCCAAACTGGGTATCGCCCGCGCCCTGCTGGAGCAAAGCGCCGAATACCGTCCGGCATTAAAAGCAGCCGGTGTGCTGAAACGCGATCCAAGATCGGTAGAACGTAAGAAATTCGGTCATAAAAAAGCCCGCCGTAGCTACCAGTTCAGCAAACGTTAACAGGAAGTCGGAGGCCGGAAGTCTGAAGACAGATTTGCAAAGCCTGACCGTAATAAAATCACAAAACATTCTTAACATAAGAAAATGGAAAATAACACTTCATTGCAACAGCAGTTACTGGACGCCGGTGTACACTTTGGTCACCTGCGTAAGAAGTGGAACCCTAAAATGTTGCCTTACATCTTT
>Ga0065721_10051622_pt1 | contig 14074 bp, 16 predicted proteins | sample Mesricmetagenome_FD_59108 | JGI IMG/M metagenome (GOLD analysis project Ga0065721, IMG submission 59108) | Mesophilic microbial community from rice straw/compost enrichment Sample: eDNA_1 v2 (version 2) | ecosystem: Engineered > Solid waste > Grass > Composting > Bioreactor | place: USA: Davis... | reverse complement strand
GGCTTCTTACCTCACTCAACCGTGCAGCCACACGCTCGCCTCAATAAGGGAGATGAAGTAAAGTTCAATGCACTAAGTATCATCGACTTCTTCCCAGACGAAGATCCGTACCAGCGTAAACTTCTTGCTACGATCAAGATCGGCGAATAATTACAGTTTTAAAGATTTGATATGGGTTGCAAGTGCTGTTACTAGCGTACCCATATCAACTACTTTAATGCCAGTTATGACACCCATGACCTCACCTTCATCTACAACTTTTGTTTTGCCATTAGCATGAACTACTCGATTTGGCGCAATGTGAATTCCCATATGGGTATTATATTGATATCCGTTTTCCGCCTGTGAGTCAATTAGTAATACATCTCCGTACTGAGGCTCTCGATCCTCGCCAAATGGAGTAAGTTGATAGCTGTGACGATAATCCCGAGGCCAATCATCCTTCCTTATTCCAAGCACACTACAGAAGCTTGCTATTACAAATCCAGAGCAATCATAACCTTCGATCCCTAAACCTTTTTCCATACATTCATCAACAGTAATCCGCCCACCTTCACATAGATTTAGTGGCTTATAATGATGCTGGAACGGTTTGCCTAGCTCTTCACGAGATGCGGCGACAAGTTCTTTACTAAGCTTACTCACCTTAGCGTATTCATCGGTTTAGAATTAAGGAAATTATCGAAAGCCAGGCTAATCATACTATCTTCCGATTCAGAGGTTAGGCTGGCTATATGTGGCGTAACGATGATCCTTTCTTTGTTCAGTAGGTTCCGAGCCACGTTCGGTTCGTTCTCTACCGTGTCCGCTATATAGGTGATATCGTTCTGCTCGATGTGTTCAACAACGTCGCTTTCGTTAACTATACCGCCACGTGACGCATTCAGTAGTACTGAGCCCTTCTTTAGTAGGCTCAAGTTAGTTCTATTAATCAAATATTCTGTACTTGGTATTAGCGGCACGTGGAGTGTGATGACATCGCTATTTCTCAGCACATCTTCGATAGAGGACGCATACGTTACTCCATTCGGCATGTCCTCGGCTTTTACAAAAGGATCGTACGCAAAGAAGTCTTTACACCCAAACCCTTGTAGTTTCTGGAAGATTTGTCTGCCTATATTGCCAAATCCAATAATTCCTATCGTTCTGCTAGACATATTATGTCCGGTAAATTTGAATCGATTCCATGTCTCGACATCATTAGGGGTAAGTAAATTAATTTTACGGAGTGCGATGAACATCATGGCAATGACATAATCACTCACTGCGTCGGCATTTGCGCCGGGTGCGTTATATATTGCAATGCCTTCCTTGTTACAGAATTCAACATCAATATTATCGACGCCAACACCTACTCGAACAATGTGACGAAGTAAAGGAAACTTTTCCTTTATGCTCGCATCAATAGTAGTAGCACTGCGGATTACGATAACTGAGCAATCGGCAGGAGGTTGGCTAAAAGAGGTGTCGCCTTCAACTATCTCGTAGTCAGTTAATAAACCTTTAACAGGCTCAAGATTAATAACGTCTGGTTCTGTAATGTAAATTGTCTTATTCATTTCATGTCCTTAGATCGTTATTGAAGAGGGTTGGAAAGTAGCGCCCTTGCGGTAGCTTCGTTCGCTTGTCGTACTGCCTCGTGTGGATGAAGTCGATTATGTAAGCTCATAGTAAACTGTGCGCTAAACATGTCACCGCTTCCTACAGGGTTCTTTATCTCATTAAAAGGAATTGGCGTGGTACTGATTTGTGTAGATTGTCCCTCATGAAATACAGTTGCGCCTTTCTCTGCCTGGGTTATAACAATACTTGACCCATCTTTATGCTTTGCCCAATCTTTGGCAACTTCAAGAGCGTTATCATAATCCTCGTCGGACGCCACGACAACATCGAAATATTTGAGTATATGCTTTGCCTCAGTAAACTCTTTCTTTTCAATCTTATTTTCGCTATTAATATGCCTCATATAGCCCTGAGGAAGCAGAACCTTTAAAGTTTTTTCGGGTAGATATTCCATTATTTGATCGATATATTCAACGCTGTAGTTCGCTAGCATTGGAGCAATAATAAGGATATCCGTTTGTGAAAGCAGGTTGGCAACTTCTCCCTCAACCTTAACAGGCGGGCTAAAGTTGCTGTGTTTACAAAATTGCGTCCTGTCGCCGTTATTAACTATATTTTCATAGAGAAGAGTGTTTTCACTACTTGGCTCACCGATAAAGTTAAATTCGGTCGCATACTTCATGAAATCATGACCGTATGAGGAAACAATATGAGATTTGACATCGAACTCTTTTGCGAAGTATTTAGCAATATACATCGCAGACGAGCCCCAGCTTTCATACCTGACGCCATCAATCGTATTATGGTCTATACATGTGTGACCAATTATTGTAACTATTGGTTTTTGCATTTTCCCATCCTAAATTGCATATTAACTGTTAGAGTTTTCGACTGTCGCAAGAACGGCTCTATGATCAGATACATAGTCGTCAGGACACGTAACATCATCGAGAGAATACGTTTCTTTAGGGGCAACGATATAATCGAGTGTTCCACTATTTTTTGGCATTGATTCATAGTTTGCTATATCAGTGCTTAAAGTATAGTCTTTTAGGCGGCTTTCTTTGTAGACCGCAAGGTTGAAGTGGTTAAAGTCGCCAAGAATAATAGGTTTTAGCTGGCGCTCCTCGCATATATCCATGAGCTCATTTAGATGGAGATCCGAAAAAAGATCACTGTTTCCAAAATGCACATTACAAAGATCAATTTGCTCGCCATTTACATCGAGTTTTACGAACAGCACCGAACAAGCCTCATCGTGATCTGGATGCTGCCTTAGAAAATAGGTTTCACTCGATAGTATTGGAAACTTAGATATTAACGCTAGACCAAATGAGGTTTCTTGTGTCATTCCACCGTCTTTATCAATTTGGCCATCACGTTTATAAGTAGGTGCAAAGACGCGATATTTATAATCACACTCGTCTGCAATGAAGTCTGATTGCGGCAAGGGGGAGAAGGAGTGATTTGCCTGTGCTTCCTGGAATGCAATCACATCTGGAAGTTCCTTGTTCACAAGCGAAACAATAGTGTCTTTCCGATTAATCCAATCAAAATAACACCAGAGATTTAAAGTCATTAATTTCATACAATGATCTCCTTGTCTCGATAGTTTTGTTTCGCTTTCGCTCTAGTCTGATCTGAAGCCGCTGGATTCCTGCTAACGAGCTTCGTTAAGTATGCACCTTTTTCGTTAGTATACAACCAGTCTGCGAGTCTCGATAAAGTCTGGTCATCCGTGGAAGATGAACAAGCCACTGCCATCAGTCCACCCCATGATTGATCTAGTGGCTTCGTCATTAGAGCATCTGCAATCCGTTGCATATCCTGAGCAGAAGGATTATCCATATTTGTAAGCCAAGCTCCGAATGAATTTACAGAGTGCGGGTGCTCCGTGCCGTTGGTTATCATATCTACCACTGTATCGGGTAGTTGATCTTTGGGTAGCGCCAGAAGAGTATTCAGATCACTCGCTGCTCCGTGTTCGGACAATGCTTTGGTGAATAGATCGTCTACCTTTAACTCTAATTCTCGTCGGGCTGCGCCATACGTCCCGATAAATTGCGCTGCGTCTTTAATGCCCCAGGCCTGAAATTTATCTTTTCCGAATTCATAGATTGCCTCTAGGCTTATTGGAGATACATATCTATTTCTTGGATCGCCAGTTTTATCATAAACAGAGATCGCAGCATTCTTCACAGTGAAGAGTAGATTTACTGCTTCGTACGGAGCGCGAACACCATACTTTTCCTCTGCTTGTGCCATTACCTGTGCTAGTTCTGGTTGACTACCTCGAACGGCAGGAAAATCACCCGACCACATGCGGGCAATCATGTTGTAGAAAATCGTGTCCCTGCTTGAACCTGTACTATATTTTAAATTCGGCCCCATAGGTGTCGTCTTGTTAGGGAAATCAAAGTAACGATAAAAGAAATATTCACTAATGTTATTAGCAAGTTGACGGTCGGATGTGCTGGTTTCAAGAATCATTCTCTCTACCTCAAGTGCAGGAGTATGACCAACGCGCCTACCATCAATAAAACGGTTCGCATCAACGAGGGAATAGTCTAGTAGATCACCTAAACTTTCGAGATCAATCTGTCCGAGTTCAAATTTATCGACGCCATCGACACGAATATCACTTTCCTGGTAATCTTTTCTGTCGTGGACTACAAATAAATCGATGTCTGAATTAGGAAGCATTTCACCCCGTCCTAACGAGCCACCCACCCATAGACGGTTGCCGGGATATTGTTCGGATAAGTCGTTAATATAACCTTCAGCGGCGGTAGTCATCTCCGACATTGCATCGAATACGCCGTATGAGGGATCGCGAAATAGTCGATGTGCAACATCCTTTCTGATCTCACCAAAATCTCCTACAGGAGGCGGCGTAAACTCGCGTGTAAGCGTTTCGGGTGTTCGGACTCTACTCATTGCAAACCTTTTCAATAATTAACTCATAATCACATAGTAAATGCACCATCTCTTCACGACCAAAGTTAGTGCCATAGTCGGTCACTCCTTTTAGGGCTTCTTTTGATTCTACGCTAAATTTATGCATTGCTTGAATTTTGGTTCTGGCGGCGTCATTTGTGATGACAGACATTTCTTTAAATGGCTCTTCGCCATAATAAACAAGTAGATCCTTAAATAACTTAAGACTATATTTCTTAAATTTAAGAGTATCGTTAGGACTTTGGATTGCCATTACTCGAAGACGAGATAAATATTCACGCATTGTTACAAGAAGAGAAGGTTTTAGATCATCAAGCGTAAATCTGTCTGTAATCTCCTCGTATACATTCCGGCCATACAGGATATGGCCTGCTGCGAGTACATAAATAAAGAATAGGCTTTTTGTGCCATCATGGAAAATCACATTGCCATTATGGTCAAAGATATCCTGTAGATACATAATGCTCAAGTCTACTTGAGGATAATCTTCAAGTATTTCAGTCACCTTAAGAGTGACTTCATACTTTGGCTTATCTAAAATTACTTGTAGGTCACAGTCTGACTTTGAATGCACATCCTGCTTATTTCTAATCGATCCGAACCAAATGATTGACTGTAATGAGGCTTTAATCTCTTCATCTGCGGTTAACCTTTTACAGATTTCATCATGTACTAAAGCATCGTTCATGCTGCATTCTCCAATTCATCTACATCTTTACCTAAATATTCTAATTCCCAATCTTCGCCATTATGAAGATAGAGGCTCAACGAGGTATTACCCGGCTGCGTTTTATAAGTCTGCTCGTGTGTCCAACCGTACATATAAGAAGGCAAGCACCTAATCGCTCCACCATGAGTAAAAGCAAAGGTACGAAGGTTATCATCAGGTGGAATCGAATCAACCCAATCTTTCATACGAGCACCAACATCGTTGAATGATTCGCCGTTAGGTGAGCGAAAATCCTTACCAAGTTCACCGATTCTTGCGAGCGTCTCATCTGTAAAAATCTCAGTCGCCACTCTACCTGTCCAATCGCCCGTTTCTTGCTCCTGTAGCCGGTCATCTTCAATAATTGGCATACTTTCTAGGCCCATTGCTATAAGTGCCGTTCGGCCTGTCTGGAATGGACGCTTAGCGGGTGAAGAATAGACCCTGTCGGGTAGTATTCCTTTTTCAAGCAATACTTTGCCCAGCCTTCGAGACTGGTCAAACCCCACGTCTGTCAGAGGAAATTCATTGCTTCGTCCGGCAATATAATTCTTGCGAACATTATTTTCTGCTTCGCCGTGCCTAATTAAGTAAAGTTCTGTACGGTTGGCCATGTCTCTAAGCTTGTTTTACAAGCGGTTGAAGTGGAGTTATTGCATTCAATCCGCTATTTGATTCAAATGAGTCACGAGCACGAAGTGCAAGGTAAAGCGCAATGCGAGCATCTTCTAGCCCTGGGGTCGTAGCTTCATCGTTCCGGATTGCTTTTGCGAACCCGTCAATTTCTGCCGCGTATGCATCACCAAACTCCTGAAAGACAGTTTTGCCATCATCGTTCCTGTGACGAATAACGAATGAGTCTTCTTGCTTGTGTCCTATCTGTATTATACCTTCGGTTCCGATAATCTCAGCTGCAACATCGTAGCCGTAAGTTGCATATCTACTCCATTCAGTCATTGCCATTGAATCATCACCTAGAAAAAGTGTGCTTGTGCAGGTATCGATATCGTTATAATCCTTTAGATCCGAATATACGAGTGCTCCACCAGTTGCAGATAATTTCGTAACTTCTTTATCGAATAGAAAGCGTGCTGCGTCATAGTCATGAATAGCACAGTTTAAGAATAAGCCTCCATTTTTATCAAGACCCCAGTTGGCTGGGTTAGATGCATTTGGATCGCGCCCGTAACCCTTAAAGAGAACTGGTCGGCCTATTTCTCCTGCTTTGATAGCTTCTTTGGCTTTTACAAAACGCGGGTCCCATCGTCTTTGGAACCCAATTTGGAATTTTACCCCAGCGTTTACCACTTCCTGTAGAACGGTATCCGTCTCTTCAAGAGTTAGGCCAATTGGCTTTTCGGTGAAGATATGCTTACCAGCTTTAGCTGCTGAAAGGATGTGTTCTAAATGGAGGTGGGTATTAGAAGCAATAACCACGCCGTCGAGCGGCTCTGCTAAAAACTCGTCCATATTTGAAAACGTCTTCGTGTCATATGTAGTTTTCGCATATTCTAATGCGGGTTCGTACGTATCACATACCGCGTATAGCTCTGCGTGCTCAGATGCTGCGATGTTCTTTGCATGAATTGAACCGAGTCGGCCGATGCCGATTAATCCCAGGCGAATTTTGCTCACTGGTTTTCTCCTATTAGCTAGAGTAGCCTATGTTACTTTGTATCGATAACATAATACCGCCGTGCGGCTAAGCTATAAGCACTATGTTATGCTTATGTTACATTTTTTGGATGTAACATTCAACTTGTAAAACATATCATATACGTTTAGCATAAGTATAATAGTTTAACTAAGGAGATTTCGATGGCTGGACCCGGTGCATATAGTTTCGGTGATGAAGAAAGAAAAGAAGTAATGGATGTATTGGAAAGTGGCCACTTTTCCCGATATGGAAGTCTCGACGATCCGAAATTTAAACACAAAGTGTACTCCCTTGAACAGGAATTCGCGGAACTAACGGGCGCGAAGCACGTAATTGCAACTAGCTCGGGGACGAACTCTCTTTTTATTGCACTATTGGCATTGGGCATTAGTGAAGGCGATGAAGTTCTAGTGCCTGGCTATACGTTTGTTGCATCTATCGGCTCAACTATTTATTCAAGGGCTACACCTGTTCTTGTTGAGGTGGACGAATCCCTAACGATGGATCCGATAGACCTCGAAAACAAGATCACCGAAAAGACCAAAGCAATTATGCCTGTCCATATGCTTGGTAATCCGAGCAACATGGATAAAATCATGGAGATTGCACGTAAGTATAATCTTCGGGTGATTGAAGATGGATGTCAGGCAGCCGGTGCATCCTATAAAGGTAAAAGACTCGGGACATTTGGTGACATTGGAGTATTTTCATTAAACCAACACAAGAATGTTACTGCTGGAAGCGGCGGATTAATAGTTACTAATGACGATGCACTTTACGAAAGGGCTTTTGCTATTTATGACCAAGGGCATAAACCGAACCGGAGTGGAAAAGAAATTGGCGAGCGAAGTCTAGTAGGGCTTAATTTCCAAATGAACGAGCTGACTGGTGCTGTTGCTTTAGCTCAGGTACGAAAGCTCGATCATATGCTTCAAACTTTGCGTGCCAAAAAGAAAGAGCTTAAAAATAAATTGTCTGGCACCCCTGGCTTAAAGTTTAGGACCATCCATGACACCGAAGGAGAGTGCGGTACAATTCTCACTGTTATTTTTGATGATAAAGAAAAAGCAAAGCGAGTTAGCGCTCAACTAGGTAGTAAAACTCTCTCTGAATCAGGCTGGCATGTTTACAGCAACATGGAACAAATCATCGATCATAAGACGCCCGTAGAGAATTGGTCTGAGCCATCAAAATATGCATACAAGGGAGCTCTTCCTCAAACAGATGATATATTAAGTCGATCTATGAATTTGAGTATTGGGGTCGTAGATGGCGGACTCGGATCTGCTTTTGGGATTAATATCCACTCTACAAAAGAAGATATCGATACTGTAGCGAAGGAGTTCATTGAGGCATGTGAGACTGCCTAATTAAATAAGAAGAGCGCGGCATTCCGCGCTCTTCTATTATGAGATCTCGTATGTTTTTACGAGATGGTCAATATACTCTTCTTCTGTCCTAAAATTATTGACAACTACCTCATCGGCAAGTGGTTTAACCGCACCCAAGTTAACGCTTGCGGAACTGGTGCCTTCAGGCGGTGATAGCTCCACGGCTTCTTCTGCAAGAAACTCCTCGAAGGTTTTCTCATCATCTGTTCTCCCGCGTTGAGATCCCCGAATGCGTTCATATCGCAACTCAGGATCGGCATCAACCCACAATATTCTTCCGCCGAATTCTTTAACTCTTTTTACCTCTTCTGGGTGTCGTAAACTAACGACGGACAGCCCATTGTAGTTTCTAATTGCTTTTTCTGCCATGTACCGCTGGATGGTTTTAGTGGCAAGGATCCCGTAATCTCCTGATTCCTGCCTCCATCTGGTACTTAGGTCAATAAGATTACTACGCTCTAATGGTATACCGTCCTCTCGTAGCTGCGCGCGTAATATGTCGCTTACGGTTACGTGTAGCGCCCCCTCTTTTTCGGCTCGTAATGCTGCTAGCGTGTCTTTTCCGGCTCCGTGTGTACCGCTAATTCCAATTATCTCGGGTAGTCTCATGATGCTTTGTATTATACAATAAAGCTACATATAAAATATGAAACATAGTATCACGTATGTAATTGGTTCATGGTATCATAAACAACATAATTAACTTATCGCAGCAATAACTGCTAGGGGAATATAAAGTGCAAATTAAGGCAATCTTTGATAAATACGCAAAATTGTATCCTAGTGAAATCGATGACTTTAAACTCCTGTCTGAGCAGTTGAAGCAATCTGATGATATTACTTCACGAAAGAACTTTGTAGGGCACGTAACGGCAAGCGCTTTCGTGATTAACGAGCACACGAAACATGTGCTTCTCTTGGAGCATAAGACCCTCGCTAAACTTCTGCAACCTGGTGGGCATGTTGAGCCTGATGATAAGACTCTCATTGACGCAACACTTCGTGAAATTGAAGAAGAAACCGGCCTACAACCCTCGACGCTTGTGTTACGCGCAGTGACTCCTCGTGATCAGCATGTTCCGTTTGATATTGATACTCACTTCATCCCTGAAAATCCAAAGAAGGGTGAGCCTGGACACTATCATCATGATTTTCGCTACGTCTACACCACGAAAAGTAGTAATGTCGAGATTGATCCAAGCGAATCAAATAATTACAAATGGGTAGATTGGGATCACTTCTCCGACATTCCGAACTTTGTACATATTGCGGATAAGATCGACTCCATACTAGAACCAAGCCCTCGTGACTTTTTTCGTTCACTAGCAAATGATGAGAGCAAAGATATCTCAGTTGTGGCTGTTTCTCATATTATCCCTAGTTCAGAGGCGTATATTAGAAGCCTTCATGAGAACTTTAACCTAGTGGGAATTGTACCGAAGCCAAAATCAATTAATAAGAACACCCTAAAGGTTTTAAAGAGTGAGGGCGTGCCGATTCTTGATCAATTTACTAGGGAAAATATCTTTGAGCATCCTGAAGAATTTGCAGATTTCTTAAAATCACACGATAAAATTTGCTTAGTGGATATTGGCGGCTATTTCAGCGACAGTATGGATAAGCTGAAAGAAAAACTTGGGAGCAAGTTCTTTGGTGTCGTAGAAGATACTGAAAATGGCCATCAAAAATACGAGAAGAGGCTGACTGGTAAATATAATATGATTTCAGTTGCCCGAAGCCCATTAAAGGATTTCGAGGATCAACTTGTAGGTCACAGTGTTGCTCATGCAACGGAGACGGTACTTCGTCAAATCAATACTATTATCACATACCGGAACTGCGGCATCATTGGCTACGGAAAAATCGGAAGAGGTATTGCAGAATATCTACAGCAAAGGGGCATAAAACCTCGTGTGAGTGAGATTAATGCTATGCGTGCAATCCAGGCTTCATGCGACGGAGCAATAGTTTGCTCTACTGATGAGCTACTAAAGAAAAGCGATGTCATCTTCTGTGCCACAGGTACGCGAGCACTCGATCTTCTTAAACTACGAGACTTGAAGAAAGGCGCTTTCCTGGCCTCTGTAACGTCATCAGATGATGAGTTCGATTTAAAGTTTGTCGATAGTGAATATAAAAAAGAAAATGTAGCAGAACACATTACACGTTACTCAAAGCGTGGCCATACTTTTCACCTCTTGAACGACGGCAATGCGATTAATTTCTTATATGCGGCGGCAGTTGACAAATACATTAACCTCGTACAGGGTGAGTTAATATTTAGCATTACTAAGCTTTATGAAACAAAAGAAAAAGGAACGAAAACAATACGTGTGAATACCCCAGAGGAGCATGAATCTATTGCTCGTCTCTGGTTGGACTTTGTGATGCGCGATAACCAAATTGCGTAAAGTTTATATTAGGGTGGGATATGGAAATCGTTCTTGATATACCAGCTGCAATCAAAAGACTGGACGCTGTTCGCGGTCTTGTTGCCGCAAAGGAAATGACCGACTTTTGGCATCAGTGTGTACGCGACATAGATAATAAATGGGGTGACTACACAAAGATTCGTTCGTTAGAAGGGACAAGATATTTTTATGGCCATCAACCAAGCATAGATTACAGCAATAAAGGCGAATTAAATCTACTTTTAGTAAATATAAATATTAGAACTGATATCTACATTACTCTTCAAAATGATATACCAAAGAATGTGGCAGACTTTCAAAACTGGATTATATCTTTACGAAGTAAGATGGAATATCGCCCGACGGAAGAGTGGAAATTAGATATTCATGCCACCACGACCCATACGGACATTGTAAAACAAGATGTTATCCGCATAGCGAGAGAGTATGAAGACCCCTATGCCAAAGGTATCGTTGCCGGGCCTGTTTTTACAGAGTTTCCCGATGCGGCGCAGCCAAAGGATGAAGCGGATGGTGAATATATTCGTCACACATACCCATCACTAGAATACAAAGATATTTACTTTGAAGCAGCTCATCTTCAATTATTGAATTTATTAAGTAGTAGACATACAAAACAGTCATATATTTACGGGGTTGCGTTACTATATCAGCTCTTAATTAATCTTCATTACTTTCCCTCGATAAATACGAGTCTATACATGAATATAGTCAATGGTCTACTTGAGATCGCAGGAATAAAAGGTGTGGATCATGGCATTAAAGATTTTGTTGCAATGCGGTTACAGCCGAACAATTACCAAAGATATTTTTACGACGAAGTAATAGTGAGGAATGGCTAATATGACTAGCCGGTACGCAGATTTCTATAACCGTTTTATCTCTGCATTAATAGTCTTATTCCCGTAGTTGGCAATATGAAGTACGAGTTCATATTTGCCATTTTCTTTCTCTACCCGTGCAATGCGCGTGACAATTGCATCGTCATCCTCTGGATCTGGCGTAAGTTCAGTAGCGAAGCCCTTTAAGCGCTCTTCTTCTGTATATGTTCCTAAAGACATGTGTAACTGCTCACCAGGTCTAACCTCGATCTCGCCTATAGGATTCCCATCCGTTCTTACCTTGCACCCCTTTAACAAGTAGCTTGCTTCAGGGAGGCGACTCACATTAGATTTATTTTGAGAACGCTGTGCCATAGGTTCACCCTTTCAGCCTATTCAATACACGGAAGATTTGAGATAATATGTAACGTATAACATGTGTATATTGCTTGTGCTTATCTCAGAAACTGCCATATTTAATATTTAGGCGTATAATAGATTTATGGAGTAATCTAAAGGGAATACCCTTAGATCACGCGGGTAAGCAAAAGCGCTATGCTTATTATCAATGTTACATGTTTTATATGTAACATACAATATATAAACCCAATGATGAAACGATTAATTTAATGCAATACTTCAAACATTCCGAGCTCGTTGACAGATATCATGTATCGCTTAAAACTGTACATAACTGGATTGATGGCGCAAAGCAAGGCAAAATACCCCTTAAATTACATGTAACTAAGAATCGAACTTATGTAGCAAACTCTTCTGAAAATCTTGTTACCCTGGAGCAGCTATCCGCAAAAGGCAAAAAGTATAGAAATGCTTTACACCACAAGGTCGCGCATCCTACGCCCGATTTCTACAAACTTTACAGCCGTAAGCAAATTCTCGATATTATCTCAAATCTTAATATTCATAGAGAAATTCCTCGTCAGTATAACTATTTTGACCAAGGGGCGGTTAACTGGGAGAAGCATTCAGAGCGAATGTGGAATGCGAGTACACCCAATATATTGAAGAGTACAGTTGATCTAATCAATGCTAACCTTTCGACGACTGATACTTTAATCGAGGGACGAAGCAGGGTTAATGTTATCGACATTGGTCCGGGTAATGCAATGCCTGTTCGCCAGCTACTTGAACATTTGCTTGAAAAGGGCGTGCTTCATAGATATATCGCTGTGGATATTAGCGAGAGAATGCTTCATATTGCCGAACGTAATATTAAAGAATGGTTTGGCGATAAAATTAAATTTGAAGGTTATGTGCGCGATATAACCTATGAGCGCTTCGATGACCTACTTGTAGATGACATGCTCGATGAGAATGCAGACAAAACGCTCAACCTCGCGCTTCTGCTAGGAGCAACACCAGTCAACTTCCAATCTCCCCGTGATCTACTGAAAGTAATTTACAGCAGCATGGGTAAAGATGACCTTCTTATTTATTCGAGCGGTGTTGATACTCCAACCAATCGTCGATACTTCGATAGTAATGCAGATGCGGGCGCAAGCGCACTGTCATCAAAATATAGTTATATATTTGATCTGCTAAATATTGATGAATCAACCTATGATGTTGAGATGGGCTTCAATGCTGAAAAGAGAGTGCGTTATATTCGTGTACGTCTTAAAGTAGGACTTACGATTAATTTCAAATTCGAGAATGGCGAGCGAAACGTAAAGCTGGATAAGGGCGACACGATCCTACTTTGGCGCGCATGGCATCAGACAGGGTTAGAAATTGTTACTGATTTTGAGGAAACCGGATTTACGCTGCTTCAAGCAAGTCTTACAAAGGATCGACAATTCCTTCTAACAATATCCGGTGTTGAGACGCAAGAAGCGTTTAAGGCTTAGAATTATATAGAATTACTGTGCTTCCTTTTGGCATCCAGCTCGTTATCATATGTAGCTTCTGATTAGTCACGGCACATGTGATAAAAATATGCTGACAAATTGGGGGAATTCTACTAAAAGCGTCTGCTGTTGCAAAGGTAACATCTGCGTTTAAAAGGTCGGTAGGTGCAGCGGCAGAAAACCGCAAAGATGTAGTCATCCTCTCTTTGCTTAAGCTGTGCCATGCGTGTTTTGTCTTCGCGAGTAGGTTACAATGACTAAATTGCTTGAAAAGTCTGCAATAAAATTCACCAGTCAAGCCGTGCGACTTCGAAAAGCATATCACGCTATAAACCATAGGCCAACGATTGACTGCTGCACATATTCTCATAAACACGCACTGGAGAACTGCGTTGTCATGTTGCATGACTCTTGGGCCCATTTCTCGCGTGATCTATTTATAAAAAGTTGTGTCGGAGGATATGAAACTCGAAGCGGAACAGCACTAGCGAGAGCAGTTAATTTTCCGGCAACAAGTAGCGACATAATGCATGAACTCCGAATACACCACTACAGAGGACGCCCCCCATACTGGGAACCAAAGTGGGCACAAAGCATAGAGCTAATTAGAGCATTTTCGACTATAGGCGCGGCGAATGAATCAAGCGTAAGTTTAGCGATAGGCTCAACAACATC
>Ga0065721_10051621_pt1 | contig 14076 bp, 13 predicted proteins | sample Mesricmetagenome_FD_59108 | JGI IMG/M metagenome (GOLD analysis project Ga0065721, IMG submission 59108) | Mesophilic microbial community from rice straw/compost enrichment Sample: eDNA_1 v2 (version 2) | ecosystem: Engineered > Solid waste > Grass > Composting > Bioreactor | place: USA: Davis... | reverse complement strand
CCAGGCCCGGAGGGCCTGGCGATTCGCAGGTTCGATGGGTGCGGCTGCGGCACTTTGCCACCCAGCGGTTACCGAATGATCAATTCGCTTTTAAGCACAATATTTTCATACGGTATCTCCTGCCTCGCACTCTTCTTCTCTATCAACCTGAACAATAACTCCGTGGCGCTCACCCCCTGATCATAAGGAAACTGCTCCACCGACGCCAACGGCGGATAATCCACATACTGCGTCACGGGTACATTTGCATAACTCACAAAAGAAATATCCTTATTGATTACCCACTTCTTTTGCCTCGCATATTGTATGGCATCCAACGTAACATAGTCATTAAAAGAAAGAATAGCCGTCGGCTTCCTCCGCTGCTGCATCAACGCATCCAATGCCTGATGCGTACTCTCCGCCGACAAATCGGTGGTGGCAATCAACGATTCATCCACTGCCAGCTTGTTCTTCTTCAGCGCATCCCGGTACCCATTCATCCTTTCATCCTTCATACCCAGGGTGGGCGGTCCCTGTATATACCCAATGCGTTTATGTCCCTTCTTCACCAGCCAGTCTACAGCTTCCACGGTACTATCGTACAGGTTGCAGCTCACGCTGTGTATGTCCTTGGCATCGGGTACCCGGTCGAAGAACACCACGGGTATATCGTAATTCTTCATTTGCTCAAAATGATCAATATGCGTGGTGCTTTTTGAAATGGAAGCCAGAATGCCATCAACCCGGTGGTTCTTCATGGTCTCGAGCAGTTTTTGCTCCCGCTCCAGGTTATCATGACTTTGCCCGATGAGTACAATGTACTGGTGATCCAACGCTACCTCCTCAATGCCATTGATGGCGGCGGAAAAAAATTCCTCGCGCAGGTTGGGCACTACCAGGCCTATGGTAAAAGTTCTGCGTTGTTTGAAAAAGATGGCCGTTTGATTGGGTTCATAGTGCAGTTCGCCGGCCAGTTTTTTTACCGCCATCTTGGTGCGTAGTCCAATACTGGGATGATCGTGCAGGGCCCTGCTTACAGTAGAAGCAGAAATATTCAGCCTGCGGGCGATCTCTTTTATGGTAGGAAGTTTTTTATCCATATAATGTACGTACTGAAGAACAGTATATAAATGTTGTAGAATCGTATTACCGAAGATAATCAAACTGTTGTAGTTTAGGTAGCTTGGTACAGGCAATCGATTGCATGGATTATTTGCTGATTTGGATGGACAATCCTGCGATTTGCGCGCCCCCCTCCGGGGCGGCAGGGACTAAAAACACGTATTATTAGTAACTTAGTAAAGGGGTTGCTGCATATGAAGATTATGCGTTCAAAAAAATGGCTGCTTGTTATCAGTCTGCTGGCGGGGGCTGTGGTTTTGTTTACATTCAGTACCAACAGCCACACAATTGATTTTAATACGCAAATCAAACCCATCATTAACAGTAAATGTATTTCCTGCCATGGTGGTGTAAAACGCCAGGGTGGTTTTAGTTTACTATTCCGCTCCGAGGCACTGGCCAACACCGAATCGGGCAAACCCGCCATCATCCCCGGCGATCCTGCCAACAGCGAAATGATTCGCCGCCTCATCATCAACGATCCCGAAGAAAGAATGCCCTACAAACATCCGCCCCTCAGCGATGAGGAGATCAGCCTGCTGCGCAGGTGGATCAAACAGGGGGCTCAATGGGGCGACCACTGGGCCTATGTACCAATAAAACCCGTGAAACTGCCCGATGTCAAAGACAAATGGATCAGGAATGATATCGATCGTTTTATTCTCGATAAACTAAAAGAGCATGACCTGCGGCCATCGCCCGAAGCCGATAAACGTGTACTGCTGCGCCGGGTAAGTCTTGACCTGATTGGGATACCCGCCGATACTGCGTTGGCAAAGACTTTCCTGAACGACAATAACGACAATGCCTATGAAAAGCTGGTTGACTCGCTGCTGGCCTCCAAACATTTCGGTGAAAAGTGGGCCGCCATGTGGCTGGACCTGGCGCGTTATGCCGATACCAAGGGCTATGAGCGCGACGACAACCGGAATATATGGCGTTACCGCGACTGGCTCATCCATGCATTCAATGAAGATAAACCCTACGACCAGTTCCTCACCGAACAAATTGCAGGCGACCTGCTGCCCAACCCCACCGATGCGCAATACATTGCCACCGCTTTCCATCGCAATACCATGACCAACGATGAAGGCGGCACCGATAACGAAGAGTTCCGCATATCGGCCGTGATGGACAGGGTGAATACCACCTGGGAAGCCCTGCTGGGCACCACCTTTGCCTGTGTGCAATGTCATAGCCATCCTTATGATCCCTTCACGCACGAAGAATATTACAAGTTCATGGCCTTTTTCAACGATACCCGAGATGAAGATACCTATGAAGATTACCCGCAGTTGCGCCATTTCAACGATTCCATGCAAAATCAATTAAACGCACTGACCGTGTGGTTACAGAAAAATGCCACCGCTGAAAAAGCAGCGCACTGGAAACGATTCATCAAAACCTGGGAGCCTTCCATTCATTCCCTCACCGCTGATGATTTTGTAAACAGCGAACTGCAGGATACCAAATGGCTGATCTTCCGTAATCATGGATCGGCCCGTTTGCAAAAAGTAAATATGCAGGATAAGGTGCAATTGATATTCCGTGCACAGGGTTTCAAAAAAGGCGGACAGTTGAAGCTGCGCCTTGATAAAGCCGATGGGCTGGTATTGCAAACCTTTACCGTAGACACCAGCAGGAGCTGGAAAATTTATGCCATCGATATTCAATCCGTTTCGGGTGTACATGATATTTATATTACTTATGATAACCCCGTGCTCATCGATCCCAACGAAAGCGGCGTGCGTTTCGACTGGTTGCATTTTGCCGAAGCTTTTCCGGGAAAGGGCCAGCCGGGTTATGCAGAGCACAAAAAAGTATTCTGGAATCTGTTGACCGCCCGGGTATCTGCCACGCCGGTGATGATGGACAATCCGCCTGACATGCACCGCAGCACCCATGTATTTGAAAGAGGCAACTGGCTGGTAAAAGGAAAAGAAGTAAGCCCCGATGTACCGCATGCGCTTAACCCTATGCCTGCCAATGCGCCCAAAAACCGCCTGGGGCTGGCCATGTGGCTCACCAGCAAAAACAACCCGCTTACTGCCCGCACGATGGTGAACAGGGTATGGGAGCAGTTGTTTGGAATGGGTTTGTCGGAAACGCTGGAAGATATGGGTACGCAGGGCATACCGCCCACGCATCGTGAATTGTTGGATCATCTTGCAGGGAAGTATATGAACGACATGAAATGGAGCACCAAAAAACTCATTCGTGAAATGGTCCTCTCTGCTACCTATCGCCAGGATTCGAAGCTGCGGCCTGAATTGCTGGAAAAAGATCCCGATAATAAATTGTATTCGCGCGGCGCCCGGGTGCGTTTATCGGCCGAGCAGGTACGCGACCAGGGTTTAGTGATCAGCGGACTGCTGAACAGGCAATTGGGTGGTCCCAGCGTATTTCCCTGGCAGCCCGATGGGGTGTGGATGTCGCCCTGGAACGGACAAAGCTGGAAAACCAGTGATGAGGCTGGCAGGCATCGGCGGGCATTGTATACCTATTGGAAAAGAACCGCGCCTTATCCATCCATGATGACGTTTGATGGCGCTGCACGCGAGGTATGTACGCCAAGGCGCATTCGTACGAATACGCCCTTGCAGGCATTGGTGACCTTGAATGATGAGGCCTTTATGGATATGGCCAGGCATTTTGCGCTTCGGATGAAGAAAGAGGGCGGGGAGCAGGTGCAGCAACAGATTAGTAAAGGATATGAACTGGCCACTTATAAAACCATTGCACCGGCCACCCTCAATGAGTTGATGATATTGTATAACGAGGCATTGCGTAAGTTCAAAAAGGATAATGTAAAAACATGGAGTATGGTGGGGCCAACCGATGGGGATAAAAGCCCGGAGATGGCGGCATTGGTGGTAGTGGCAAATGCCATGATGAATTTAGATGAACTGATTACAAAGAATTAGCATGACACAAAAAGAACTTCACAATCAGCGCCTGCTCAAAGAAGCTCAGGAAACCGTCATGCGCCTCCACACGCGCCGGCACTTTCTGAAAGAAAGCGCCATGGGCCTGGGCGCACTGGCCCTGGGATCGCTGATAGGCAGTTGCGGCAGCAACAGTACTATCGGCAACCAGGTAAGTTTTGATGCGGCCCATCCACTGGCGCCCAAACTACCACATTTCCCCGGAAAGGCCCGCTCGGTGATCTATCTGCATATGGCCGGCGCTCCATCACAACTGGAGCTGTTCGATTATAAACCGGCCCTGATGAAACTCGACGGACAGGATTGCCCCCAATCCCTGCTGGAAGGCAAACGTTTTGCCTTTATTCGTGGTGTGCCCAAAATGATGGGACCACAGGCCGAATTCAAACGACATGGCCAAAGCGGCGCCTGGATATCCAATTACCTGCCGCACCTGCAAACCGTGGCCGATGAGATCAGTTTTCTGAAAGCAGTAACTACCGACCAGTTTAACCATGCACCCGCCCAACTACTGATGCATACCGGCGCACCGCGCCTCGGACGACCCAGCATCGGTTCCTGGGTTACCTATGGCCTGGGTACCGAAAACCAGGACCTGCCGGGTTTTGTGGTGCTTACCTCGGGCGGCAAATTTCCCGATGCCGGCAAAAGTGTATGGGGTAGCGGATTCTTACCCTCGGTATACCAGGGCGTGCAATGCCGCTCGGAAGGCGATCCCGTGTTGTTCATCAACGACCCCGAAGGCATGGACCGCGATTTGCGAAAAGCTTCCATCGACGCCATCAACAATGTGAACAAACAACAATACGAAGAATACAAAGACCCCGAAATATTATCGCGCATTTCGCAATACGAAATGGCTTATCGCATGCAGATCTCCGTTCCCGAAGTGATGAACATCAACGACGAGCCGGCCTATATCCATGAGATGTACGGCACCCAGCCCGGCAAAGCCTGTTTTGCTAATAATGTTTTGCTGGCGCGCAAACTGGTGGAAAAGGGCGTGCGCTTTGTGCAATTATTCGATTGGGGATGGGATACCCATGGAACAGATGCCCATCTTTCCATCGATATCGGTCTCATCAACAAATGCCGGCAAACCGATAAAGCGGTTACCGCTTTATTGCTCGACCTGAAACAACGCGGATTGCTGGAAGAAACCCTGGTAGTATGGGGCGGCGAGTTTGGCCGTACGCCCATGATGGAGAACCGCGAAGGAAAACAAAATCCCTTCAAAGGCAGGGACCATCATGTGGAGGCATTTACCATTTGGATGGCGGGTGGTGGCATTAAGCGGGGCGCCAGTTTTGGAGAAACAGATGAAATTGGGTACAGCGCAATCAGTGGAAAAACCACCGCTTATGATGTGCAGGCTACCATCCTGAACCAACTGGGTTTTGATCACGAAAAATTTACTTACCAGTTCCAGGGCCGCCCGTTCAGGCTGACGGATGTGCATGGAAGAGTTATTGAAGAAATCATAGCATAAATCACAAATATGTCTTTAACCCGAAGAAATTTTCTGCATCAGTCCACTGCAGCAGGCGCTTCTCTTTTATTATCACTCGAATCACTGGCCGCCGACCTGCCCGCGCCCTTCAAAAACAACCGTGGCTTCGATTTGAAGATCATGGGCACCAGCTGGGGCTTCTCCGGTACCGTAGACGAATTTTGCGCCAAAGCCAAAAAAGAAGGCTACGACGGCATTGAAATGTGGTGGCCCCTCGACACACAAAAACAAAACGAACTCTTCACCGCTCTCAAAAAACACCAACTGGAAATCGGATTTTTATGCGGCGGCAACCAAAGCAATTTCCAGCAGCATTTTGACCATTTCAAAAAAATGCTGGATGCCGCTGCCGGCAATACCATTCAACGCCCCCTGTATATCAACTGCCACTCGGGCCGTGATCATTTCAGCTTTGAACAAAACAAACAGTTTATCGATTATACTACCCGGGTAGCCCAACAAAGCGGCATCACCATTTGCCACGAAACCCATCGCTCCCGCATATTGTATTCCGCACCTATTGCCCGGCAGTTCATAGAAAAGATACCCGAGTTGCGGCTTACTTTCGATGTAAGCCATTGGTGCAATGTGCATGAAAGCTTTTTGCACGATCAGCAGGAAACTGTGCACCTGGCGCTGGAAAGGGTAGATCATATTCATGCCCGTATTGGTCATCCCGAAGGGCCGCAGGTAAACGACCCCCGTGCACCCGAGTGGGAAACCGCCGTGAAAACGCATTTTGGCTGGTGGGACAAAGTGGTGGAACGAAAAAAGAAAAATGGACAACGCCTCACCATTCTTACCGAATTTGGTCCGCCCGATTATATGCCCACCCTGCCTTATACCCGTCAGCCCCTGGCCAACCAGTGGGCCATCAATGTACACATGATGCAATTAATACGTAAACGCTATCAATCGTAGTGCTTGTTATGGTAGAAGTTTTAGGCCGCCTGCATCCTGCCCTTGTTCATTTGCCTGTGGGCATACTGGTGCTGGCTTTTGTGTTGCAATGGTTCGGTTCTTTTCAAAAAGCCATCACCGTGGTGTTGCTGCTGGGTGGCATTAGCGCCGTGTTGTCCTGCATCAGTGGTATCATCTTATCCAAACACGACGATTACGACCCCGGCCTGGTGAACTGGCACCAGGTAATGGGTATACTTACGGCCGTACTGTGTTTTGTGGGCTGGTATATCTATAAAAAGTATGCAAATGTTCGTATGCAATGGTTGGTGATGGTGCTGCTGTTTGTTTCGGTATCTGTTACCGGTCATTTGGGTGGTACCTTAACGCATGGGGAAGGCTATATTACCGCACCCATGAAAGATGGCGGCAGCGAGGCCGAACAAACGCCCATTGCCAATGTGCAGGAGGCTATGGCCTATGATGAGGTGATACAGCCCATGCTGCAACGCAAATGTTATAGCTGCCATAATGCCAATAAAAGAAAGGGCGGTTTAAGAATGGATGCACCCGACCTGTTGATGAAGGGTGGCAGGAACGGGAAGATCATTGTAACGGGCAATGCCGGTGAAAGTGAAATGATCAAACGCATTTTGCTGCCAAAGGAACATGAAGATCATATGCCGCCTAAAGAAAAGCCGCAACTCACCGAAAAGGAAGTGGCTTTATTGCATTGGTGGATTAACAGCGGCGCGGCCTTTAACAAAAAAGTAAAGGAACTGGATCAACCAGAAAACATACAACCGGTGCTGGCATCGTTACAACAGCCGGCGGTGGAAGAAGAAAAAAAACTGCCTGATATTCCCGAAGAAAAAGTAGGAGCGGCTGATGAAGCGGCTGTACAACAACTAAAGGATAAAGGTGTGATGGTGTTGCCCGTGGCGCAAAACAATAATTATTTAATGGTGAATTTTGTATCGGCAAGGGGTATTACCAGTAAGGATATGCAATTGCTGTTGCCTTTGAAGAAACAATTGGTGTGGTTGAAACTGGGTGGTATACCGGTGGGTGATTCAGCCATGGCGGTGATTGGTAAGTGTACGAATTTAACCCGGCTGCAATTGGATAATACAAAGATCACCGATGCAGGCCTGGCGCAGCTTGCCGGTCTTAAACAACTGCGTTATGTAAACCTGGTGGGTACGAGAGTAACAGAAAAGGGTGTGATGGCCTTGGCGGGGCTTGACAAACTGCGTTCACTATACCTGTATCAAACACAGGTTACTGCAAAAGAAGACTTGCAGAAAGCGTTTCCGAAAACACAAATTGATTTTGGCGGGTATGTGGTACCGGTGCTGGAGTCAGATACCACGCGGGTTGTATATAAACCGCGTTAGCCAGGGCTAACGTCCTTTAAACTGTGGTTTCCGCTTCTCCAGAAAAGCCGCGGTGCCTTCCTGCATATCGTCCGTAGCAAAACATTCTCCAAACAAATTCACTTCCTCAATAAACCCATTCTTTGTATGATCAAAAACGGCATTGGCTGCCTTGATACAACGTCCCACAGCCAGCGGCGCTTTTGTATTCACCACTTCCAATACAGACCTGGCCTTATTGATCAATTCCTCCTGCGGCACCACATAATTTACCAGGCCATATTGCAGGGCGGTAGCGGCATCCAGCATATTACCGGTGATCAGTAATTCAATGGCCCGTCCCTTTCCAATCAGCTGTGTTAAACGTTGCGTTCCGCCATAACCCGGTATCAAACCCAGGTTTACTTCGGGCTGGCCAAATTTGGCATTATCCGTAGCAATACGAAAATGACAGGCCATGGCCAGCTCACAACCGCCACCCAATGCAAATCCGTTTACGGCTGCAACAATGGGTTTGGGCGCCTCTTCTATTCTGGAGAAAATGAATTGTCCTTTATGCGCCAGGTCCATGCCTTCGGCATGCGTTAATCCCTGGAATTCGCTGATATCGGCGCCTGCCACAAAAGCTTTACTGCCTGCGCCGGTGATAATGGCCGATTTGATAGTGGCGTTGTTATATACTTCATCGACTGCGCTGAGGAGTTCATCCATTACGGTTTTGTTCAGCGCATTGAGTTTATCGGGACGGTTGATGGTAATTAAACAAATGTTATTTGTTGTTTCGACAAGCAGGGTGTGATACATGGTATGCAGTTTTATCAAAAATAACACATACCTGTTGCATGACAAACCGGGCCGTATAAGTGGTACAACAACTGGCGGTGACAATGAGCAGGAATAAACCGGCTTCTTCACCAACCGAGTTGATGCTTTCGTAAGCCATCAGCCAGCGGAATAAATAAATTGAAAGGGCCAGGATGATACCGTTGGGGAAAGTGGTTTTCAACAAATGGGTGAATGATTATTTCAAGGCTTGTTTCATATTGGTTGCTTTGTATACACTATTAAACGATGAAACAGGTAAAACCTGTGTTCAGTAAATGTTAAACAAAGCCTGTGAAAAAGTTAAAGCCCTAAAACTGCCGGTGCCTGCTTACCCAGTCCTGTATATAGCTGGAAATTTCCGTGGTTGGCGTACCGGGTGCAAACAGTTTGCCCACACCCATTTCGTTCAACTGCCGCATATCATCTTCGGGAATGATGCCGCCGCCGGTAAGCAATACATCGTCCATGCCTTTTTCTTTCATTAAGGCAATCACCCGGGGAAATACGGTCATATGCGCACCCGATAGTATGCTGATGCCAATGGCATCCACATCTTCCTGCAGCGCGGCATTCACCACCATTTCGGGTGTTTGCCGCAGGCCGGTATAGATCACTTCCATACCGGCATCGCGCAGGGCGGTGGCAATTACCCTGGCGCCGCGGTCGTGACCATCCAGGCCTACCTTTGCCACCAATATGCGTAAAGGACGTTTCGATATTTGAGTCATGCAAGTAGTTTAGGTGATCAAATATACAGGTTAGGCCTGTAACTGTTCCAGCACCTTTTGAATGCGCAGCGTGGTTTCTTCCTTACCGAGAACAGCTGCAATGTCAAAAACGCCAGGACCGAATTTTCCGCCAACCAGCATAATGCGCAGGGGCAGCAATACTTCGCCGGGTTTGATATGGGCGGCTGCCGCCAGGCTTTTGAACTGCGTTTCCAGCGTGGCGGCATCCCATTGTGCCGGCCATTGGTTCATCAGTTCATTAAAGAAATTTTGTTTGACGGCATTCCATTTGGGTTGAATGGCCGCCAGGTCCCATTTTTCGGGTGTTTGGAAAAAGAAGCCGGCCTGCTCTTTAAAATCGGTGAGTAAAGTGCAGCGTTCTTTTACCAGTGCAATGATTTGTTCCAGTTGAGGATGATCGCCGAGTATGTTTTTTACTTCAGGCAATAAGCGGTTCACATCGCTTTTCTTTATCCATTCATGGTTGAACCATTTGGCCTTGTCGAAATCGAATTTGGCGCCGCCCTTGTGCACACGATCGATATTGAATTTCTGTACCAGTTCTTCCAGCGAAAACAGTTCTTGGTCGGTGCCATCGTTCCAGCCCAGCATGGCCAGCATATTTACAAATGCTTCCGGCAAAAAGCCCAGTTCGCGAAAACCTTGGGTGATTTCATTGGTTCCGGGATCGGTCCAGTTCATGGCAAATACGGGGAAACCCAGGCGATCGCCATCCCGTTTACTGAGTTTGCCATTGCCATCGGGTTTTAATATCAAAGGCAGGTGTGCCCATTGCGGCATGGCATCTTCCCAACCCAGGTATTTCCATAATAATACATGTACCGGTGAACTGGGTAACCATTCTTCGCCCCTGAATGCATGGGTGATCTTCATCAGGTAATCATCTACCACAACAGCCAGGTGATAGGTGGGCATGCCATCGGCTTTCAGCAATACTTTATCATCTATCAGCGATGTATTGAAACTTACCTCGCCGCGTATCATATCGTTGAAGGTAACGGTTTCATTCTCCGGCATGCGTATACGTATTACATGCGGCACGCCATCTTCCAGCAGGCGCTGTGTTTCCTCGAAGGTGAGTGAACAGGAATTGCGCATTTGCATACGCACCGTATGATCGTACTGGGGCGATGGCTTGTCGGCTTTTTTGAAACGTTCCCGCATGGTCTCCAGTTCTTCAGGACTGTCGAATGCATAATAAGCCTTGCCTTCCTTCACCAGGAACTCGGCGTACTGCCGGTATAATTCCTTGCGTTCGCTTTGGCGATAGGGGGCATGCGGACCGCCTTTTTGCGGACTCTCATCCGGCTCCAGACCGCACCATTTTAAACATTCATAAATATATTCTTCGGCGCCGGGCACATACCGGGTTTGATCGGTATCCTCGATGCGCAACACAAAATCGCCGCCATGCCGGCGCGCAAACAGATAATTGTATAACACTGTTCGTACACCGCCCAGGTGCAATCCGCCTGTGGGACTGGGCGCAAACCGTACACGTACTTTTTTATCCATAGTGCGCAAAGATAGGCAGCGCAGGGCATCGGAACCAAAATACCGGGCTGGCGCTTTGGCCGCGGCTGTTTCAAATACTATTTTCGTGGCGTAATCTCTAAAAAACCATGCTGAAACGTCTACCCATATTGATACTGATCGTGTTCGGCAATTCCGTATCGGCACAACTCACCTACGAAACCCTTTATGTGGATTATGACAGCGCCCGCTCCTTTAAAAACCTTAAAATCATTCCCATCCGCTATAAGGGAGATGGTGCAGCCAGGATCATGCCGGGTGTGGTTACGCTGAACGAAGCCCTGCAACAGGGATGGGTAGCAATCAGCGAGCGTGGAACGGCCTCTACAGAAAATGTACACTGGTTGCGTATCAATAACAGTTCTGACAATTCTATTTATATCGGTTCTGGTGAAGTGATCATGGGCGGCCGGCAAGACCGCATAGTAGCCAAAGATACCATCGTTGAGCCAACAGGTGGTGATCAATACATACCCGTGATGTGTGTGGAAGAAGGGCGATGGAGCAAAAAATTAAAAAAATTCCAGTATAACAATTATGCCAACCCGGCCTTGCGTAAAGTGCTGGATCATTCAAAGAACCAGGTATTGGTTTGGAAAGAAATACTGGCGCAGCTCAATTATACCGGTAATAAATCGCCTACGCTGGCCTATGCTTCACAAAGGGCTGATAAAAATTTTACCGCAGAACAGGAATCTTATTATAACTACTTCTTTGAAAAATTCAAGAACTCTGATAGCACCATCACCGGTATTGTATGTATGAGTGGGAATAAAGTAATAGGTTGTGATATTTATGCCGGCACTAATTTGTTTTATGGCGAACTATTGCCATTGTTGCATGGATATATTGAAGAAGCGATCAACTACGGACAAGCGCCGGTGATTGACCATGTAAAAGTAAAAGAATACCTCGATCCCATTCTCACCAGTGAATCAGAGCAGGAAGCCTGGTTAAAAAAACACGGCAAGATTTATAAATACCGCGATAAAGTGGTACATATTACGGGTTATGCACAGTAATTTCCGTTACTTTTGTTGTGAGGATCACTACCGTTTGCATGTTCTATTTTGTTAAAACTCCCTGGTGGCTTAAAAAGCTGTATCCTGGCTGTATATGGGATATACCTGCCGGTGACAAAGTATTGTACCTCACTTTTGATGATGGTCCTCATCCGCAAGTCACGCCTTTTGTATTGAATACATTAAAACAGTACAATGCAAAAGCTACTTTTTTTTGCATTGGAAAAAATGTGGCCGCGCATAAGGATGTTTACCGTAATATGCTCGATGACGGACATCGTGCAGGCAATCATACGTTTCATCATTTGAATGGATGGAAGTCGACCGATGAACATTACCTGCAAAATATTCTCGAAGCGGGTAAGTACATCGATAGTAATTTATTTCGTCCACCCTACGGAAGAATCACACGTTTCCAGGTAAAACTGCTGAGCGGTATACGCAATTCTCCCATGAATAATAATTTCAGCATCATTATGTGGGATGTATTGAGTGGTGATTTTGATACGTCGTTATCCGGCGCTGCCTGTACCAGGTATGTTACAAAGAATGCACAGCCCGGATCGATTGTAGTTTTTCATGACAGTGAGAAAGCATTTCCGCGTTTGAAAGAAGCATTGCCCAACATCCTCGAACATTTTAGCAAACAGGGTTATCTTTTTGATGTAATCAAAACCTGATTGGTTCAAAAGATATTCACCCGCATGCAACCACGCTGCTACTTTTATTATCTAATTAAATGAAAAATGATGGTTTCAGTGTAGTAAATCCTTTACATATCAGAAGCAAAACACCGCCCTTTCAGGTGCGTAATCCCGGAAGCTAGGCCGCATTTTTTTGGCCACCAGCCAAAAAAAAGTTGGGCCTGGGTAGACACCCTGGCCCGTTTTTAATCCGTACCCTATGAAAACTGAACTAAAGGTATAAACTTTTTTGATTAATGCAAAGTAATTTCATGAGCGGCATCTTTTATGGTAAAACCGGTTGGATTGATACAGTTACCGGTACATCAGTTCTTTTGGGGTACCAGGTTCGTGGGCGTTTGCTCATGAAAACAAGGGTTCACCATTGAATAAATGATGTGGTGATGTCTTTTGCATCTGGCCGGTGTTTTTATCTTTACGGCATTCCTACTATCTGCTTTTACTACAAAATTCCTAACTCGCTCATTTTCATACAGTAACAAAATTCACGGTATTACCTGAATTTTCCGGAATTTTGCATCCACTTATGTCTCTACAATTAATTGATACTCATACTCATCTGTATTCCAAAACCTTTGCCGGCGATATTCAGCAGGTGATGGAGCGGGCCGAAAAGGAGGGGGTAGAACGTTTTTACCTGCCGGCCATCGACAGCCAGTCCCTGGAGGCTATGCTGGAACTGGAGAAAGCCTGGCCTGGCAAGTGTTTCGCCATGATGGGTTTACATCCCTGCTCGGTGAAGGAAGACTATGAAAAGGAGCTGAAACTGGTAGACGAATGGCTGGCGAAAAGGCCTTTTTCGGCCGTGGGTGAAATAGGGCTGGATTATTACTGGGATAAAACGTATATAAAAGAGCAGGAACTGGCTTTCAGGCGGCAAATAGAGTGGGCATTGCACTACCGCCTGCCTATTGTAATTCATTCCCGCGAGTCGATGGCCGACAGCATCCGGATTGTTCGTGAGCACCAGAAGGGGGATTTAAACGGCATTTTTCATTGTTTTACCGGCACGTTGGATGAGGCCAGACAGATCATTGACCTGGGTTTTTACCTGGGAATTGGAGGGGTGTTAACCTACAAAAATACCCATTTGCGCGAGGTACTTTCGGCCCTTGATTTAGATAAAATTGTGCTGGAAACCGATTCGCCTTATCTTACGCCCGTGCCGTTCCGGGGCAAGCGCAATGAAAGCAGTTATATAAAATATGTGGCGGAAGCCCTGGCGGGCGTGAAAAGTATGCCCGTTGAGCAGGTGGCGAAAATTACTACCGCCAATGCGCAAAAAATTTTCGAACGCTAGTGCGGATATTGTTATTTTTGCAGCCCTTTAAAATTTGGAGACTTGTCCGAGTGGTTGAAGGAGCACGCCTGGAAAGTGTGTATACGGGAAACCGTATCGAGGGTTCGA
>Ga0065721_10051620_pt1 | contig 14079 bp, 18 predicted proteins | sample Mesricmetagenome_FD_59108 | JGI IMG/M metagenome (GOLD analysis project Ga0065721, IMG submission 59108) | Mesophilic microbial community from rice straw/compost enrichment Sample: eDNA_1 v2 (version 2) | ecosystem: Engineered > Solid waste > Grass > Composting > Bioreactor | place: USA: Davis... | reverse complement strand
GCCTGAACGGCGGGGCCAAGGCGGTGAAGAAGGGCTGGTAGGCGCGGCCTACTGAAGTCGGAGGAGCCCCGGGGCGGCGGTGCTGTCCCGGGGCTTCGTCTTTCGGGCCCGGCTCGGCCTATACTTGGGGGCCTGATTGACGTGTCAATCAACTTGGCATCTCGGTCAGTTCTCCGATGCGAGCCGCTGTCGTACAGATCAACTCGGGCGCCGACCGCCCCCGCAACATCGAGGCGGCCGACGGCCTGGTGCGAGCGGCCGCGGCCGACGGCGCCGAGCTGGTCGTCCTCCCGGAGAAGTGGTCGCTCCTCGGCGACGGCAAGGCCCTGGCCGAGGGCGCCGAGGGCCTGGACGGAGAGGCGCTGACCGCCGCGCGCGGCTGGGCCACCGAGCTCGGGATCGACGTTCTCGCCGGCAGCTTCACGGAGGCGGCCGAACGGGGCATGCCGACCAACACGTCGGTGCTGGTCGACCCCCGCGGCGTCGTCGTCGCGGAGTACCGGAAGCTCCACATGTTCGACGTCGAGGCGGGAGGGGTCGAGTACCGCGAGTCCGAGCACGAGCGGGCCGGGGACCGGCTCTCGGTGGGCCGGGCGGGAGACCTGACGATCGGGCTGACCGTCTGTTACGACCTCCGCTTCCCCGAGCTCTTCCGCGCGCTGCTGGATCGCGGCGCGAACGCCTACACGGTCCCTTCGGCCTTCACGGCCGCGACCGGCCGCGACCACTGGGAGCCGCTGCTCCGGGCGCGGGCGATCGAGAACCAGGCGTTCGTCCTCGCCGCCAACCAGGTCGGCGAAACGGAACCGTCGTACAGCTCGTGGGGCCACTCGATGATCGTCGGTCCCTGGGGCGAGATCCTCGCCGAGGTGGGAGAAGGGGAGGGATACGCCGTGGCCGATCTAGATCCGGCGCACCAGGCCGAGGTGCGCAGCAAACTTCCGGCCGTCGAACACCGGCGGACCGACGTCTTCACAGGAGGCAGCGATGGCTCGTGAGGCCGCGCCGGAACGCCGGCGCCAGATCCTCGACGCGGCGGTGCGCGTGTTCGCCCGCCAGGGGTTCCACTCCACGCGGGTCGCCGACATCGCCGAGGAGGCCGATGTGGCCTACGGGCTCGTCTACCACTACTTCTCCTCGAAGGAGAACGTGCTGAACGAGCTGTTCGTCCAGCGTTGGTCGCTGCTGATCGAGGCGATCGAGGAGGCCGATCAGAGCACCCTCGCGCACGAACAGAAGCTCGGCGCGGTCGCGGGTTTCATCATCGACTCCTACCGGTACGACCCCGACCTGATGAAGGTGATCATCGTCGAGGTGACGCGGGCGGCCAACTCGTTCGGCCGCACCCACCTCCGGGAGATCAACCGGGCCTACGAGCTGATCGCCAAGATCGTCGCCGACGGCCAGGAGCGGGGGATCTTCCGCGAGGACATCGACCCGGCCTTCGCCGCGATGGCGTTCTACGGGGCGATCGAACAGCTCCTGTCCGGATGGATCTTCGGCGTGATCCCCGGCAGCGACCGCGACTTCGACGAGGCGCGCGAACTGATCGTGAAGACGATCTGCGAGGGACTCCAGCGGCGATGAGCGGCCGGGTTGCGCCCCCCGCGGGTTCGCTTGGCGCATCCTCGGGGATGGGTATTGTGACCTCACATGGATAACGACATCGTCAGAAAACTCGCCTGGAGCGGGATGTTGACCGTCTCCGGCGCGATCGCGAGCCTGATCGCGACCCGGGTCGCCGCCATCGCCTACAGGCGCATCTTCAACGAAGACCCGCCGGAGTAGAGCAGTGACCCCGCCCGATCCCTACCGCCCCAACCGCCCGGACCCGAACCGCCCGGCGGAGGAGAAGACGATGGGCGAACTGGTCTTCGAGGTCTCGGAGCGCACCTCGAACCTGATCCGCGAGGAGATCGAGCTCGCCAAGACCGAGGTCAGCGAGAAGGTCACCACGCTCGCCCGGGGCTCCGCCGTGGGCATCGCGGCCGGCGTATTCGCCTTCCTCGCCCTGATCCTCCTCATGCACGCCTTCGCGCTCGGCGTCGCCTCGCTGTTCGGCTGGGGCGCCTGGGCCGGCTACCTGCTCGAGGGCGTGCTCTTCATCGCGATCGCCGCCGGGGCCGGCTGGTTCGCCTACAACTCGTTCGAGAAGACCGGCGCCCCGATCCCGACCGAGGCGATCGAGGAAGCCCAGAAGACCAAGGCCCTGCTCACTCCCGGAGACGAAGCACGATGAGCGAAGAGAACGTGGAACCCGGCACCCCCGAGCTCCCGGAGAAGCCCTTCCGGCCGGAGGAGATCGGCCCCGACGGCCCCGGTGCCAAGACCCCGAACCGCTGGACCGCCGCGGAGGGTGCCCCGGCCCCGCCGGCGGGCGCCCCGGGCTCGCCCTACACGCCGCCGCGGCCGAAGCGCACCTCCGATCAGATCCGGGCCGACATCGACGCCCAGCGCGCCGAGCTCGGCCAGTCGGTAGACCAGCTCCGAGACCGCGTCACGGAGCTCACCGATTGGCGCTCCCAGCTCAAGAAGCACCGCAAGCAGATCATCATCGGAGCGGTGGCGACCGGCTTCATCGTCGGCGGCCTGGCGGCCCTCCGCCGCCGCTGACCGCGTCCGGCGCCCCGGCCGGTCAAGGACGTAGCGGGGGAAGGGACCACCCCTTCTCGTACGCAACCATGCGGGTCGCGAAGATCGTGAGTGCCCCCACCACCATCGCCGGGGTCTGGGCCAGCGACGCGGCCTCGACGAGCAGCACGTAGATCGCGGTCCCGGCGAGGGCCGCGGTGGCGTAGATGTCGCTTCGAAGGATGAGCGGGTGCTGGCCCGCCAGCAGGTCGCGGATCACGCCGCCGCCAACGCCGGTCAGGATGCCGCAGACGACCGCGGTCGGGCCGTCGAAGCCGAGCTCGAGCGTCAGCTGCGCCCCGGTGATGGCGAAGAGCGAGAGGCCGAACGCGTCGAGCAGGACCAGGCCGCGCTCGAACCGGGCGTGGCTCGTCCCGAAGTGGCGCACCACGGGAATCGCGGCCAGGCCCCCGAACAGCGCGAAGAGCAGGTACTTGTCGTCCTCGATCCAGAAGGCGGGCGCCTGGCCGAGGATCAGGTCCCGCATCGTGCCGCCCCCGACCGCCGTGACCGCCCCGACGACCAGGGCTCCGAACCAGTCGAGCTTCCTCCCGGCGACGGCGACGACCCCGGAAATGGCGAAGACCACCGTGCCGAGCAGCTGTGCGACTTCCATCACCGGCACCGGCTAACGGTAGGTCTGGCGGCGGAAGAGGTCGTCCGTGATGCTGGCTACGCGGTCCAGGAAGAGGATTCCGTCCAGGTGGTCGATCTCGTGGAGTACGCAGCGGGCCTCGAATCCGGCCAACTGAACCTGGTTCATCTCTAGGTCCCGCAGACCGTCCTGGAACTCGACCGTGGCCTTGCGGGGGCGCCGGACGTTTGCCGTCAGGTCCGGGAGGGAGAGGCAGCCCTCGCGGCTCACCTTGGTCCCCTCTGAGCGGTGGACGACCCGGGGGTTGACGAGCACCATCAGACCGTGGGGATGCTTCGCCCTGGGGTGCCCGGTGATGTCGACGACCGCGATGCGGGTGGTCTCGCCGATCTGCGGCGCCGCGAGCCCGACGCAGTGGTCGAAGGAGCCCATCGTGTCGAGGAGGTCGGCGATCACGCGGTCCGTGTCCTCGTGGCCGGGCCCGGTCTGGGCGGGGGCGCAGACCGTCTTGAGGATCGGATCCGGATAGGTGAGGACCTCGCGGGCGGCCAAGCTCGGGCTCCTCTTCTCTAGAAGACCTCGGACTCGAGCTCGGCGAGGCGGGCCTCGACCTGCTTCGAGTCGCGCAGACCGTCCAGGGCCCGGTCCAGCTCCGCCTCGGCCCCGTCCGGGACCGACACCTCGACCATGAGGGTGTAGAGGGGCGAGTCTCCGCCCGTGCGCCGGGTCCTGAGGTCGGTGATGTTCACCCCGAGGGCGGCGAGGGTCGCGGCGGTGTCGTGCACGATGCCCGGCCGGTCGGCGCCGTAGACGGTGAGGACGTGGGTGGGGCCCGCGCCGCGGTCCAGGCCCTCGACGGGGCTGATCGCGATCCCGCCGAGCTCGAACTCCCGGCCGACCCCCGCGAGCCGGGACTCGAGCTCGGCGAGGGAAGCGTCCTCGGGGACCGACACGATCAGCATCACGGCGAAGTGGCCGTGCAGGATCGACATCTGGGAATCGTCAACGTTGCCGCCAAGCTCGAGCAGGGCGCCCGTGATCGCCGCCACGATGCCGGGCCGGTCGCGGCCGATCGCGGTGACCGCGAGGTTCATCAGAACTTCGATCCGACGGCGGCCGTCGGGACCGTTCCCACGGCGATCAGGCCCGGGCCGGCATGACACCCGAGCACCGTGGACATCTCGTCCAGGAACGCGCCCTCGCACTGGAATACCTCGCGGCAGTGGGCGGCGAGCTCGGCCGCGAGCTCCGGGGCCTGGATGTGCTGGGTGGTCCAGGTCATCTCCTCGCCCGAGGCTGCCTTCTCGCTCGCGAAGTCCTTGAGCCGCTGCATCGCCCGGCCGACCGTCCGCACCTTGTCGACCGGTGTCACCGTCTCCTCCAGGGTGATCATCGGCTTGATCTTGAGGGCACCGCCGATCCAGGCCTGGGCGCCGCCGATCCGCCCGCCCTTGCGCAGGTACTCGAGCGTGTCGACCATGATGAGCGTGTCGAGGTGGTCGCGGGTCTCGTTGATCTTGTCGACGATCTCGGGGACGGTCTTCCCCTCGTTGATCCCGTTTGCCGCGGCGAGCGAGGTCAGCGCGAGGCCACCCGCGGTGGTGCGGGAGTCGACGACGGTGATCCGCTCCCCGCCCCTGCCATCCGCCTCGAGCTGCGCGGCCGCCTGCCGGGCCGCCTCGCAGGTACCGGAGATCGCGGCCGAGAGGTGGAGGGAGATGATCTCCTTCCCCGCGTCCAGCAGCGGCCCATAGACCGCCATGAAGTCCCCGATCGAGGGCTGGGAGGTCGTCGTTAGCTGCGGGGAATCGAGGACCGCCTTGTAGAACGCGGCGTAGTCGTCGATCTCGTTCTCTGGGCGCTGCTCGCCATTGAGGATCACATAGAGGTTCACGACGCTGATCTCGAGCCGCTCACGGTCCTCGGGCGTGAGAGAGGCGGTCGAATCGGTCACCAGCGCGATGGTGGACTCGGCGGACACCCAACGGTTGTATCAGAAGAAACGCGAACCCACCGGGGATCGCGTGAGCGACTCGCTACTCTTAATGCATGTCCGACACGCCCGAAGCAGCAATCACCCTGACCGAAGCCGCCGCCGACAAGATCGCCGAGCTGATCGGCGATTCCCCGGAGGGTGAGGAGCAGGCGCTGCGCGTCGCGGTTCGCGGCGGCGGCTGCTCGGGCTTCCAGTACGCGCTGGCCTTCGACACCAAGGGCGAGGACGACCACGTGTTCGAGCATCGCGGCGTCGCCGTGATCGTCGACAAGGTCAGCATGCAGTTCGTCTTCGGCTCCGAGGTCGACTACGTCGAGGGCCTGACCGGCGCCGGCTTCCAGGTGAACAACCCGAACGTCGTCGCCGCCTGCGGTTGCGGTTCGTCCTTCCAGGTCAAGGACGAGGCCGAGGCCGCCGCGGTCTGACCCTCCCGAGCGGCAACCGGGCCACCGCGCCCACCCTGGGTGGGCGCGTCTAGCGAGGATCTCGTGGCCACCCCCTCGGGTGGCCGGGGCCTGGAGTCGGCTACGAGCCCTCGATCTGCATCGGCGGGCTCTTGTAGGGCTCGTCCGGAGCGGCGGCCTGAGCCTCCGAGGGTGCGGCTTCGGCCGGTTGGTCGACCCCCAGGGCCTCCGCCAGCTCACCGTTGTCGAACATCTCCTCGACGATGTCGCATCCGCCGAGCAGCTCGCCGTTGACGTAGAGCTGCGGGAAAGTCTCCCAGTCCGAGATCTCCGAGGTGACCTCGCGCAGGGGCTGGAGCGCCGGGAGCACGTCGATCGCGCCGTACTCGACGCCCATCTGGTCGAGGACCTGCACGGTCCTCATCGAGAAACCGCAGCGCGGCGCCGAGGGGGTGCCCTTCATGAAGAGGAGGACAGGGTTCTCGGCGATCAGCTCGCGGACGCGGTCTGTGAGTTCCTGATCAGCCATGGGACTGATGTTAGGGGATCGGGGACCCCGGTCAGTCGAGGATCTTGATCGTGAGGGCGTGGATCGTGCCGTCGTCGAAACGCTCGCGCACCGCCGCCTTCACCAGCCGGTGCTGGTCGATGCGGCTCTTGCCCTCGAACTGGGGGGCCGAGACCTCCGCCCGGAGATGGTCCCCGGTCCCGGTCTCGTCGATCACCTCGGCCCGCGCCCCCGGCAAGGCGGCCTCGATCATGCCCTTGAGCTCGCCCAGGTCCGCGGCCATCAGTCGGCCTTTCCGGCCGCGGCGGCCTCGGCGCGCTCGGCCGCCGTCTCCAGCATCTCGTCGATCCGGACGAACTTGACCCGCGGGCGTCCGTGGGGCTCGCCCCGGCCGACCTCGGCTTGGTCGATCTTCTGCCAGCCGCTGAACGTCACGTAGTTGACGTCGCGCTCCGCCAGCAACGCCTCGATCGAGTCGGGGTCGGGCGAGGCGGGCGCGAGCAGCCTGCCGGCGGCGACGTCCTCGAAGAGATGCTCCACCGTCTCGGTGGCGCACTTCTTGTTGGTGCCGATGACCCCGGAGGGACCCCGCTTGATCCAGCCGGCCGTGTAGTGGCCGGCCCGGTGCTCGCCGCCGTGGGACTCGAGCACGCGGCCGCCGTCGTTGAGGATCGTGCCGCGGCGCTCGTCGAAGGGCACGCCCGGGAGCGGCACGCCCGTGTAGCCGACCGAGCGCAGCACGAGGTCGCACTCGAGCTCCTCCCGCTCGCCGGTGTCGCGGGCGCGGAGCGACCCGTCCTGCTCGACCAGCTCGTTGCGGCCGATCACGATGCTCTCGACCCGGTCGCCGCCCTTGATCTCGATGGGGGAGGCGAGGAAGCGGAGGACGATGCGCTTCGGCTTGCCGGTGGCCTCGCGCTTCGCGTACTCCTCGACGATCTCGACGTTCACCCTCGCCGTCTTGTCGGCCTCGTCGGATTCGATCCAGGCCCGGCTGGCCGGGTCGAGCTCGACCTCGGCCGGGTCGACGACGACGTCGGCTTCCTCGAGCTCCCCGAGCTCCTTGACCTCCGGGTTCGTGTACGCCGCCTGGGCGGGGCCGCGCCGGCCGAGCACGACGATCTCCTCGATGGTCGACGCGTCCAGCAGCTCGATCGCGTGGTCGGCGGTGTCGGTCTTGCGCAGCTCGGCGTCGTCCAGCGCGAGCATCCGCGCGACGTCGAGCGCCACGTTGCCGTTCCCGATCACCACCGCACGCTTGGCCTGATCCAGCTTGAAGTCCCGGTCGGCGTAGTCGGGGTGCGCGTTGTACCAGCCGACGAAGGCGGTGGCGGCGAAGCTGCCGGGCAGGTCCTCGCCGGGGATGCCGAGCTCCCGGTCGGCCTCGGCGCCGAAGGTGTAGAGGATCGCGTGGTAGCGGTCCTCGAGGTCCTCGACGTTGAGGTCGCGACCGATCTCGACGTTGCCGAAGAACCGGAAGCCCTCCTTGGTCGCGGTCCGCTCGTAGACGCGGGTCACCGACTTGATCTTCGGGTGGTCGGGGGCGACGCCGCCGCGGACCAGCCCGTACGGGGTGGGCAGCCGGTCGAAGAGGTCGACCTGGGCGTGCGTGTCGGGATCCTTGATGATCTGGTCGGCGGCGTAGAAGCCGGAGGGGCCGGCGCCGATGATGGCGACGCGGAGCGGGTTCTCGGGGGTTCCTGGTTTGCTCATGCGGCCATCAAGAATAAGGAATCCCGACCACCGGGGGCGGCTTTGGGCTCCCCGTCCGTCCGGACGGGGACCGCCTACCCGTCGGCGCGCCGGGCGACCCGGTCGATCTCGTGGACGAACTGGGGCCAGAGCTGCTCGGGAAGGTCGTGGCCCATGCCCTCGTAGATCCGCAGCTCGGCGCCCGGGATCGCCCTGGCGGTCGCCCTGCCTCCCCGGGGGAAGACGAGGCGGTCCGCGGCGCCGTGGAGGACGACCGTCGGCACGTCCAGGCGGGAGAGTGCCCTCTCCCGGTTGGGCTGGCAGTTGATCGCGTGGAGCTGGCGGGCGGTGCCGTCCAGGTGGATGCCCCGCCGGTAGGCGATCTCGGCGAGGGAGCGCATCCGCTCCGGGTCGGAGGGGAAGTCGGGCGAGCCGATCGCGGCCCCGAGCGCCTCCATTCCCTTCAGGTAGCTCTCGAGGCTGTCGGTCGGCTTGGTCCGGATCAGCGCCGCGAGCTCCCGGGCGCCGGGAAACGCGTCGAGCCGGGCCCCGGTACGGGACATCATCGACGTGAGCGAGAGGACCCGGCCCGGGTGTTCGATCGCCATGGTCTGGGCGATCATCCCGCCCATCGAGTACCCGACGACGTGGGCCGCCTCGGCCCCGAGGTGGTCCAGCACGCCGACCGCGTCGGCCGCCATGTCGCTCAGCGTGTAGCGGAGGCCCCGCGGGATGCCGAGCATCATCGGGACGAAGCCCGGCCGCCCCTCGCCGGAGAGGATCGTCGAGGCCCCGTTGTCCCGGTTGTCGATCCGGACGACCCGGAACCCGCGCTCCGTGAGCAGCTCGACCAGGGGCAGGTCCCAGTAGATCATCTGGGTCCCGAGCCCCGGCACCACGAGCAGCACCGGTCCGTCGGGATCGCCGTGCGCGTCGAAGGCGATCTCGACGTCCCCGACCCGCGCGTGCTCCACCTCGGGGATACCGCCCTGCTTCTGACCTATCGTTCCCGTTGTCATGGCGGTCCTGAAGATAGCGGGGAGGGGTGTCCGGATCGCGATCCTCGCTTTCGCGTCCGCTTGCCTCGCCGCCCTCGCTCCGGCCATCGCGGCGGGCGCCCAGGATCAGCCGGCCGTTCCGGGCCAGGTGACGATCGCGGTGTTGCCCCAGGGGATCTCGCCGAGCGACCTGTACGGCCTCGAGTCGGCGGCGATCGGCCTGATGAACCCCGGGCTCGGTGACGTCTCCCCCCAACAGACGTGGCTCGACGTGTCCCAGGGAGCCAGAGCGTTTGACACCGCGTATGACAGAGCGTTGAACAGGGTGTATCCGGGTGGAGAAACCGCCGTGGGATGGGGAAAGGCCGTAGCCAGGGCGGATTCGACGGATAGCCCCGTCGTCCCCGGTCTGATGGCCTCCTTCCTGGCCCGGAACGGGGTCCTCTCGGCCGCCGCCGAATCGGCCGGGGCCGCCGCCCTTGCGGTTACCCGACGGGATGGCACGCTCGATCGGGCGCCGATCGCCTGCGGCGGCCCCAGATCACTGCTGCGGGCGGGCGATCCGGGCGCCGAGGCCACCATCCCCGGCTGCCCGGACCCGGTGACCGTCCTCTCCATGCCTGTCGCGACGGCGTTCAGGGCCGCCGCCGACCGCCGCCCCGGCGAGCTGCAGATATTCGTGGAACGCCCGCCCGCCGAATCCGGCGACCAGCTCGCGATCGCGATCGCCGGCGACGGGTTCGAGGGGATGCTCCGGTCGCCCAGCACCCGCACCGACGGGTACGTGCTCTCCACCGACCTCGCCCCGACCGTCCTCACCCACTTCGGGCTGAACGTGCCGAAGGCGATGACGGGCCTGCCCGTCGAGTCCGGCGGCGAGGTCGACCTCGATGGCCTGGCGGAGCTCGAGGGCCGCTACCAACAGATCGGCAAGCGGCGCGGCGCGGCGCTCGCGATCCCGCTGCTGCTCTGGGTCGCCCTCGCCGGCCTGGTCTCGCTCGTCTCCCGGGGGCTCTACGCGAGGCCGGCGGTTCGGCTGCTCTGTCTCTCCACCGTGCTCCTGCCCGTGGTGCTGCTGCTGACCGCGGCGCTCTCTCCCTCCTTGGCCGTCGAGCGCACGATCGCGACGCTGCTGCCGGTCATGGTCGCCGGGATCCTGATCCGCCTCGCTCCCGGCTGGTCGGCCCTGGCGATCGCCTGCGGCCTAACCGTCGTGCCCTACGGGATCGACATGCTGGCCGGCTCGGTCCTGACCCCGCGGGCGGTGATCGGCCCGAACCCGGGGCTCGGCGCGCGCTTCTACGGCATCGGCAACGAGCTCGAATCGACCCTGATGATCCTCACCTCGGTCGGCGTCGGCGCGGCCCTGACCTGGCGGCCGGTCGAGGTCCGGCGGGCAGCCGCCGCCTTCCTGGTCGCCGGGCTCGTCGCCACGGTGGTCTTCGCGGCGGGCCGGTTCGGAGCCGACGTCGGCGCGGCGATCGTGTTCCCGGTCGCCGCGGTAGTGGGCGCGGCGATCGCGGTGGGGCGGCCGAGGCTCGCGTGGGCCGGACTGGCGGCGGCCGCCGTCGCGCTGGCCCTGATCGCGCTCGCCGACATCGCGACGGGCGGCGAGACGCACTTCGTGCGGTCCGTGCTGGGCGGCAGCGGCGGTTCCATCTTCGACGTGATCTCCCACCGCCTCGACGCGACGTTCGAGAGCTTCACCAGGGTCTCGCGGGTACCCGTCACCGTCGCCGCGTTCCTGCTGATCGGGCTCGCGTGGTGGCGAAGGGAGCGGATCGGCGGTTGGCTCGGCGACGTCCCGATGGTGAGGGCGGGCGTAGTCGCCGCCGCCGCGGGATCGCTGGTCGGCGCCGTGACGAACGACTCCGGGGCGCTTTTCATCCAGGTCGGGACTCTCTACCTGGCTCTGACACTGGGTTTCGCGTGGACATTCGCGAAATCCGGCCGGAAATGGGGTTAACCGCCCCTCCGGGGCCCGTGGGCTCCTCTATCCTTCCCCGTACGTGCGCATAGCCCTCGTCACCCCGTATTCGTGGACTTACCAGGGCGGCGTCAACCGGCACGTCCAGTCCCTTGCCGAGGAGTACATCTCGAGGGGGCACTACGTCCGGGTAATCGCCCCCTTCGATCCACCCGACCGCCTCTCGAAGGTGCTCCACCGTGCCGAAGCGGAGGACCGGGAGATCCCCGACTACCTGATCCCGGTGGGCCGGACGCTGGGGATCAACGCGAACGGGGCCGTCTCCAACATCCCCCTCTTTCCCTCGGGGGTGGTCGAGACCCGGCGCGCGATCGAGGAGGGTCACTTCGACGTCGTCCACCTGCACGAGCCGACCACGCCGGTCAACGGCTGGGACACCTGCCTGTCGAGCGACGTGCCGGTGGTGGGCACCTTCCACGCCTACTCGACCAAGCCCGTCCCGAACTTCCTGGCCAACGCGGCCGGGGCGCGGCGCACCCTGAACAAGCTTTCCGGCCGGATCGCGGTCTCCGAGGCCGCTGCCTGGACCGGGCGTCGCTGGTTCGGCGGCAACTACACGATCGTGCCGAACGGGGTTGACGTCGATGCCGCGCCCTCCGGGCCCAAGCCGCGGACGGACCACCTCCGGGCCCTGTTCATCGGGCGACCCGACGAGCGCAAGGGACTCCCGGTGCTCCTCCGGGCCTTCTCGGCGCTGGTCGACCACGTGCCGGCGAAGCTGACGGTCATCGGCGCCGATCCCGCGGACGTGAAGCGGATCCTGGCCCATCCCGAGCTCGAGGAGCACCTGGACCTGAGGGGGCGCGTCTCGAACGAGGAACTGTGGAACCAGCTCCACGACGCCGACGTGCTCGTCGCGCCCTCGCTCTCGGGCGAGAGCTTCGGCATGATCCTGACCGAGGCCTTCGCCGCGGGAACGCCGGTCATCGCATCCGAGATCGCCGGCTACAGCGACGTCGTGACCCACAACCACGACGGGGTGCTGGTCCCCCCGGGCGACCCACAGGCCCTCGCCGAGGAGCTGCAGCGGGCCCACCACGAACCGGAGCGCCTGGCCCGCATGGGCGAGGCCGCGCGCGAAAGCGCCCAGCGCTACGCGTGGTCGAACGTCGCCGACCAGGTCCTGGACGTCTACGAGCGGGCGATCGAGGTCCCGGAGCCGGTCGGCGCCGGCCAGAAGCTCCGGCGGCGGCTGGGCATCGACACCTCGGACGGCCTGCCGTTCACGCCCGCCGTGAAGCTGCCCTCGCTCGATCCCGACCCCGTCCAGGCGGCCGGGGCGCGGCGATCGCTGGTCCGCAAGGCCGGGCTGGGCCTGGCCGGCCTGGTCGGCCTTGGCCTCACCGTGCTCGCGGCCCAGAAGATCGGGGTCGAACAGGTGGCCGACAAGCTGGTCCGCTCCGACATCTCCTGGGTGCTCGTCGCGCTCGCCCTGATGGCCTCCTCGCTCTTCGTGCGTGCCTGGTCCTGGTTCTACATCGCCGGGTCCGCCATGCCCAACTCCGGCCTGAAGCGCCGCGACTTCGCCTCGGCCACGATGATCGGCGTGCTGATGTCGGCCACCCTGCCCGCTCGCCTGGGCGAGCCCGCGAGGGCGATCAGCCTGGCCCGCCACACCGGACGGGCCAAGGAGAGCCTGCCGGTCGTGGTCGGGACGATCGTCTCCCAGACGATGCTGAACATCGTCGCCATCCTGCTGCTCGGCGTGATCGTCCTGAGCTCGATGGGGAGCGTCTTCCACGGTGGGGCCAAGCAGATGCTCCTGTTCAGCCTCATCCCGGTCGCCCTGCTCCTGGCCGTCGTGGTCGCGCCGACGATCTTCGGCAACCAGAGCGGGGAGGGGCGCTGGGCGAAGATCAGCGCGGCGGTGCACTCGGTGATGGTCCAGGTGCGGCGCGGGCTCACGGTCTTCCGCCACCCCCGCAACGGGGCCCCGGCCGTCGGGCTGCAGCTATTCGCATGGCTGATCCAGCTGCTCGCCTGCTGGGCGCTGATGTTCGCCCTCGGGCTCGACCACAAGGCGGGGCTCGCCGCGTCGGCAGCGGTGCTGCTCGCCGTGAACGTCACCGCGATCGTGCCGGCCACCCCGTCGAACATCGGCGTGTTCCAGCTCGCGGTCATCTTCGTCCTCCACAAGGGTTGGGGCATCTCGGACACCGACGCGCTGGCCTACGGCGTGATCCTGCAGGCCGTGGAGATGGCGACCGCCGCGGCGCTCGGGGTTCCGGCCCTGGTCCGCGAGGGCCTCACGTGGTCCGACCTGCGCACCCAGGCGATCGCCTCGGCGCCGGTCGAGCTCGACCCGTACCCGTCGAGCGCCCGCAAGCAGAAGAAGTCGGAAGTCACCTACACCCGCTAGCCGGGGTCGCCTCGCCGGTCGGGCGTCGCGCTTGACATTCTTCTTGTCGGCCCTATACTGAACTTTATGGTTCAGTATTCGAAGAAGACGCGGGCGGCGGGGAGGGCCTTCGGGGCCCTCGGCGATCCCGTCCGGATGGCGGTGATCGAGCGGCTCGGCTCCGGCGGGGCCTCGATCAGCGAACTGGCCGCACCGGCCGGGATGACCCTGACCGGCATGAAGAAGCACGTGGCGATCCTCGAAGAGGCTCGCCTCGTGACCACGGAGAAGCGCGGACGGACCCGTTGGTGCGAGCTCTCCGAGGAGGGATTCGACGAGGCCGCGTTCTGGCTCGACGAGTTCCGCCGCCGGCGCCACAGCCAACTGGATCGACTCGAGGAAGTCATCGAAAAAAAGAAACGAGAAAGGCAGAAATGACCGAACTACACAAGACCGTGGTCACGACTCCGAGCGACACCGAGATCCGCACCGAGCGCGTCTTCGACGCCCCGCCCGAGATCGTGTTCGAGTGCTACACGGACCGGGAGACGCTGGCCCAGTGGTTGGGCCCGGAGGACTACGGGATGAAGGTCGAGGAGTACGACGTCCGGCCGGGCGGCAAGTGGCGCTACCACCACGACTCCCCGGACGGGAACCGGTACGAGTTCTTCGGTGAGTTCCTGGAGATCGATCCGCCGAAGCGGCTCAAGCAGACCTTCAACTTCGTCATGGAGCCGCAGCCCCCGCCCTCGATCGACGTGGCGGACTTCGTCCCGGTCGAGGGCGGCCGGACGAGGCTGGTCACGGTGACGACCTTCGAGACAAGGGAGCAGCGCGACGGGATGATCCAGGCCGGCATGGAGAAGGGGATGAACGAGGCGTACGGCAAGCTCGACCGGCTCCTGGCGGCCCGGTGACCCGAAGCTCGCG